>JAEEGF012517907.1_pt1 | contig 10317 bp, 4 predicted proteins | sample 9134171 | NCBI WGS metagenome assembly JAEEGF01 (sample SAMN16246542, study PRJNA631951) | gut metagenome | biome: gut microbiome; feature: rumen; material: AP-attached | host: Bos | place: Iran: Karaj | collected 2018-10 | reverse complement strand
ATTCTGTCTAAATCAATGGTTTCAAGCACCTTGCGCGTGTAGCAAACGAAACCTGCCGTGGTGTCGCGCACCTTCATGCGGGTGACAAATCGTACGTATGCAGAAGCGTAGTACGACATCAACACACGACCCATAGGCCAGTTGACCACGTTGACGCCAGTTTTGTAGCGCGAGCCGACCGCTAAATCTGCTCCATTGGCACAAGCATCATGCAGTCTTTCCAAGTCGTCGGGGTTATGGGAGAAGTCGGCATCCATCTCGAAAACATACTGATAGTCGCGTTCCAAGGCCCACTTGAAGCCCGTGATGTAGGCGGTTCCAAGACCCAATTTGCCTGCTCTTTGAATCATAAACAGGCGGTCGCTGTACTCCGTCATCAGTGTTTTCACGATGTCGGCGGTGCCGTCGGGGCTATTGTCGTCGATAATCAAAATATCAAACGCCATGGGCAGGTTGAAGACATAGCGGATAATCTTCTCGATGTTCTCTTTCTCCTTGTAAGTCGGGATGATGACCAAATTCTCTGACATACCAAATTCGTTTTCCAATCAACGTGCAAAGATAGTGGAAAATTGCTTATCAGCGCAATAGGGCACAAAAAAAGCCCGCCCGAAGGCAGGCTTTAGTTGAGATTTTGAGGGAAGATTACTCTTCCACCACGACGTTCTTTACCTCCCAAGTGGCAGAAGCATTGGTGTTGCTCGTGTACTTGAACCCGATGGTCACCCTTTGGCCCAGGTATGGGCTCAAGTCGGCAGTGGAGTTGATGAAGGTCCAGTTGTTGCCAGCAGGCCATTGGCTGAGGTTCAGTTCAGTCCAATTGCACTGTAGAACTTCACCAGCATAATCGGTGGAAATCATCACCGACTGACCATCTGGTGAAGCATAGTTGACGGCTTGGTCGAACTTCAGTGTGGCAGCATTGGCATTCGACAGGTCGATAGTAGGCGAAACCAGCCAACTTTCAGCAGCATAGTTTTGACCCGAGACATATGCGCTGGCTTTCATGCAAGAATATTGGGAGTCATGCTTCCAAACGTATGACAACTCTTGAGGCATAAAGACATCCTGAATGGTGAACTGGCCTTGACTACTGCCAAAGGTCTCCGAGAAAATCACCGTACCTGGAGTGGGCGGCGTAACGCCACCTTCCAACACAAAGTCATTTTCGGTGCCATTGCTGTCACGCAAACCTGCTTGACCGAAATACTTACGGAGCTTGCCGTTCACAGCCAAATGTTTGCCAAGGTTGTCGGGGTTGTCCATCAAGTTGACTTGCGTACGAAGAGGCTTGCCAGCAGGCAGGTTGACGATAATGCACTGGCTGATTTCACGGCAGGTGACATCGTCAGCAATGACCACGTTGGTGGCCAAGTCAAACGGAGCGCTCCAGTTGATGTCGGCATTGCTCGTGACTGAGCTCAGACCTGCCTTCACGGCACCCACGATGTAGCCATGCACCCATGCAATAGGCTCCTCACTTTGCAAGCCAATACCAGCGGCTACATTGTACGGGTCGTCAGCCGTGCCGCTACCTTCGCCTTGTCCAGGAGTGGGAGGCGTGGGAGGTGTCACACCACTACCCTCTTCGATGGTGATGCTTTGGATTTCCATCGTGCCAGCCTTGCTATTAGTGGAGGTGTATTTCACTGCGAAGGTAACCGTTTGTCCAACATAATCACTCAGCGAGATTTCCGTGGTGATGAAGTCGTTCCAATTGCTACCTTCCACCAAAGTGGCAGGAACTTGCGCCCAACCAGCCATATTCGGTGCACTGCCCCAAACGTAGTTGGTCGAAGCCCAAATGGTCACTTCCTCGTTAATATTGGTGAAATAGCGGCCAATGTAAACCATCGTCATCTTAGCATCGCTCACACCCGTGATGGCCACCGGCGAAGAGATAAGCCAGTCTTCGTTGTCATAGTTCTCACCAGGATTGCCACCAACATGTCCAGTCATCTTGGCCGTCTGGAAATCGATTTCCCAAGATTGGGGTCCCAAGACATCGAAGGTCATGTAAGTACCAAAATCACTCGTGAACGATTGCCTGTAAGGCATAGCCTGCACTTCACCGCCAGTACCTGGTCCAGGAGGCGTCGGGCCGCTGCCCTCTTGAATAAGGATGCTCTGCACTTCTATAGTGCCAGCTTTGACATTATCAGAGAGATACCTCACAGCAACGCAAATCTTCTGTCCGGCAAACTGCGAGAGGTCAAGGGTGGTGGAAACAAAGTCAGTCCAGTTGGAGCCTTCAACCCATGTGGCATCAACTTGCCTCCAATCCGTCACCGAGTAAGGGTCGCCAGAGGTGTAGTCTGAGGACACCCAAACCGTGATGTCGTTATTCACATTGTTGAAATAACGTGCGATGTAAGTCATCGTCATGCTGGCTTGTGAGACCCCCTCCAAGGAGAACCTCTTCGAAATCAGCCAGTCCTCATTCTCATAGTTGGTGCTGTTGGCATAACCCGTCATCTTTGCCGTGTTGTAGTCAATTTCCCAAGACTGAGGACCAGTCACATCGTAAGTCGTATAAGTGCCAAACGAGGAGGCGAAGTCCTGATAATATGGCAGGTCAGCATCGCCTCCAGGCACATAGCCGTCAAACTCCAACTCACTGGCCGAACGCAGCAAAAGTTGCCATGTGCTGTTGTAAACCGTGGCGATGGCAGTCAAATTACCTGTACCTTGCGGCAACGAGTCATTAGCAAAGTTGGCGTAGTTGCTTGTGCGCACGATGACGGTCTGTGAGTAGTCGGTCGGGTCAGCCAAAGTGCGGTTACCGTATGTGGTTGGGTCGGCGAAGGTGTTTTGTTCGGTGAATCTCACATTCTCCAAGCGCACCAAGCCTGCGAGGTATTTGCCTTGGTTAATCTCAGCGATGGTGGCCTTGGCGGGCTGGATGGGTTTGTTATTGGCCAAAATGACGATGTGTCCGTCGGCCACGAAGTTGCTCAACTGAGGCAAGTTGTTGTACATGGCATACGTGACATCTTTCAAATAGACACGGACGGAGTCGCCGATGCGAACACCGCTGACGGCATTGAGGTACAACTCGATGGCAGCACCCGTGGCACGGTCTTGCATGAAGGCAGCCTTGTAGAGGTTACCAGACACTTCGTCAGCAGTGATGATGCCATACACCGAAGCGTCTTCATTGAAAACGGTACCCGGCTCCAAGTCAAGAATTTCACTGATCGTGTAAACCCTTCCTATCGGCAGGTCTTGGATAGGCGGCTCGGGATACTCTTTCTTGCAGGCGGTGAACATCATGCCCACCATGGCAAGAAGCGTAAAGATGTTTAATACTTTGTTTTTCATTTTATTTGATGTTGAATTGTTGATCGTTGAATCGTTGAATTGTTGGGCTATCAGCAATCAGCAAGCTGGCTGACAGCTGATAGCTGATGGCTTACTTTCTAACTGTCAAGCTGATGAAGTAATTGAGACCGTACATGTAGGAATACTTGTCGGGGAACATGTCTGGGTTGTTGGCATTGAAACGCAGTTGCTCGTAACCGTAAAGGATGGCGCTCTTGTTGTTGAGCAAGTTGTTGATGCTCACGTTCACGAGGAAATAGTAGCCTTTGTAACGCTTCGAGAAACCGCCGTAGAAGTCAAGCGTAAAGGCGGGTTTCAACGGGGTTTGGTTCAAAACGTCCTCGATGCGGATGTCGCCCACGGCGTAGTGGTCCATACCGTGTTTCGTGTGGTTATAAGGGTTCACATCGAAGTACATATTGGCCATATAGTTACCGTTGAGGCTCACCCACCAATACTTTGGCGAGTTATACTTGATACCTAACGAAGCCACCGTCTCGGGACCCGAAGAAACGTGATAGTTTTTCAGATAAGCCGTATGACCATCGATGTAGGCGATGTCGTTATTGTCGTCATACACCGAGAACAACGGATTGTTGGCGTAGACATGGATGCCATTGGCGGCAGCAGCCTGTAGGATGACCGTTGGCGAGACGTTATACTCAGCTCCCATTTCCAAACCGACGCAACGTTGTTTGGTGCCCGTCATGATAAAGTTGATGAACTCACTGGTGTAGGAGTTGGCGCTGGTGGTAGTGTTCTGATAGACATTCTCGCAATAGAAGCTACGGTTCCAGATGATGTTGTTATAGGTGTTGTAATAACCAGTCAGACGGAACTTGAACTCGGGCGAACGGTACATGTAGCTCAAATCGAGAGCGTTGATGCGCTCGCTCTTCAGGTCGCCCTCCACGACGGTGTGACGCGTACGCGGCGAAACATAGATGTCGCGGAATTGGGGAGACTGTAACATGTAGGCCCAATTGACCACGATATGATTACGACCATTGATGGCGTAGGAAACGCCGGCCTTCACACCTGGATCCAAGAAATTGTGCTTCTCGTCTTCACCGTAAGATCTGTCGGCAAACTCACCATTCTGGAAGAGGCCAGTACGCCAGATTTGAGTGAATGAAAGCTGCAAGCCAAGATACAAGTCGAAGTTGCCTACAAGCCAGTTCACTTGGTCCCAGATGCGGCCATAGTTGCGGTTGGCATAATAGTTATAATTTATGATATCGCCGACCTTGGCCACATGGTTCGTGTTGAGCAGGTTGGTCTGACAGTCATCGGTTTCAAGGTTTTCGGCATACTTATTAATATCATAGTAGTAATAGCCGCCAAGGAGGTCGTTGACGCACTCGTAATAATGCGTTCTCGAGACATTGACTGCCAAACCGCCTGTCATGATGAGGTTGGGCGCGAACTCATGCTTGAAGTGGGAGGCACCACCTGTCTGCATTTTGTCGTAGTGACGTTCTGCGAGGATATATTTCGAGAAACTTCCCGTCACCGTGCCGTCTTTTCCGTTGTTGGCGTTCTGTACAGTGAAGAGGTGGTTGCGGTTAGCCATGTAGAGACCGTCCCAGTCGATTTGGGTGACTTTGGGGTCGCGGTTACGCCAAGCCTCAAACTGGGCCTCAATTTCAGCCGTGCTATGGGCATTGGTCATGTAATAGCTTGGCAGGTTCTTGTAATAGTCGGGACGCGGGTCGGGTGCTTCACCCCATTCCAACGAAGTTTGACCAGCCTTGCCAGCAAAAAAGTAGGCAGAGGTCTGGAAGGAAGTATTCCTGTTCGGCGTCCAATACCAAGTGAGGTTGGCGAAAGGTTGGTGATAAGTACTCACACGTGAGTTGCGAACCACTTGCGTGCCGTTGGCGTCGATAGTCTGATAGCCCCAGTTGGGATTGTAGTAGTTGGACCCGACAAGGTCGTATGCTTCCTGCACCACGGGTGCCGAGCCGCCGCGCTGCGAGGGCGCACCAAACACGGTAAGGTCGAGGCTGTGCTTGTCGTTGATCTTCTTCTCCACAGAGAGGAAGTAACTGTAAGCCTGATAGAAAGTGCCCTCTGTATAGCCCTTACCCGCATAGCGACCGCTTGCGGCAGCCATCAGATACCAGCCCTTCCCAATCTCACCCGTACCGATAGAGGCCATGACGCGGTGGTTGTAGGAACGGTTGCTGAGAGCATAGCTCAGCGAAATCTGTTTGCGGTACTGCGAGGCTCGCGTTGAATAAGCCGTGAGGCCACCCAAGTTACCGAAGCCGGCATCTGTCTTGCCAAGGCCTTCTACAAGCACCGAGTTGCGAAAGGCATCGTTGAGGCCGCCCCAATTGCTAAAGACAGGACGTCCCGTCTCAGGGTCGTTCATCAAGATGCCGTTAATCATCACGTCGCTGTACTTCGAGTCGTTACCGCGCACACGATAGCGCAGCGAGCCGAAGTTGTAGGCCGCGATGCTGTTGAACACGTCGCGCGACGAGTTCAGCAAAGTCGAGGCATCATTGACCGAGGTGGAGGACTCCTCGAAGTCGGAATCCATGAGGATCACCGTCGGCAAGTCGTTTTGGTTCAGGTCGGTGGAGTCAATGACTTGGGCTGCAAGCCGCGACACCATCAACAAGGGAACCGCCAATAATAGTAGGAATTTCTTCATATTGAAAATGTTATGATTTGCGTTGGATTTTGAAAGAAACTAACGGACAAAAATAGGAAAAGTTCTTTTATCTTGATGGTATAATTATGGTTTTTTTTGCTACTTTTGCCGCATTATCAACCCAAATTGCATTCTCACCATGAACAAGCACATCGTTTTCATATGGGCACTTTTGGCCTTCAGCCTTGGAATGAATCGCGTTTCCGCCCAAGAGCAACAAGCCTATAAGGTCGGCTTGGTCGGCTTCTACAACCTAGAAAACCTCTTCGACACCATCAACGACCCGAACAAGAACGACGAGGAGTTTCTGCCCCAAGGCACCAACCAGTGGAACACCGAGAAATATATGGCCAAGCTCCATAACATGGCATACGCCATCTCCACCATTGGCACCGACTGGTCGCCAGACGGCGTGGCTGTTTTAGGCTTGTCAGAAATTGAAAACCGCCAAGTGGTTGAAGACCTGGTCGCCCAGCCCGAGATTAAGGACCGCAATTATCAGGTGGTGCATTACGACTCTCCCGACCGCCGTGGCGTGGATGTGGGATTGATTTACAACCCTAAGTATTTCAAGTTATTGAGTAGCAAATCGTACCGCACTGTAATACCCAACGAACCCGACCATTACACCCGTGACCAGTTGTTGGTCAGTGGACTGTTCGATGGTGAGATGATGCACTTCATCGTCATGCACTGGCCTTCACGTGCAGGTGGCGAGAAACGTTCCATGCCTGGCCGTATTGCTGCAGCCACCCTCTGCCGTCACATTGCCGACTCCATCATGCGCGAGGACCAAAACGCCAAGATCATCATGATGGGCGACTACAACGACTACCCTGACAACAAGAGCGTGACGGAATACCTGCGCGCCTCGGGCGACATGAAAGACCTGCGCGATGGTGAGTTCTTCAACCCCATGTATGAATTGCACAAGAAAGGCTACGGCACCAATTACTACCATGATGTGCCCGCCGTCCTCGACCAGACCATCATCACCCCAGGCCTGCTGCCCACCGACTACAGCACTTACCAGTTCAAGAACGTGAAGGTCCACAACAAAGAGTTCCTGAAGCAACACGGTGGCAAATACAACGGCTATCCTTTCCGCACCTTCGGCAGCGGTGTATGGATGGGCGGTTATAGCGACCACTTCCCGGTATATGTGATTTTGCTGAAGAAAGCGTAAAAGCTAAATGAGATTCCCTTCGGGAATGGTGTGCTTCCTTAAGTAAACAGGCGGCGGCTAATAGTGACTACCCAAGGTAAACACTGCATGCCGCCGCATTTTAACTATTGCATTTTACTCCATTCCCGAAGGGAAACTCAACACTTATCTCACCTCTATCTCATCCACGAAAATCCAAGCCGGATTGCCATATCCGCTATGGTCTTCGGGCAGGTCGTAGCCAGCAATGACAACTTCAACATATCTTGCCGTTGCAGGCTCAAACTCCAATTCGTATGGAAAGAACCCGTCTTTATCGGCCCAAGTGGAGATGGGAATGTCTTTTTGCGCCACCTCACGGAAGGTCTCACCATCATCGGAAACCAACACCTTCACTTGGCTCGGGTTGTAAATCCATGCACCTTTGTTCACCAAGGCATGGAATCGGACATGCTGCATCTCAGCAGTTTGTTCCAAGTCGATAACAGCATCGAGTGGATAGCCGCAGAAGCCCAGCCAACGCCCCGAGTTGTAGGCGCCCCTACCCAAGTTGCCGTCGTTGAGCAACGATGCGCCTTCGTAGGTGTATTTCTCGGCAGGCTGCTGGCGCAAGGTGATGGGCTTATGGGTGGCCAAATTGGCTTCCACCGTATCCGCCCAGACCTGCGGGTTGAAGATATGGTCGGCATAGGTGTAATGATAGAGTTCATAGAGTTGCACCATGTGGCGGCAACGCTCCACAAAAGCATCAAAGTCACGCTCCTGAGGGTTGTTCCACTGTATTTCCGTCAAAGCCTCCATGCGCGGCAGGGCCATGTACTGCACATGCCAGAAATGGGCGATGTATTCCGTCCAGATGTTGGCTTGCACGCCGATGATATGCTTCTGTTGCTCAGGTGTCAACTCCTCGGGCAGGGGCTGGAACTCATACACGCGCTCCACGGGCAGGTAGCCGCCGATGCACATAGGCTCATTAGCGATGTCCTCGCTCTGGTAGTAGTCGAAATAGAGGTGCGACGACGGTGTCATAATCACATCGTGGCCCTTGCGTGCCGCCTCGATGCCGCCTTCCGTGCCACGCCAACTCATGATGATGGCGGTCTCTGAGACATTGCCTTCCAGAATCTCGTCCCAGCCGATGACGCGCCTTCCACGTGCTTCCACCACCTTGGCCATGCGGTTCATCACATAGCTTTGCAGGTAGTCTTCAGCGGAGAACTTGTCGTCTTTCTTGATGCCCAGTTCCTTGATTTTGGCTTGACATTTGGGGCATTTCTCCCAACGCACCTTGGGACATTCATCGCCGCCGATGTGAATATAAGGCGAAGGAAACACATCCATCACCTCGTTAAGCACATCCTCCACAAACAACATGGCTTCCTCATTGCCTGCGCAAAGCACGTCTTCCGACACGCCCCAGCGCTTCCACACCTCGTAGGGACCGCCTGTGCAGCCCAGCTGTGGATAACAAGCCAAAGCCGCCTGCATGTGGCCAGGCAGGTCGATTTCGGGGATGATGTTGATGTGACGCTCGGCGGCGTATTGGATGAGGTCGCGGAGTTCGTCTTGGGTATAGAAGCCGCCATGACGGATGGTGTCATAAAGATTGCCGTTATGCCCAATAACAGTGCCGTTGCGGTAGGCGCCAATCTCCGTCAGTTCAGGGTATTTCTTGATTTCGATGCGCCAGCCTTGGTCCTCGCTGAGGTGGAAATGGAACTGGTTCATGTTGTGCATGGCCAACATGTCGATATAGACTTTCACCGAGTCCAAGGGGATAAAATGACGGCAGGGGTCGAGGTGCATGCCACGGTAAGCAAAGTTTGGCCAATCTCGGATGGTGCCGCAGCATAGTTGGCACTTGGTCTCGCCCATGTCATTCCCACGCGGGCTTGTGGGATGGCGGGAATCTATGGGCGAGACAGGCAAGCTTTTTCGGAGGGTTTGTATGCCATAAAACACACCGGCGGCATCGGCACCGTTCACACGGATTTGTTTTGGTGTGATGTTGATTTCGTAGGCTTCGGCTTGGTCGAAATCCTCAGGAACCACTTCGAGCACAATGCCGTCGGGCTGGCTTTGGTATTCTTGCATCTGTAAGACATAGCCCATGATATCGTTCACATATTCGCTCAGGAACTGAGCCTCTCTTTGGAGTCCCGATTCGTAATACACGAGGGTCTTGGGGCCTAGTTCGAATGGCTTCTCTTCATTCAGTTGAACCTCTTTGGGTTGAGGGATGATGTCGTAATTGGCCTGGGGCAGTTGTTCTTTTGTGCAAGCCGACAACAAGAGTGCGGCGAGGCAAAGGAATAGGATTGACTTTTTCATATACGTTCGATTGTTAGTTTGAAAAAGCAAAAATAAAAAAAGGATGGCTTTCACCATCCTTTTTTGTTGATTTTGTGAAAATCAGGCTTATTCGCCCAACTTGATACGCACGAAGTTCACCACAGTGGCTTCCTTGTCGGCAGCCTGGATGTATTCGGCAACGGTCTTCGGGTCGGCGACCAAAGAGACTTGGTTGAGCAGGCAGCTCTCCTTGAAGAACTTGTTCAGACGGCCTTTGGCGATGTTCTGAATCATGCCTTCGTTGAGTTGCACTGTGCCAGGCACATTGGCCTTGATCTCACGGGCTTGTGCGCCTTGTTCCTCGGTGATGTAACCTTTGGTGATGTTCGAATTGATGTGGTCATCGCTGTCGACGTGGTTGGGGTTGATGCCAGCCTTACGGAGTGCCTTTTCGACTTCCTTCTGGATCTGTTCTTCCTTGGTCTTGTCGACGGCAACGGCGAACTCCCGATCCTTCACCTCTTGTGGGATGGAGGCTTCGCTCACCGAAAGCGGGTTCATGGCAGCAACGTGCATGCACACCTCATGGCTCACTTCCTCAACACCGGCGAAACTCTTGTTCATTTCGACGATGGTGGCGAGGCGGTTGCCAGGATGGTTGTAGTTGGCCACGTAAGCACCTTCGAGGACTTTGAAAGCACCAAGTTCGGTCTTCTCACCAGTGACGGCGCTCTGGTTGGCGACGAGGGCCTCAACGGTCTGGCCGTCGAGGGTCATAGCCTTCAGGGCTTCGATGTCCTTCACGCGGTTGGCGACGGCCATGTCCAAAACGTCTCTCGTGAACTTCACGACGTCAGCGTTGTTGGCCACGAAGTCG
>JAEEGF012403448.1_pt1 | contig 10317 bp, 4 predicted proteins | sample 9134171 | NCBI WGS metagenome assembly JAEEGF01 (sample SAMN16246542, study PRJNA631951) | gut metagenome | biome: gut microbiome; feature: rumen; material: AP-attached | host: Bos | place: Iran: Karaj | collected 2018-10 | reverse complement strand
AACAAGAAAGTGGAAGTTGTTGAAAACGAGCCATAAAAAACTCCGGCGTGCCGGAGTTTTTTTGTTTGGCTTTGTGGGGCATTACAGTCTCTACTGTTTTACAAATCTCTCGCCGTTCCACCGATACCACTCTACGATTTCTTCTTCGTCGGTGTCGTGCACTACAGCAAATCCGTCCTCGTCGATGGATGACATGTAGCGTCCGTTTGCCCAGAATTTCTCAGGAAAATAGTAGTCGATAACGGAGATTTGGTCGCCGTCAGTGAAGGAATAGGCCGTGAAGCGATGGTCGGGACTGTTGTTGGATTGTACATAGTCCAATACAATCCAAGAACCGTCATTTTTCCGGTAACATGAGGCTGTCTCCGTGAAGCCTTCGGCTCCTTCAGCTTCAAATACAGCAATGGTATTGCTTTTGCTTTCGACGCGCTGTAGGTTGTCGGCAATCATGTCGGCATCGGGCAGTTCGTCACCCTCCAATGTACCAATCGGGTCGTATTCTTTCAGTAATTCCGACCAAAACTTCATGGCAATGGTTTCGAGGGCATCATCGCCACTATCGTCATAATCCTCAAAATCCGAGGGGTCGGGCTCTTCACGGTTGATGTATTGCAGCAGATCGTTGTATTGTTCGTCCGAAGGGTAGTTTGGGGTGATTTTACGGCGGAGGTTGTCCCAAGAGTTGAAGTTTTTGGGGTAGAGCCATCCACTACCTTCAAAGAATAAGGAAATGGGGCGTTGCTTGGGGTCTTCGTTGCGGACAATGCAGGCTTCCTCATATTCTGCCACAATGTAGAATGCGCCGTCGAAAGGCTGATTGTCTTTGATGGAGAACATCCAATAATAGCCGTCGGGATTGGCTTCTTCTGAAGCGGAACTCAAGTCGATTTTGCTGACGGTTTCGTTGTTACCGTCAGAAATCATGATTTCATCACCCTTGATCACAATGCGCTTGGCGTTGCGGATGATTGGAGGCACTTCCGCGTGTTCATAGTACTCGATTTCGGAAAAGGTCAAGTTGTCGAACACCAATTCAGGCAACGCACCCTCGCCGGTATATTCGGTTTCCGTTGAGGCGGTGGCCATGGTGTCGACAGCAGGTGCATTGCTGATATCGCCACTGTTTTGTGTGGTTGTCCCAGATCCACATGACACGAGGAACGCAAGGGCAAGGAGGAAGGTGGTAATATATGATTTCATATTATCATGTTTTCTATTAAAAATGTAGAGACGCGGCGCGCCACGTCTCTACACAAGGTTTTTCATTAATCTTCAGGCGTCAACGCCGCTATCATCTCGGCAATCTTGGCCTTGACCTCACCGACCACATTGTCGGGACTGAGGTCGGCCTTGAACGATTTATCGCGGGCTGCGAACTCAATGGCATTGCGTTCCAGCGTCTTCGGACTGACCACGATGCGCAGCGGCACGCCGAGCAGGTCGGCATCGGAGAACATCACGCCTGCGCTGATGTTGCGGTCGTCGTAGATGACCTCCACGCCTGCCTTCTTCAGGTCTTCATAGAGCTTGTCGGCCACACGGCGCACATTCTCGTCGGCGATGCGCAGGGCACAAATCTGCACCTGCCAAGGGGCGATGGTGATGGGCCAGATGGGACCGTAGTCGTCATGGCTCACCTCGCAGACCGAGGCAATCAAACGGCCCACGCCGATGCCGTAGCAGCCCATGATGGGGTATTTCAGCGTGTTGTCGCTGTCGAGGTACTGCATGTTCATCGACTCGGTGTATTTGGTGCCGAGCTGGAAGATGTTGCCCACCTCGATGCCGCGGCTGATGGTGATGCTGTGCTTGCCGCACACGGGGCAGATGCCGCCAGCGGTAGCCTTGGCCACGCTGTCATATCTCACCTCGCCGAGGTCGCGAGCCATGTTCATGCCTTGATAGTGGTAGTTCACCTTGTTGGCGCCTGCCACGAAGCTGTTCAAGGTTTTCAGCGACTCGTCGTAGACCACGGTGATGCCTTCCGGCAGACCCTTAGGACCAATGAAGCCGGCGCAGACACCCATTTCAGGGGTGACGGTAGCAGCATGCACCTCGGCGCAAAGCAGATTGCGCAGCTTGGTTTCGTTCACCTCGAGGTCGCCACGCAGGAAGACGATGACCAGCGAGTCGTCCATGTTGCGCTGATAGAGCACGGCCTTGCACGACTGCAGGGGTGACTTATGCAGGAAGTTGCACACCTCTTCGATGGTCTTCTGGTCGGGGGTGTAGACCTCCTCCAGCGGCTCGATGGGGTATTCCTCATTGTGGACGATGCAGTCGGCGGCTTCGCTGTTAGAGCGGTAGCCACACTCGGGGCAGATGACGATGGTGTCCTCTCCGATGTCAGTAAGCAGCATGAACTCATGCGAGATGCGGCCGCCCATCATGCCCGAGTCGGACTTCACGGCAACGACCTGCGGCACGCCCGCTCTGGCGAAGATGCGGTCGTAGGCATGGTAGGCCTTGGCGTAGTATTGCTCCAGATCCTCTTGCGAGGTGTGGAAGCTGTAAGCGTCCTTCATCGTGAACTCACGGGTGCGGATGAGGCCACCACGCGAGCGGGGCTCGTCGCGGAACTTGGTCTGAATCTGATAGATCATGAAGGGATACTGCGTGTAGCTCTTCGCGGCGTCGCGTGCCAGCTGCACGGCTGCCTCTTCGTGGGTCATACCCAGCACCATGTCGATGCCGTTGCGGTCCTTGAAGCGGAGCAGCTCCGAGCCGATGCTAGTGTAACGTCCCGACTCTTGCCACAGTGTGCCCGGCATCACGACGGGGAACATGACTTCCTGGCCGTCGATGCGGTCCATCTCCTCACGGATGATATTCTCGATTTTCTTTGCGATGCGTTTGGCCGGCATGAAGAAAGAAAACAGGCCGGTACCCACCGACTTGATATAGCCGCCACGCACCATCAGCGCCTGGCTATCGAACACACAGTCGGCCGGTGCCTTCTTGAAACGCTCGCCTAACAATGTTGCAACTTTCATTTTGTATCTTGTGTTTTATTGTTTAATCATCTTTTTTGACACGGGACTGCGGGACACGAGACTGCGGGACTTTTCATCGTCTCGTGTCTCGTGTCTCGAAGTCTCGCGTCCTTCAAAATGGCTGCAAAGATACGGATTTTTTTAATTCTGTATCACCACCTTCCGCGTCACCACTTTTCCGCCGATGACGTGGACGAGGTAGATGCCCGACGGCAGGTCGCTCACGTCGATGGTGGCGGTGCCTTTCATGCCGAAGCCGCGCACTTTGACACCCTGAGCGTTGATGATGCGGACGCTCACGTTGCCCTTATCGTAGTCCGTGGTGAGGGTCATCTGACCTCTCACGGGGTTGGGGCTGATGGTCACGTCAAACGGCTCGGCGTCGGCACTCGGTAATTCGGGTGTGTCGAGCAGGATGTCGGTGTGGTGGCTATAGGTCACCAACTTACCCGACACCATCAGGATCGGGTTGTTCGAGTCCTGACAGTTGATGCAGCTGTTCTGTCCGCTGACGCAGTCGGGGTAGTTGGGATGGCACTGGTCGACATAAGTCGGGTCGAACTCATAGAGCAGGTCGGCTTCGCCAGCCTCGAGGTAGTCGTCGAGGCTGTAGTTCCACACCATGCCGAGGCTGCCAGGGCACCATCCTGCACGCGCGTAGGTCCAGGTGCCATTTTGCGGCTGACAGCCTGCGGGGTTGGGGCTGCAGGTGCGCCACAGATGCTGGGTGTAGGCCACGGCACCGTCGATCTTGATGTTGTGCGTGGCTTCGTAGAACTCAGCGGCGTTGCCGGTGTTGTAGGCACCATTGTCGGTGTCACTCCAGTGGTGGCCCGTGGTCACGAGACGGAGGTCGGCGTGCTCCACACAGGGGTCGAACTCGACCGTACGGGGTGGCACGGGGCACGGGTTGGCGTAATCGCCGAAGCTATAGGTGCCAAACCACAGCTCGTTCATGTCGACATAAGGATAGTCGGGCGTGCCCTTGGTGTATTCGAAGAGTGCCGTGGGGCTGTAGCCCGAGCCCTGGTCATACATCTCGCAATACAGCTCAAACTCAACGAGGCCTTGCAGCAGGGTGGTGAAGTCGCTCACGTCGAGGTCGTCTTCACACTCCACGCCGAAAGGCGTGCAGTAACGGTAGAGCTCTACCCAGTCGCCACGGTAGTTCTTCACACGGCAATAACTCACATGGTCGTAGGGGTTGCAGTCGCCGCCGACGCAGTTGTGCAGGTAATGCATATTGATGGCCTTGAAGGCGTTCACATGGGTGGGGAAGGCAAACTCACCACGGTCGAGGAACTGGCTGGGGCTCACCACCACCTCGCCGTTGAGGGCGGAGACCGTCATGTCGTCGTAGTCGGTGGTCACCTCGAATTGGTTGCTCACCGAGGTCGTCTTGCCACCGGTCTGCGTGATGGTTGCCGTCATGGTGTAGGTGCCGATGCCCGAAGGCGTCCAGGTCGTGTACCAGTAGCCGTTGTCGGGGTTGTCGGGATAGTCGGTCTTCAGTGTCAGCTCCTGTCCGTCGACGGTGCATTTCACCTCCTCGAACTTCAGCACATTGCCGTGGTCGATGTAGGCGCTGAGCACCACCATCACGGGGTTCTCGAAGTCGGGCATGAACACCTTGGTGCCTTCGTAGGGACGACGGATGGTGATTTGAGGTTCATAGTTGTCGGGGTCGACGGCATAGAAGGTACGCGTCACCGAAGGTGCCGGCTGCCACTGGGTGCCGTCGCCGCCTTGCAGGGCACGCACACGCACGAGGCCTTCTTCACCGGTGAGGGTGAGGATGTTGCCTTCGACGGTGGCTGGGCCGTTGACGACTTCAAACGTCACGGGGAGTCCCGATGTGGCGGTGGCTTGCAGCGTGATGGGGTCGGCAGTGACCAGCTGGTCTGTGATTTCGGCGAAGTCGATGAACTGTGCCGCCAAGCCACCAAGCATGTGGCGCACCACCAAGTTGTCGAAGCCGCCCATGCCACTGTTGAGCATGAAGGCGCCGTTCCATGTGGCGGGGTCGCATTTGTCGCCGCTGCCGGGAGTGAGATAGGCATTCACGCCTTGGCATTCAGGCACAGGCTCCCACTCGCCGCTCTCGGGGTCGGACATGGTGTAGAGGGTGACGGCACCAGCGCCGTCGTTGGCGTCGAGGTCGATGGAAATCTTCCAACGATACCAGCAATCCATCTCCGTGCCGGGTTGGATGTTGCAGGCCATCGTGTTGTTAGGCAACACCACGCCGCATCTGAAATAAGGATCCGAGGGACGGTAGCCTGTGGTCAGCATATAGATGCCGCCATCGGGGATGGTGCTTTCGGGGTTGGGCATGAGGGGCTCGCATGGGTTGTGTGAGGGTGCCGTGGCAAAGGGAGGCAGCACTGCGCCGTCGCCGTTGCCGTCGAAGCCGATGCCGAAGAGATGACCCCACAGGCCACGATACATGTCGCATTCCACCTCGATGACGCCGCCTGTCGAGAAGTCGAAGCCGAATTCGTCGAGGGTGTGGGTGGCCACGTCGCCGAAGCCAGTGCCCGAGGCAATCGAGAACACGCCCATGGTCTCATCCATGGTCGGCGCCGGGTCGCCTTTCCAGAAGTGGCCTATGTAGCCCGTGTACATGGGGTTGCCGCCGTTGCCTGCGGTGTGGGGACGGACAAACCATCCTTGCTGTCCGTTGAGCGGTTCTTCTTCGATGCAGTCGTTGAAGTTGAAGATGGCCTCGGTCTGCGCCATCAGGCCGACACTCAGCACCATCATCATAAGGAAAAACAATGTCTTTTTCATATCTATAAACTTTTATTCTCTAAACTCTAAACTCTAAACTAGAAATCCATCCACCAAACCTTGGTCTGTCTCGTGTCGCCATGCGACATCCTCGTCAGCTGGGTGGTGTAGTTTTCATAATTGTATTCTATCTCGGTTTGCGGGTATTCCATGCGGTATGACGTCAGCTTGGCGTGGTCGGTGGTGGTAGGCGTCGCCATGGTGCGGCGTGCCAAGGCCCAGGCCTCCCACGGCTGGCGGAACAGGTTGAGCCAACGCTGTTGGTAGATGAGGGTGAGGTAGGCCTCGTTGCTGCCGTCGAAGTTGGGGTTCATGTAGACAGCGTAGTTCATCACGTTGGAGGCCATCTTTTGTCCCAAGGCCCAGATGTCGAGGCTGCCGATGAAGTTGGTGTATTGCGGATAGAAATAGGTCCAGCGGCTGGTGTTGTTGGGGATATGCGCCCAGAAGATGCACGACTGGTAGATGCCTTGGTAGAGCATCTGATCGAGGTCCATACCCGAGAGGGTGATGCCGCCGATGCCGCGGGCGCCAATCTCGGCTTTCATGAAGAGCACGTCGGCGTAGGTGACAAAGATCTGCGGCACGTATTTCTCGTCGCGGGTCAGGTAGTAGTTGAACGGCGAATAGAGGCACGACGGGCCTTTGAAGGTGTAGCTGGCGTCGCGGCTCTGGGCATAGGGTGAGCCGCCTTCGGTGGGCGTCTCAATGGTGCGAATCTGGGGATAGGGGTGCCAGGCGCCGTCGGGGAAGCTATCGGTCTTGTGGCTCGTGTCGAAGAAAAGGAAGGCGCGGTAGTCGAAGATGCCGCTGCCGTCCATGGCGTCGGTCGACGAGATGACGCTCCACACGGTCTCGCCCAAGCGCAGGTTCTTGTGCTCACGGAACGACCAGTTGACATCCCAGTTCGTTCCCAGCACGCTGGGCCAGAGGGCGATGGCGCCACCTGTAGCCACACCGCCCGAGGTGCTGAGCGTGGTGTAGGGATAGTTGTAGGCGTCCACCAGCAGCGGGGTGGCAAAGTCGGGGTCTTTGTCGTACATACGCAGGGCGTGGCGCAGGATGAGCGCGTTGGCGAACTCAGCCCAAAGGGTGTAGTTATTGTTAAGCAACACGTCGTAGGGCAGCTTGTAGTATTCGTTGCCGTAGGCGGTGGTGGCCGAGTCGGCGTGCAACACGTCGCGCGACCATGCCAGCTCTTCCAACAGCGACTTGTAGATGCTCTCCTGGGTGTCCCATTCGGGTTTCATCGTAGCCTGCGACGAGGCGTTCTCCCAGATACGTCCTGCCTGGGTGTAGGGCATGTCACCGAAGATATCCGTGACTTTAAAGGTCTGGTAGGCCTTCAAGATGTTGAGTTGGGCGCGAGCCTTGTCGCACACGTTGGCGTCGGCTTGTTCGTCGCCGTAGGCGTCGAAGCGTTTCTCTAACTCGCGGATGTTGGCCAGCATGAGGTAGTAGTCGGTCCACACGTTGGCGGTGCCGATTTGTGAGTTGCCCCAGGCTTCCGACGTCAGGGCGCCGAGTTCCGTCTCGGGATACCAGATCTCGTTTTGAAGGTAGAACTGCTCGTTCATGCTCTGCTGCATCGACTTCACCACGCCGTTAAACAGCGCCTCGACGGTCGTCCCCGTCGGCGAGAACGGGTCTTGGTTCATCTCTTCGAAGCCTTTAGTACACGAAGCTAAAATCAAGGCTGCACTGATGATATAGATGATATTTCTTTTCATGATATTCCGAATTAAAGGTTAACTTTCAATGAAACCATAAACGAACGTGTGCCGGGGTAAGAGGCGTACTCGAGGCCTTGGGCGTTGCCCGTGCCTTGGGTGCCTTCAGGGTTGATGTTGTCGGGCAAAGACTTATAGATGTAGAACAAGTCACGGCCCACCAACGAGATAGAGGCCTTCTTGAAGATGTTCTGCTTGTCGAGCCACTTGCTCGGGAAGTCGTAGGTCAGCGAAAGCTCGCGCATCTTGACCCAGGTGTTGTTGACGATGCCGGGCGTGGTGAGGACAGGACCCCATCCGCCGTAGTTGGGCAGATATTTGTAGAGATAATGCACCACGTGGTCGTTTTCGACGGCCTCGCCCGTCTCGGTGTTGATGCAATAGCCGGGCAGGATGATACCGTAGTTGCCCACCAGCTCGCCATCGGCATTGTAGAAGGGCAAGCCGTTGCCTTCGCGCTCATAAAGCGTCTCCGGACTCTGACCCGTCTGCATGCCCACCACATAGGAGGCGCAATAGATCTGGCCACCTAACTTGGCGTCGACCAAGGCATAGAGCGACCAGTTCTTATAGGAGGCCCGCAAGTTGATGCCGCCCGTCACCAAGGGGGCGCAGTTGCCCACCGGCACGCGGTTGTCGGTCATCAGGTAGGTGGTACCCGCCTCGTTGAGCAGCGGCATCGGATTGCCTTCTTCGTCGTAGAAGGGTCCGACAGTGGTGCCATCGGGCATGGTGTATTCATAGAGGTAGTCCCAGCCATAGATGGTGCCGTATTCCTCGCCCTCTTCCACGGCGACGGCAGGGCCGTTGGAGCCCCAGATCTCGGAGAGCATATACATGCTGGCACCTGCCAGGTCGACGATCTTGTTTTTGTTGCGGGCGAAGTTGAGACCCACCTGCACGCCATAGTCCTTGCCCTGCGTGATGTCGTAGGTCATGACGGCCTCGATACCTTTGTTGGTCACCACACCCGTGTTGATGGTCACGTTGCTGGAGCCTGACGACGGCGCCACGGGCGACGACAGGATCTGGTCCCAGCTGTAGATGTCGTAATAGGTGAAGTCCATATTGAAGCGGGCTCCCAAGCCGATGTCGAAGCCGACCTCAAAGGCACGCTGACGCTGTGGCTTCAGCTCCAGAGGCGGCACCACGGAAGGCAGAGAGGCCGACAGCTGGTGGCCGAACGAGCCGGTGTTGTAAGTGTAGGTCAGCTGATAAGGCTCGGTGTCGCTGGCGGTCTGGGCCCACGACCCTCTCAACTTCAGGAAGTTGACGGGACCCCATTTCCAATTCTTGAAGGCCGTGGTGGGCACGAAGCTCAGGGTGGCCGAAGGATAGAAGTAGGAGTTGTTGTTGATGGGCAGGGTCGACGACCAGTCGTTGCGGCCCGTCAAGTCAAAGAAGATCCAGTCTTTATAGCTCAGGTTGAAGAAGGCATAGAGCGAGTTGACTTTTTTCTCCCACCTCGACTCGCCGAAGGTGCGCTCAGAGGCCGCCGAGTAGTTGTAGATGGTGTAGAGGTTGGCGTAAGCCCAGGTACCCGAGGTGCCGTTCATGCCGTCGCGGTAGCCGTAGTATTGTTCGCCGCCGGCCGAGAGTTTCACGTTGAATTTCGATCCAAAGATCTTCTCCTTGTGGGCGGTGATGAGGAAGTCCATGTCGCGGGTGGTCGAGGTGGACTTGTTCTTCGAGTAGTAGCCGCCCGCCATGCCGTCGATGGTGGTGGGTTTATGCTTGGTGGTATAGGTGTCAGCAGTCCAGTCCAAGGCGACTTTGGCAGAAGCCATAAGCCATGGCGTCACGTCGTAGAACAGCCTCACCGAACCGTACATCTTGTCGCGGTCGAGGGTCGTGTTGTTGTTGTAGAACGTCCAGAAGGTGCTGCTGTAGATGTAGGGATAGGGATAGCCTTCAAACTGGTTCATCGTGCCGTCCGCGTTCTCGTAAGTCGTCGTCTCAATGCCTTGCCAGCTGCGGGGCCAGCTGTAGAGCAGGCCCTTGTTGAAGTTGCTGTTCGACTCGCCAATCTCAGGTGAGTTCAAGCGGTAGTAGTCCAAATAGTTGAACGCCACGTCGACTTTGATCTTCTCTGACACGTTAATCAGGGTACCCACGTTGACGGTGGTCTGCCTCAGGTTGGTGTTGTCGATGATGGCGTCGGTGCGCGAGTCGGTGAACGACACGCGGACGCTGCCGAACTCACCGGCATTTTGCAAGGCGATGTTGTGGTTCATCGTGTGGCCGTTCTTGAAGAGCATCTTCAGGTTGTCGGGCTGGGGACTGTATTGCCTGATCGTACCGTCCCACCACAGCACGCTCTCGCCGTTCATCTCGGGGCCCCAGCTCTGGGCGCCGCCGTAGTAGCCGAAGCTGGTGTTGGTGGGCTCGCCCGCCGGACCGTTGTCGACGTTATAAGTGTAGGGAAATTCATAGACTTGATTGCCGTTGTCGTCATACATGCCTTCGATGGGCGTCAGCGTCGGCGTATCGAAGGTGATGGGGCCGCAACCGCCGTATTTGTTCTGCACCGAGCGGTAAAGATAAGGCGTCGTGATCTTGAAGCCAGCCGAGTAGCTGATGCCGAGACCCTTTTGTTTCGATCCTTTCTTGGTGGTGATGAGCACCACGCCGTTGCCGCCACGCGAGCCATATAGGGCCGCTGCCGTGGGGCCTTTCAGGATGTCGAGGCTCTCGATGTCTTCCTGGTTGATGTTGTTCAGGGCCGTACCCCAGTCGCGGCCACCGCGCCACGAAGTGACGCCGCCTTCGTTGGTCATCGGCACGCCGTCGACCACGATGAGAGG
>JAEEGF012142234.1_pt1 | contig 10317 bp, 9 predicted proteins | sample 9134171 | NCBI WGS metagenome assembly JAEEGF01 (sample SAMN16246542, study PRJNA631951) | gut metagenome | biome: gut microbiome; feature: rumen; material: AP-attached | host: Bos | place: Iran: Karaj | collected 2018-10 | reverse complement strand
GCGTAACATTATCGGTGAACTGGAGCTGGACGAGACGCTGACCAGCCGCGACACTATCAACAAGAAGCTCTCTGCCGTTCTGGACGACGCCACAGACAAGTGGGGCGTTAAGGTGAACCGCGTGGAGCTGCAGGACATCACGCCTCCAGACAGCGTATTGACCGCAATGGAGAAACAGATGCAGGCAGAGCGTAACAAGCGTGCCCAGATTCTGACTTCCGAGGGTCAGAAGGCCGCAGAGATTCTGGCTTCTGAGGGTGAGAAGACCGCCATCGTGAACAAGGCAGAGGCTGCCAAGCAGGAAGCTATTCTGCAGGCCGAGGGTGAGGCTCAGGCTCGCATCCGAGTAGCAGAAGCTGAAGCAAAGGCCATTGAACTGATTACCGAGGCTGTAGGAAAGTCAACCAATCCCGCCAACTACCTGCTGGCACAGAAGTACATTCAGATGATGCAGGAACTGGCTGAGGGCGACAAGACAAAAACCGTTTATCTGCCCTACGAAGCAACCAACCTGCTGGGCAGTATCGGAGGCATCAAGGAGCTTTTCAAGGCTACCGAGTAAAGACTTGTTAAGGACGCAAACAAACAGAGGCCGCAGGAAAAACCTACGGCCTCTGTTTTTGTTATAAATAATCTTAATCAGCTAACTTTGCCTTGATGAACTCGCGGTTCAGGCGGGCGATATTGGCGATGCTCTCACACTTGGGACAAACAGCCTCGCAGGCACGGGTGTTGGTACAGTTACCGAAGCCCAGTTCATCCATCTTGGCAACCATTGCCTTGGCACGCTTAGCGGCCTCTACCTTTCCCTGAGGCAGGAGAGCCAGCTGGCTTACCTTAGAGCTGACGAAGAGCATGGCAGAACCGTTCTTACATGCTGCTACACAAGCACCGCAACCGATGCAGGTAGCGCAGTCCATAGCCTCGTCGGCAGCCTCCTTAGAGATAAGGATGGCGTTGGCATCCTGAGCCTGACCGGTACGGATGCTGGTATAACCGCCAGCCTGGATAATCTTATCGAAGGCGTTACGGTCAACCATACAGTCCTTGATAACGGGGAAACCGGCAGAGCGCCAAGGCTCTACGGTGATGGTCTCGCCGTCCTTGAACTTACGCATATAGAGCTGACAGGTTGTAGCTCCGCGCTCGGTCTTACCGTGAGGCGTTCCGTTGATATACAGAGAACACATACCGCAGATACCCTCGCGGCAGTCGTGGTCGAACACGAAAGGCTCCTTGCCAGATGCAATGAGCTCCTCGTTCATAATATCAAGAGCCTCCAGGAATGAAGTATCATCGGGGATGTTCTTCAACTCATGGGTATCGAAATGACCCTTGTCCTTGGGTCCGTTCTGCTTCCAGAACTTTATTGTAACAGAAATATTCTTAGCCATAATTTCTTTAGTTGACAAGTAAACGAGTTGACAAGTTGACGAGTTGTTAGCTTGCTGACTTGATAAGTGCTGACAACATTCTTATAATCTCTTCTATCTGGGTTATCAGTTTCTGATAAATATCTATAGAGATGTAGCCAAGATCTTTTGAGATTAAGAGCTGAGTCTCCAGTTCGGATGCAGAGCCAAGCGCATTACTGAGGAATTTGACAGTCTCCTTATCATATACTCGCCCATAGCCTTCGGCGATATTTGATGGGATTGACACAGCAGCACGTCTCATTTGTGAAACAATTCCAAAGAGCTCGTCTTGAGGAAAAGATCTTGTTGCAACATATATTGCAGCAACATGCTCCATGCTTTTCTGCCATACTATCAAATCCTTGTGACTCTTCACTTGATTATTCTCGTTTACCTAAATTATTAATTCTATTTATTTTCTTAACTCGTCAACTCGTTAACTTGTCAACTTGTCAACTCCTATTAAAGGAAACAACTTGTCAACTCGTTAACTCGTCAACTCGTCAACTAATTTTTATAATTACGTGTCTGAACCTTGATAATCTCATAGTTGAGAGGCTCTTTAATAAGCTCGGGTGCCTTATCGTCGCTACCCTGGTAATCCCAGCAGCCAACGTAGAAGAAGTTCTCGTCGTCACGCTTAGCCTCACCTTCCTCGGTCTGGTGCTCCTCGCGGAAGTGACCGCCACAAGACTCCTCACGGTGGAGGGCATCGTAGGCAACAAGCTCACCCATAAGGATGAAGTCGCGCAGATGGATAGCCTTGTCGAGCTCGACATTCAAGCCTTCCTTAGAGCCGGGGATGAAGAGGTTAGAATCGAATTCCTTGCGAAGTTCCTTCAACAGCTTCAAGCCTTCCTCCAAGCCTTCCTTGGTACGACCCATACCTACGTGCTCCCACATGATATGGCCAAGCTCCTTGTGGATAGAGTCAACAGAACGCTTACCCTTGATGTTCATCAGACGGTCAATCTCGGCATTAACAGCCTTCTCTGCTGCTTCGAACTCGGGCATATCGGTGCTCAGGCGAGGCCAGATATCCTGATCGGCCAGATAGTTCTGGATGGTATAAGGCAGTACGAAATAACCGTCGGCCAAGCCCTGCATCAAAGCAGAAGCACCCAGACGGTTGGCTCCGTGATCTGAGAAGTTACACTCACCGATAGCGAAGAGGCCGGGAATGGTGGTCTGCAGTTCGTAGTCAACCCAAACACCTCCCATCGTATAATGGATAGCGGGGAAGATCATCATGGGCTTGTAGTACTTAACGCCATTGATTTCCTTGCCGAAGTCGCCAGGATAAACGTCGGTAATCTCCTCGTACATATCGAAGAGGTTGCCATAACGCTGCTTCATGGCATCAAGGCCCAGGCGGTTGATTGACTCTGAGAAGTCAAGGAATACAGCCAGACCTGTGTTGTTAACGCCGAAGCCCTTGTCGCAACGCTCCTTGGCAGCACGGGAAGCTACGTCACGGGGAACGAGGTTACCGAAGGCGGGATAACGGCGCTCCAGATAGTAGTCGCGATCCTCTTCGGGAATATCCCATGCCTGAATCTCGCCCTTCTGCAGTTTCTTGGCATCCTCCAGCTTCTTGGGAACCCAGATACGGCCATCATTACGCAGAGACTCTGACATCAGGGTCAGCTTAGACTGCTTGTCGCCGTGAACGGGAATACAGGTGGGGTGAATCTGTACGTATGAGGGGTTGGCCATCATGGCACCCTTACGATAGCACTGGATAGCTGCTGTACAGTTACAGCCCATAGCGTTGGTAGAGAGGAAGTAAGCATTTCCGTAACCGCCGGTTGCTATAACAACGGCATTGGCGCTGAAACGCTCCAGCTTACCTGTTACCAAGTTCTTAGCAATGATACCACGGGCACGTCCGTCGATAATAACAACATCCTCCATCTCGTAACGGGTGAAGAGCTTAACCTTACCCTTCTGAACTTCCTTAGAGAGGCTGGAGTAAGCACCCAGCAGCAGCTGCTGACCGGTCTGCCCCTTAGCATAGAAAGTACGGCTTACCTGGGCACCACCGAAAGAACGGTTAGCCAGCATACCGCCGTATTCGCGGGCAAAGGGAACGCCCTGAGCCACACACTGGTCGATGATGTTGTTGCTGACTTCGGCCAGACGGTAAACATTGGCCTCACGGGCACGATAGTCGCCACCCTTTACTGTATCGTAGAAGAGACGGTAAACAGAGTCGCCGTCGTTCTGATAGTTCTTGGCTGCATTGATACCACCCTGTGCGGCAATAGAGTGAGCACGACGGGGTGAGTCCTGAATACAGAAATTATATACGTTGAAGCCCATCTCGGCAAGTGAAGCTGCTGCGCTGGCGCCGGCAAGACCGGTACCTACAACAATAACGTCGAGCTTCAGCTTGTTCTTTGGATTTACGAGACGCTGGTGAGCCTTATAGTTGGTCCACTTCTCTGCTATTGGGCCTTCGGGAATTCTTGAATCTATTTTCTTTGCCATAACTTATGTCAATATCTTTATTGTTAATACATAATTAGCAACCACCGCAGCTGGGAACTGTACCTTCATAATCGCTGGGCACATAACCACAGGCAAATGCAACGACTACAGCTACAAACATCAGGATGATGATGGTTGTGTAGGCTGCGCTGATGCACTTCCATCGGTTGAACCAGATCTTACCGTTCCAACCCAATGTCTGAAGAGCACTCCAGAAACCGTGTGTCAGATGGAACCACAATGCAACCAGCCATACCAGATAAACAGCAGCATAGCAGGGACAGGAGAAGGTCTGGATAATGTAACCGACTCCGTCTGTTGGAGCAATAGCATTCTCTACTCCAGCCAACTCGGCATACATCATGTTATACCAGAAGTTGTACAGGTGAAGACCCATACCCAGGACAACAATGATACCGAGAACCAACATATTCTGGCTTGCCCACTCAACCTTCTCGGGCTTGCTGGTGACAGCATACTTGCTGTTACCACGAGCCTTCCGGTTCTGAATTGTAAGCCAGATAGCAAAAATGAAATGAAGAGCTACCAAGCCAGCCAAACCGACAGTTGCTACTACAGCATACCAGTTGGCACCCAGGAACTCACAAATCATATTGTAACCCTTGGCACTGATAAGGGCTACTACGTTCATTGACGCATGAAAGGTCAAGAACAGGATAAGCGCAATGCCTGTTACAGACATCACAACTTTCCTACCGATTGATGAATTGATTAACCACATAAATCATTAAATTTAGTTATTGAATATTTTTGTTTTTATTCTGCTTATACCTTATTTTAAGTACAATATTCCGCGCAAATTTACATAAAAAAGTGATTTGAGCAAAATTTTGGCTCAAATGTTAAGAGAAAATATTAATTTTGCGCCTAAATTGAGTGTCGGAGATATATGGAAATGAATTTTGATGTGGTGGTGGTTGGTGCTGGGCACGCAGGATGCGAGGCAGCAGCTGCCAGCGCGAAACTGGGAGCTAAGACCTGTCTTATAACAATGGATATGAACAAGATTGCACAAATGAGTTGCAATCCTGCTGTCGGCGGCATTGCCAAAGGACAGATTGTTAAGGAGATTGATGCACTGGGCGGACACATGGGAGAAGTTACCGACCGAACAGCCATCCAGTTCCGTATGCTGAACCGTAGTAAAGGGCCTGCAATGTGGAGTCCTCGTGCACAATGCGACAGAGGAAAATTCATTTGGGCCTGGCGCGAAATTCTTGAAAACACACCAAACCTTCACATCTGGCAGGATCAGGTTAAAGAGATTCTGGTTGAAAACAAAAGGGTAACTGGTGTCATAACATATATGGATGTTACCTTCAAGGCAAGATGCGTAGTGATAACAACCGGAACATTTCTGGACGGCCTGATGCATATAGGCAGAACCAAACTGCCAGGAGGAAGATGCGCAGAGCCTCCCAGCCTACACCTTACAGAAAGCATTACCAGACATGGCATAACGGCTGGCAGGATGAAAACCGGAACGCCGGTGCGAATAAACGGAACATCTGTTCACTTCGACGAAATGACAGAACAGCCGGGCGAATCCGACTTCCACAAATTCTCATTTATGGGCGAACCAAGGAACCTCCCTCAACTGCCTTGCTGGATTACCTATACGAACAAACAGGTACACGACAGATTAAAGGCTTCTTTGGCAGATTCTCCGCTTTATAATGGTCAGATACAAAGTATCGGTCCTCGCTATTGCCCAAGCATCGAGACTAAATTAGTTACTTTTGCCGATAAAGAAGAGCATCTGCTATTCCTGGAACCGGAAGGAACGAACACCAACGAATACTACCTGAACGGATTTAGCAGCAGCCTTCCTATTGATGCACAATTGGAAGCATTAAAGCTGATTCCGGCTTTCAGGGATCTGGAGGTGTACCGACCAGGATACGCCATTGAATATAATTACTTTGACCCTACCCTACTGAAGCACTCGTTAGAGAGTAAGATAGTTGACGGCCTCTTTATGGCTGGTCAGGTAAACGGAACCACCGGTTACGAAGAGGCAGCAGGACAAGGCCTCGTTGCAGGGGTAAATGCAGCAAGGAAATGCGGTGAATCCGAACCTTTTACGATGAAAAGAGATGAGTCTTACATAGGTGTTCTTATAGACGATTTGGTGACAAAAGGTGTAGATGAACCCTACCGCATGTTCACTAGCAGAGCGGAATACAGAATCCTGCTAAGACAAGATGATGCAGATGCCCGTTTAACGGAGAAAAGCTATCAAATAGGATTAGCTACCAGCGAACGGCACAACCATTGGCTGAAGAAAAAAGAAGCTATAGCAGAACTGGAAAACTTCTGCAGAAACTATAGTGTGAAAGCATCTCTGATAAACGAAGGACTGAAAGCTTTGGGAAGTACAGAACTGCAGAGAGGCTGCAAGCTGATTGATTTGATATCGAGACCTGGACTTACCTTGGACAATCTTTCGACATATATTCCTGCACTACGAAACAAACTCGAAGCAATTCAAGAAAGAAAGGAAGAGATTACTGAAGCAGCAGAAATAAGAATGAAATACAGCGGCTATATCGAAAGAGAAAGAGAACTGGCCGACAAGATGATACGTCTGGAGAACATAAAGATAAAAGGAAAGTTCGACTATAACTCGCTGCAATCACTCTCAACGGAAGCCAGACAAAAACTTTCACGAATAGATCCGGAGACAATGGCACAGGCAAGCAGAATACCCGGAGTCAGCCCAAGTGACATAAACGTACTGTTGGTGCTTATGAAGAGGTAAAGTAACACTTTAAGAATAATGCAAGTTTCACGTGAAACAAAATATGCGCATCTTACTGAAAATCAAGAAATAACATAAACTGAAAAATAACATGAACAATCCAAAACTACTTGAGAATCTAAGAGCGATTCCTGACTTTCCTAAGAAAGGTATTAACTTCAGAGATGTAACAACGCTGTACAAGAATGCGGAGTGTATGAAGATTATGGTGGACGAGATGTACGAACTCTACAAAGACAAAGGAATCACCAAGATTGTGGGCGTAGAGAGTCGTGGTTTCGTTATGGCAGGAGCATTAGCAGCCAAATTAGGTTGTGGCGTAGTATTAGCCAGAAAACCAGGTAAGTTACCAGCAACTGTAATTAAGGAATCATTCAGCAAAGAGTATGGGATCGATACGGTAGAAATGCATGTCGATGCAATAGGTCCAGATGACGTGGTATTGATACATGATGACTTGTTAGCAACCGGTGGAACGGCAAAGGCAGTATGTAATTTAGTGAATCAATTCCACCCCAAGAAGGTTTACATCAATTTCATCATAGAAATTACCGATGAGGGATTACATGGTAGAGATCTGTTTAAGGATATGGATCTTACAACACTGATGGTCGTATAATGCTTCATTATAAAAAGCAATATGACAAGGGAAGAAAATGAGGCTCGATTAAATAAGCTAAAGGTCATTGTAAGCAGTTTACCTGAAAAACCCGGTTGCTATCAATACTTCGATGAAAATGGGACAATCATATACGTTGGCAAAGCAAAGAACCTGAAAAGGAGGGTATATTCTTACTTCAGCAAAGAACACGACAATCGAAAGACTGCAATTCTTGTCAGTAAAATCAGAGATATCAAATATACAGTGGTCAACACCGAAGAAGACGCACTATTATTGGAAAACAACCTGATAAAAGAGTGGAATCCCAGGTACAATATTCTCCTTAAAGACGGAAAGACATACCCCAGCATCGTTGTAACAAACGAATTCCTGCCCCGTATCTTCCAGACAAGAAAGATAAACAAGAAGTTTGGCACATACTTCGGTCCTTACAGTCACGTACCTACGATGTACGCTCTTCTTGATTTAATAAAGAATCTGTATCCGCTTAGAAGATGCCACGAAATCATTACACCAGAAAGCCTTGAGAAAAAGAAACACAAAGAATGCCTCGAGTATCATATAAAGAACTGCAAGGCTCCCTGTACGGGTCGTCAGAGCGTTGAAGAATACCTTCAGAATGTTGCAGAAGCAAAAGAAATCCTGAAAGGAAACACAGCTGAATTACAACGCAAAATGATGGTAAAAATGAAGGAACTGGCTGCGGAACTGAAGTTTGAGGAAGCTGAAATAATCAAGAAGAAATACATATTGCTGGAGAACTACAGGAGCCGAAGCGAAGTGGTGAGCAACACCCTGCATAATATAGATGTATTTAATATCGAAAGCGACCAGAAAGTTGCCTATATCAACTTCCTGCACGTAACAAATGGCTGTATCAATAAAGCATTTACCTTCGAATACGAAAAGCGAATGCAGGAAACAGACGAGGAACTTTTGGTTATGGGAATAGTTGAAATGAGGCAAAGATATGGTAGTGAAAGTAAAGAAGTTATAGTACCGTTCCCCGTGGAACAATTCACGGAAAACTTTAAGTTAACTGTTCCCCAGAAAGGAGACAAAAAGGTACTTCTGGACCTTAGCAGACAGAATGTATTACAATACAAAAAAGACCGACTGAGTCAAGCCGACAAACTGAATCCAGAACAAAAGACAACACGCCTGATGAAGGAACTGCAGGATGCTTTGCAACTCCCTACCCTACCTATGCAGATTGAATGTTTCGACAACTCGAACATAAGCGGAACGGATGCTGTGGCCGGCTGTGTTGTATTCAAGAAATGCAAACCCAGCAAGGCAGATTACCGCAAATACATTATTAAAGAGGTACAAGGTCCTGACGACTACGCCAGTATGCAGGAGGTTGTAAGACGCAGATACAAAAGAGCAATGGAGGAAGGTTCTCCCCTGCCCGACCTGATTATTACAGATGGCGGAAAAGGACAAATGGAAGTTGTAAGAGAAGTGGTAGAGGACGAATTGAGATTGAACATTCCAATAGCCGGATTGGCTAAGGACGACAAGCACAGAACCAACGAATTGCTATATGGATTCCCCCAGCAAGTGATAGGACTAAAGACAGATAGTGCACTCTTTCACCTGCTCACACAAATACAAGACGAGGTACACAGATACGCAATAACCTTTCATCGCGACAAACGCAGTAAGCATCAGATTGCCAGCGAGTTAGACAGCATAAAAGGTATCGGTCCGAAGACAAAGGAAATACTACTGAAGAAACTGCACAGCGTGAAGCGAATCAAAGAAGCAGAACTCAGTCAGTTAACTGAACTTATAGGAGAACCCAAAGCAGAAGTTATCTATAGTTATTTTCATTCGGAAGGCTGACTTTTGTTCTTCAACCCCCTCAAAAATGTATTTAATACACCAGAAATTTTCCGTTCCAAAGTTTGGTATGTACATTCCAAACTTTGGTATGTAAGTTGCAAACTTTGGAATCTAAGTTTCAAACTTTGAAATAGAAAATCTGCAATGATGAAAAAACATTTCATAAGCATAAAAAAACCTAAAACAAGGTAAGAATCAAATAATTATAGTATCTTTGCATATCGAAAAAACTACACATGAGAGCAGTTATACAAAGAGTAACACATGCAAGCGTCACCATCGAGGGTCAGAAGAAGGCCGAGATTGGGAACGGTTTCCTTATCCTGTTAGGCATAGAACAGTCTGATAATCAGGGAGATATAGACTGGCTGACACACAAAATCGTTGGCTTGCGCGTCTTTGACGATGAAGCAGGAATTATGAACAGGAATATCCAGGAAACGGGAGGCGACATTATTGTTGTCAGTCAGTTTACCCTGATGGCAAGCTACAAGAAGGGTAATCGCCCAAGTTGGATCAGGGCAGCAGGTCACGAGGTGGCAATACCATTATATAATACGTTTGTGAAACAGCTTTCTGAGGCATTGGGGAAACCTGTAGGAACGGGAGAATTCGGCGCTGACATGAAGGTAGAACTGCTGAACGACGGTCCTGTAACCATTTGCATGGACACTAAAAACAAGGAATAAAAGATGAAAAAAACAATTGACATTATTTATCATGTAGGGGTAATAATATTTTTGATAGGGCTTCTGGCAAAAATCATTTTCCATTGGCCATATTATGAGTATTTATACTACATATTCGGTATAACATTGATAATCAGATGGATATACAATATTTGTCATTGGAACGAATATAAGAAAGAAAGAACGTACATAATCGACATAGTGTGTATAACAATTATATCAATCTTTGTCCTCATATATTTATTTATAAAATAAGGTATCTATGACCATTCGTGAAGCACAAGATAAGGTAGATCAGTGGATTAAGACATATGGGGTCAGATACTTCAACGAGCTGACGAACATGGCTGTACTGACTGAAGAGGTGGGAGAACTGGCCCGTATTATGGCTCGCAAGTACGGGGAACAGTCGTTTAAGGAGGGCGAGAAGCAGGACCCCGGCGAGGAAATGGCAGATATCCTGTGGGTGCT
>JAEEGF010637512.1_pt1 | contig 10317 bp, 9 predicted proteins | sample 9134171 | NCBI WGS metagenome assembly JAEEGF01 (sample SAMN16246542, study PRJNA631951) | gut metagenome | biome: gut microbiome; feature: rumen; material: AP-attached | host: Bos | place: Iran: Karaj | collected 2018-10 | reverse complement strand
GCAGCATCTACGCTAAGAATGTCAGTGAGCTGGTTCTTAAGAATGTCGAAATCATCGGGGCTGCTGATGAAGAGGCTGAGCTCATAAATATTGAGAACAGGTCTTTTGAAAACGTGAAATATATGTGAGGTTATTTGAAAAATAATGTCAGGCCATTTACAAAGCGGTGCATAGGCATTACGGAACCAGCGGGATTTAATGTGATATTTTCGAATTTGCATCTCGTGGATGATATGCACTTGATCATTTTCGGCGTTGTGAGGTGGATGATTGGTAAGCCGGATTACAGTGGATGGCTTATAAGATGACCTGCGGCGGACGAATGCCAGGATGTATGTGGTGGACGGATGCCTTGATGACTTGCGGCGGATGATTGCTACGGTGTTTTTGAGCTATAGTAAGGAAAAGGAGTTGGAATGATAATACGAGTTGCAAAAGATGGCGGGGACTTTAACTGCATTCAGGAGGCGGTTGATTCAATTCCTTTTGATGAGAAAGCTGAGATATTTATCGGACCCGGTGTTTTCAGGGAAAAGCTCTTTTGCCAAAAACGAGATGTGACTCTGGTGGGAGACGGAATTGATTCAACAATCATTGACTTCGATGACTGCGCAAACCAGATCATGGAGGACGGATCAAAGCGGGGCACATTCAGAAGCTACACAGCTTTCTTTGGCGGTGACAGAGTTACTGTCAGAAATATGACAATTATGAACAGTGCCGGTGACGGAAGAGAGGTGGGGCAGGCTGTGGCGGTCTATGCTGACGCGCAGGTTTGTCTGTTTGATAGTGTTAAGCTTGTTGGACATCAGGATACTCTTTTTTGCGCGCCTTTGCCGCATTCCGAGAGACAAAAGGGCGGCTTTACCGGACCGGGACAAGGTAAGCCCAGAAAGCTGACGAGGCAGTACTACAGGAACTGTATCATTGTTGGGGATGTGGATTTCATTTTCGGCGGTGCAGATGCGGTATTTGATGACTGCGAGATACTGGTTAACAATCGCGAGGGAATTGATCATAGGCATGATGGCGGTAAAGCTTTGGAGAAGGATTGCTATTGCAGCGATGCAAAAGCTCGTGCGGTGCAGAATGCCCTTGATGAGGACATGAAGGATCTCGTGGCGCAAAAAGCGCTTGATAAGGATCAGATAAATGTGTCGGAACGCTTTGTGAATGGCTATGTGACTGCCGCATGTGGACTGAGCGACGGACTTGGGTTTGTTTTCAGGAATTGTGTTGTGCGTGGGATTGATGGATGTGCATCCGGATCTGTATTTCTGGGACGACCCTGGCGGGAACAGGCCAGAACAGTTTTTCTGGACTGCATAATGGATGAGACTGTAGCACCGGAGCGCTTCTCCGGCTGGGGCGGCATTACAAAGGATGAACCAGAGGCATATTATGGTGAGTTTGGAACCAGAAATGCTGATGATTTCAGATCTTCAGCGAGATGTGGAAGTGATAGCAGGGTGAGTCTTGAAGATATTTTCGCGAAAAAAGAAGATTTACCGCTAGCGGATCTGTCATGGAAAAATCATTGGGTTAAGGACATAAATGAGGAGATTGCGCGTGACATCTCAAGTCGGGCTGATGAGATTGTTCGTGGATGCTGTGAGCAGCTGGAGATATGATTGAGAATCAATGTTCCTGACATGGGGCGCAATAAATCGATGAACATGCGGGGATATCTTTTTATTCATTGTATGTGTGACGCATCGACTTACTTTTCATGTTGGGGCATATATAGAGTTCATAGCATGTGCGGAGCATGACTTGTTGAACACTGTTACATATTGAATAATGTTGGAAAGTAACAGTGAGGTAGAGAGAATCTTCTAATTATCTAAAACTTTCCGCTTAAATTGCTATTTCTCGTTTCCAGGGGGAAGCAAAAAAATGCCCCGACGTTCAAACCTTTAAAATAGAGAATACAGACGTAATTTATGTTCGATATATCGACGTTTTGTTATCGGCTGCATACCATGACTTGGCAAGCCCTAAATATGGTATGAATTAATCTCTGATATAAACATAGCAGCCTTGTCCGTTTTTGTATCCGGACATAGAATAGCTACATCATGTCCATATAGAATGTGCAAATTAAAAGATAGTATAAAAGAGCCAAAAATGGCAGAATAGAAGTATAAAAAGTGATAATTTAGGAATCTCAGATTGATGATTTTGGAAAGAGTGACATATAGATAGCCAATTTAGTTATAAACCAGGAGGGAGATTATGAAAAAGAGATTCGGATGCAGAACACTTCTTGTGGCGCTGATGGTTTTGGCGCTCAGCATGGGAGTGTTTGGGTGTGGAAAGGCTGACAAAGCGCAGCAGGGGAGCCTTGGAACAGATGTATCGGTAAATGTAGAGGAATATCACGCTGATGGTACAGATTCAGGGAAGACTGATGCACCTGAGACTGAAAAAGAATCATCAGGGACTGCACCTGAGACTGAAAAGGATTCATCAGGAACCGGGCAAGGGTCTGAAAAAGACACAGCGTCAGGGGATAAATCAGATCACGAAATAAATGCTAATACAGATGCTGCAATAGATTTTGAAATAGTTGCCGGATCAGAAAATTCAGCAGATGCTGAATCGGGAGCCAAGCAAGAGTCCGAGAAAGGTAATTCAGGGACCATAGCAGAGTCTGAGATAGATACCACTGCAGATATCGGCACGAAGAGTCCATCGCAGAAGGCGTCGGAAGAAGGTTCTGATGAATCCGGCCAGGATGCAGGACTTCCGGTCCCTGATGAGGATGGAGCTTATACCAGTAAGGAAGATGTAGCGTTATATATTCACGTTTATGGGAAGCTGCCATCCAACTTCATTACTAAGAAGCAGGCCAAGAAGCTTGGATGGACCGGAGGATCGCTTGAAGAGTATGCACCGGGGAAGTGTATTGGGGGAGATTACTTTGGAAATTATGAAGGGCTCCTTCCAAAGGATCAGGAGTATTATGAGTGCGATATAGATACCCTGGGAAAGAAAAAGAGAGGGGCCAAGAGGATAATATACTCTGATGACGGGCACATATACTATACGGATGATCACTATGAGAGCTTTGAACTGTTATATGCTCCATAAGCAAATTCAAGGTATGCAGGGCAGACTTAAAAAAGCAGTAATCAAAACACTATGCAAAAAACAGGAGGCTTTATGGAACAGGTTTTCTATATAGATCTAAAGGGAGTCATAACCAGAGAAGAGCTTCATGAGAAGCTGGCAAAAGAGCTGCCACTTCCATATTATTACGGGCGTAATCTTGACGCGCTGTATGATGTTCTTACGGAGCAGGGCGACGGATGGAATTTGATCTTTTATAACTGTGAAGACATTAAGGCTGAGATGCCTGAGTATTTTGGTAATATGAGGAGAATGTGCAGAAGAGCAGTTGCAGATGGCGATGGACTAAATGTCAGGTTTTTCTCATGAAGTGAGGAAAAGACCTATTTCTATTCGGAAAAAGATGGTAGGCTATTTGTATGGTATGTGCCGATGATGGTACGGGATGTGGTTTTTGGGATGGAAGGTCTGGCCTGAGAGTCCCGAGAATTGAAAGGAGGTTTCCATGAAACAGATAACTCTGGGAAAGACAGGGATAACAGCCCCTCAGAACGGCTTTGGGGCGTTGCCGATACAGCGTGTTGATATGGACACGGCAGTCAGGATATTGAGGAAGGCCTATGAGGGCGGTATGACATATTTTGACACGGCCAGGGCATATAGCGACAGTGAGGAGAAACTGGGAGAAGCCTTTGGCGACGGGATAAGGGAAAAGATATTTATAGCGACCAAGACTGCGGCTAAGACTCCGGAGGACTTCTGGAAAGACTTGGATACTTCCCTGAAAAACTTAAGAACTGATTACATTGATCTGTATCAGTTCCACATGGTAGGGCAGTGCTACAGACCCGGTGACGGGACAGGCATGTATGAGTGCATGCTCAAGGCCAAAGAGGAAGGAAAGATCAGGCACATAGGTGTCACTGCTCACAAACTGATGGTGGCCAGAGAGCTCATAGAATCTGATCTTTATGAGACATTGCAGTTCCCGCTGAGCTATCTTTCTTCTGAAAAAGAGATTGAGCTGGTCCGTATGTGCAAGGAACATAACATGGGATACATCGCCATGAAGGGACTGGCAGGAGGCCTTATAAACCGCTCGGATGCGGCTATGGCTTTCATGGATCAGTTTGACAACGTAATGCCTATCTGGGGAATCCAGAAGGAAAAAGAGCTGGATGAGTGGCTCTCTTATATGGATGAAACTCCGCAGATGACGGGGGAGATAAAAGAGTTTATAGATAAGGAAAAGAGTGAGCTGGCAGGCGATTTCTGCAGAGGCTGCGGCTACTGCATGCCTTGTCCCATGGGCATCAAGATCAATAACTGCGCAAGAATGTCTCTCATGATAAGAAGGGCGCCTTCCAAGAGCTGGCTATCTGAAGAATGGCAGCAGGAGATGGCAAAAATTGACAGCTGTATCAACTGCAGAGAATGTACTAAAAAGTGCCCTTATGAACTCAGTACTCCGGAGCTTCTCAAAAAGAACTACGAGGACTACAAGAAGGTTCTGGCAGGTGAAATATCTGTCTGATGTCGGTTGAACATGTATATAAACAAAAATAGTCCATGATTGCGTATAAGCCGGTGAATATGTTCACTTTCCCGACGATAACTGCAATCCTGGACTTCTTTTGTTTTATAAAGAAAAAGGTCAGGTTAAAAACCTGACCCGTTAAACACCTAATCCATAAACTCTTGCTTTTATTCATACCTGACCATGTGATGAAAATCTATTTAACTCATCAGGAATTGTGCTCAAGCAGATAATCATTTAGCGCATCTGTGATTTCATCGCCGTCGATGCCGTGTACTGCACATGCCTCAGACAGTGATTCCATCTGAGATGCGGGACAGTAGATACATCCCATTCCACACTCCATCAAAAACTGTGCTGCCATCGGATGCTTGGCAATGATATCGCCCACCAGCATGCTGGAATCAATTATATTACCCTCAGCAGCACCTTCCGCTGCGACTGTTTCCTTGACTTCTTCTGACATTGTATTTGCCTCTCTTTCTTCTTCGCTTCCAAAAAATAAATCCTTTAAAGAACCCATATGATCATAATTCCTTAGTATTTAGTCTGGTTGTGTAAAATGTATTTTACTACACGAAGGGTAATGCCGCAAGTACTTTTGCCAGGGAGTATATCCAAACTTTCCTTATATCATTTGTAAGTCCATTTAAATGCATTATATGTTTCAGTCATCCATGTTTTAACTGAATCGGCTTGAGTCCCACTATCTATTCTTAAATAATATATTCCTTTTGCTGGCTTCTTTTTCGTTACAAAAGTAGTTTCATTTACACAATTCAGCTTAACTTCATTATAGTTTGCGTCCATAAGTTCTATTGCTGTATAGTATGTAGTATACTTGGTTGTGATCTTTACCTTTTTATTGCCCTTAAGATTTACCTTATACCAACGCGCGTAGGAATTACTTGGAGTCCTGGCAATGTAGGTCCAATTATTTGCTTTAACATTTACAGCATTTGCCCTGTTGTAATTCTTCTTATTGACCTTACTTGGGTCTATTATTGTAAACTTTGCGGTTACACCGGCAGACGCAGCATCGGTAAATGAAAAGTAATACGTTCCCTTCTTAAATCCGTATGACGTACCTTCCTTATTGCTATAGCTTCCAGTTAAATGTGTATTTATATTTCCTTTGTAAATGTCTACTCTATGATAGTCATCAGTTGTCCCGCAAGTCAGATAGATTACAGATTCTTTCTTGAGTTTCACCTTATATAATACCATTTGCTCTGATGTGTTCACTTCTATAGCAAAAGACTTTCCGCTTTTAATATTATTGATCTTATTTGCAGCATAAGATGGCATGCTAAAGACTGAAAATGTCAGAGCAAGAACCATCAGCATTGAAACAAATCTTGATATTTTCTTCATATCACAAAGGCTCCTTTCTCAGATAATTATTTTAGCTTGAACTTTGTATAGGCACCATTAACCGCAATATGTTTTTGTGATTTCTCATTAGTTTTGTAAATCTTGGGTTTGATCTGTATGTAGTAAGTTCCTTTTGGCAAAGCCGATTTTGAGGTTACGCTTTTCACGTTGTATTTATGGTCCTCTTTTTTAGAACTCTGGATATAGTCTCCTGTAGAACCATAATACATATAAATGTCGCCTCCAAAATCGGAATGGCTAATTTTGCTATCCATTATTAGAGTTATTTTCTTTTTCTTCTTGAGAGTCACTTTATACCAGCGGTTGTAATCAGTGTTGGGTGTATGGGCAATTGTTATCCATTTGCCATTATTAAGCGTTTGCGCAGTTGCGATACTATAATTAGCGCCTTTATTGACAGAAGCGGCAGTCATTGTTTTAACAGTTACCTTTGCATGGGTATTTTGATTAAAGACGGAATCTTTAAAAGTTAAATAATATGTTCCTTTTTGAAGTCCGATATACGTGACCCTTCCTTTCAGACACCAATATTCGCCAACAAGACCTGCATCTGAGACCTTGTTTTCATATAAAAATGCGGTAATATCTTCAGAGTACTTGCTGTTAGAAAAAGAGAAGGATACTACCGATTCTTTTTTTAGAACAAGCTTATAAGCATGGTTCTCACTTTTTGTGGAAAATTTGGGAGTGAACGCTTTCCCAAGAGATAAACTGTGGGTTTCCGTTGATGCCGCCTTGGAAGTAAATGATGTGCCCGATATTATCAGGACAACAGCAAGTAAAGCGGCAAGAATTCTTGTGATCTTTTTCATAACACTAACCGTCCTTTCGCAAAGAATCATCACTTAAGCGACAATATTATTATCAAATATTTCCATTGAATAATCCATTAAAAAAGTATTAAATACACACAACCTCCCACATAAAAACGGGGGAGGTTGTGTGAAAATGCATTGGCTTTTTATTTCATGATATCCACCTCAAAGCTTACAGCGCATTGGTCGGAAAGCTCGTTGGCTCCCCAGTTCATCAGTATCCTGTCGGTGACGACCTCGATATCGATGGCGGTGGCCTTAAGGAGTATGAGGAGAACCTGATTTTTGCCGTAGCGGGTCAGGACATCGCTCTGCCTCAGAGATGACTTCATCGCGTCCATGAAAGAGTTCATGAGTGCATCTTCGTCCACACCGCTCAGGTGCTTTACTGAAAACAGAAGCACGTGAATGCTCTTGTGATAGTTGGTGACGACTCTGGATAGGAACTGATATATTATCCTGAATTGCTCGGCGGGAAGAACCAGAGCACCTTTTCCGGGGGACCTTTCCACCATCAGCATCATGGCAGTGGATAGGGCTGTTGCCTCGGATGAGACGATATCTGAACTTTTTCTTTTATCGGAAAAGATCTTGCAGCCGTGCTTGCCGCTATGCTTGACATCGTAGAGGGCCCTGTCTGCCTTCTTGAAGAGGGTCAGAAAGTCAGTGCCGTCATCCGGTGCAAAGGCACATCCTATCGAGGCACCAAGCGGAATGGCCATGTCCTCGCCCATGAACTCTCTGGCGGAGAGCAGGATCTGCTCATTGATCCACCGGGTCTTTTCAGCCACAACGTCCTCGTCACAGATGTTCTCACAAAAGACAATGAACTCGTCTCCGCCCATTCTGCCGGCAAGGTCAGTTGACCTGATGGCAGAGCGGAGGATCTCGGAGAATCTGATCAGAACCTTGTCTCCCATGTCATGGCCGTAGATGTCGTTGACAGGCTTGAAGTTGTCCAGATCTATCATCATCAGGGCACCGGTTGTGCTCCTGCACATTATGTCTATCTCTTCCTGGGAGGAAACCTTGTTTAAAAGACCTGTCATCGGGTCCGTGATAGCGGCTCTTTTTAGCCCCTTGATCTGCTCCACGTTTCTGAGAATATTGGAAATGCGGCGCAGCAGAACGTCCGCTCTGAAGGGCTTCTTGATATAGTCCAGGGCACCGATGGCAAAAACCTTGCTCTCAGTCTCGTCTCTTCTGTCTGTGGTCATGAACATGAAAGGGACTTGGTGGCCCATCTCTGTTTCCAGCATTTCCTGGAGCTTAAATCCGTCAATTTCAGGCATCCGAAGATCAGAAAGGATCAGGTCCGGATTCTCTCTTTTATATATAGCTATGGCCTCACGAGCCGACGCAGCACAAATTGTGTCGTATTCACTGGATAAGATGTGATCCGTCATCCGGAGGGATATTTTTTCATCGTCAACGATCAGAATCTTATGTTTTTTGCCCATAGTTCACCCCGTTATTATCATAATCGTAACACAACGGGAATACTATGCATATAATGTAAATCTGAAAATATTCTATAAAAAGTATGTTTTTTTACGAAAATAGACATCGGTTTAAAGCTTTTTTATTTAATTTAGATTATAATATTAGAGGATGTGTTATTTAAGTATTACAGGAATCGTATAGGAATAAAATATGGCAATTGACAATGTAAGGACACTGGATATAGAGGCGAAGCATGAGCACGACTTCAGGAGAACGATACTGATAGTCGATGACGAGCCTGTCAATCTGCGACTTTTGGGAAATATCCTAAGGGAAGAGTATGATATTGCCTATGCACAGACCGGTGAAGAGGCGATCAGGGAAATCAAGAATCAGAAGGACCTGCTGTCGTTAGTGCTTTTGGATCTCTATATGCCTAAGGGAAATGGTTATACTGTTCTTGACACTGTCATGAATTCAGAGGATCTTTCCCACATTCCCGTTATCGTTTTTACTGCAGATAAGACCGCAGAGGTTGAGAGCCTTAAGCGCGGAGCCTGGGACTTTTTGCATAAGCCCTATGACAGGCCGGAGGTAATTAAGGCGAGAGTAAGCAGGGCCATTGAGCTTTCGATTGGAAGGAACATCATCAGTACCACCGGTGTCGACAAGCTGACAGGCCTGATGACCAAGGAGTTTTTCTTCCAGTATGCCCAGGAGTATGACAAATTCCACCCGGATCAGGAGGTGGATGCGGTTGTTGTCAATTTCAGCAAATTCCATCTGATAAACGAACTGTACGGAAGGATGTTTGGAGATAAGGTTCTGTGCGCCATTGCGGACGGAGCAAGGAATGTGGCCAGATCCTGCGGCGGTGTCGCCTGCAGGGCAAATGCCGACTGCTTCTACTTATATATAGAGCATCAGGAAGACTATGAATTTCTGAAGAGGACCATCATGAACAAGCTGATGAATATCCTTGAGACTCCTGAGGTCCGCATGAGGATTGGAGTATATCCGGACATGTATCACTCTGCAACTTTGCAGCAGCGTTTCGACAGGGCGATCCAGGCCAGCAACTCACTTTCCAGGAATGTCAATTCAACATCGGTTGCAATTTACGACAACCAGATGCATGAAAGAGAGCTGTATGAGGCAAGGCTTTTGGGTGATATAGAAAAAGCACTTGTTGAGCACCAGTTCGGAGTTGTATTCCAGCCGAAGTACGACATAAGAGGGGATAAGCCAAGGCTCTGCAGCGCGGAGGTTCTGATCAGGTGGAAGCACCCGGAATTCGGCTTTGTGAGACCGGATTTCTTTATCCCACTCTTTGAGGAGAACGGCCGGATAAAAGACCTTGACCGCTTTGTATGGATGGAGGCCGCAAGACAGCTTAAGAGATGGAAGGATATGTACGGAGTGACGATCCCGGTTTCGGTGAATGTCTCAAGGGTAGATATCTTTGACCCGGATCTTCTGGAATTTTTGAAAAAGACTGTCTCGGAGAACGGACTTGAACCGCAAAGCCTGCGTCTTGAGATCACTGAGACAGCTTACACTGACAGCGTAACGACCATCGTAGACGTGGTAAACAGCATCAGGCAGGCGGGCTTCATGGTGGAGATGGATGATTTCGGAAAGGGCTATTCTTCCCTCAACATGCTGACTTCACTCCCCATAGACGCGCTCAAGCTGGATATGGCATTCATAAAAGATATAGCTGAGAATAACAAGGAAATGAGCATGGTGGAGTTCATCCTGGAAATCGCCAGATTCCTCAAGGTGCCTGTCATCGCAGAGGGCGTGGAAAATTCGGAGCAGTATCTTTTGCTCAAGAAGGCCGGCTGTGACATAATACAGGGCTACTACTTCTCCAAACCGGTTACTGCCGCGGAATTTGGTCAGCTGATAGAAAGTAATACAGGTCTTTTTAATCACGAAAAGGCTACGGGAAGTGCTTTGCGATAACAGGTGGCGGCAGAGAAATCCTGCGTTTACTGTAGAATATAATATGTGTATGCAGTATTTACTGCGAAAGGAGAGACTATGACAATC
>JAEEGF010411279.1_pt1 | contig 10317 bp, 9 predicted proteins | sample 9134171 | NCBI WGS metagenome assembly JAEEGF01 (sample SAMN16246542, study PRJNA631951) | gut metagenome | biome: gut microbiome; feature: rumen; material: AP-attached | host: Bos | place: Iran: Karaj | collected 2018-10 | reverse complement strand
ACCAAAAGGCGCACCCCGAAGGAGGTGCGGAGGGCGACCGGAAAGCCCTCCGCGATAAAGAAGTGTCTACAGGCTGCTAGGCAGAAAGCCGCCTATAGCAGAATGTACCAGACGGATTGACCGCGGGGGTACCCCGTCGCCTTGCAGATTCATCCATAAGTACGCCTTTTGCTGAACTCTGAAAGTGGCAGTACCGAAGGGGTCAAGGGGGCGAACGGAAAGCCCCACAAAAAAACGCTGAATATACCGGCTGCGAGGCTGAAACCCGCTCTTTACTGAATGTAACAGACGGATTGACAGCGCGGGTACCGCGCCGGACTGCGAGGCAGAAAGCCGTACTTTACTGAATATGACAGACGAACCGGTATGTGTACCTCGACGACCTGAATATCAGAAAAGAATAATAAACATAAAAAATCTGCTCCCTTTCAGATGAAAAGGAGCAGTTTTTCTGTTCGGTGAATATTAGCCCTTTACAGAACCAAGTGTTACGCCGCCAATGATGAACTTCGAGAGGAACAGATAAACTACAACTACCGGTACGATAGCAAGCAGGATTATCATGTAAACCTCACCCATATCGCCCGCCTGCGAGTTGATTCGCGAACGGACAACGGAAAGCATGATCGGCAGTGTCCATACTTCCTTCTTATCAAGGATAAGAGCAGGAGTGAAGAAGTTGTTCCATGTACCTACGAAGGAGAAGATCATCTGAACTGCGAGAGCGGGCTTGAGGATAGGTGTGCAGATGAAGTTGAATGTTCTGAACTCATTGGAGCCGTCAACACGGGCAGCCTCAACTATTTCAAGCGGAAGTGTACTGTCTATGTACTGCTTCATGTAGAAATATGTTGCAGGAGCCGCAATCGCCGGGATTATCAGAGGCCAGTAGGTGTTTGTAAGACCAAGTGTATTTACGAGCTTTACGAAACCAAGCGCAGATACCTGCGTCGGGATCATCATAACGAGAATGATGAACTTGTGCGCAAAATTCCTGCCCTTGAAGTCATATACGCATACACCATACGCTGTCATAGCGGAGAAGTATGTCGTAATGATGCAGGTGCAGGCGGAAACGATAAAGCTGTTCAGCATGCCCTGAGGCAGGAAGAAGATGCTCTGGTCGTTCCACGCTGTAACCAGGTTGTCAATGAAATGCTCTTTCGGAAGCAGTGTGAAACCTGCCTGTAACTGAGCGTTGCTTCTTGTAGCGTTGATTATCAGCAGATAGAAGGAGAAAAGGCTGAGTACAGTAACGAATACAAGAAATATGTAAGAAAGGATCCTTGTGATAAGAAGCGATGTTCTGTTGCCCTTATCGATATACTCCATGTTAGAAGCCATTACTTCTTACCTCCCTTTTTTTCCTTTTTCGGTTCAGTAGTTCTGAATACAACGAAGCTCAGCGCACCGGTTATTATGAACAGAACAATGGATACCGTACCGGCCATACCGTAGTTCTTGGAGGTACCGATGTAGTTGTTCAGTGCCATTACCAGAGTCTTGGTCGTATTGTTTGGCGAACCCTTGCCGGAAGAAATGATCTGCGGTACATCGAACATCTGGAGACCACCGATGAGAGCGGTGATAACAACGTATATGATGATCGGCATAAGCAGCGGGAGTGTAATTCTGAAGAATACCTGTACTGAGGTCGCACCGTCTATGGACGCCGCTTCGAACAGGCTCTGGTCGATACCCATGATACCTGCCATCAACAGGATCGTGGTATTACCGAACCACATCAGGAAGTTTATGAAGGCGACGATCGAACGGGCCGACCATTTATTGTTGAAGAACTCAAAGATCTCTCCGCCGTTTGCTGTGAGCATCTGGTTGATAGGACCAACGTTGGAGAAGAGGGTGAAGAACAGCATCGCGAACGCCGAAGCCATTATCAGGTTAGGCATATAGATTACTGTCTTGAAGAATGTCTGACCCTTGATCTTCATTCTTTCGCTTGTAAAAATGACTGCGAGTAAGAGCGCGAACACGATCTGCGGAACCGCGCCCATTATCCACATTATCATTGTGTTTCCTGCGTAATTGATGATATCTATGCTGCCGCTGCTCTTGGGTGTGAACAGGGTAACAAAGTTCTGGAAGCCTACAAAAGTCGGTCCCACATGCTTGAGTCCGTCCATGTAGTCCTCGAAGAATGCACTGTAAAATGTCGAGAAAAGCGGTACTAACGAGCAGAAGATATAAACAACAAAGAACGGAGATATGAAAAGATAGCCCCATTTAGCGTAGCTTATAGACTTATGCTTTACCGGCGCGTTTGTATTTGTACTCATAAAGCCGTTATCCTCTCATAATGAATTAGTTATTGTCTGAAATTGAAGCAAGAGGCGAAGCAAGTAACTTGCCTCGCCTCTCAATTCAGCAATTATTTGTTTTTTCTGTAAGATAACTTACGGAGTAACGATTGCCGGATACTTCTCGTTGATGTAACCATAGAAGTTCTGGAGAGCTTCATCCTTGGAGCAGTTGCCGGTGTAGTAGTCAAGGATGTAGGTCTGGAGACCTTCGTTGAGGAGCTGGTCATAGATTGTAGCGTTAGCCCAAACGATGGAGTCTGTCATGCCGCAGAATACTGCAGTAGCGTTCTGGCCGCCGAGGAAGTCAGAACCGAAGGACGGATCGTTAGCGAACTTCTCGTTGACTGTCTTGTTGTTTGTGAACTGGCCCTCGTTAACGATGAGCTTCTCGCAAACGTCTTCGTTCTCTGTGAATGCCTTCATAACCTTAGCAACAGTTGCGCCGTTGTCTGTGCCTGTAGCTGCGAGCATCCATGTACCACCCCAGAAGTGACCCTGCGGTCCCTTGCAGATAGCCCAGTCGCCGGAGCAGCCCTTTTCGGGATCCTGTGCATTGCCCATGCAGAAGTTGAAGTACCAAGCAGGACCGAAGAAGCACATTGTCTTACCGTCTGCGAACATCTGAGCGTTCTTCTCATCGCCCCAGATACCGGATGTGAGTGTGTAACCGTTCTTCAGGTATGTATCAGCCTGATCTATCCACTGGCTGATAGCTGCAGGCATTGTGAGCTCGCCGCCTGTTACCCAAGCGCTGTCAGCGTTGTTGGAGAATACACGGTATGTCTCAGCGAAGGATGCTGTCATGTAGTAGCCGAGGTCCTTAGCCTTAGCTGCAACTGCATCGAACTTATCCCAGGAATCAAGCTGTGCCTGAACCTCATCAGGATCTTCTGTGCCGAGAACTTCCTTAGCTATAGATCTTCTATAGATAAGAGCGGACGGGCAGCACTGGAAGGATACGCCCTTGATCTTGCCGTTAGCATCAGAAGCAGCGGATACTGTGTACTGATACTCTGTGGGAACCTGGTTTACACCGATCGTGGAAACGTCGAGTGTGTAGTCGGAATCTGTGTACTTGAGGATGTAGTCAGCCTCTGCGAGGAACATATCAACCTTGTCATCAGCTGCTGCGGAAGCATTAGCCTGAAGAGCCTGGTCGAGCTTATCCTGATAAACGCCGTTATCGGAAGGATTGATTGTCCACTTTACCTTGATGCCGTCGAGTGTCTCGGCTGCTGCATCGTAGCCGGGCATGTACTTCTCGAAGAAGCCCTTGAACTCTTCGTTCCAAGCATAGATGTTGAATACGCCGCCTTCTGCTTCAGCTGCGGGAGCGGGAGCTGCTGTTGTGTCAGCTGCGGGAGCGTCGGTGCCTGCTGCTGCTGTTGTTGCTGCTGCTGCTGTTGTAGCTGCTGCTGTTGTTGTTGCAGCGCCGCTGCCGGAATTGCTGCATCCTGCTACTGCGAGGACGCTGGCTGCCGCAAGAAGGCCAGCCATTATTCTTTTCTTCATAGTTCTTTCCTCCAAAAATTGCGGTCCATTTTCTCCATGAACCGAGCTTGATTTTTTGAATTGGGGTGGCACTTAAAACCGCGCCCCTCAATTTCATTTGTAACTATATCACAATTTTTTGGATTTTGCAAGCCCTTTTTTCAAATTTTTTTCGCCCGTCCATTCGGAAACGATTTCAATTTGCCCGCGTTTTTGACTCTTTTGTGCGTTTTGCCAATTTTTATTCGTTAGCTGAAAACAATTTAACTTCTCTAAACCCCGCACTTATTTTTCCGCTGTTTTTCAAGGTTTTTACGATTTCCACACAAAAATTTCACATTCCGGTCTTTTGACGCTCATGTATGTTTGTTACCAATTTGTAACCTTTTATTTGTGCAGAAGCACGAAAAATTTGATCTCACTCCTGGAAAGGTTTCCAAATTCAATTTTCGCTAATTTGTAACAACTTTGTTACCGCTTTTTACTTTGTATTTAAGCGGTTTTTATTTCAGATCAGCTTAAATATTAACTAAAAATACAGTTTATTTTATTTCTTGCACATCTTTCAACATATATCCATTGTGCAATATCACTGTAATGATATGTGAGCCGTCCGTAAAAAATGTTAAAAAATTTTTCCGGAAAAGTCTTGAATTTACTTTTAAAATATAGTACAATATATATATGCTTTTCAAAGGAAAGGCTGCAATATATTGGAGGGATCTTCAGATCCGTTTCCATATTTTGTATTTATTATATATTAAATGGTATATTCCGAACGGAGTGTTATTATGGGTGATACGCGTAACTGTATGTGTCCTTTTTATCACGCCATAACTGCAACCGATTTTAAGCTGTACTGTAACGGCAGGAAATCTCCCAGGCAGGACGGCTTTTTTGTTTTTTGAAAGGAGAACTCACTGATGAAAAAAGCAGCGATAATTATGGGAAGTGACAGCGATCTCCCCGTAGTAAGAAAGGCAGCGGAAGTGCTGAAGTCTTTCGGCGTGCCGTTTGAGATGCGCGTTATGTCGGCGCACCGCTCCCCTGCCGAAGTGGCGGAATTCGCAGGAAAAGCCCGCGCGGAGGGCTTCGGTGTACTTATCGGAGCAGCGGGAATGGCAGCGCACCTCGCCGGAGCTCTCGCGGCAAACACAACTCTGCCGGTGATAGCACTGCCGGTCAAGGCCAAAGCGCTTGAGGGCATCGACGCGCTCCTCTCGTCGGTGATGATGCCCCCCGGAGTACCGGTGGCAACAGTCGGCATCGACTGCGCGGCAAACGCCGGCTACCTCGCAGTCCAGATACTCGCGGTGTCGGACGATGCACTCGCCGGGAAGTACGCGGACTTCAAAGCCGCTCAGCACGAAAAGAACCTGGCAGCAGACAAGAAAATGCAGGAAACTGTAAATGAAATATAACAAAATAAGGAAGGAAGTACAAACACCATGGAAAAGAAGGAACAGCTCTACGAAGGAAAAGCAAAGAAGGTATTCGCTACCGATGACCCCGATCTCGTCATAGTATCCTACAAGGACGACGCTACCGCGTTCAATGGACTCAAGAAGGGCACTATCGAAGGCAAAGGCGTTATCAACAACAAGATGACCAACTATATGTTCAAGCTCCTTGAAAAGGAAGGCGTTCCGACCCACTTCGTCGAGGAACTCAGCGACCGTGAGACCCTCGTAAAGAAAGTCGAGATCGTACAGCTCGAAGTCATCATCAGAAACGTTGCCGCAGGCAGCTTCTCGAAGAGAATGGGCGTTGAAGAAGGCAAGGCTCTGCTCACTCCTATCCTCGAATACAGCTACAAGAACGATGACCTCGGCGATCCGTTCATCAATGATTACTACGCTCTCGCACTTGGCATCGCTACCAAAGAAGAGCTCGATACCATCGCAAAGTATGCGTTCAAGGTAAACGAATTCATGCTGAAGTACTTCAAGGAAATAGGCATCGACCTCATCGACTTCAAGATCGAATTCGGCCGCTTCAAGGGTCAGATACTCCTGGCAGACGAGATCTCGCCCGATACCTGCCGCTTCTGGGATTCCAAGACCCACGAGAAGCTGGACAAGGACCGCTTCCGCAGAGATATGGGCGGCGTTGAGGACGCTTACAAGGAGATAAGAAGAAGAATTTTCGGCGAATGAGCCGTCTGATCACAGAAAGGTTTGAATAACAATGGGAGGATTTTTCGGAGCAATATCCCATAAAGACTGCATTTCCGATGTATTCTTCGGAACGGACTACCATTCCCACCTCGGCACTCGCCGCGGCGGTATGGCTGCTTATGACCCGGACATGGGCTTCCAGAGAAGCATCCACAGCATCGAAAATTCGCCGTTCCGCACAAAGCTCGAGGACGACGCCGCCGGTATGCGCGGAAGACTCTGCATCGGCTGCATAAGCGATACGGACCCGCAGCCCATACTCGTTACATCTAAGCTCGGACTCTACGCTATATGCAGCATCGGCATCATAAACAACGCCGACAAGCTGTATGAGGAACTGCTGAACGAAGGCTGCGCGAATTTCGAGGCCATGAGCAGCGGCAATATCAATTCCGGCGCTCTCATAGCCGCCCTCATAGCACAGAGGAGCAGCTTCGCCGAGGGCATAAAGTACGCACAGAACAAGATCGAAGGCACCATGTCCCTGCTGATAATGACCAAGGACAGCATTATAGCGGCCCGCGACAAGAACGGACGCCTGCCGATAATACTCGGCAGGAATGAGGACGGTTTCTGCCTGTCCTTCGAGTCATTCGCCTATCAGAAGCTGGGCTACACCACATACAAGGAGCTTGCCGCCGGCGAGATAGTGCGTCTCACCGCCGACGGATGCGAGGTGCTGGATAAAGGCACCTCCGATATGAAGATATGCACGTTCCTGTGGACTTATTACGGCTACCCGAACGCGGTCTACGAAGGCGTCAGCGTCGAGGGAATGCGCGCAAGGAACGGAATGATACTCGCGGAGAACGACATAAAGAACGGCAATCTGCCGGACGTTGACTATGTCTGCGGAGTCCCGGATTCGGGAACGCCCCACGCCATAGGCTATGCGAACCGCAGCGGCATACCCTTCGCGCGACCCTTCATCAAGTACACACCCACATGGCCGCGCAGCTTCATGCCGCAGAATCAGGCCATGAGAAACAGAGTGGCGAAGATGAAGCTGATACCCGTACACGAACTCATCAAGGACAAGAAGCTGCTGTTCGTGGACGACAGCATAGTGCGCGGCACACAGATGCGCGAGACCGTGGAATTCCTCTACGAGAACGGCGCCAAGGAAGTACACATGAGATCGGCCTGTCCGCCTATAATGTTTGGCTGCCGTTATCTTAACTTCTCCCGCAGCAATTCAGAACTCGACCTTATCGCAAGACAGATAATACAGGAAAAAGAGGGCGACGAGGGCGTGAAGTACATAGCGGAATACAGCGATTCCTCGACAGAGCGCGGCAAGCACCTGCGCAGGGAGATATGCCGCCGCCTGAGGCTCACGTCGCTTGAGTTCCAGACTCTTGAAGGAACTATCCGCGCCGTAGGTCTCCCCGAGGACAAACTCTGCACCTATTGCTGGACAGGGCGGAACTGAGCAGCGGGCCGCTGCCCCCGATCCGTATGTTACATATTATAAAGGCGGTGCTGACCGCATCGCAGCCGTTATTCTCTGCCGATCGCGGGCAGGTCTCCCCGGAAACAATCGCAAAAAACAAATGGACGAAAGGAAGAACATAAATGAAAGACAGTCATTCCGAAAGCTACAAAGCCGCGGGCGTTGACGTTACCGCGGGTTATGAAGCGGTAAGACTCATGAAGGAGCACGTCGAGCGCACCCGCATAAAGGGCGCCATAGACAGCATCGGCGGCTTCGGCGGTCTTTTCGAGCTCGACCCGAAGGAATACGACGATCCGGTGCTCGTTTCGGGTACGGACGGCGTAGGCACCAAGATAAAGCTGGCATTCCTGCTGGACAGACACGACACCATAGGCATCGACGCGGTGGCTATGTGCGTCAACGATATAATCTGCTGCGGCGCAAAGCCCCTGTTCTTCCTCGATTATATCGCCTGCGGAAAAAACGAGCCCGCGAAGATAGCCTCTATCGTAAAAGGCATCGCGGACGGCTGCGTTGAGTCCGGCTGCGCGCTCATAGGCGGCGAGACCGCCGAGCACCCCGGTCTCATGCCCGAGGACGAATATGATGTGGGCGGTTTCTCCGTCGGCATCGTCAGCAAGAAGAAGATCATCGACGGTTCAAAGGTGCAGGAAGGAGACGCTATAATCGGACTCGCTTCCAGCGGCGTTCATTCCAACGGCTTCTCTCTTGTGCGCAAGGTGTTCGGCATCGACAGGCGTGAAGTGCTTGACGAGAAGCTCCCCGACGGCAGAACCCTCGGTGAGGCTCTCCTTGCTCCCACAAAGCTGTATGTAAAGCCGGTCCTCGAACTGATGAAGAACGTTGAAGTAAAGGCTGTAAGCCACATAACAGGCGGCGGCTTCTACGAAAACATACCGCGCTCGATACCCGACGGCTTCACGGCACTGATAAACAAGGGAAGCTGGGAAGTTCCGTACATCTTCAGGCTTCTTCAGGAGCGCGGAGGCATAAGCGAGCACGATATGTTCAATACCTTCAATATGGGTATCGGTATGTCGATAGTCGTGTCCGCGGACGAAGCCGGCAAGGCCGTTGAAACTCTCAAAGCCTGCGGCACCGCTGCCTGCGTGATCGGTAAGATCGGCAGAAAAGACAAAGCTATTATAATAGAATAAGGACAAGGGTATGAAAAATATAGTTGTTCTGGTATCCGGAGGCGGCACCAACCTGCAGGCGCTCATCGACGCGGAAAAGCGCGGAGAACTCGGCGGCGGCAAGATCACCTGCGTGATATCATCGAAGCCCGACGCATACGCTCTGAAAAGGGCGAAAGACGCGTTCATAAGGACGAAAGTGCTGGAAAGAAAGGAATACCCCGACAGCGCCGCATACAGCAAGGCAATGGCGGAGCTCCTCAGAGAATGTGAGGCTGATCTTGTCGTTTACGCGGGATTTATGACGATACTCGACGGACAGGTCTGCGGGGCATTCCCGTACAGAATGATAAACGTTCACCCGGCGCTGATACCCTCATTCTGCGGAAAGGGCTACTACGGCCTGCGCGTGCATGAGGAAGCGCTGAAAAAAGGCGTTAAGGTCACCGGCGCAACGGTGCATTTCGTGACCGAGGAATGTGACGGAGGTCCGATAATCCTCCAGAAGGCTGTGGCGGTAAAGAACGGCGACACCCCGGAAACGCTTCAGCGCAGAGTAATGGAAGAAGCGGAATGGAAGATACTGCCGGAGGCGGTAAGGCTGTTCTGCGAAGATAAAATAAAGGTAGAAAACGGCATCGCTGTTGTCAGCGAATGAACTGAAAGGAAACGATCATGGAGAAAATTGAACTGACAAAGGAACTGAACAGCCTTGAATACCACGGCAGAGGCATAATCCTCGGCAAGTCGCCCGACGGAAAGAAAGCCGTTATAGCCTACTTCATCATGGGCAGAAGCGAGAACAGCCGCAACCGCGTATTCGTCGAGGACGGCGAGGGTATACGCACACAGGCGTTTGACCCGTCCAAGATGACAGATCCGCACCTCATCATCTACGCTCCCGTAAAGGTGCTCGGCACAAAGACGATAGTCACCAACGGCGACCAGACCGATACAATCTACGAGCAGATGGACAAGCAGATGACATTCGAGCAGTCGCTGCGCTTCCGCGAGTTCGAGGACGACAAGCCCAACTACACGCCCCGCATCTCCGGCATAGTTCACGCCGACGCGGGCAATATGAACTACGCTCTGCACATCATCAAGAGCAACGACGGCGATCCGTCCTGCTGCATTCGCAACACCTACGCTTACAGCTGCCCCATGAACGGCGAAGGCCGCTTCATACACACATACAAGGGCGCAGGCGACCCGCTCCCGAGCTATGAGGGCGAGCCCAAGCGCGTTACCATACCCAACCTCGGCATCGATGATTTCACAAAGCTGGTATGGGACAACCTCAACAAGGACAACAAGGTATCGCTGTTCACAAGATACATCGACATCGAGACCGGCAAATACGAATCCCGCATAGTAAACAAGAACGTCTGAACGATAAACGGAGGTAAACGATAATGAAAGAACTCGAACTCAAATACGGCTGCAACCCCAATCAGAAGCCTTCCAGAATATTCATGGAAAACGGCGAGCTCCCGATAGAGGTGCTTAACGGCAAGCCCGGCTACATCAACTTTATGGACGCTTTCAACGGCTGGCAGCTCGTCAAGGAGCTGAAAAAGGCAACCGGTCTTCCGGCAGCAACATCGTTCAAGCACGTTTCCCCGGCCGGTGCGGCTGTGGGTCTTCCGCTGACCGATACCCTCAAGAAGATCTACTGGGTGGACGATCTCGGTGAGCTTTCTCCCCTTGCCTGCGCTTACGCAAGAGCAAGAGGC
>JAEEGF012397254.1_pt1 | contig 10318 bp, 5 predicted proteins | sample 9134171 | NCBI WGS metagenome assembly JAEEGF01 (sample SAMN16246542, study PRJNA631951) | gut metagenome | biome: gut microbiome; feature: rumen; material: AP-attached | host: Bos | place: Iran: Karaj | collected 2018-10 | reverse complement strand
GGCCGCTTCGATAAGAGAAGTGGGCAAGCCTTCCATAAACTGTTTCATCAGGAACAGTCCCATGGGAGATGCAAATGCGGGAATGATGATGGCCCAGTAGGTATCGATCCAACCAAGCTTATTGAGGATCAGGTAGTTGGGGATCTGCGTTACATAACCGGTGAACATCATGGCCACGGTAACGATCTTGAAGAACACCTGGTTTCCGGGGAACTCGTACTTAGCGAGAACGAATGCACCCATGGATGCGATGATCAGATGTCCTGCGGTACCTACCGCGGTGATAAATACGGTGTTAAATAAGTATCTGGAGAAGGTAACCCAGCTCTTACCCATGGTAACGAACAGATCCGAGAAGTTATCCAGTGTCGGATGCTGAGGGAATACCGTAGGAGGGAACTTGAACAGTTCATCCAGAGGCTTTAAGGCGGAACTCACGGCGTAAACGATAGGGAACACCATGACAACTGCCACCAGGATCAGGAACAGGTATAAAAAGAAATCTCCTGCCACCGAACGGTTGGGTTTTCTTCTCTTGATGAGCGGTTTCCTGTAAACCTGCTCTTTTTCTTTCTTGATTTTTGTCTTGATTGCTCTCGCTTCGCTCATATCAGGTTCCCACTCTCCTCAAGAGACTCTGAATTGCCTTGTTACATAAGATCATGATCAAAAACAGGATGGTTGCGATGGCGCATGCATAACCCATTTCAAATCTGTCAAAACCGTAGTCGTAAAGGTGTGTCACGATGGTTCTTGCTGCATAGTCGGTACTGGGGTAACCGCAGAGGGCCATGGTAACGTCGCAGACACCGAAGGCCTGGGTGATACTCATAACCGCACCGAACATCAGCATGGGCTTCATGTTAGGCAGGGTGATGAACCACAGTTCCTGCCATCTGTTCTTGACGCCGTCCATGTAACCTGCTTCGAACTGGGACTTGTCCACACCCTGCAGACCTGCAACGAAGGACAAAAATCCGGTACCAAGGCTCATCCACAGGATGACCAGCATACAGATCGGAAGCATGTACGTCGGGTTGATGAGCCACAGGATGGGCGCATCGATGATACCCAGGTTCATCAGAAATGCATTTACGTAACCGTAAGCATCGCCCCTGAAGAATACGGAGAAGATCACGTAACAGTTACCCGCAATGGAGGGTGCGTAAAAAACGATAACTGCTACAGATCTTACCCATCTCGGAAGCTCGTTGATGAGCCATGCGAACAGGAACGACATAATGTAGCCTAAAGGTCCCGTGATCACGGCGATCATAAAGGTGTTCTTCACACCCACCAGGAAGATGTCATCCTGCAGGATCAGGCTGATGTAGTTTCGAAGTCCGATAAATCTAGGAGACTCCAGAATGTTGTAATAGGTAAAGCTGTAATAAATGGACGCCACCACAGGGAACACATAGAACATGGTGAACAGGATGAAGTAGGGTGCCAGGAATGCGTAACACATCTTTCTGGTCTTTGCTTTTTTCCATGCCACCTGCGCATTGTGTTTGCGGAGGGTGATCAATTTGTTCAGATATTCTTTCATATCAGTCTCCACTCGCCGGGCTTAGTCATCCACCGGCATACCGAACTCAATTCGTTTCTTTCTGATCTCCTCGTCGATGAGGATGGAGTAATCGATGATGGCCTCACGGGCATCAACTTTATCATTGATAACTTTACGGATGGCGTTAGAGATGTGTCGTCCGGTAAAGTAACCGCCGGGTACCTCGCGGATACCGCGGGTGTAATCCCACTGTTCGTTCAGGACTGCGATATCGTCCGAACTCCAGGACAGTTTACTGAAGGCATCTCTGTTTGCGGTGTTGTATCTTGCGGATGCACCGAGGAGTGCCTCGATCTCACGACCAAATCTTACCTGGGTGTCGGGTTCTGCCCACCACTTCATGAACTCCCATGCGGCGTTCTTTAACTCTTCGTCGTCGGTGGCGATCATCATGGTTGCGTTTCCGACGATGAAGTCGGACCGGTCGATATAGGTCTTACCGGTGCTGTCCTGTCTTTCCGTTCCGGGGATCAGTGTGAAGTCCCAAAGACCTCTGATCTCGGGTGCGGAAACCATCAGGGTGTTGTAGGTGCTGTAAGGTGCGATACCGATAGGCATCTCACCGGATCTAAATCTGCTGACAAAATCGTAAACCGTAGGAATACCGTAGTCGTTGAAGTATCTTACGTACTCATCGAAGGCCTTAACTCCTTCTTCGGTATTGACGGTGGTCAGAGTTCCTGCATCGTTGTACATGTCTCCACCATTCTGGAACAGGAGGGAGAAGTACATGGACAGATCGGGTGCGTTACTCATGATGGCCGTGGAAGCAGTTGCGGTGGTGCTGCTGCCCGCTGCGGTAGGAATACCGATGGAAAGGTTGTTACCCTGGATGGTAGGAAGCATCTCGATGAGCTCCTGCCAGGTCTGAGGTATTCCCAGTCCCAGTTCTTCCAGTACGTCCTTTCTGTAGAACATAACGTTGAAGGTCTGGGTCTCAGGTACTGCATAAATGTGTCCGTCCAGTCTGAACTGTTCATAGGAGCTCTCGGAATAATGAGAGAAGACTTCCTTATAATCAGCAAACTGAGTCAGGTCCACGGATGCGCCACGGAGAGCGTAGTTTACAGGTTTATCTGCGCTGACGGAAAGGGCTACGTTGGGACCTCTTCCGGCAAGCACTGCATTTAAGAGAGCGTTGGGATCTACGATCTCCACGTTGACCTTGATCTTGGAGTTGGGTGTAAAGTCATCGTCCACCATGGTCTTTAAGATGGTACCCTGGTCTCGACCGGTGGTCACCCAAACTTTCACGATCTTTTCAGATCCGTTCTCGTCGTACACATCACCCACGGAGTTGTAATCCACAAAGAAGGAAGCAACGAAGGATTTGATCTCGTGCCAGAGCTTCATGAGGAAGTTTGCCTTCTCGGTCTTGGGTGTTACGCTCTCACCGCTGATCACCAGATAGTCCACATCCAGTTTGGTCTCGCTCATGTTCAGGGAAGCGGTACCCAGTGCGGTGATGTTATCTTTAAAGGTTGTAAATTCGGTTGTGATCTTCTGCGGTTTCTTGCAGAAGCGTTCCAGCTGTACCGCTACCGTCTGGGCAGTTGCGATCTGGTCCGCTTTCTGTCCGGAGTAAGCCACCATGTCATCCACGATCTTGTAAAGTCTCTTGGACTCAAGATCCATGGCTTCCATAACCTCGGGATAGGTGCTCTCGATGTGATAATCTCTGTAACGGTCAGGAGTTGCACCGGTGTAGACCAGCAGCCTTCTGTAGATCTGGTTCAGCCGGTAGGTGGAGTCTTCCAGTTCCTCAAGGATGGGACCAAGGCCTCCGAGAGTAGCTTCCATACGAATGGTATGGGTTCCGGCTTTTAAGTAGATCTTGTAAGGTGTTTTGTTCTCGTCTGCCAGTTTCAGGCAGTTCCAGTCGTTTTCGTAAGAGAAAGATACTTCACGAAGTTCTGCAAAAGGAACTTCACCGTCGATGGATACGGTTCTGTTGGTCACGGATCCGCGGTTATAGTTCTGACGGCCCTTGATCATGACGTTGTAGAAACCGTCTTCGGGAACTTCAAATGCCCACTCGATCCACTGACCGTTGGTTCTCCAGCTGTCACCGCCCACATAGTTCAGTACTGTGTTTGTCACACTGTTGGGAACCGTTGTGGGAGAAGATCTGTCGAACTTAGCATACAGAGAAGACTCGGATCTGAAGGTGGAGTCCTCACCCTGTACGATCTGAATGTACTGCTTTGCGGTGTCGGATCCGCTTGTTCCCTGACAGGAAGCCAGGTACTCCTCATAGGTAAGATCTTTCTCGATACCGCGAAGCTCCAGTACGGAAATGTACATGGGCTCGTTTTCTGCCTGCAGGGTGATGGTGTTCACGCCCTGCTCGAACCAGAACCGATAAGGCTCTGTCACATAACCCATATCATCTTTGAAATAGGAAGACTGCCAGGTGTACTCTTCCACCTGCTGAGGGCGGATCTCATTCTTCTGGTTATCCACCTTTTTGGGCCCGCCGTCTTTCCAGACTCTGGTAAAGCAAAGTTCTCTGGCATCATCAAAGGGGATCTCGCCGTTGATCAGGAGAGATCTTTCTGCCGCCACACCTCTGGACTCCGGCAGGAGATATTCCAGATACATGTTGTAAAAGCCTGCCTTGGGAACATTCACTTCCCAGCTTGTTACGGAACCGTTCTCCGTATACAGAGCTTTGGCAACTCCCTCTGCGGGCATTCCGGAAGTTACCTCCCGAACATCTCCCTCGTGGGTGTTCTCAAAAAGATTTACGGAAACAGTCCCTTCGGGAGTAGCTCCGTTTTCATGTGCCAGGAGATATCCGGTATAAGTACCGGTCCTCTCCATGCCTTCCACATCTTTGGTCAGGTCAACGCCTTCATATTTATAGTGGTAATCCTCCACATCTCTCAAACTCACTAAGATGAGGACAAATGCCAGCACCAGGACAACCCCGGCAACTATTCCGATTTTCGAAGATGTCTTTTTCATACTCTGCTCCAATAATGAAGTCCCGAAAAGTCTGCTGCGGTCTATTCCGCAAATACCCAGAAGCAAGGCTTCGGTTCGTAGTAGTTATCAAACAACAGCGGGCACTGGCCCTGCTTGGTGGTGTTACCGCCGCCCACATTGGACCGTGACTGCAGCCAGGAGTACTTATCCACGGTGCCCCAGAAGGTGATGCCGGTGATCTTTACGTCTCCGGAATTCTGGGCGGACTGCAGTGCGTAGTAGTACAGGTTGTACTGCTTTCTCTGCTTTTCGTACTCGGCTTCCTGGGTTTCCTTCGTGCCGTCGTAATCTTCGCTGGCTCTCATATCCAGCTCCGTGATCTGAACTTCGCCAACAACTTTGCCGTACTCTTTGGCGGACAATTCGATCTCGGTGTAGGAAGGGCCGGCGATACCGTAGTGGCCCTGCATACCCATAGCGGTGATACGGGTTCCCACTCCGGGAGCTCCTTCTTCGGCTTTCACAGCCTCTAAGAGCTTGATGATACCGGCGCGTTTACCTGCCTGGCATTCGTTGTAATCGTTATAGTAGAGCTCCAGTGTTTCCGGTGCGTACTTGTTTGCGTACTTAAAAGCGTTGATGATGAACTCTTCGCTCTGGTAAACATGCCACCAGCTGGAGTTGCTTCCGTGTCTGTCTTCGGAAAGAGCTTCTTCCGGTTTCTCCGTTTCCGTTCTGTAAGTTCCGGTGGCGTCGGAGATGGCTTCGTTTACCACGTCCCATCCGTAGAACACGTCTTTGTAAGGGCTGTCCTCGCCAACGAAGTGTGTCAGGACTTCCCGGATGTACCACTCAAGGCGCTTGTCCATTTCCTCTTTGGAAACGTAGGGCTTTTCCTTATCGTAATCTTCATGGAAGAACCACTCCGGTGTCTGGGAGTGCCAGACCAGCACATGGCCTCTGACCTGTAATGCCTGATCGGGATGGGTCTCATTCCACTTCAGGATCTTATTAAGAAGTTTCTCGGGTCTGGAGAAATCCATAACAGGGACCGTAATGGTCTCGCCGTTCAATTCCGCTTCCTGTGTGCCGGGGCACTTGGTCACGCTGTAACCGAAGAGACTGTCGGGCTTTAACTCATTTCCGAAGGTTACGCTGTTAAAGTGCGTCGTAACGATATTCCATACTCCGATATCCCAGGGCTCATCCCCGGTGATGGCGCAGCCGAAGCGGCATCCCATTTTTGCTTCCACACAATCCTTTAATGCAGGGATCGCATCTTCCATAGTTGTTTCTTCCTCTACTGTCGTCTCTGTTGTTTCCGCTGCTGCGGTGCTTGCAGAAGTCTCTGCCACCGTTTCTGCCTGCTGACTCTCCGTCGCAGGAGCTGTTTTACCGGTATTTGTTCCGCAACCGGAGGTCACAGCCAGGGCTGCAGCAAGGATCACTGCCACTGCCTTTGCGCTTTTTCTATGAAAACTGTGCATTTCATGTTCCTTTTTGATTATCAAAATTTGCGGTTATTGGCAAAACACGCATCTCATCATGATGATAGCGGTTTGTCTTATTATCAGGCTTATCATTTTTTGCTTAATCGTTTTCAAATATTGCCTTTACACTTCCAAAGTTTTTGTGCAAATTTTAGTAGATTTTACTAAAGTGTCCCAAATTCACTGTATACTTTTTTGGTCGACCAGAAAAAGGACTTGAAAACAATAGCAAGATATGATAAGTTCGTGACGTATTGGATTGCTATTTGAGCAATGACTTATTCGTTTAGAATGAGCAGGGGACAAGATATGAAAGTAAAAACAGAAGGCATACATTTAAATTACTATGCCCAGAATACGGACTACCGGGGCAGGATCCAGGATGCGGAAAAAGAAAACGGCATCTTCCCTACCGACGGATCCGTACGACTCTGGTACAACAACCTTACAACAAATTATTCCCAGCACTGGCATGATGCCATCGAGGTCATCATTCCCGTGGAGAACTATTACGATGCTAATGTGGACGGGGAAGACTACCGGATCAACACCGGAGAGATCCTCATCATCCCTCCCCGGAAGATGCACGCTCTCTATGCACCGGAGACGGGAGCACGTTTTGTTTGTCTCTTCAATGTGGACTTTTTCTCTGCCTTAAAGGATTACAACAGTGTCCTGTTCATGTTGGATAAGTGCATCCACATCACCCCGGAGAATTACGCTCCCGTTTACAGCGAGATCTACGGACTCTTTACCCAGATCTGGAATGAGTACTTCCAGAACACGGAGTTTTACGAGTTTTCCATCTACGCAAACCTGTTCCAGATCTTTACGCTCCTCTCCCGGAGCCAGCTTAACCAGGTCAATCTCTTTACGGAGAGCAGCCCCGGCAAGCGTCGGGAATACTTCTCCAAGTTAAACGGTGTCCTTGAGTATATCGATGAGCACTACACCGATGACCTGACCCTGGATGAGGTTGCGGAGCACAGCGGTTTCTCCAAGTTCCACTTTACAAGGCTCTTTAAAGAGTACATGAACTGTACCTTCTACGATTACCTCATCAGCAGAAGGATCAAAGCGGCTGAGATCCTGCTGGCACAGCTGGATCTGTCCATCACCGACGTAGCCCTGCAGTCCGGTTTTTCCAGTATCTCTACTTTCAACCGGACCTTCAAAGCAAAGAAAGGCTGTACCCCCGGTGAGTTCCGGTCCCTGTTCCACAGCCGGACCTCCGCTTCCACGGATTATCACATCGCACAGATCAATTGACACTGAACATAAACAAAACCGGCAACGGATCATGCCGCTGCCGGTTTTTTGATTCATGTATTCTATTTGCTTTCGTAAGTGAAATCTTTGAAAACAGCCGAACCTCCCGGAGTTTTCGTACTGTAGGCAAACAGTGCAAATCTGCCGCCCACGAAATGCTTTAAGGTAAACCGAAGCTGGGCACAGAAAGGCAGGGGACAAAACTCCTCTTCCTCCGCGTACTTCCAGGCATAGGTTACATTTCCCACCGGTGCAAAGGAACTGACTTCCGCACGGATCACGATGGTTTCTCCCCGCTCCGGATCCAGGGGGATCCTCTGCAGGATCTTCCTGCTGTCATCCGGTGTTTCCTTCTGTTCTTCCGGGTCTTTCTGCTGCCCGCAGCCACCTTTGATCGCCACATAGATCAGGTCTGTTCCCGCTTCCGTTTTTTCCAATGCAAGATAAGTATATTCCTCGCACAGGATACCAAGCCCTGCTCTGTCACCGGTTTTCAAATCTTTTCCGGACACTGTGACGGTGCCGCTGCACCGGGGTAATATCAGTCTCTGGGTCAGGGTATTGACCGAAAGATCCATCCGCCGGCAGACTCTGTCCGTTCTCAGGGTCAGGCCTTCCGTGTTTTTGCCGTAGTTTACAAGGTCTGTTTCCGGCTCGTGATTCCACTGCCAGTAGGGCTTCAGGTCATCGCTTTGAAAATCATCGCTTCCAAAAAGACTTCTGTATCCGCTTACGGGATTCGTAGGATCCGGAGTGCTGACGCTAATTTCGATCTCAGCTGGTGCGATGCCGCCTTCGCCGATCACAGGCTGATCTCCCTTCCATGTAATTGGCAGGATCATGGGCATCCTTCCGGCGCCGCCTCTGTCCTGGAAAAAGATGCCGTACCACTTTCCCTCCGGCGTATCCACGATACCGCCCTGAGCGATACCCTGGCCAAAATACCCAAGATCGTCGCAGAGGATATCTCCACCGATAAATTCGCTCGTCAGGGATGCTGCGGAAAAACAGCTCTGAGTCCTCATCCATCGATCCGTCAGAGAATGGATGTTAAACAGGTAATACCTTCCCCGGATCTTTTGCAGATGGCTGCCCTCGTATCCCAGGAAATGATTATCCTCGGACTCCCGGATCAGGATCCGGTCAAGACCGCCTTCTTTCGGGCCCGACAGATCCGATTTCAATTCCGTCAGTCGGATCTCCCGGTTTCCGTAGGCCACATACACCCGATCCTCATCGAATAAAAGACTGCCGTCATGATAAAAACCTGCGATCACGCTCTTTTCCCAGGGTCCTTCGATGGAGGCTGCCCGGTAAAGATACGTGGTCTTCGTGTCATTGGCGGCAAACATGAGATAAAAGGTTCCCTCATGGTACCGAAGGGAGGGTGCCCACATGCCTTTTCCGTAAATGCCTTTCCCATCCGCCAGTCTCTGCCCCGGCGTGGAATCCAGTCGATCATAAACATAGGCGGCATGTTCCCAGGTAAGAAGATCCTTCGATGTCAGGATCTCGCATCCCGGGAAGAAGTGCATGGTGGTGGATGCCATGTAGTAGGTGTCTTCCACCCGGATCACATCGGGATCCGGATAGTCCATGGGGATCAGGGGATTGATGCCCCGAAGGCTCACCAGTTTTCTGTTTGCGTTATTCTTTTGTTCTGTGTTTATCTGACGAATTTCCATGATTCTACTTCGTAGCCGGAGCCTGCGAATGTAAAGAAAATGTTATGGGTTCCTTCGGGAACGGAAGTAAGGTCCGCCCGAATTGTTGTAAAGTCTGCACCGGGATTTTCCACAGGTACGTAGGAAACTACTTCTCCTGCCAGGGTATCCAGGCTGACGCGGATGGCGCCCTCTCCCGTACCTCTGACGGAAAATTCAACAGCGCTTGCCTGTGCGGTGCCAAAGTCTGCGCCGTAAACCGCTGTCCAGGATCCGTCCTCGATACCGCAAAGGATCATATCCCCGGAGCCGGACTTTTCAGCCGCTTCTCCGTACTGCTTGGTCTTGATACCGGAAGCGTTGGCTAAGGTCACTGCGGATACTGTCTCATAAGGATCCAGCGCCTTTACCTGATCGACGCCCGCTTTTGTTCCTCTGCTGACGGCAGGCGTTCCGTCTTCGGTGAGCACCAGTTTGTCCACGTTGGTGCTGCGGTAGCCGCCGTCCAGGCCCATGGCCTCTTCCAGAATTCTGGAATGATAGGTGATGTACCACCGGCCTTCGAATTCAAACATGCAGTGATGGTTGTTGCCGCCTCTGCCAAAGAAGGCCTGGGGATTATCCAGCACGTGGCCTACCAGTTCAAAAGGTCCCATGGGGTTTTCGGATCTCATGACGATGATCTCGCCCTGATGGAAGCCCATCCTTGCGTCTGCTCCCGCTTCCATGCTGAAGTTACTGCAATATGAGTAAAAGTAAGTATCTCCGATCTTGTTGATACCGGAATCCTCGAATAAGTAAGGTACGTTCTCGATGGGCTGAGGATCGCATTTTAAGCTGATCATGTCATCCCCCAGTTCCGCCACACGAGCCGTTCCGGGATCCGATGCCTTGTCGGGGGAAGGAATGCCGCCGCCGACGTAAATATAGCTTCTGCCGTCATCATCCATCAGCACCGCGGGATCAAAAAGCCAGGTGACTTCCGCACAGTTTGGGGTATCTCTGGAGATCAGGGGGCCGCCGATGGGATCGGTAAAGGGTCCCACAGGGCTGTCGGCCGTCAGAACCGCAATGCCGTTTCCGCTGTTTGCAAAATACAGAAAGAATTTCATCTTTCCGTCGATCTCTTTATAGGCCGCTGCGGGAGCCCAGGAATTTCCGCCCCAGGTTGCCGCGCCGTCCTTGCCGGCAGCATATACGGTTCCGTGATCCGTCCAGTTTACAAGATCCGCCGATGATATCCCGTTGATGGTGCAGATGTTTGAGTAATTGTTTTCTTTTAACTTGCCGTCTCCGTCATACATTGGGGTATCACCGGTCATGTAAAGATATACCCTGTCTCCATACACAAGGGCGTAAGGGTCTGCGCCGAAACGCTGTACCATTACTGGATTTCT
>JAEEGF011709469.1_pt1 | contig 10318 bp, 8 predicted proteins | sample 9134171 | NCBI WGS metagenome assembly JAEEGF01 (sample SAMN16246542, study PRJNA631951) | gut metagenome | biome: gut microbiome; feature: rumen; material: AP-attached | host: Bos | place: Iran: Karaj | collected 2018-10 | reverse complement strand
TGAGGGGGTCTCGTGGGGAGCTGGTTTCGTAAACGAAACCGGAAAGGACCGCAGTCCTTTCCTCTCCCATGAGCGTGGGAATTGACAAAGGGAGCTGGCTCCCTTTGTCCGCCGTCCGCGTAGGACAAAGAATCCGAAAGGCTTCGCCTTTCAAAATCTTCTCAGTGCCGCCCGCGCAGGGCAATGAGATCACAAAGGCTTCGCCTTTGTTCCCCCTCACACCATCCTCGCTCCCCGCTTCATCCATTCGCCCGCCGCCATTCCGGCGAGATACGCGTACAGATCGTCCGCGGCACAGTGCGCTGCATACTGCCTCTTTCCTTCCTCATCGAGCCCGGAATGATCCGCCGGCTTTACGATCACGGGGATCGCCGCGTCCTTTCTCAGGGCCGATAGGTACGCCCGTCCCGCCGCATTCGCCGCGAGCAGCACCGTAAAGCGCGGCTCCCGGGATGCGTCCCCCGCCGGGAGGACGGACCGGAGCAGTTCCCGCTTCATCCGCGCCGCGGTGTATTTCTTCGTCGGCAGCTTCTCCGTGAATTCCGCCGCGGAAAGGCATCCCCGGGCGGTTTTCGCCGCGTACCGCAGCAGATCGTTCCGGACGTCTTCGCGGATATAAAGCCTCGCATGCGCGAACAGCAGTTCCTCATACCGCTCTTCCCTGCAGGCGACGGCATCCCGCAGAACCGGTACGGCTTCCTCCGCCATCTCCGGCTCCGCCGCCGCAAATCCTCCCCGGGCGTATTTCTCCCGGATCTCTGCTGCCGACGGAGCGCCGGCGAGTCTTCTGACCGGGCGGAACTCCCGGATCCCGGACGCGGCGCCGAACCGGATGTATTCGATCCCGAGCCGGTCGTTGCCCCCGGCGAGCGCGATCCCCTCCTCCCGCATCACCGCATCGAAGAGTGCCGCCGATCCGCCGCGCCTGTCCTTCCGCTCCGCTTCCCGCATCCGGAGGGCAAACTCCTCCGAACCGCGGACCGCCGCCCCTTCCGTCAGCATCCGAAGATCTCCCGATTCCGATCCGAAGGTCATGCTGCCCGCCCCGAGATTTGCGGCTACGGCGCATCCTCCGCGCGCGAAATCCTCCGCTCCCGACGCGCTCCACGGGAACGGCAGCTCGACGACCAGATCCGCGCCGCAGAGGACCGCTGCCTCCGCCCGCGCGTATTTTTCAAACAGGGCTGGGATCCCGCGTTCGGTAAAGTGACCGCTCATGACGCAGATCACAAGCTCCCCCGCGGACTTCGCCAGTTTCAGTAGGTGGCGGTGCCCCGGGTGGATTGGGTTGAATTCACAAACAACGGCTGTCGCTTCCGGCATTTTTTATTTCATCCTACAAAGTGCTTCAAAGTCCTTGTTTTTTGGGCTTTCTTCATGTATAATTATAGCCGGACTTTTTTGAATTGTCAATTATTTTTTTGTATTGCGGAGGAGTATCCCCAATGAAAGTACTGGTTGTGAACGCCGGTTCTTCTTCCCTCAAGTATCAGCTTTTCGATACCGCCACCGAATCCGTCCTTGCCAAGGGCATCTGCGAGCGCATCGGCATCGACGGCCGCATCGAGCACCGCAAGGGCGAAAACGGTGAGAAGCTGAAGGTCGAGATCCCCATGGCCGACCACGCCGTGGCCACCGAAGTCGTCATCGAATACCTGACCAATCCCGACCCGAATATCGGCGTGATCTCCAGCATGAACGAGATCGAAGGCGTCGGCCACCGTATCGTGCACGGCGGTCCCTACTTCTTCGAGTCCGTGCTCCTGAGCGACGAAGTGCTCGCCAAGCTCGAGCTCTGCCGCGACTTCGCTCCCCTGCACACCGGCCCGCACATCATGGGCATCAAGGGCTGTCTCGCCGTCATGCCCGACAAGCCGCAGGTTCTGGTGTTCGACACCGCGTTCCATCAGACCATGCCCCCGCAGGCGTATATGTACGGCATTTCCTGGGATATGTACGAGAAGTACCACATCCGCCGCTACGGCGCGCACGGCACTTCCCACCGCTTCGTCGCCCGCGAAATGGCGAAGCTTTTGGACAAGCCCCTGGAAGAGACGAAGATCGTGACCTGCCACATCGGCAACGGCGCGTCCATCTCCGCGGTCAAGGGCGGCAAGTGCATCGACACCTCCATGGGCTTCACTCCCCTTGACGGCGTCATCATGGGCACCCGCTGCGGTTCCATCGACCCGGCCATCGTTCCCTATATCATGGAAAAGGAAGGCTACACGCCTGCCGAGATGAGCGAGTACATGAACAAGAAGTGCGGCTTCCTCGGCATCTCCGGCATTTCCTCCGACAGCCGCGACATCGAGGCCGCCATCCTCGAGGGCAACGAGAGAGCGTATATCGCCGCTTCCACGCTGGCTTACCAGTGCAAGAAGTTCATCGGCTCCTATGCAGCGGCGATGAACGGCCTGGACGCCGTCGTATGGACCGCCGGCATGGGCGAGAACAACCCCGAGCTGAGAGACCGCGCCTGCGCGGACATGGAATACTACGGGATCAAGATCGACCGCGAGCTGAACGCGAAGACGCACCACCAGCCGAACACCGTCGAGCTCTCCACGCCGGATTCCAAGGTCAAGGTGTACGTCCTGCCCACGAACGAAGAACTGATGATCGCTTCCGACACCGAGGAGATCGTCAACAAGCTGAAGAAATAAGCAAAGAACGGATCACACCAATAAAGCGGCAAGTCGATGCGACCTGCCGCTTTTCTTCTATTCATCGGAACCCGTCAGCCCCAGTATTCCGGCGTCCCGTCGCCGCCGACCGCAAAGATGCAGTTTTCGACGCCGGTCTTCTCCGCGGCTTCACGGAGCTTGCCCTGACAGACGATCCGTCCGCCGACGGTGTAAATGTTGTCGATCCACTCCATCCGGAGATTGATGATCCCGTCGCGCTCGTCCCGGTAAGGCGCCGTGTCGAAGTCCTCGGGGAAGCCGCCGCCGACCGTGAACGCGGAGAAGGGCGCTTCGGTCTCTCTGCCGTCCGGGGTGAAGAGCCTGTCGGACAGCCGCAGAACCGTTTCTTCCTCCCCGGTCCTGAGATCGACCTTGATCAGTACGATCCGCGTGTTCCCCGGCGCGTAGTCGTATCGGTAGAGAAATCCTCCGTCGTAGTGGTAGATCTGCCAGAGCTGCCGCCCGACGGTCTCCTCCCCGGTGCGCGCGTCGACGAAGTGATAATGCAGGTCCGCGGGCACGTAGAAAAGGCCCTCCCCGTCCGCTGCCGCGTACACCGCAACGGATTCGTCCGAGATCGTCTCAACCTTGCCGTCCGACAGGCGGACCGAGAAGAACCGCCCTTCGGTCATCCATCCCTCGCTCAGGTACAGAACGCCGTCATAATACGCCGAAATAAGCGCGCCGCCTTCGGTGAGAACGGTTTCCTCCCCGCCGTCGAGGGGCATCCGGCAGATCCGCATCGGTTGCTCATAGCTGAAAGCCTCGTAGATCAGTCCGCTTTCCGCCGCGATCAGGTGATCGATTTCAGCGTGCTTTGCAAGAACCTGCCGCTCCGAGCCGTCGGGTCTGATCCGGACGACCGAGGCGGTCTCCTTGTCCGCGGCGATGTAATAGATCCAGCCGTCCAAAGCGTTCAGACAGTTCACATGATCTTCGTTCAGCCGGATCAGCTCCCCGTCCGGCGTCCGCTTCCAGAGGCCCGGCCCCCAGTTGTCGATGAAAAAGACGTTCCCGTCCGCGTCGGCACAGATCGGACCGCGTTCGCCCGATCCGATGTTTCCGGTTTCAAATCCGAGCTTTTCCGGCGCGGATCCGACGCTCTGCACCGGTCCTGCCTGTTCTTCGATCGCCGGCGGTTCAGCCTGTGCCGGGTCGGCCGATTCTCCGGCTTCCGACCCGATCTCCGTCTCCGCCGGTTTTTCCGCCCACGGGAGCGGCGCGTTTCCGGTCACGTACTGGATCACGACAAACGGAAGCAGCCAAAGCAACAGTTTTTTCATAACACGGTTCTCCTTGCGGTGTTCAGATGTGTCGGTTCTGCCCGATCCGTCCATAAGACGTTTTTCAAGCGAAAAAAGTTCCCGGATTCCGAAAAAAACGGGAACTTTTTGAAATCACGCCGCCGTTCCGACAGGGCAGGCTTCTCCCGAAAACGGTCCGGTTTTTTTCGACTTTACGGCTCTTCCGCAAACCCCTTGAATTCCCCCTGTATCCGCGCTTCGCCCGGAACATACAGACAGGATTCGCGCGTCTCGGCTCCGTCCTTTACATACGTGATCCGCATCACATACACCGTCTTTCCGTTTTTCCGGAACAATCCTGCGCAGGAACAGACGAGGGACGGCCTGCTCTCATCGTTCCACCCGGCCGAAAGCTCCGCAGCGGCTTCCCCTGCCGTGAGGATGCCGGCCCGCTCTGCGTATTCGTCGAGGCTCAGCAACGTGTCGGACGTCAGATCGAGAAAGACATTCCGGACGGTGATCCGGACAAGGTCCGCGTCGGGCTCGTCAGCGATGACCGCGGCCGCAAGGATCCCGTCGGTCTCCCACGCCTCCGTGTCGATCACCAGTTTCCAGTCGTCGTACGGCACTTCCGCAGCTTTCATGTATTTCCCGAGGATCGCGGTGAATTCGTCCGACAGCAGGGCGTTGATCCCGCCCGTATGCGCGGAATCCGCGCTCAGCTGCATGATCCGCACGTTCCGGTTGTGCTTCCGGTCCGTCACGTCCTCACGCAAAACCTCCGTGAGTTTCCACGCCTTCGGGGAGGAATCACCGGACGAGTAGGTGACCCCGGGCCCGTCGTATTCCGCGATCAGGGTGTCCGCGTTGAATTCGGGATCGTTCTTGTATGCCGCGTCGAACCAGTCGAAGGGCTCTGCGGCGTCCCCCACCAGCCACGTGTAATCCGTTCTGTGGTCGGTCCGGAACAGCATGACATTGAAGGTGAATTCCATGCCGGAATCTCCTTCCCCGTCCGCGTACGTCCAGCTCATCATGCCGGACACGACGGCGTTCGCCCAGGTATCCTCCTCGTCGGTGATCTGCACCACGCAGGGGCTGAGGAAATCGTTTCTTACGATCCCCTGCTCATGCCGGACATACTGCCAGTACCGGCATTTTTCCCGCAGATACTGCGCGTTCCGCTTCAGCGCGTCATAGGTCGCGGGCTGACCGTCCATCGTGCCCGATCCGGCCGGATCAAAGGCGGCCATGGCAGTCGCGGTGTAGGGGGTGAAACCGTCTTCTTCGTAAAGATACGCGCTTCTTAACCACGCCTGCACAAACGCCTCGGCGACCTCCGCGGGCTCCATCCCGATCGCCGGAAGCTCCGGCACCGCAGGTCCCGCGTCAACCGTTTCTTCCCCCGGGACCGGCCCGGGCGGCTTCTTCCTCTTCCGTCTCCGACACGGGACCCGGCTGCCGTTCCCTTTCCCTGTTCATCAGGTGCTTTCCGACTGCGAGCGCGGACAGCCCGGCGCATCCCAGACCCACCACGGCCTGTCCGAACAGCCATTCCAGCGCCAGCGCCGCCGGTCCGAACAGGGTGAACGCCGCGATGCTCCGGCGGCTGTGCGGATCGATCTTCACGGCGACGGAGAAAAAGATGTAGATCCCCGCCAAAAGCAGCCCCACGGGCGTGAACCAGAGCAGCGCGACCATCTCGCCGAAGATCACGGCGATGCATTTGCCTCCGCGGAAGCGATGCAGGACGGAAAACGCGTGCCCGAGCGCCGGCGCGAGCATCACCGCCGCAAACAGCCACCGGTCGTGCCCGAACCATTTCAGCGCGCAAAACACCGGCAGAAATCCCTTCGCCATGTCGCAGAACAGGCAGAACAGCCCCATCTGCCAGCCGCAGAGCGTGAACACGTTGGCCGCTCCCGGGTTTCCGTCCGCGCTCTCCTTCGTGATATCGATCCGCCGGACGAGCAGGGGGACCGCCCTGCAGAAATGCACGCTGCCCAGAAGATATCCGCCGAGGATCAACAAGCCCCAGCGGACCCATTCAGTTCCGATCGCCGCTAACATATCCGATCACCCTGTCGGCAGCGTCCGCGTGCGCGTTCTCCGCCTGCGCCTTCCGCATCCTGTCCGCGGCCTTCCGGTCGTTCGCCAGCATGGCTGCAGCCCTCGCCGCTTCTCCGATATCCTTTGTCCGAATGCTCATGCCCCGAGCGGAGAAAAACTCCGCGTTCTTCGTCTCGCAGCCCGGGATGGTCATCAGGTGGACAAGGGGCGTCCCCGCAACCGCCGCTTCCGTGCTCGAGAGCCCGCCGGCCTTCGAGACCGTGACGTCGGCGGCTTTCATCCAGAGCGGCACGTCCGTGGTGAACCCCACTGTCCGGACCGCCGGATTGCCGCGCCAGCGTTCGTCGATCTGCGCCTTCATCCTGCCGTTCCGTCCCGTGATGACGACGATCCGGTCGCCCGCGCCGACGATCCTGACGAGCGCGGCGCAGATTTTTTTCATATTGACGCAGCCCACGCCGCCGGACATGAGGAGGTAGAGCCTCCGCACATTTTCCGCGTCCAGCTTCTTCCTTGCTTCCGATGCGGAAATCCGTTCCCCGAACCTTCCGCTGACCGGGATGCCGGCAGGGATCAGCTTCTCCTCCGCCAGCCCCATCTTCACGCCTTCCCGGATCATATCTTCGTGCGGGAGAAACGCCGCGTCCAGTTCCGGTTCCGTAAAAAACGGGATATAGGTATAATCCGTCAGGACGCCATAGTTCGGCACGGAGCAGATCCCCTTCCGCTTCGCGGCGGTCATGGCCTCCATGCCGTAGAGATGGGTGGAGATCACGGCGTCGAATCCTCCGTCCCGCACATACGCCCCGAGCTTCGCCGCATAAAGGGAATTCGCCGCGTAGATGGGCGAGGGCAGGGGGGAACGGCCGACCACGTCTCCGACCCGGTACACCGCCCCGAACAGACGGGGCGTGCGCCGGATCATGCCGTTGTAAAGCTCCGCCACGGCGCGTCTGGCTCTCTCTCCGCTGAACGAAACGGGATCGCGCAGCTCCGCATAGACCCCCCGTCTCGCCGCCGCTTCCGTCAGCGCGCGCGCCGCGCTGTTGTGACCGTCGCCTGTTGAACAGCTCAAAATGAGAATACGCACGACAGAAACACTCCTTCCGGATCCGTCCTCTCTATTCCGCCAGACTCCGCAGGTAAGCGCCCACGGCTTCGTCGAACACACTGTATTTTTCCACCTTGACGAAATCGATGTCGGACAGGTACACGCACTCGTCGTTCCCACCCTTGCCGTAATCGTCGCCGAAGTACGTGATCTCGGATTTGTCGTAGCCCTCGTCCTCGCAGAAGCGGGTCAGGGCGTAATACTTGTCGTAGGGCTTCGGCGCCATGTCAAAGGACGAGGAACCGCCGATGAAAACGGAATACTCCGGGAAAGCCCGGGCGACCTCCTCGTGGATCGCGCGCCGTTTTTCCCGCGTGGGGTCGAAGAGCAGCTTGTCGGCGATGTTCGCTTTCGTGCCGAGCAGCGGGAAGGTCACACATCCCGTCGGATGGAATTCCACGGGATCCCCGGCGAATTCCGTATAGCCCGTTTTCGCCCGCACGTCCATGATCCGCTCGGAAACGGACTCCCTGTCGCAGGGCAGGCTGAGATCGCGCACGAACTCAAGATCTCCGAGATCGTCGCGGTAAACGGCGTACTGAAGGCCGTAATTGCCGACGATATCCATGGGATACTCCCGCAGCTGGGTGAAAATCCGCCTTGCCTGACCCGCGCCGACGATCATCAGACGGTATCCGTCCGCCCGGAGCAAATCCAGCAGGGCAAGACGCTCGTCCGTGATCCAGGTGCGATGCTCCGTCAGCGTGCCGTCCAGATCGAACGCTAATACCCTCTTCTTCATGTCCCGTTCTCCTTCCGAATGCCTTTTATTTCTGCTTCATGGCGGCGACCTTGTCCCCGTCCGGGGTAACGTAGGCCGTCCAGTTTGCGGTATAGATCACGAACCCCGGTTTCGCGCCGGCGGGTTTCTTCACCTTCGCCGCTTTCACGTAGTCCACCGGGACCATCACGCCGTCCCGCGCTTTCGAGTTCCAGGCTGCGATCTCCGCGGCTTCCGTGAACGCCTGCTCCGGCGGATCGGTTTCCCCTTCGAAACACCGCAGCACCACATGGGAACCGGGCTGATTCTTCACGTGGAACCACCAGTCCCCCCGCTCCGCGACCCGGGTGGTCAGCCAGTCGTTCGCGGCGTTGTTCCGGCCGCAGAACACGGTGTGCCCGTCCGAGGTCAGATACCGCGCGATCGAGGGGGCGGCCTGTTTTTTCTCGGTATAATTCTTCATTTTCGAGGCGTAGCCGCTGTGCCAGAGTTCGGCGCGGATCTCGGAGAGCTCCTTTTCTCCTTCCGCCCTGCTCAGCGCGTCCAGAACCGAATACACATATTCCAGTTCCGCCTGTCCGGCCTCGAGCTGTTCCGTCAGATGGACCCGCGCCGCCTTGGACTTCGCGTATTTCTTATAGTATGCCTGCGCGTTGGCCGACGGCGTCAGTCTCCTGTCGAGCGGAACGGTGACCGTACCCCCGTCCGGAGAGTTCCAGTCGTCCAGCTCGCAGCTGTCCATGCCGCGCTCGAGCTTCCAGATTCCGGCGGTGATGAGATCCCCCCAGAGCCGGTATTTTTCCCCTTCCTCACACGCGGCCAGCTCCTCCCGCTGGCGGGCCATTTTTTTGGTGATGCGGTTTTCCGCGTTCGCCAAGAGTCGGAAGATATCCGCCGCCTTCCGGTGCAGTCTGTCTTCCCGGCTCCGCTCTCCGTAGTACAAATCGATAAGCTCGCCGTAGGATCCGACAGTCTCGGTCTCATACCCCTCTCCGTACTGCAGGATCTCCGTAAAGGCGTATTCTGCCGGGCCCCCGTCCTTCCGGATCAGGGTGGGCGTCCCGCGCAGATCCCGGATCACGCGGATCATGCGGAAAAACTCCTCCGTCAGCCCGCGCTCCGCTTCCCGCATGGTCGCGTCCGTTTTTCCCGCCGCCCGGAAGACGATCTCCCTTGCGATGAGGGGCGACAGACCGGCATAGCGGGACATGATGAACTTTTCCGCCGACCGGTCGGGATCCTCCGCGGAAGCAAGCTGCCGGAAACTCCTCTCGTCCGTTTCCTCAGCGGTCGGATCCGCCTTGTCCTGCTTCGGCGGCAGCTCGTACCTCATGCCGGGGAGCACCTGCCGCTTTTCGCTGGCGGTGAAGTCAACAGGCTTCAGAACGCCGATGATCCGGTCTTCCGCGTTCGTGACGATGATATTGGAGAACCGCCCCATCAGTTCCACGATCACATGCTTCTGCGCGGAAAAACCCATCTCGTCGTGGGTATCGAACGTCAGGCGGGCCGCGCGCTCAAATCCGAGCTGAACGGCTCCGGAAAAGCGCGCTCCTGAGAAATGCTTCCGCAGCATCATGCAGAACATGGGAGGCGTCGCGGGATTCTCCGGCTTCAGGGAGGTCAGATTCATGCGGGATCCGTTTCCTCCCGCGCTGACGGAAAGCCGGTGATCCTCGCCCCCGCAGCGGATGACGAAGACCGCCTCCTCCTTGCCGGGCTGGAAGATCCGGTCGACCTTTCCGCCCGTCAGCTTCCGGTTGATCTCGTCCACGACGAATCGCAGCATTGCCGCGTCAAAAGCCATTGCCCAAACACCTCATCAGGTAAAATCAAAGAATTCCGCGTCGTCAGCGCCGGACTTTCGGAACACGACCGGAAAGACCTTCCTCACCGGACACAGTCCCGCCTTTTCGGCGCAGCGCACGGAAGGCAGGTTCAGATGCGAGGTCAGGTACTGGCTCTCCCTGCCCAATTCGTCCAGATATCCCGCGAGAAGGGAGACGCAGGCCGGACCGCAGCCCCTGCCCCGATATTCCTCCGCGCACTCGACGTTCAGCTCGCAGACGCCCTCGTCCTCGGAAATGTCGTTCAGCCCGGCAAAGCAGACGATCCGCCCGTCCGCGTCCCGCACCACCGCCATCCGGTCGGCGGGATCCGCGGGATCGAGTCTGAATTCATCGAGCGGAAGGTCTTCATGCCATGTCTCCCCGTCCAGCGTGTCGATGAGCACGGCCGGGAAAGGATCCGCGAGACGGGAGACGTCTTCCGGGCGGTATTCGATCAGGGGATAGCTCTCCGTGTCGCACTCGTCGAAGCCGTACGGCTCCATCAGGGGCTTCAGCGCCTCCGTGAGAAAGTCCAGCGCTCCCGGGGAAAGGGGATCGTCCCCGTACATTTTTTCGAATTCTTCGCATACGGGAACGGCAAACGAGTACGCCAGAAGCCGGATGCCGCCCTCCCTGTCCGCCGTCAGCTGAACGGG
>JAEEGF010572859.1_pt1 | contig 10318 bp, 10 predicted proteins | sample 9134171 | NCBI WGS metagenome assembly JAEEGF01 (sample SAMN16246542, study PRJNA631951) | gut metagenome | biome: gut microbiome; feature: rumen; material: AP-attached | host: Bos | place: Iran: Karaj | collected 2018-10 | reverse complement strand
CCTGCCGCCTCTCCCCCTCCGCCAAGACCTTTTGGTCTTAGGCCGTTTGTGGTATAATGCAAGCCTTTCACGAGGCTCAAAAATGATTATTCTACCGGCTATCGACTTGAAGGGTGGCGTGTGCGTGCGGCTGAGGCAAGGCCGCGCGGACGACGTCACCACGTACAACGACGACCCCGCCGCGCAGGCGCGCGACTGGCGGACGCAGGGCGGCCGCGAGCTGCACGTCGTGGACCTTGACGGCGCGTTCGCGGGTACTCCCCGCCACGCCGAGGTGATTCGCGCGATAATTGAGGCTTTCGGCGGCCCTGTCGAGGTGGGCGGCGGACTGCGCACGCCCGAGGCGCTCGACGCCGTGCTGGAGGCCGGCGCAGCGCGCGCGATCATCGGCTCCGCCGCGCTGGAGAATCCCGCGTTCCTTGCGCAGGCCGTGGAGCAGTACGGCGATCGCATCACCGCAGGCATCGACGCGCGCGACGGGTTCGTGCAGACGCGCGGCTGGGTGACCACCACCGCCGTGAAGGCCACCGACCTCGCAAAGGCCGTCGCCGCCGCCGGCGTGAAGTCGATCATCTACACCGATACGGCCACCGACGGCATGCTGGGCGGCCCCAACCTCGCTCAGATGGCGGCAATATGCGACGCGGCGCCGACGTGCGCGATCACCGCGTCTGGCGGCGTCTCGTCGCCGCAGGACGTGCGCAACCTGATCGCGCTCGGCCGCGCCAACCTGCGCGCCGCCATCGTGGGCAAGGCGCTATACGACGGGCGCACGACGCTGAAGGAGATGAACGATGCTGCCGAAGGCCGTTCTTGAGACGCTGCCCAACGGGCTGAAGCTCGTGCTGGTGCCAGACGACCACGTGGAGAGCGTCTGCTTCGGCCTTTTCGTCGCGAGCGGCAGCCGCCACGAGGCGGCGAAGGAGGCCGGCATCTCGCACTTCATCGAGCACATGCTCTTCAAGGGCACTGCCACGCGCACCGCCCTCGCGATCTCGCAGGCCATCGAGGGACGCGGCGGCAACTTCAACGCCTACACGAGCGAGGAGGGCACCTGCTTCTACGCCTACCTGCCGTGCGACTATCTGCCGACGGCGGTTGACATCATTTCCGACATGTTCGTGCACGCCGCGATCCCAGACGCGGAGTTCGCGCGCGAGCGTCAGGTCATCCTCGAGGAGATCAAGATGTACGCGGACGAGCCGGACTCGGTGGCGTCCGAGAACCTCTCCCGCGCTCTCTTCCCTGACAACGCGCTCGGCTTGCCCATAGCAGGGTCGGCCGAGACGCTCGGCAAGATGACGCCGCAGGCGCTGCGCAAGTACATCCGCCGCGCCTACGTGCCGACTGCGACGACGGCCGTTGTGGCGGGACGGTTCGATCCGGCGGCTGCTCGCGCGCTCGTAGAGAATGCCCTAGGCGGGCTCGCTGGAGGCAAGCCGCTTCCATACGTGCCGGTGAAGGCGCGGCAGCGCCCCATGAAGGAGGTGCGGGCCGAGCGCGACATCCAGCAGGTGCAGCTGGCTATGGGCTTCCGCACGTTCGGCGTGCGCGCTCCGGCCCGCAAGAAATACGCGGCGAACGTGTTCGACGGGCTGATGGGGCGGTCGATGAGCTCGCGCCTCTTCCAGAGCGTGCGCGAGAAGCGTGGCCTCAGCTACGACATCCGTTCGCAGCTGCAGTTCTTCGAGGAGGTCGGCGGATGGGCGGTGACCGCCGGGCTCGCGACCGATCGCGTGCCGCAGGCGGTGTCGGCGATCGAGCGCGAGCTTGACCGCATCCGCGCGAAGCGTCCAGGTGCGGCGGAGCTGAAGCGCACGAAGGAATACCTCGTGGGCAATTTCCGTCTCGGCCTCGAGCAGGTGCGCGCGCGCCTCTTCTACTTCGGCAACTGCGTGCAGACGTACGGCAGGATACTGGCGCCGGAAGAGGTTGTCGCTGGCATCTCAGCCGTCACGGCGGACGACGTGCTCGAAATCGCAAACGAGATACTCCAGGAGAAGAACAAGTCGGTATCCTGGGTCGTGCCAAAGCAATGAACCGGATACTTTTCAACTCTGACGAGATGGATGCGGACGGACACGCTACGTTTGGCGGCGTGCGGGCAGAGCACGTGCTGACGATACTTCATGGCGAGGTGGGGCAGACGCTGAAGACGGGCGTGGTGGACGGGCTGACCGGCACAGGCGTCATCGAGCGCATCGAGGGCGAGAAGGTGACGGTGAAGTGCGTGCACGACCGCGAGGCGCCGTCGCCGTGGATCGACCTGGTCCTTGCGCCTCCGCGTCCGCGCGTGATGAAGAGGCTGCTGCCGCAGCTGGCAGCGATGGGTGTGGGGCGGATCGTCCTCGTGGGTGCGGCCAAGGTCGAGAAGTCGTTCTGGGGAGCGCAGCTACTGAAGGAGGAAATCTACCGTCCGCTGCTGGTGGATGGCCTCATGCAGGCAGGAACCACGGCGTTGCCGACGATCCAGATCGAGCGGGCGTTCGGCCGGTGGCTGGAGGGCGGCCGGTTCGAGGAACAGTTCGGCAGTCAGCCGGACAGGATAGTGGCGCATCCCGAATGCGGCGCGAGGCGCGCCGCAAACGTTTGCGAGCCGCCTCGGCTCGCTTCACGCCCCGTCCTGGCCATCGGACCGGAAGGTGGCTGGACTGACGACGAGGTGGTACGGCTTGAAGCGCACGGCTTCCGTCGGATGTCGCTCGGGCCGCGCATCCTGCGCACGGACACGGCGACGATCGCGCTTCTCGCGCAGCTGATGCCGTTGTACGATTCACTCTGGATGCCATGAGATCTGCGAAAATTTTGGAGAATCGTATCGCCGCATTTTTTTTGTGGTATAATCTTACCGTCCGCGGAAACAGGTGTCTCCGCAAAAGTAATCAACACTAAAGGAAAATAGCGATGAAGAAGTCAATGATCATAATGGCTGCAGTTGTGGCCATCTGCGCAACCGGGTGTGTCTCCGTTAACAAGAATGACGGCGGCGAAGCAAACCTCCGCCCCTGCATCATCAAGGACAAGGTCCACGAGATCTATGATGTCGCAACGCAGCCGGTCAGCGCTACCGAGCAGATCCAGTGCGTGATGAATTTCATCGCCTGGGGTGGAACCGCCACGCACATCGCCGACCAGACCGACTTCTTCGGCTTTGGCGCCCTCGCCAAGGCTAAGAACGGTGCCTACGCCAAGGCGTGCGAGGCCGCCAAGTGCGATCATCTGGCCGCGACCCGCTACAAGGTCACGAAGGAGGACTACTTCGTCTACGCGAAGTACACCGTGGAGGTGACAGGCTATCCCGTGACGCTCAAGGGCGTCGAGAAGCTTCCTGCGTGCACTGGTTGCCCGTGCCCGAAGAAGTAATCGGACGGTGTCGCAAGACAAATGACATCACAGGGTCGTGGTCGGAAGACTGCGGCCCTGTGTGTTTTCTTGCTTCTAGTTTGGCGAGGGGGATATGGTATAATGTCGCCCATACGGAAAACAAAGGAGACCTGACATGAAGAACATTACACTGGCCGCGGCGATCCTGCTGGCGGCGGGCGCGGGCGCGAGGACGTTCGACGTGACCGACTACGGCGCGAAGGCTGACGGCACGACCGACAACACGGCGGCGATCCAGAAGGCGATCGACGCGTGCAACGCCGCGGGCGGAGGCATGGTGCTCGTGCCGGGCGGCGGCACGTACATGACATATACGCTCAACCTGAAGAGCAACGTGCGGCTGGAGATCGACCGCGGAGCGACGCTCATGGGCGGCACGGACGCGCTCAAGTATCCTGAGTTCGGTCCGAGCGAATACTGGAACGTGGACCGCGTGCCGCGCTTCAACAAGCGTGCGCTCTTCTACACCGTCGCCCAGACGAACGTCGCCATCACCGGACGCGGCACCGTTGACGGCAACGCGGACTCCTTCCATGAGCCGGTGCCGAATCCCAAGCCTGGCCAGCCCAAGTTCAAGCGCAAGTCCGACACGCTCATCACCGGACGGAGCGCGTTCTTCGTGGCCTGCAAGGACGTGCAGCTGGAGGACTTCCTGTTCTACCACCCCTGCGGCTGGTGCACGTGGTTCCTCGACTGCGACCGCGTGCAGGTGCGCGGCGTGCGCATCGAGTGCCATCCGCAGTACCCCAACGGCGACGGGCTGCACTTCGGCGGATGCCGCGACGTGACCGTGAGCGACTGCATCATCCATTCGCAGGACGACTCGCTCATCCTTCGCACCCACCAGGAGCAGATGAAGGTGCCGCGCCCCTGCGAGCGCGTCACGATCGAGAACTGCGTCCTCTCCGCCAACCAGAGCGCCATCCGCTTCGGCTGGACGGAGGACTACGGCATCCGCGACGTCGTGATCAACAACATCGTCTGCCAGCATTCGCGCCTTGGCGTGCAGTTCAACCTGCCGCCGAACAACGACAACTTCCACATAGATCCGCCGCGCGACGCCAAGAACGGCATCCTGCCGCCTACGGGGCCGATCCTGCCGTTCTTCGTCGAGAACGTCAGCTTCTCCAACATGCGCATGGACAGCGTCAACGCGCCGGTACATGTCCGCATCGCGGATACGGAGAAGGTCGATTTCATCCGCAACATCTCGTTCTCCAACTGCCGCTTCACTGGCGGTCTGCCGCCGGTGTTCGAGTGCCGCCCGGAGGACAACGTGAGCAACTGGCGCTTCTCGAACGTGGAGTTCGTGATCGAGAAGGGCAAGGCGCACTACATGCCGAAGAAGAACGGCGGCCTGTTCGAGAACTGCACGGACTTCACGTTCGACAACGTCAGGTGGACGTATCGGTAGGTGAATGGTGAATGGTGAAAGGTGAATGGTGAAAGGTGAATGGTGAAAGGTGAAAGGTGAAATGATGAAGAAGATTGCGATTGACTGGAAGTTGGCAGTGAAGGTGGCCGTGGTGGCGGCCGCATGTGTCGCGTTGCAGGGGCGCGCGGAGTCCCGCGCCCTGACGCCGGAGCGTCTTGAGACGCTGAAGCATTCGCTCATCCATCGCGGCGACGGCAAGGGCCGCCCGGACAACACGATGGAGGCACTGCTCTACACGTGGGCGAAAGGGTACACGCCCGAGAGCGACATCCGCTTCACGAAGGACGGCAAGATCGTGGCGTTCCACGACAACACCCTAAAAAAGCGCAAGATCAGCGAATGGCTGTGGGCCGACCTGCGCGAGCAGGACGTCGGCAGCTACCGTGGCGCGCAGTACGCCACATGCCGCGCACCTCTCTGGGAGACGATCTTCACGGCGATGGAGGAGAACCCGTCACGCAAGATACACATCGACTGGAAGGACGTCCCCCCGGAGAAGGTGGCGGAGATGGTGAAGGCGCACGGCCTTGAGAAGCAGTGCTGGTTCATCACGCGCGAGTACGACCTGATCAAGCGCTACAAGAAGGCGCTGCCGGAGGGCCAGACGCTCCATTGGATGAACCTCGGCAACTGGGGCCGCGTCGACTTCGGCAAGCCGGGCGAAACGGACAAGTGCGAGGCGCACATGATGGCGCTCTTCGAGAAGGCGGCGGCCGAGAACTTCAAGGATATCGACAACGTGCAGCTCCACTGCCAGCTCCGTTACGACGCGGCAGGGAACGCGACGTTCTGCCCGAAGCCAGAGACGATGAAGGCGTGCGTGGAGCGTCTGCATGCCGCCGGAGTTGAGGCCTCGATGTGCGTGTGGCAGGACGAGGCGAACAATCCGAAAACGTACAAGCTGCTGTGGGAACTCGGCTTCGACTCGTTCGGCACGGACTATCCGGAGGCGCTCTATCAGGCGATCGCGGACGGAATGAAGTGATGGTGAAAGGTGAAGGGTGAAAGGTGAATGGTGAAAAGATGGAAACAATGATGAACAGAAGGCAGTTCGTGAAGGCGGCTGGCGTTGCCGCTGGGGCTACATGGCTGTGCGGGTGCGAGACGACTGATTTCCTGGGCCTGTCCACGACCGAGGAGGCGGATGCGTATTCCGTGTCCGTCCTGGGCGACACGCACTTCGACACCGAGCCGGAGAGCGTGTACCATTCGCACTACGACGAGTCGAACAAGTGGGCGAAGATCCAGCACGCGGAGTTCCGGCGCAACGGCGAGATGTGGCGCGAGCGCTGCCGCGAGATGCTGGCGTCCAGCGCACGTCTTGCGCACGAGCAGGATACTCGTTTCATACTCCAGATGGGCGATATCATCCAGGGCGACTGCGACGACGTGCCGACGCACAAGAAGATGCTTGACGACTGCATCAAGATGCTGCGCGAGCCGTATCCCGCCAACCTCCCGTTCCTGACGGTCGTAGGCAACCACGACTTTCGAGGGAAGGGCGCATGGGACGCCTACTTCCAGTTCGCGGAGCCGTTCATGTCCCGCGAGATCGGCAAGGAGGTGAAGTATCCGGCATTCTCCTTCAGGCTGGGCAAGGACCTGTGGGTCTTCTGCAACTTCGAGACGAAGGACCTCAACCCGATCTGCGACCTGATCGACGCCGATCCCGAGGCGCGGCGCGTGTTCCTCGTGACGCATGGCCCGTTCACGACGTTTGAGTGCGGCGGTTCTTACCGCTGGCGACTTGGAGGCCGAAAGGACTGCGAGGCGTCGCGCCCGAGGCTCTACGAGACGCTGTCGCGCCGGCATGCGATCGTCCTCTCCGGCCACACGCACACGACGAACTTCTACCGCCACGAGAACAGGTTCGGCGGCTTCTCCGAGTTCACGGCGAATTCCGTCTGGGCGAAGCCGGAGCTGGCGACAGGCGTGCCTATCCAGGACAATGCGGCCGACTACGGGAAGCTCGGCATCTCGCGGGTGGCGCCAGAAAAGCGCAAGGACTACACGCGCGAGCTCGACTTCTTCCGCTCTGGGCTGAAGGAGTACTTCTACAACAACGGCGCGGGGCACTATAGGCTCGACGTGTCGGACGCCGCCGTGACGATGGCGTTTTACCCTGGCGCCGCGTGCGAACCAGCTCGCACGTTCCGTCTGGCGTAGCGGAATGGGGGGACGCGGCATGGAGTTCTCGCGTAGGGCGTTCATCGGCGGAGTGGCGGCGGCCATCGGAAGCGGAGTTGCGGACGCGCAGGAGCGCGTCCCTCCCGAGGTGGTTGCCGGCAACGTCGTCGTGGTCGGCGGCGGGCCTGCGGGCGTGTGCGCGGCCGTGGCGGCGGCGCGCAACGGCGCGGACGTGCTGGTGGTCGAGCAGGGCAACTGCCTGGGCGGCATGGGCACTCAGGGGCTCGTAGGGCCGTTCATGACGTGCTACGACAAGTCTGGCGAGGTGCAGATCATCAAGGGGCTCTTTGACGAGATCGTGCGGCGCATGGTCGCGATCGGAGGGGCAATCCATCCGCGCGAGGTGCGGGCGGGCACTTCGTTTGCGGCCTGGCACGTGCCCGGTCACGACCACTGCACGCCGTTCGAGCCGGAGGCGCTCAAGTTCGTGCTGGACGACCTCTGCCGCGAGGCAGGAGTGAAGGTACTCTACCACGCCACGTTCACGGCGCCAGTATTGGAAGGCGACCGTATCGTTGGCGTTGACGTGTTCACCAAGGCGGGGCCGCGGCGGATCTTGGCGAAGATGGTCGTCGACGCGACGGGCGACGGCGACGTGGCGTTCCGCGCGGGCGTGCCGTGCGAGCTGGGCGATCCCGCGCGCGGCGGCGCGATGCAGCCGGCCACGATGTTCTTTCGCATCGGCAACCTGCCAGAGGAGGCCGTGGAGGCCGTCAGGAGGCAATACCCCAAGGACGTCCTTTGCTTCAAGACGCTTCTCAAGAAGGCGAAGGCGGACGGCAAGTGGCACATCCCGCGTCCCCACATCAACATCTACCGCAGCGTGAAGCCGGACGAGTGGTTCGTGAACGTGTCGCGCCTCAACGGCGTGAACGCGGTCGATCCACAGAGCCTTTCCGACGCGGAGGAGGTCGGCCGGCGGCAGGTGCGCGAGATCATGGCGTTCTTCCGCGAGTACGTGCCGGGCGCGCAGGACGTGCGGTTGCTCTGCACGGCGTCCACGATCGGCATCCGCGAATCGCGCCACGTGGCTGGCGGGTACAGGCTGGACAAGGACGACGTGATCTCGGGCAGGGTGCCGCCCGACAGCGTGTTCCTCTGCTCAAGCTCCGTCGACCTGCATGGCGGGAAAGGGGCGTCAGGGACGCTATACCTCACCATCAAGGACGGCAACTGGTACGGCGTGCCGTACCGTTGCCTCGTGCCGAAGAAGGTCGATAATCTGCTTGTGGCGGGGCGGTGCGTCTCCGCGTCATCCGTGGCGGCGGCGGCAATCCGCGTGATGCCGCCGTGCATGGCGATGGGCGAGGCCGCCGGTACGGCGGCGGCGCTCGCGCTCAAGGCGAACGTGGCGCCACGCGCGCTTGACGCCGCAGCGCTCGTCTCTCGCCTCCGCGAGCAGGGCGTGTTCCTGGGCTGAGCGCCTCGCATTCGCCGCTTGCCCAAGAGGGGCGGCTGTGGTAGAATTGCATGAAATTTCCCGAGGCTGTCGCTTCTGGGGTACTGTTAAACACACGAAGAAGGAAGTGAAGATGAAGAAACTGCTGTTGACGGCCGCCATCGTCGCGACCGGTTTTGCTTTCGCGGAAGATGCCGCGAAGAACACCTCCGCCGAGGCTGAGGTTCAGGTCGAAGAGAAGGACGATCCGCTGTTCTGGGGATTCGGCAACTACGGCATGTATTCCGGATATCAGCTCTACGGGTCGCTCCTCAACTCCGAGCCGACGCTACAGGGCTACGTGGAAGGAAACATCAACATGAGCGTGAGGGGCTGGGACCTCGGCTACGTCGGTATCGGCACCTGGTGCAACACGGACCTCACCGACAAGCGTCGCCGCAGCTACGGCAAGGCGTTCAACGAATGGGATCCAAACGTCCACTACGGCAAGACATTCTGGTTCGACGACAACAACAAGTGGGGCCTCGACTACCGCACGTCCTTCATCTGGTACTACTACCCCCACCGCCGCCACAACCACATGTGGGGCTCCACAGCCACGACGATGGACTGGAACCACAGCTTCGCGCTCCTTAACCCGTTCGTGGTGCCGTTCCTGGATTGGGTGCACGAGTACCACGAGAACAACGCCGACCTCCTGCAGTTCGGACTGAAGCGCGCATGCAACGTCATGGACAATCTCACGCTCACGCCGTCCGTCACGTTCGTCTACCGCGACCACCGCTACAACTGGTGCTTCCCGACGGCCGGTTTCACAGAGTTCCACAACGGCGGCATGGCCACGATGAAGTTCATGCTCGAGGCGAACTACAAGATCAACGACTACATCGGCCTCTTCGCCAAGGTCGCGTACTGCTCGATCATCGACAAGGACCTGCGCGACGCCGCGGACCACAGCAGCGGCGCAGACTACGGCAAGTACAAGGACTTCGCCTGGGGCGGGTTCGGCGTCACGTTCAACTTCTGAGGAGACTGCAATGACGACTGTCCTCCACCACCCGCTAGTCGACCATCGCATGGCGTACATGCGCGACGTCGCCACCCAGCCCAAGCTGTTCCGCGAACTTGTGTCCGAGATCACCACCTTCCTCGCCTACGAGGCGCTGAGGGACGTGAAGACCGAAGAGGTGACGGTGCAGACGCCGCTCGCGAAGACGGTCGGGCGAAAGGTGGCGGAGGACGTTGTTCTCGTGCCGATCCTCCGGGCCGGCATGGGCATGCTCGACGCCATGCTGCGCGTGCTTCCCTACGCCAAGGTGGGCGTGCTCGGCATGCAGCGCAACGAGGAGACCGCGGAGCCGGTTCCGTACTACGCCAAGGTGCCGCCCGCCAAGGGCGACGAGCTGGCCATCGCGATCGACCCGATGTTCGCCACTGGCGGCAGCGCGGTGGACGCGGTCTCGCAGCTCAAGAAGCTCGGATACAGGAGGATCGTCTTCCTGAATCTCGTCTCCGCACCCGAGGGCATTGCGAACTTCGAGAAGCATCATCCCGACGTGCCGGTGTACACCGCCGCGAAGGACGACCATCTCAACTCGCATTACTACATCGTGCCAGGGTTGGGAGACGCTGGCGACCGCATTTTCGGAACGCTGTGAATAAACAAGGAGAATGACGATGAAAAAGCTGATCCATGCCATTGCCGCAATGGCCGCCATGTCGGCGGCCTCTGCGGAGTTCGACCTCGCCGGAACATGGATGCTGGTACAGGCGGACAAGCCGTCCGTGACTTGCCCGGTGGCTGTGCCTGGCGGCATCTACACTGCGCTCTACGAGGCGAAGCTCATACCTGATCCGTATTTCGCCCAGAACGAGAAGCTCACGCAGTGGCCCAGCCGGGCCGACTGGCTCTT
>JAEEGF010333446.1_pt1 | contig 10318 bp, 18 predicted proteins | sample 9134171 | NCBI WGS metagenome assembly JAEEGF01 (sample SAMN16246542, study PRJNA631951) | gut metagenome | biome: gut microbiome; feature: rumen; material: AP-attached | host: Bos | place: Iran: Karaj | collected 2018-10 | reverse complement strand
CCCAATGATGTTCGCAGAAGCGCTCGTGGCATTGGTTGATCAGCTCTTCCTCGATGTCGTCCCATGTGGCGTAGGCATCTTGGTTGTAGCAGTCGTCGAAGCGCTCTGCAAGTTTCCCGTTGAGGGAAATGAAATCCTCGCTTGACGAAAGGCTGCATCCGTCGTTGAGGTTGAAGTTTTCAAGTTCTTTGTCGGTTCCTTCCAGTGCCGTTTCCTCATCGTTGTAAATTTTGCAGGAGTGGAAGTAGATGCGTTCGCTGCGGTCAAGGTCGGCGCGGACAACGGTGTCAATGTGGATGATAACTCTGATAATCATGGTTTGTAATGTTTTGTTGTTAGATTTTTCTTTCCATAAGAGCGTTGTATTCTTTTTGAACCTCATCTTGGTCATACTCGTCATTGCCAAGCATTTCCTTAATTGGCTTCATTTCTTCTTCCCACGGATCGTCAACAATGTTTAATCGTCCGTAAATCTTCCGAAAAGCGTTGACGATGGCATCGCGTTCGTCGAAGCTGTTGTAGCACTCGAAGACCAACTCGTAGGTCCAGAAGTCGAAGTTGAAATCAATTTCATTACGCAGGTCAAGGTCTTGTATGGTAACGCCGACGTAATCGACGGTTCCTGAGTGCAAGGTGATGTTGTGGTTGTAGTACACGAAATAGTCGTTGTTTGGCTGTGTGTCATTCGTGATTTTGTCAACCAACCTTTCAAGCCATTTGTGCGGTTTCTTTTTCATGTCCTTTCTTGTTTTTCGATTTTTCCGTATTTCACGGCAATCTGATAGTATTCAGATAACGGTCGCCTGCTGTATTCTTCAATCGCTTGTACTTGTTCGCGTGTCAGGTCTCCAAGTAGAGGATAGAAAAGAGTCGCGGTGTCGCCGGTTTCATCGTCCGTCAAAATAGCGTAGCCGTCATTGAATGTGCCGTGGTAGTGTTTCAACTCGCCGTCTTCGCCTTCGATGACGATTGAGTCTGCGTATCTCTGTAGTTCGTCCTGCCCGTTGTCATGAGCGATTTCGATTTCGTGGGTTTCGATTTTGGAGTAACTGTCACAGAAATCTCCGAAATTGATTGACATGTACTCGCCGTCTTCGCTGTAATAGACGGATTCGTCCTTGCCTTCGTAGATTTCGTCTTTTGTCGGTGGCGTGTCTTTTCGGTAGAAGCCCCATTCCTTTTTCAGCCAATTCATTTGGGCTTCCCGTGCCTCCTCCAATGTGTTGTGGATGGAGGATGCAAAATTCCATCCATCCGTTTCAAATGATATAAGTACAAAGATTTTCTTTTTCATTGCTGTATTTTTTTTAGGTTGTTTTTATATGATTCCTTGTTGTAGTTTCCACTCGGCTGTGCATTGGAGAACATCGCCGTTGGGTGTTACATCGAAGCGGAGCCTTTCCGCTTCTTCTTCGTCAAGCGCAAATTCCGCAAGCCTTGATTGCCCGTAGATTGATCGCTCGTAAAACACGGTGTCGTTCTCCGTGTCGAAGTTCTCGTCAAGGAAATCCTCGGCTTCCTCGATGGTGTCAAATTCGCCTTGCCACATGAAGGGGCTGCTGAGGGTTGATGTGGAGACGAACAGCTCGTAATAGCCCGCATAGACTTTGAACATGGTCGTTTTGTTTTAGATGGATCGGTACAGGTTCTCGGCTGCCTTCAAGTATTCGGGGTAAACTGGTCTGATTTGTGTCTCGGCCACATCCTTGAAAACAGCGTATAACACTATTTTGGGGAGCGGGGAATCATTGTCGTCGTATTGGTCGATGTCGATGCTGCCATTGCCGTTGGTGTTGAAAACCTTGTCGATTTTCTCAAGCACCAGATTCTTTGCCTCTTCTGCGAGTTCAATGGTTTTTGCCCGCAGGTTTTCTTTCTTTTTGTCTGCCATGATGGATTGTTTTTGAGGTTACAAAAAAAGCCGGCGCTTTGGGCGTCGGCTTGTTGTGTTTTGTCGGTGTGTGGTCTTGTTACTGTTCGAACAGGCTTTTCAGTTCCCTGAGTTTCCTCATGCCTTGGTCGATTTGTGATTGGGCCTCGGTGAAATGACTTTCGATTTCGTCTGACAGCTTCTTGTAGGCCGATGTCTTCAGCTCGCCGTCTGATGACACGGCAAACTTGTCGCCTTCGCCCGTCAGGAGCCAGTCGGATGAAACCCCGTAAGTGACTGAGATTCGTGCTGCCAGGCCCTCGCTCAGCTTACGCCTTCCCGAAATGTAGGCTCCGATGTTTTGTGGCGACATGCCTATGGCCTCTCCGAATTTCTTTTGCGTCAGCCCCAGTTCGTCAATCAACTGCTTTATCCGCTCGGCCTGTTCTTTCATGATTTTTTGTATTTCTTTTTCTTTCATTTCACTTGGTTTGTCTTATTTTGAAGCCGCAAAGATAGTCATTTTGTTTACTTTTCTGTTTTTGTGTTGTATTATTTTTGGTTGGTATGATGTCATGCAGCAAGGGATTGCGGCCTGTAATACTCGCATCCCTCGCAGTAGCAGGCAAACTCCTCTGCCGTGTCGTGCTTCTCGGCTTCGTCCTCGCTGCCGTATTCGTCAACGAGAGATTCCCAGAATCCTTCGTAGTAGTCCAGGGCCGTGTTCTCAAACACGCCAAGTGAGTTTCTGTAGTCGCTGTAATACATCGAGCCTCTGACAATCTCTCCCCATAGCGTGACCAGCTCCTCATGGGTCAGTGAGCCAGGGGCAATGTCCGGCTCGATGTCGTTGAGCGTGGCGGTGAAGATGCGTCCGTCTTCGTCCTTCAGCTTGACCGAAACCCAGTCCTCATAATAGAAGTCGTTGGTGAAGCGGCCGGTCTCTGCGTCTCGCGGGTTTTCGAGCATCACGGCGCGTTTCCAACAGCCGACGAGACCGTAGCCGGTGTTGCTCCACAAAACCTTTCGCTCTTCCTTGTAATGGTAGATGACGAATGCGCCTTTCTTGTAGTAGTTTTTCATAGAAGTTAGTTTTAATTGACATACCAACCATCAGGTGTGTCTTGCGTCACTTGGTCGAATGGTAGCACAACTGCGTCTTTGTAGTATTCCCGGATTCCTTCTTCGGTGATGTCGCCTTGGTATTGCTTGGCCTCGTCGAAAGCGTCGTATGCTTTCTCGCAGTCGCCATTAAGTTCGTCAACGCTGATGTAGCAGCCACTGGCCTGCACACACTGGTAGCTTTCGTCGTTCCAGTAGCAGTAGCCGTCAATGTGGATCTGTTTCTTGCCATTGCTGTCCGTTTCCACATGATAGGCATAGCAATCAAGGTGCTCTATCTCTGTTTTTGCTATACAGGCATCGTTGTCCTCCTTGTGGATTTCGTCCATCATCTTGTCGAACTTCTCGATGTCTTCGCCCATCAGCACGTCTTCGAGCAAGGCGTAGTCGGTCCATCCGTTGAGGTCGTTCAGTGCGTCGATGTAGGCTTTTTCCTCGGCCTCGGTCTCGTATTCCCTGACGACATAGGCTGCGTCACAGTTCCTCATGCAGTCAAGCACTTCCTCCAAGTCGTCTTCAATTTCTTCTTCGTCGTCATCGGGGAACGAGCATTCGGTGATGCGCTTGCTGGCATATTCGCCGAAAACGAGGTGCATGACGCGCTTTGGCGGTTTCTCCGTCTTGGGCGACTTCTCAATCTTGTAGTCGCTTCCACCCTCGTTGATGTGGAACATGTCGATTTCCTTGCGCCACGCACGCTCGCCCAGTTCCTCCGTGAACTGGAAGTGGATGATGTCGATGAGGCGGTAGTAGTCCCAACTCGACACGTTCAACTCGATGGTCTTTTTCTCTTTGTCTACGGCATATTCGCCGGATCCGAGGAAGTCAAGGATGGCGGTCGTATTGTCGAATGCACGCTCTGTGGTGCAGACGATTCTCATGTTTGCTTGCTCGCTCATTTCTTTTTTCCTCCTTTCATGCGGTTGTAGATTTTCATTGCAACCTTCTTGCTCGTGGCTATGATTTTCACACCGTTGATGATGTACTCGTGAGCCGTTTGGTCACTGCCATACTCTCTGTGCCGTTTTAGTTTGGCTTGTTCGCTTTCGTCTTTCTTTGGCGATGCTGGTTTCGTTGGATAACGACGATGGTAGGGATATTCGGCTGCTCCAAGCATTGCCATTGCCATCATCATCAATGCTGATTTTTTCAGACCGCTTTTCATCACTCGCCTCCTTTCATCAGTTCAGGGAATTGGGATGCAATGGCACCACGGAGCAGTTTGTCTGCTTCTTTCAGGTGCTCCTTGTTCTTCTTGCTGAAAGCCCATCCAGGGCCGCAACTGAGACGCGAATTGAATACGCCAAGTTTTTTAAGTTGGCCGCTCAATGGCTTCGTGTCGCCGATAACCACTATGCAACGCTCGTTGTAGTCTATGACTTGGAAACTGTTAGGTGTGTCCTGTGGTGCCGACGGCTTGGGCTTGCTTTCTGCGCCTGATTCTTTCTTTTTCGGGGTGAAGTCAACATAACAGGCGGCAACGCGAAGGATGCTCTCAACGGAATGGCTTGCATTTTCTCTGGCATAAATGCCAGCGCGTTCCTCTTCGAAATGGTAGGTGATCTTGTTCTCTTCCGTGAGGTCGGGATATTTCTTGCGCATGGCTTCAATGGCCTTTTCGGTGATGGTCCTGTCGGTGGACACATAGCTTACGCCGCCGAAAAGGTTGTTGAACTCCGATGGGTCGTAATCCCAATAGTCGCCAGTAAAGTCGGAATGATGGTTCTGGTATTTTGAGACTACTAAGTCCACTTGCTCTTTTGTCGGGCCGTCTTCCCAGCAGATGCTGAACTCGTCGCCTCCTGAGAATGAGTCGAATCTGACGGAGAACTTCACGCCAGGGAAGTTTCTTTTCAGTTCGGTGCGGATGTTTTTCCCCACGATGTTGTGGTCGTCTTTCTCGTTGACTTCGAGGTAGGCGTATTCGACGGCGAGGCGTTTCCTTGTCTCTTCCGCTTCTTTCGCTTCCCTTTCTTTTTTCTCTTGTTCGAGCCGTTTGAGGTTTTCGGAACGTTTCAGCGATTTCTCAATGACTTCATCTGAAATAACCTTGGAAATGTCGTAATAGAACCCGATGCCGAATACCTTCTCGATGGGCTTGACGGTGGCATCCACATGGTGGATTGGTCCAAAATAGCGTTTAAGGTTGTTTTCGTTCACATCGTCAGGGTCGCCGTCGCAGATTTCGACAGCATTCATCTTATCGTCGTAGATGACGAAATACTGCGTGTTTCCGGCGTAGCCGATTGCATGGAGGAATGTTCCTTTGGCGAGGTGTACCCTTTGGTTTTGTTCCATAATTCCGTCTTTCCCGAACAGGCTATAGGAACAGTCGGGGCCGAGGGGCGTTACCAGTTGAGTGTTTGCTTGTGTTGATTGTGTGTTGTTCATTTTTTCTGATTTTTTATTTGTTGATAATCTGTTTGTTTGCTGTGTTTTTGCAGTTATACTCCAAGCGGATTGCCGCTGTATTTGTGGAAGAGCTCAATCTCTTTGTCGGATTGTGGAGTTCCGTATCTGTACTCTTTTTGGGGAGTATGGTCGACGAAGGTCGTGACCGTGTTTTCGTCCGAAACAACCCAAGCGTCGCGGATGCGTCCGTTGTTGACCCACTTCAGCGGCTTGCCGTTTTCTGGAATGTCTTTCTTGTCGCAGACATAATTCGTAACAAGCCTTTGTGGGCTTCTTCTTTCAAATGTTCCGTGACCGTCGTTGTTGTGCTCGTACCCGGCGTATTCAGCCCAAGCAAGGAATGCCTTGATGGAGTCAAACCTGATTTGATTGTACCAATCCCCGAAATTTTGGATCTCTACACCGTATTTGCCACGTTCGTTCTTTCTTATCGTGGCTGTTGAACGGACTTTGATTGGCTCGTATGGGATGAGCCATTTTCTCACCTTCAAGGTGAAGTAGATTCCTTGGTGCGCACCGGCTCCGTGGCATCCCCATGTCCAAACCATGTTCTCGTCTGTACCGACAAGTTGAAACAATGACTTGTGGAAACTTCGGAATGAACCACCGGAAGTGGAGAAATATTCGCCATTTGTATGGGAAGAACCATTTTCACACACACATAACAGCCCGTGTTCTTTGTTATGATACACATCCTCCACGATTTTCGCGTGTTTGTAAACGCGGAAACCGTCTGAAAACTCCACGATGTCGCCGATCCTCGGCCCCTCGATGTTTCCATATTTTTCATGGTATTTCGCTTCGACCGCCTTGGCAATCTCGTAGTTTTTCTGCATTTCACTCTCGCTGTTTCCATAACCGTATTCAGAGTTCCATGCGCCGTTGTTTTCTTTGAAAATATCGTAACTTTCCATGATTTATAGCTTTATTGTGATGTTTTCCCATTCTTTGGGCAGAGTCTTCAATTGCTCAAGTATGTAGTCTACAACGGATTTGTCGTAGATGTAGAAGTGCCATGCGTATGAGTATTCATTAAGGTTTCCAATGAAACACCAAGCGTTTATCTCATTAGACCAATAAAGTTCTACTCCGATGGTTGGGTCAGGAACATGATTCCCTTTCCTTATGAAATCGAAACGCTCTTCGATGGTACAACCAGGTTGCCATTGGGACGGGATGTTGCAATCAACGTATTTGTATCCGGTCTTGCGGAAATACATCAAACGCACGGCCATTTCGTGTCTTGAAAGGCCTTCGTACTTTTTCGAATCTTTGTCTATTCTATGAAAGTATGATTCCTTGCCGTTTACAACTACATAGTAGTCAATATAGTTCCTGTCGCACCCGTTCCACGGCGAATACGCCGTGTATTCTTTTTTTACTATTTCAATCATGGTTTATTCCTCCGTTTCTTCTTCATCCAGTTTTGGTACTTTATAGTAGTTGCAGGCTTCCTCCATGTCGTCCCAAAAGCCGCAGTCATAGTCAATGTATGCGTCACCCATCCTCGCCGCGATTCTGGCCAGTTCCTCGTTTGATACATTACTTGCATCAAATCCGCGCACTTTCAGGTCTTCGTGGCTGAGGTGCATCACAGGTTGGTCTTGGCGAACTGTAACATCCTTCACTTCTTCCGTTTCAGGGATTTTCTCGGTGATGGACTGTATGGAGTAGGCGTCGCAGATGTCGTATGGGTCGTCGATGTTAACATCCATAGGGCAATAATCGTCGACGCTCTCTCCGCTGATCCAAAAGCCTTTTTCGTCGTGAACAACTTCCTTGATGTTGATGTCTGTCGGTCCATAGTCCATGAAGACGCATACACAAGGTGCTTCGATGCCTTCAGGGATATCGCCATCCTCGTCGCACCAGGCGTATCTGCCACCGTGGGCTTTGATGGCTTCGGCCAGTTCGCGGAGCGCCGTGCGCTTCAGTTCTTTTTCTTTTTCCCAAAAATCAGTGCATTTCATTTTGTTGTTGTTTTAAGTTTTCTGTTACATAATCGGTGAATTGTTGCAGAGTGGCAAAGTGCATTGCCGTTTGCAGGTAGTGGTCTTCGTCCTCGAAAAAATGCGGGCTTTTGCGCATTTCACGGGTGATGTTGTCTTCGTCGAGAGGGTAGATGAAGGTGACTTGCATGGGCTCGAAGATGTTCCACGGGCTGATTTCGCGCAAATAGCCGACATCCACTCCGTCGATGAGAATCGGCTGGTGGTTGATGAAGGTTCCGCAATTCGACATGCGATACGTGTAGCTTTCTCCGAAACACACTCGGTCTTCGCCCAGGTTGCATTCGTATGCCTCTGGCTCAATGCTGAATGTCACTCCGTGTTTAGGATTCTTTCGGATGGCATCTTCTATGTTTTCAATGATTCCCATGATGTTTTGCTTTAATCAGTTTCGCAGAAGAATGCGCCGTTCTTCATGGCGGTCCCGATATTGCTCCATTCGGGGTCGAACAACTGCGCTTCCGTTAGGATCTGGCGGCTGTCGTCGATGAGGTTGATGATCTCGTACTCGCCGTCGTTGTCGCCGTATGTGATGAACTTGCTCGACCTCATGGTTCCGTTGGTCATCACGAAATCGGTGCAGCCTTCGTCGAGGGCATCGTTAAGTTCTTCGATGGTGGTGATTTTCTTGTAACTCATTGTAGTCAGTTATTGTAATGATGAAAAGAATGGTGTGAATAGCCTGCTTATGGCTGTGAACTTTTCGCTTGCCTCTTTCTTTGCCTTGATGCCTGCAAGGTATTCTTTGAATGCAAGCTCTCGTTCGCCGTCGGGCATGTTGCAGAACTCTTGCATACGCTCGATCCAATCTTTGTATTCGTCAAGTTTCTGCTTCAGTTCTTCGTTTTCTTCCTCAAGGTTTTTGCATTCCTTGCACTTGTTGTTGAGTTTTTCGTTGGCTTCGAAGTATCTCTTTTTCCATTCGTCGATTTTTTCCTTCGCCTCAGACAATCTTTTGTCGTATTTCTTTTGTAACTCGTTGGTGAGTTGAGCTTTTATCTTCTTTTTGGATTCTTTCATGGTATATCCTCCTTATCCCAAGATGATGAAGTCGCTTGATGGTTTGAATCCGGAAAGCAGCGGGTCAAGGCCGCCTCCAGTAAAAACCTGTTCTTTCGGCGTGAAACCGAAATATACGGGATGATACCCGTTCCCTTCCTCGTCGTCGCTGATGGCGACGAACTTGTTGCCGTTTCCGGCTTGAATTTGCTGATAGCATAATTCAAAGATCTGATTTACTGTAAGTTCATTCATGGCGTTCTGTTTTTGCGATGTAACTTGTCTTGATTCTGGCCCTTTTGTAAATCTGGATGCGCTTGAAGCCCTCGTCCTTCAGTTCGTTGAAGAGAGCCGCGTATTCCTTGCGGACGGCGGGCCGTGTCATCCGCATGATCCGTTGGTACTCGGTGAAGAACCAGCGCGAATTGTGGGAGAACCCCTTCGTCTGGCCTTCCTCGTCCTTGTATTCGAAGAGCAGTGCGATGGTCTCGCCGTCGTCGTATGTTCTAAATACAACCTTGATTATAGGGCGTTTCATGGCGCGTCCTCCTCTCCGTCAAATGTCCCGTATGGGCATTCCCTGTCGTTGACAACTTGCGTGCAGTGGTCAAAGCAAAGGTTGTTGTCGATGTTGGATTTCACCTTTTCGATAGCTTTGGTGATGGCATCCTCTTCTTCGCATTCGGGCATTTCATTGGATTCAACGATAACTCTTGCGGTAATCTCAAAAGTTACGAGTTTCGCTACTTTGCTCATGGTGATAATGTTTTTGGTTACGCTTCCGCCAGCATTTTAAGCTCGCTGTTGCACTCAATGGCATACTGTACGGCATAGTCGAGTCCGTAGAATCCGCAGCAGGTGTCCACTTGCTCCCATTCTTCCTCCACATAGTCTTCAGCCTCGCGTTCCTCGGACAGGCATTCGCGATGCACTTGCCATTTCACATTCTTCTCCACCTCGAACCAGAACACCTCTCCGTTGGCCCACGCTTCAATTTCCTCGCGCTCGCCGCTTGTAAGCGTATAGCAGTCCTGGGCATTCCATTGCTCTTCTGTCAGCCACTTGCCTTCGCCGACGGCCTCGCTCTTGATAATCCACGCAAGTCCGCAACAACTGTCGTACACGTTTGAATAGAAGCTAATACTGCCATAATAGCCGAAATCGTAAGACATCACCTTGCACTCGTCGGTCATGCAGTTGTCGATCAGGTGGGCAAGGGTCTCGGTGCTCAAGTAGTCCAGCACCTCCCAGGTCTCGATGTGTTCGCGCTTGCAGCAGAAGCTCCATTCTTCGGACCAATGCGCATCGACTTTTTCTCCAGTATAGATCCTGTAGGCTGAAACCCACGATGCCAGCACCCACTCCCTACGATGCTTGTCGTAGATCAACGCATTGTCGTACTGCTCGTGAAATTGCTCCTTCCCGTTCTTCACGAGAAGGTCGATGATTTTCTTTTGGTCGCCGTAGTGGGCCAACAGGTGTATCATGCAAGATTCCATGCTGTCTGAATGGTCTCTGTCTTTTGTCCACCGTGTAGGGTTTGCCGTATAGTCACGGCTCCAATCGTCCATGTGAAGCGGGAAATCGCACGCCAGCAGAGGATGCTCCGCATACTCGTCATAGCGTACCGTCAGGCGGTACTTCCCGTCGGCGCTCACCTTTTGCAGCGCTACGGGATATTCAACATTCGTACTCATGGTTTGATAAGGTTTTTTGTGAAACACAAAGGGCACGAATCAGCATTGGCCGTCCGTGCCCTTTCCAACAAAATGATTACAAACAGGACTCAGAACTGGGTTTGGAATACAAACCACACTCCCATGAACTTGATTCCTTTCTCGACGACGCGCCCGCCGAAGTAGGCCATCGTCCTCAGTCCCTGGACGGAATAGGTTCCGTCGCCGGG
>JAEEGF010261261.1_pt1 | contig 10318 bp, 10 predicted proteins | sample 9134171 | NCBI WGS metagenome assembly JAEEGF01 (sample SAMN16246542, study PRJNA631951) | gut metagenome | biome: gut microbiome; feature: rumen; material: AP-attached | host: Bos | place: Iran: Karaj | collected 2018-10 | reverse complement strand
CTCTTTTTGATTTTCGAGGATGGTCTTATATCTTGCAATGACAGTCTTAAATACGGACTGAGCCATCTGAGATTTGAGTCCAAACATTTCTCGGAGTGTAGAGTACAAAGCCTTGTTAAGTGAGAACTGCTTTAGGTCGTGAGTGCGGAACACATAGTCAGATACATAATTACAGGCATCAGAATAAACAGACATGGTTTCATCAAGAAAAACCTTACTGTCTGCATTAACAGATATCTGAATTTTAGCTGTAACTGTCATCTGTTCCATAGTGTACCTCATTCTTATTTCACTAAATATATAATATAATATTTATTAGTGAAAATCAATTATTTGTGAGGCGATTTTACATGAAAAGCCAAGTTAAAGACATAATAATCAAAGCTTTGCAAGATGCGGGCTACGACATAGTAAAGCTTATTAAGCAACAGACCACACACTATCTATGGCAGAAATATCCAAACTTTTTATCTAAGTGTTACTGGAAGCATAAGATATTTTGGTCAGATGGTTATTTTGCTTGCAGTATAGGCGAAGTATCCTCAGCAACTATACAAAAATATATCGAGAACCAAGGTTAATAGCTACGAATTTACAAGGCTCCTCCCACCGCCCAAGGGCAGTGGGTTTCCACCTACGACAACCGAAAGGATTTTATTTATGAATAGAGACATTTTTATAAGAAACCTTACTAAAGAAAATATAGAGATGAGCCCCAAGGGCAGAAAAGCTGGTGAGCTTTCACCTGAAGAATTTGAGAAGTGCTATGAGAACTTTTTTGACATGATCTTCGAGATCGCTGCGACTGATGTATCTGCAGTGGAAGGTTACGGAGAATTTGATGAGAATAACAAGGCTCCTTACAAAACACTGGAAGAGTTTATCCGTGCAGATATGGTAGAAGAACCTGAAGATGGTTATTGGAAGAACTGGAAGGAAATGTTCGGAACAACTTTCCTTGAGGAAGACTACTATAACGAGATTGCAGAAAAAGCTCTTAAGTATGTACCATTTTGTGAAGGCCAGAGATACCTTGCAAACAACAACACCTTCTTTTGCAATATGATCGTAGGCGATGATGGAAAGACATACTGTGCAGATTGGGGAAGAGCCGGAATCATGGATTTCATGATGGATTTTGCAATCCTTGATCTTAACAAGCCATATCTTCTGGTACCGGAAAAGCTCTTTGAGTATGCTAAGAAAAAGAATATAAAGATTGATAATTTCAAAGAGCGTTTCTTATGCATGGCATATTACAAGGGAATCGTTACACTTAGATGGCACGCATCAATTGATGACCTTGAATCATGCGAGTCAATCGTTAAATCCCTTAATGCCTTAGAAGAACGCATGGCAAAATTATAAGAAAAGCGTGGAACTATTAGATGAAATATGAAAACGCCAAGAATATACTTCCTGAAAAACTATTAAAAGAAGTTCAGAAGTATGCAGAAGGAAAAGTGATATATATCCCTAAGCAGGAATCAGCCAAGGGATGGGGTGAAGCATCCGGCTATCGTGACAGGCTGAATAAGCGCAACGCCATGATATGCAATCGTTATTCTGCCGGTCACTCTATCATGGAAATAGCGGAAGAGTTCTACCTTTCACCGGAAACTATCAAGAAACTTGTTTATGGTAAAAAGGTGAATCTACCCATGTTTTCACCCACTATCACTTCAGCAGAGAATTATGCATCACAGGGCCTTGGAGAAGAATGGGTACGGACTTATCTTAGCTCGATGGATGAAGATGTTCCTGATTATTCAGAATACTTTATGTCAGAACTTGTCAGGATTCCACTGCGGCTCATCAGTAAAGATACGGATGAGCCGGTGGATTCCGGCGCTGAGGAATTTTCGGATCTCCCACTGATAGTCATTTATGAGAAGCATACATTTTCTGTGCCTTATCAGCAGGAATATTTGAAATTTCTAAAACAGGAAAAAAGAAACGCTCATTACGCTTTTGTATTTGCTAGGAATGAGGAATACGGATTCTTCTGGAATAACTTTGGAAAAAACTTCCAGAGATAGATGCGGAACTCTTAACCATTTTCGGTTAAGAGTTTTTTCGCAACTTTGATCAGAAATAAAGATGAGATTGTTTTATAAAACGTTCAAGTGTTAATATCAATATATTAGGACCTGAAAGGAGTTTGTTGGTATGACAAGATATGTAATTACTCAGTAGTCTGAGCTTAAAATAAAATCAGAATAGACAGGCTCAGATGAATCCTAACAAAAGAACAGGAGGATTTATGAGTAATATATTATTAGAAACAGACAGATTAAAAATAACAGAAATGACAATGGACATGGCGCTGGATGTCCACAAGAACTCCCTGGATGAGGATATCAGAAGATTCGTTCCGGATGAAGTTTTTGAGACTCTGGAAGATGCGCAGGAAACCATAGAGTTTATAATGTCTCAGTATGGCTCTACTGAAGGACCACTTATCTACGCACTGATCACCAAAGAAGATGACAAGAACATAGGTTATGTTCAGCTTGTTCCGATTGGTGATGGAAAGTGGGAGATCGGTTACCATGTAGCAAAGCAGTATACTAAAAAAGGCTATGCTACAGAGGCAGTAAGTGCATTCCTGCCTGTTATGGCAGATAAAGTCGGCGTTTCAGAAGTTTATGGTATCCGTCTTCTTGAAAATAAAGCATCAGGCCGCGTATTGGAAAAGTGCGGATTTGAAACCTTTTTCACAGGAGAAGGTCCATATCACGATGGCGTATTTGAAATAAGTAAGAGTGTTTGGAAAAAGTGAATTGACACTTTTACGTATGTAATGTATATTGTTTTCATTACAAAAATTAAGGAAATATACGTATGAATTTATTATTACTGACAAACAGCTTAAGACGCAGAGCAAGGAGACATAAGTTCTTGTAACTATCGCATTTATCCGCATGGTTACAGGAACGTATGTCTTGTTGCCGTGCGGTGCTGTTAATAAGTAATATAAGCAGAACCGTAATTGATTTAGCAGATTGCTTTAAATCTATTGCGGTTCTTTTTTTATCAAAAATCTACAGGAAAGGATTTAAGACATGAAGGAAAAGATCATTGAAGCAGTAACAGAGATACTGGGATTGACCAGCGCTAAGGATGCATTATCAGGAAGCAGTATACAAGGCTCAAACGAAAACCCTGTAATACTTGAGACTCCCCCTGATAGCAAAATGGGAGATATAGCAATTCCATGTTTTGTATTTGCAAAGATATTGCACAAGAATCCTGCGGTAATTGCAGCAGATATTAAAAGCGGATTAGAGCAGAAAAAGGAAGAACTGGGGCTTGATGAAGTAATCTGCGTTGGAGGTTACTGCAACCTTTTTGTTAATCGAAAGCTCTTTGTAGAGAATACCTTAACCAAGGCAGCAGATGGTAATCACGGCGTAGAAAAGATTGGAGAGAAGAAGACAGTATGCATGGACTACTCTTCTCCAAACATTGCCAAGAATTTCCACGTTGGACATCTTCGTACAACAGTTATAGGTAACTCTCTGTATAAGATTTATGACAAGCTTGGATATAACGTTGTTCGAATCAACCACCTTGGTGACTGGGGAACGCAGTTTGGTAAGCTGATAGTTGCATATAAGAAATGGAGCAGTAAAGAAGCTGTTGAGAAAAACGGCATCCAAGAGCTCCTTGATATATATGTAAAATTCAATAATGAAAAAGAAGAACATCCTGAACTTATGGATGAAGCCCGCAGCTGGTTTGTAGCCATGGAGCATGGCGACGAAGAAGCTCTGTCAATCTGGGAGTGGTTCAAGGACATCAGCATGGTAGAGTTTGAGCGTGTCTACGATATGCTTGGAATTTCATTCGACTCATATACAGGTGAGAGCTTCTATCGTGAGAAAGTCCCGGCACTTGTTGAAATCCTAAAAGAGAAAAATCTCCTCATAGAAAGCCAGGGCGCAAACGTAATAGATCTTTTTGAATACGACATGGCCCCTTGCATGATCACTAAAAAGGATGGAAGTTCTATCTACCATTCACGTGACATAGCTGCTGTATTGTATCGAAAGGAAAAGTATGATTTTGATAAATGTCTGTATGTGACAGGGCTTGAGCAGTCACTTCATTTTAAGCAGGTATTCAAAGCTGTTGAGCTTATGGGTCTCGATTATTATGAGGATCTTGTTCATGTGCCTTATGGACTTGTAAGCCTTGATGGTGAGAAGCTTTCAACTCGTACAGGTAATATCATATATGCAGAAGATATATTGAACGAAGCTGTCAAACGTGCATATGAGCTTATCGAAGAAAAGAATCCATCGCTCGAGAATAAGGGTGAAGTTGCTAAGAAGGTTGGTATAGGCGCAGTTATCTTCCATGACCTTTTTAACCAGCGTATAAAGAACATCAACTTCTCATGGAAAGAAGTACTAAGCTTTGATGGCACAACAGGACCGTATGTTCAATATACTTATGCACGTGCTAAGAGCGTACTTCGCAAATACGAAAAGGAATCAGGTGCAGTGACTTGCCTTCTGAATGATGAATCAATAGATTATCAGGCATTAACAGATGATATTTCTTTTGCTCTTATCAAAACTATTGGTGGATATGAAAAAGCAGTTAATGCCGCAGCTGAAAGCTACGAACCTTCAATTGTCGCACGTTATCTGATAAGCCTGTGCACTGATTTCAATAAGTTCTATCAGGAATGTCCGATTCTAAAGGAAGAAAATGATAAGGTAAAAGAGGCAAGAATTCAGCTAGTCAATATTACGGCGCAGATAGTATCAGAAGCATGTGGACTTCTCGGAATAGAATGTCCGGAAGAAATGTGAATTAACTAAAACTTCTCACAAATAAAATTCAATCAATACGCGAAAACCTAGACAATTTTATATATGAGAAGTTTCTGAAAATTAATCGTTCAAACTTGTAACCTTTTGGACTCCACAACTGTAATAATAATATAAGGCCTTATTTGAAGTACTTAAAACCTAAAAATACTCAGAAATGAGGGACAACATGAGATTACCTGTACAGGAACTAATGAATATGTACAAGAATAATGTCTATGTTGCGGCGTTTAGTATATGCAAGAATGCCAGTGATGCAGAAGACGTTGTTCAGGAGACATTTCTAAAGTACTACATGACACACAAAAATTTTGATGACGAGCAGCATATTCGCGCATGGCTACTCAGAGTGGCAATCAATAAAGCCAAAAATATTCAGGCATCTTTCTGGCACAGGAATGGAGTACCATTGGAAGACTATATAGAAACTCTTTCTTTCGAAACGCCGGAAAGTAGGGACCTATTCGAAGAAGTTATGAAGTTGCCCGAAAAGTACCGCGTTGTAGTTCACCTTTTTTACTATGAAGACTACAGCGTCAAAGAGATAGCCAGGATCTTAAAGATTTCAGAAAGCAATATAAAGGTAAGATTATCGCGCGGCCGTGCAATGCTTAAAGACGCACTTAAGGAGGGATGGGAAGATGAGCAATAGAGATAATTATAAAAAAGCTTTCTCTGCATTACAGACCTCCTGCGACTTTTCATTGGAGGATGAAAAAATGGCTATATTAAAGAGGAAAGCAGTAATAAAAAACGTAGTGGCAGCAGCTGCAATATGTCTTGCAGTTATCGCATTATCAGGAACAGCATATGCAGCTAATGTTGGAGGTATCCAGAGAATCATCCAGCTTTGGATTCATGGTGATCAGACAACAGCTACCATAGAATTTGACGGTGCTGGTAATTACACAATGGAATATACAGATGAAGATGGTAATATAAGAGAATCCGGAGGCGGAGGAATAGCGATAGAGCCTGATGGAACAGAAAGACCTCTTACAGAGGAAGAGTTACTGGCAGACCTTGTTAATGATGTTGACGTGGAATACTATGATGACGGTAGAGTTATCCTGTATTTCATGGATCAGGTAGTTGATATCACAGATAAATTCGAAGATGGCTACTGCTATGTTTTCCTTGATGGCGAGGATGAAGATCTGTATGTAACAGTCAAGTATCAGGACGGCTGGTCTATAAGCCCTGATAAGTATCCGGAATATTGATTTTGTACATAAAACATTAATGTGAATATTATTGATGCGAATGTCAGAAAATCGCAATACAAAAGGCGGAATGAGAACATTAAACTCATTCCGCCTTTTGAAATTATTTATCTGCGTTATTCAGTTGCAAGCTGGAAGAAATTCATCTTCTGGTTAAGCGAATCTGCAAGATCCTTAAGATCTGAGGCTGAGTTACTGATAAGTGCAAATGTAGCATTGAGTTCTTCCATAGAAGCATTGGTCTCTTCTGTAGAGGCTGCGTTCTGCTGAGATATAGCAGAAAGCTCTGCAATAAGGTCGATAAGCTGAGCCTTGGAAGAGTTGAGCATATTAACCTTATCAGATATTGTCTGGGTGTTCTGCTCTACGCTATTAACTCCAGTTACGACGCCGTCCATATCAGTCTTTGTGCTTGTAAGCTGGGAGCTTTGCTCATTGAAGGCTGCATTTAGTTCTTCTATTATTTCCATACTCTTAGTAGAGTCTGTTACGAGATCTTCTACTATCTCATTGATAGTTGTAGCAGCTGTACTTGACTGCTGTGCAAGAAGACCTATCTCATTAGCAACTACGCCGAATCCCTTACCATAGTCACCGGCTCTTGCAGCTTCGATAGAAGCGTTAAGTGACAATAGGTTAGTCTGGCTTGATATCTCAGTAATAGAGTGAGATGCATCAGCAATCTTCTTAACAGCGTTGTTGGTAGCTTTGATCTGAGCGTCGATATCCATCATTGAAGCCATAACAGTCTTGTTCTGTTCCATAAGGCCGTCAAGGGCTTCTACTGTTCTTTTGGCAGCAGTGAGCATCTGAGTTGTAGCGCTGGAAAGATCTTCTACGCTTACGCCGATCTCATCTATGCTATCGCCCATTTCGTTAGTATTAGAAGCAGATGTTTCTACGCTTTCAGCCTGAGATACAGCACCCTTACTGATATCTCCAACAGCTTCAGCTACCTGGCTGGATACGTGTGAAGCTGTATGAGCGGATGTGGAGAGGTTATCGCCTGATTTTGTAACTTCTCCGGAGAGAGTAAGTGTTGCTGAGATGACTTCGTTGAGCTTATTCTTAAGAGTATCTGCACTTCTAACTATGTCACCAAACTCATCTTTACGATTTATGTTTTTGTCCTCGAATGAGGCAGATAGATCGCCTTTTCCAAGCTTTTCAAGGCCGTTTACGACATCTTTAACTATTCTCTTGGATACAAGCAGCATAGTTAAGCCAATAGCAAAGCTTGCTAAAAGGATTATTCCACTTATTATACTCATTCTTCTGGCTGCAGAAGCTATACTAGCAGCTACATCATCTGTAGATCTTCCTGCAAAGATCATTCCAACTACTGATCCGTCAGAGTTTCTGATAGGAAGATAATATGCATACCAGCTGTTGCCACCAATCTCAAGATCTGTAGAAAGGTATTCGCTGCCGCCGCTTATAACAGTGCTGGTTACTGCTTCAGAAGCAGTGGTACCTTCCATACGAAGGCCTGTATCTGAATCAGTCAAAGTTGTTATTTTTCTGACATTTTGGAAGAATATTGTATAAGATATGCCGGTTTTTTTGCTAAGTGAATCCAGCTGGTTTTGGAAGATGTCATGAATGGCTACATCGCCCTTCATAAGGTCGTTGTCAGAATTAAGTGACCAGTCGCCTTGCCATTGACCTGCCATTTCAGATACTTGTAGTGCAGATATATGCAGCTCCTCGGCAAAAGAGTCATAGTATGCCTTCTCGACCATAGACACTCCTACGGCAGTAATTATAATAGACATAGCAATCAGCATAAGGAGTGCTGCGCCGCACAATTTTCCAATAAAAGAGAATTTAGATTTCTTCATTTGTAACCTCATTCATAAAAATAAGCACGAAGGACCAATGTCTACGTGCTTAAATGTCTGAAAGTGATCACGATTTCAGATTCATATAAATGCAACTGGCTGACATTTCAAAGTCCCTGTAGTTTTGCGTCACAGACTTTCGTCTGCTTTGCCTTTGATTTGTTTTTCGTTAACACACAAAACGGAATTATACACATCGGGTTATGTGATTACAATATAAATAATCTACAAAAAGAATACAGGTAATTGGTAATGCGTTTGGAAAAAATAGATAAAAGCGTTTTGATACACTATATAACATAAATGCAAACAGGTTGAAAACAAGGATTTCTAAATATATTAAGGAACTCATGTTATAATATGGCGTAAGGGTTTTTGACGTAAATAGACTAAAATATGAGGTTAACCATGGATTTTAATAATGTACCAACTCCCTCTTATATAATTGATGAAAAGAAATTAAAGGATAATCTGACAATTCTTAAGGATGTTAGAGAAAAAGCAGGATGTCACATCCTTCTTGCGCAGAAAGCCTTTTCTGCATTTTGTGAATATCCTCTTATAAAAGAGTATTTATCTGGCGCTACTGCAAGTGGCCTTTTTGAAGCAAGACTGGGACACGAAGAAATGGGGCTTGAGAATCACGTTTTTTCACCTGCATATAAACCTGATGAAATAGAAGAGATAGCAGATATATGTGATCATGTTATCTTTAACTCTTTTGCTCAGCTTGGTAAATATGGAAAGATCGTAGCTGATATCCATAAAGATCAAGAAAGTAGATCTAAAAGCGCTAATGAGCCTTCATATACTGGAATAGGCCTTCGCATAAACCCCGAGTGTTCAACTCAGGAAGATGCCATCTATGATCCTTGCGCGAAAGGGTCAAGACTTGGAATCACACTTTCAGCATTTGAAAAAGGCCTTGAGGAGTACGGAGACGTATTTAAATATGTTGACGGACTTCATTTCCATACCCTTTGCGAGCAGAACAGCGACGACCTTGAGACTACGCTTAAGGCTGTAGAAGAGAAGTTTGGTAAGTACTTATCTCTTCCTCAGATCAAGTGGCTCAACATGGGAGGTGGCCATCACATTACCCGTGCTGACTATGATATTGAAAAGCTTATTGGCTGCGTTAAGAGTATAAAAGAAAAATATAACGTGGAAGTTTACCTTGAGCCTGGCGAAGCAATAGCTTTAAATGCAGGATACCTTGTAACAGAGGTTCTTGATATAGTCGATAATGATCTTCAGATCCTGGTACTTGATGCATCAGCAGCATGCCATATGCCTGACGTACTTGAGATGCCATATCGTCCGCCGCTTAGGGATTCGGGTAAGCCCGATGAGAAGAAATATACCTATAGGCTATCATCCTGTACATGTCTTGCAGGTGATATCATAGGCGATTATTCTTTTGACAAGGAGATCCATGTTGGAGACAGGCTTATATTTGAAGACATGGCTATCTATTCCATGGTCAAGAATAACACCTTCAATGGAATGTGCCTTCCTTCGATATACGCCATGGATGAAGGCGGTGACGTAAGACTTATTAAGAAGTTCGGCTATGAAGATTTTAAGATGAGGTTGTCCTAATAGCATAATAAGTTACGATTTGTTAGATGATTGCTAGAACTTTGTATAAATGTAGCAATCATCTAATATGAATTATAGTTTTATAATACTTGGAGTTTGTTATGAAGAAATTAGAGCTTAAACAGTTTGATCTTGCGCAGATTGCAGACAGTGGTCAGTGCTTTAGGTGGACCAGAATTATGGAAGATGAGACAGGTGGTGCCACATCTGATATAGAATCCGAAAAGATTAAATACAGGATAATAGCATTTGGCAAGATCCTTAATATAGAGCAGGATATGACATCTGGCATTGTCACCATGGACTGCAGTGATACAGACTTTGATAATATCTGGAAAGATTATTTTGACCTTGATACAGATTACGGCAAGATAATAGATCGTATTCCGGAGGATGACAGTTATTTAAAACGTGCTGCCAGTGCCTGCGATGGAATCCGTATTATAAGACAGGATCCTTGGGAGACCCTTATTACTTTCATCATATCTCAGAGGAAAAACATACCTGCCATAAAAGCATCTGTTGAGAAAATCTGTAAGGCAGCAGGAAGTGTAATAGGAGAAGCCGATGGAGAGAAGTTATATGCTTTCCCTACACCAAAGCAGCTTTCATCTTTATCTATGGATGACTTAAATGCCTGCAGCCTTGGCTACCGCGCCCAGTACATATATAAAGCAGCCCACGCCGCTTTTGACGGAGTAGTTGATCTTGATAAGTGGAAGAGCCTTGGTGATGAAGAGCTTTTTGATAACCTTTGCTCTTTGTATGGAGTCGGCAAGAAGGTTGCAAATTGCACCATGCTCTTTGGCTT
>JAEEGF010662514.1_pt1 | contig 10319 bp, 9 predicted proteins | sample 9134171 | NCBI WGS metagenome assembly JAEEGF01 (sample SAMN16246542, study PRJNA631951) | gut metagenome | biome: gut microbiome; feature: rumen; material: AP-attached | host: Bos | place: Iran: Karaj | collected 2018-10 | reverse complement strand
GAGGACCTCGACGTCACCGACCATATCGCCATGGACGTGCTGCGTGAGATCAGCGAACACGCCCCTGCGGAGATTTCCCAGCAGATGCGCGACAACATCACCTGGATCAAGGGGGCCAAGGAGAACCACCTCGTCGTGGGTTCCCAAGCCCGTATCTTATACGCTGACTGTGAGGGTCGTACAAAGATTGCCGCCGAGTTCAACAAGGCGGTGAGAGACGGCAGACTGTCGGCTCCGGTGGTGCTCGGTCGTGACCACCACGACGTTTCCGGCACGGACTCCCCGTTCCGTGAGACCTCCAACATCTACGACGGCAGCAGCTTCTGCGCCGACATGGCCGTGCAGAACGTGATTGGCGACGGTTTCCGCGGCGCCACGTGGGTAAGTATCCACAATGGCGGCGGCGTCGGCTGGGGCGAAGTCATCAACGGCGGCTTCGGCATGGTGCTGGACGGCAGCGACGACAGCGACCGCCGTCTGCGCTCAATGCTCTTCTGGGACGTGAACAACGGCATCTCGCGCCGCGCGTGGGCCCGCAACGACGGCGCCCTCTTCGCCATCAAACGCGCGATGGAGGCATGTCCGGAATTGCACGTGACGCTGCCGAATTTCGCGGAGGATGCGTTAATCGAGAAAATGTTCTAACAGTGAACAGTGAACAGTGAGCAGTGAGCAGTGAGCAGTTGGTTGTGACGATTTAGCGTGTTACTATGAATCATAAGGATTTGGCGGTTTGGAAAGAGAGTATGAAATTGGTAAAGGAAGTCTATCTTTTACTGAAATCATATCCGTCTTATGAACAATTCGGAATTTGTTCTCAGATGAGAAGAGCTGCGGTGTCTATTCCTTCTAACATTGCAGAAGGTGCGGGACGAAACAGCGACAAGGAACTTTTACGTTTTTGCCTTATTTCCCAAGGTTCATTAGCTGAATTAGAAACACAATTGCTGATTTCTGCTGAACTTGATTACATTAAATCAAATAATGACATATTCGAGCAACTTATTACGGTTAGAAAAATTTTATCAGGATATATCAGTTATCTCAATACAAAACTAACCAAACAATCAACATCGAACCCCAAATCCTAATCACTGATCACTATTCACTGATCACTGATCACTAAAATGATAATGCGTACTCCAACCATAACGATATTGATCCTAACGCTCGTTGCGTGCCTTTCCGGCTGCCGCAAGAAGCCCGCCCCCATCGTCATTACCCCTGACATCGAGAAGAACCATCTGCAAAAGAACCACATATTCGGGAATGTCAAGGAGTTGGGAACTGCGACCTTTTATGTGCAGCGGGATTCCATACCTTTGAAGGACACAGCGAACTTGAAGAAACTGATGGCTTTGTGCGATTCGGTTTGTGAGATTTCCGACCGTGCCTATTCCTATCAACGTTATACCTCTGACGGATGGTTGCTGGAATTCATCAAACTCTCCGAATCCGACACGATCCTTCGCCGCAACTACACGTACGACAAGGAAGCGCACATCACAGGATGGGAAGAGTATGACGCTGACGGGGCGCAGGTTACGCACGGGAACTACACCTACGACCGTAACGGGTTTCTCGTGGGCGAACAGATTTTCCAGGGCGACAGTATGGTGATGTCGTTCAGTCATACCACCGACGGTATCGGCAATGCTATCCGCACTGTGCAGTCATTCGGTGGATATAAGACCTCGCTGGAGAACAAATACAACGAGCAAGGGCTGGTGACGGAAATCATAGAACACGAGCCCAACGGCAAGGTTTTCAAGACCGCGAAAATCGAGTACGACAACTACGGCGACGAGGTCAACCGCTGCGTCTATAAGGCCGGCAACCAGATGATTGAATACACTTACACGGAATACGCCCAGGACGGCCGCGTGCGCAAGGTCATCTACGAAGACAAGCTGCACCACGTCAAGGAATTCCACTACTTCTTCGACTACGATGCGAACAAAAACTGGCAGACCGAGGTCTGCGCCGTGGACGACCAGATTGTGTATGTAAAACAACGGAAATTCGAATATTATAACAATTGATATGTGTATCCCCTACGGGGATTTTAAAACCGCGATGGGCATTTTCTACAGATATACATCCCCTGACGGGGATTGCCCAACACGAAGTAATCAACAGCCGAAGGCTAACTAACAGCCAAAGGCTAATCAACAGCCGAAGGCTAACAAACACGAAGTAAAAAACACGCAGTAATTAACCAATAAACTTAAAAAAGATGGATTTAAGCAAGATTTTATCGATCACAGGCAAAGGAGGCCTGTTCAAATTCCTCTCTAAAACGACCAACAGCTTCATCGTGGAAGGGTTGGATGACGGCAAACGTTTTCCCGCCTTCTCCAGCGACGGTGTGGCCGCACTGGACAACATCGCTATTTTCACTGAAACGGACGAGGTGCCGTTGCAGACCGTTTTCCAAAACATCTACCGCAAAGAGGACGGCAAGAAATTGGAGATTCCGAAAGACAGCAATGCCATCAAGGCTTATTTCGCTGAGATTCTGCCCGAATACGACCGCGACCGCGTCTATGTCTCCAACATGAAGAAGGTCTTCTCATGGTACAACATCCTCTTGGAGCACAATCTGGTGGATTTAGAAGAACCGGCAACCGAGGAAAAGACCGAGGAACCCGCAGAGAAATCTGACAACGAATAATTCCTAATCGTAGAGACGCAAAATTTTGCGTCTCTACATTTTCCAATCACTATTCACTATTCACTACTCACTATAAACTATAAACTATAAACCAGCTTCTATAACCAATAACCTATAACCCATAACCATTATGAAAGAAAACCGTCCATGGCTAATTTGGCTCACCATCATCGCCGTCATCTTGGCTTGTGTTGGTGTTTTCTTCTACTACACCTTGCTCCGCCAATCAAAATCGGAGCTGATAGAGGCCATCCCGATGGATGCCACGTTTATTTTCACCATAAACGACAACGATGCATTCGTCCGCGACACGAAATCCGTCACTCCGTATCTGAACGAGCTGTTCCTTCTGGACGCACTCCCCGCATACGAGACCATGCGCGGCAAACTTCCCAATGGAGAGTACGATCTCACCATTTCAGGACATGTCCAAGACAACTCTGTCAGTTTGCTTTTCAACACTCATGCCGACAAAGCGTCATTCAAACGGCTTTTGCGCGCCCTCAGCATCGACCCCAACAACTACACGGCTTTTGAGAATAACCGCATCTACACCTACGGCACCAATTTCAAAAGCGTGAAGTTCGTCTATACCAACCACATCATCTCCTTCTCCACCGATTTGGAGTTGCTGAAACGCGCCATCGTACAGCACGCCCATCCCAAAAACCTGCTGTCTGACAAACAATTCAAGGAGATGTATATTCTTACCGAAAAAAACAGGAAGCAGAACTGGCTGATTGTCCAACCCCAAAAGTACCTTCCGTATTTGGCAACATTCTTGAAAGATGAACTGGCAAAAAAAATGTCCGGTTGTATTGAAAAGTCTGGCTGGACGGCCCTGCAGCTACGCTTTTCCGGCAAAGAAATGTACCTGTCGGGGTATATGTTCGCCGAGAATCCTGAACACGAGGATTTTGATATTCTCATGAACAGAAACGGCAACGAGATGGAAATCATCGACTTGTTCCCTTCGCAAATCGCTTGGTACACTCATCTTGAGACCCCGAGAGCACACGACCTTCAAAAGCTGAAAACAACGGAAGAAAACCTTCTCGCAGATCTGAACCCCACTGAAATCGGATATTTCTCCCTCGCAATCGATTCTACTGATTACAAATACGTTATCATGCTTCCTGACAGTAATCACAATGTCTTGGAAGCACTGTTTGGCGAGAAATCCGATTCTATCCGCGCTGCGCATCCCGACGGCATCTACCCCACCCGTTCCAACATTCTGCCGTTGCTGAAGCTATTCACCCCCGACTCCGTAGCATGCGTCATGGAATGCGGCAAAGCCCTCATCTTCGCTCCTTCAAAAGATGCGATGAAGGGATACGTGAACCGTATGAAAGCGAACGGCACTCTGTCGCAGAACCGATACTATCCATTTGTAAACGAGGCGGTTGCATCATCTTCCATTCTCAGCTTCGTCCTTTTCAACAATGAAACCTTGCCTTATTGGCCGTCGCAACTTTCCGAGAAAGGGAAATCCTCAAATTTCGGCAAAGATCTGCACATTTTCTCCCTCAGCTGCGACGCTATGGAGAAAGGAAGGAATTTGCTGCCCGTGAATTTGTATCTGCTGTTTTAGGTTCAAGGTTCAAAGTTCAAGGATCTGCTTCTCGCCAGCGAACACCTCAATAACCTATAACCCATAACCTATAACCATTAAAAATCCGAATTAACCTCCAATGCCTCCACCTTGGAATTTTTCCCGTCAATATAGGAAATGACCACCGGTGAGGTACTTTGGTAACTGCATTTGGTTAGAATGATGGTGTTGAACCCTTGCGTCAGTGTGTCGGTGTCTGTTTGCCATTTGGAGTAGTCGGTAGTGTATTTCACAAAGATGGGTTCCTCTTTGATATTATTGACCTCCTTAGCGATTTCGCCATACTTGCCGCTCAACCGTTCCTGAAGGTCGGAATAGGTGAACTGGGTACTCATGTTGAAATAGACATCCACTTTGTAGATGAGATGGGTTTTGGCGGCGGAGCGGATTTCCAGTTTCACACGCTCGCCTGCGAAAGTGCCTTTCATCACGGTATAGTTGGGTTTTGCATGGTTTATATCCTCCACGAAACCCTTACCCTTCAACTTGGAAACGAATGTGGACATGGTGCTGTTCATGCCTATGCCCAAAAATTTCATCGACTGCGTCTGGCTATAACCGACAGCAACCGCAAAAACATAAAGGAACGTGATTATTATTATCTTCTTCATAAAATACAATCGAAAAAAATCGCGTGCAAAAGTACATTTTTCAACGGATAAAACAGGACAGTCCAAAAACCTTTTGGTTTATTTCGTACATTTGCAACATCAAACAAATTCTTAAATATTGTTTTGAAACAACTGATTATCAAAATATTAGTTCTCTTTTGTTGTGTTTTCCCTGCCATGATTCTTCATGCGCAGCGCGAACGCAATTTCATTTATATGGTTGATGCCAGCCCCGCCATGGACAAATCCGAAGACCTCTGGAAGAATACACGGAAATGGCTTGAACAGGACATCCGAACTATACGCGAAGGCTTGGTTACCATAATACCGTTTCAAGAAGAGACTTTCCCGCCGATTGTCTTTGACGCAATAGAACTCATTGACAATCAGCCAACTATTTTCACCACCAAATTAGATAATGATGTAAAACAACTGATGCGGATCAAGGCGAAAGCCAACCTCTATAATGCCTTGAAAGAAGCCGTGAAGCATATTGACAACAAAAAAGACAATTTCATCTATTTGGTATGCAACAGTGCGGGCGACGAACACGACAGGGAATCCGTTAGCCGTTTCATCCAGAATTGGTGCAAGATGAAACCTGACAATGCCTATGTATTTTACATCATGCTCACCCGCAATGCCTTCGACAAGTCTTTAGTGGAAGCCGTCAAACTTTGCCCTGATTTTTTTCTCGTTGACGCTAAAGGACGGAAAATGAAGCCTCTATGCGCTTTCATGCCACGGGAATTGGTGGTGAACTTGCAAGATATGCAAGATGACCGACGTGACCTTTGGCCTTTCGGGGTAATGTCCGAACAACAAATCCACTGTTCCTATGATGGGCTCTTCACTGTTTCCGCCAAGACGAAAGATCCTCATTTCCAAATCCAAAACAAAATCCAGGTTGCAAATGCATACGGGGACATCAACATCATGCCCAAATCTCCCAAAACCATTGAAGACAGTCTGTCTGGCCAAAACGAATATTTCTTTGACATTCAGTTGAAAGCGGACACTCATCAGGTTTGGCTCGTCACCGACAGCCTACACGTGCGCGTGGTGAACAAACCCGAGCGGATTCTGTATCTGCCCCACAAGTGGAATTCCGAACTGCAGGCGAAACATTATCCCAAATTCCTGTTTTGGAAGGCCAACCGACCCGACACGCTGCACCTCTATCTGGAAGATTTCATGAACAAGGAAGCCCGTCTTCATAACGCCTCGGCCTTATTCCAGCTATCCTTTGACGATTTACAGGAAGATGATTTCCAATTGTTTATCAATGGGAAAGGTCATGTTGACAAGACATTCACACTGGATTCCAACGCCTTAAAGAGCCGTTTGGACATTGTCTTTTCTGAAGATGTCCCTACCGGCTCTCACCAACTTGTGCTACGATGCCTGTCGAGCGAGCGGCTAGACCGTATCAATGCCTTTCCGCCTGAGAAACTGTATCAGTCTCAACTTATTGAGTATCACAACAAGCAGAATCCGTTAGCATATCTGCTCATCATCTTCTGTCTGCTACTGATTGTCTTACCGCCAGCTATTTTTCACTTTTCACAAAGATTCTCGAAATGAAAAAAAATGCCTTTTACATTTTATCCCTGCTAATCATCCTATTGACATCTTGCCGCCAACGTAACATCGTACACTTTGAAGGTTCGGCGTTCGGCACGATGTACACCATCACATACCTTGGAGATACCGATTCTCAATTGCATCCGCAGATTGACTCGCTATTAGCGGATTTGTCGCACACATTCTCCATTTTCGACACCACCTCCATCATTTACCGATGGAACAAGGGGGAGGATGTCGAACTGAACGAGGATTTCCTGAAGGTGCTGAAGCTTTCCAAGACGATAAGTGCGGCCACCGACGGCGCGTTCGACTGCACCGTGCAGCCGCTGGTGCAGCTGTGGGGCTTCGGCAAGGACGGCGTGCGCCACACTGTGGCTGACGACACGCTCGCGGCGATTCGCGAGTTCGTCGGTTTCCAACTTGTTGACCTGCAAGGTGACAGCATCCTTCGCAAGGATCCTCGCGTGCAGCTGAACTTCAACGCTGTGGCGAAAGGGTACGCAGTCGATCGGGTGGCCGACTGGTTGGTGGAAAACGGCTACACGGACTGTCTCGTCGAGATTGGCGGCGAGGTGGCGGCCCGCGGCACCAAGAACGGCAAGCCCTGGAAGGTGGGCATCCAAGTGCCGACCAAGACAGCCGACGGCGCGCGTGAGAGCTTCGAAACGATTCCCCTGCCCGACCGTCGGGCCGTAGCCACGAGCGGCAACTACCGCAACTATTTCGAGGAGGGCGGCGTGCGCTACACCCACATCCTCGACCCGCGCACCGGTCAGCCCGAACGCACCAACCTGCTGAGTGTCACGGTTCTCGCCCCCGACTGCGCCACCGCCGACGCCTACGCCACCGCCTTCATGGTGCTCGGCCAAGAGAAGTCCGAACAAATCGTGAAGCAGCATCCGGAATTAGAGGCATGGTTTATTGTTGCGGAGGAGGACGGAGGGTTCACGATGATGAAATAACCTACAGCTTAGGGTCAGCATTAGGACCAAATCGGACCGTCAACAGATTTCCGAATTTTATAATTTTGCGCGTCTAAAATTTCCTTTATGAAACCCAACGAAACCGAAATCCTGCAACTTCGTGAGATGGTAGAGGAGTCCGTGTCGCGCAAGATGAAAACCCCAGCCGACTTCCAGTTCCTGACCGGCGTGATCCAGGAGCGTTGCAAAGAAACGCTCGGCGTGACCACCCTCAAGCGCATCTGGGGTTATGTGGAGGGTTACGACACCACCCGCTACTCCACTCTCTCAGTTCTCGCCCGTTGCGTGGGTTTCCGCGACTGGGAGGACTTCCTGACCAACCACAACCGCACAGGCGAATCCTCGAACCTGGTGCTTGGTCGCGCCCTGCATCCCGAAGAGATCCCTGAGGAAGGTCTCGTGCGCATCGCGTGGTCTCCTGACCGCCGTGTGCTGCTGCGTCACCTCGGCGAAGGGAGTTTCATGGTGATGGAAAGCGAGAACTCCAAGCTCAAGCCCGGCGACTCCTTCTCCTGTTCCTGTTTCGTCATCGGGGAGCCGCTCTACCTCGACAATTTCGTACACGGCAGCAACGCCCCGACGCTGTTCGTGGTCGGCAACAAGGGCGGGCTCACGGAAGTGTCGATGATGCGATGAAGCGATGAATGACGATGATTGGAACGATAGATGGTGCGTTGGTTGACAAAACGGGCCTTTTCGGTTTATAAAAAAAATTATCGAATATTGTGTGGACATTAAAAAAGTGTATCTTTGCGGTGTCGTTTTACCATACAGCGCAGGTAACGAAGACTGTCAGCGTCGATGTTTTTGGCAGTGACGAACAATATAAGACCGAAGGTTCACTTCGGTCTTTTTAATATATCAAAGGCTGAGAGCAACCATTTCTTTATCTTCCCATTCTGTTCGTTTTCCAATGCCACAACAAATCTGAAAGTCTCGCTTTCAAACACTTTTTTCTGACTGTCTGACTTCTTTAGATTGAAATTGCCAAATTGAACAACGATAGGTACAAAATCTTCCACATTAAATCCCAACTTATTGATTTCAAGTTCGTGCTTGTCAATAATGTGAGCCAAACCATATCCTTTGTGTTTGATCGGGTCTGTAATTTCTCCCCAAACGATGTCAATGTCCCCAATGTCGCTGCGGTACAGGGCTGCTATACATTCGCCATTTTTCTTTTCACGTAGAAATTTGATAGCCTCTTTTGGCTTCCCCGCAAATTGTCTGTACACTGGACCATATTTCCCTGTTTCTACAACTGCTTCTTTAATATTAGTTTTCGTCATTCTTTTTTTTGTTCGTTCCGGTCAGGCAGTCATCCGTAGAGAGGTGCCATGGCGCGGCTCTGAAACGGGAACACAAATGCCCCATTGTTCAACCGCATTTCCGATGACAAAGATACAACAAAACATCCCGTTTGTCAAGGGTTTTGCGTAATTTTTTTCTCGCTGGGAATCAATTGTTTACAAATTTTACATTAACTATTAGTATTGCAATTGTAAATTTTGGAGTCGTGGTTTCGCGAGAAATTGGACGATGAGGCGATGAAGCGATGATGTTAGGAGCCCTTGCGAGACGGAGTTTCCGTTTTGCCGGTCAAGGCATCGTTTTAACGTTGGTGAAGTGGTTTTCGGCAATGCGGGTTGTTTCCGGTTGTGGAGGGTGGCCAAACGGAATGGTGCATTTGCTGGTCGTGTCGGTTTGTCTGGTTGCTACGTTCGCGAAGCAGTCGTCAGGGCTGAAAGTTCAGCAGGGAAAGCGTTCCACGATGCTATTTCCTCATCGCATTTTTACTACCCGACTATCGGGATTTTTGTTATCTTTGCCGCTTGTAATTCACGGATTGTTTCACCAATCATTCCATACAGCGGTATAACAGATCATCTGAACATATTGGTATAGAAAGCGTTTTCGCTTTTCTTTGGTACCTGAAATCTGGACAATTTCAGTACAATACCACAAAAGAAAGTGGAAATGCTCGCGAGTAATCGTGGGCTTTCTTTGTTTGTGGTATAGGTACGTCCAGAACCTCAGGTACGAATAACAAGAAGTTCACGATTTTTTTTGCTCGGAGGGAAAGACATCAATATGGCCACCATACACATAGGCAGGATGATACAGGCGGAGCTGAAGGCGCAAGGCCGCTCGGTGACCTGGTTCTCTGGTGCCATCCACCGCGAGCGCAGCGACGTTTATAAGATGTTCAAACGTCCCAGCATCGACACCGACATGCTCGTGCGCATCTCCAAGCTCCTCCGCCACGATTTCTTCAGGGATTTTTCAGAGGGGATTTCAATGGACGAGAACACCCTTTGATGGGAAATAAGTAATACGGAATTTTGGGTGTGTGCATCACACCGTTTCAAAAATAATGTATCTTTGCGGCAAAATTTAAAGAATTGAAAACACAGTATAGTATAAACCCCAAAACATACAAACCATGACCACTCAACAGACAGATTTACTGCAAACGCCCATCGAATTCCTGAAAGGCGTGGGCGAAAAGCGCGGTGCAGTACTCCGCAAAGAGTTCAACATCCAGACATTCAACGATTTACTCTATTATTTCCCATACCGCCACATTGACAAATCGCACGTGTATCACGTGAGCGACATTGTGAACGATGGCGGCTTTATCCTTTTGCGCGGCACCATCCGTAATGTGCGTATTGTCGGGCAGATGCGGGCGCAACGGCTCACGGCGGTCTTCACCGACGAGACCGGTTCTATAGAATTGGTGTGGTTCAACGGCATCCGATGGGTGCAGGACGTGCTGAAGTCGCGCACCGAGTTCGTCATCTTTGGCAAGCCCACGCTCTTCAACGGAAAATGGAACATCACCCACC
>JAEEGF010691108.1_pt1 | contig 10320 bp, 7 predicted proteins | sample 9134171 | NCBI WGS metagenome assembly JAEEGF01 (sample SAMN16246542, study PRJNA631951) | gut metagenome | biome: gut microbiome; feature: rumen; material: AP-attached | host: Bos | place: Iran: Karaj | collected 2018-10 | reverse complement strand
TGTTTCAACCATTGCAAAACCACACTGCATAAAGAAAACGAGTGCGGCACCGATAAGGAACCATACGCTCCAAACTTCACTCATAATAATCTCCTTAGGAGGGGGAAGTCTCCCCCTCGCTCGCACTACGTTGCTCGCTACCCCTTCCAGCGGGGACACCCCGCAACGCCCCGTGCGTGTTAAAATAATAACGGCGACGATATCAGACACTGTGCACAAATGTCCGACATCATCGCCGTTCGTATAAAAAAAGGCCGCAAAGAAATTCTTTGCGACCTCGTTGTCGATTTGTCCTATTTATACAAAAATACTTAAAATATGTCAATAGATTTTTAAAAATTTTTTTCATTGAATTTATATTCAACGAACTTGACAAACCTGATTTCTTGTTTTATATTGAATATAGGTTCATTGAATTATTATTCAATATAAACCGCATATAAATCATTCATTTCGACAGGGAAACAGGAGAATAAAATGAGTACACAGGAAAAACAAAAAATAATCATCATTGGTGGCGGAATCTCAGGTTTATCCGCTGGAATTTATGCCTTACTTTCAGGTTTTGAAGCAGAAATATACGAAAAAAATTCAATTCCGGGCGGAGAATGTATTGGCTGGAACCGAAAAGGCTTTCATATCGACAACTGCATTCACTGGCTCACAGGTACAAAAAAAGGAACAGAGCTTTACCAAGTTTGGAAAACCTGTGGTGCCCTTAGCGATGACACAGAATATGCAAACGTTAATCAATTTTATACCTCAACTTATGGCGGAAAAAGTGCAACTCTCTGGAATGATTTGGAGCGCACTCAAAAAGAACTGATTGAACTTTCCCCGGAAGATGAAGCCGAAATCCGAAAATTTATTCAGCATGTAGAATATTCAAAGCAATGTCTTTTCCCGGCTGGCAAACCTATGGAAATGTGGGGCCTGAAAGATTACATTTCTATGGGCAAAAACATGATGGACTTCCCAAAAGTTATGAAGGAGTTCGGAAAAATCTCTCTTGAAGATTACAGCAAACGCTTCAAATCACCTCTTCTTCAAAAAATGATTTGCGATTATCTTCCTAAAGAATACACTGCCTATTCCTTCCTGGTTTCTTATGCAACCATGGCAGACGGCAACGGAAACATCCCGATGGGAGCCTCTTTGCAAATGTCACTCAGAATGGAAAAACGTTTTAAGAAATTGGGCGGAAAGATTTTCTATAATTCCGAAATTGAAAAAATCGAGCTAAAAAAGAAAATTGCGACGGGAATCAGCCTAAAAGACGGAACTTTTATTTCAGCAGACTACATAATTCCAACAACAGATACTCACATCCTTTTCAACAAGCTGCTTCCGTCAAAATATATGCCAAAAGAACTGAAAAAAGCCTATAAATCACCAGAATCCTATCCCGTAACAAGCGGATTTCAAATTGCATTTGCCGCAAGCAGGAATTATAATAGGGGTGAAACGATTTTCATCGATGTTGGTCCTATCAAAATCGGCAACATAAACTTTAACAGAATGTATATAAAGTCTTATGGTTATGACCCAATTTTTGTAAAGGACAATCGTCAGGTTATTCAGACTTGTATCAGCCAGACAGACGAAGATTTTGAATATTGGAAAAGTCTGTCAGAAGATGAATATAAAAACGAAAAAGAGAGACTTGTTTCTCAAGTCCGCGAAGAACTGGAAAAGAACTTTACTGAATTAAAGGATGATCTGGAAGTTCTTGATTGCTGGACCCCGCTGACTTACGAAAGATATTGCAATGCCTATCACGGAGGCTACATGAGTTTTGTCACAACTCCAAAGGTAAAGCAGCTGAAGACTAAGGGCAAAGTTAAGGGAATAGACAATCTTTATCTTGCAGGACAATGGACTAATTCACCGGGGGGACTTCCTGTTGCAGTTTCCAGCGGAAAGTTTGCAATTCAGCGGCTGCTTAAAAGTCTTAAAAAGGATATAAATATATGACAAGAAAAGAACAAAAGGAAGAGCGTAAAAAACAGATTCTGATAACTGCCCTCTCTCTATTCGTCGAACGCGGTTATTACGATACAAAAATCACGGATATAGCAGCGGCAGTTCCAATGAGCGTAGGTTTAATGTTCCATTATTTTGAATCAAAAGAAGAGCTGCTGATTGAGCTGGTAAAAATGGGTGCAGAAGGAACAAAATCCATAAGTCAGCCCACAAACCTTGCGCCAGACCTTTTTCTAAAAGGATTTTTGAATCAGTTGTTTTCCTTTGCAAAAGCTCAGCCCTGGGTTTTCAATATGTTTGTTCTTATGGGACAGGTTAGAAGAGTCGGAATGCCGGAAGAAGCAAGAAAAATCGCCCTATCAATCAATTCAATCGATTTTACGGCTGGTCTTATAAAAAAAGGACAGGAAGAAGGCATATTTCATCAAGGAGATGCAAATACCATGTCAAAATGCTTTTGGGCAGCAGTTCAGGGAATAATGGAAGACATGGCCATGGATAAAAATATGAATCCCCCAGAGCCCGACTGGCTTGTATCAATTTTGAAATAATATACAAGTCTACATACATTGACAATAAAACTTGCTTCCGTTTCACGGTCTTAAAAAGTCTGGCACTGCGGTGTCCCTTCAGGACCATTATATTTGTGTGCAAGCACTTCTATGTTTTTTGTGTCCTCGTGAATGACTTTTTAATTCCGCTACACTCACGCAAGTTTTATTGTCATTGGTATATCCCAATGTATATTCATATTTATACTGCCATTCTGCACGGGTTTTCATATTTTAATAAATATGTGTGAAATACAGATAGGCGAGAACCATCAAGATATTTGCCTATTTTGCTTCTATTCTTTATAATTTTCTCATTATGGAAAACAATATACCTCTCTGGAGCTTAGACTCCTTATACAAAGACTTACAGTGTTCAGAATACAAAAAAGATTTTGAAACTCTTAATAATTTGATTGCTGAAATGAACAAGATGTTTGACAGCATAAAGACCAAGAATCAGGCAAATGATTTTGATTTTAATTCATTTCTAAACGATTACATCAAGAAAGAAAATGAATTAGTCTATCTTGCAAAAACAATTAACGCCTATGCCTATATAATTTATTCAACCGACACCACGAACACTCAGTACATGAACAATCTCAACGCCGTGGATGAACTGTCTGTAAAATTGAACCAGCTTTCGGTTAAGTTCAGCACAATTCTTTTTGAAAACAGGCAAAAACTCCCTGACTTCTTTGCTAAAAATCCAGATAAGATTGAATACAAATATCTTCTGGAAAAAGCAATTGACGAAAAATCCCACCAAATGTCAGAAGCAGAAGAAGAACTTGCCTCTAAGCTTTCTCACACAGGAGGAAATGCCTGGAGTCTTTTGCAGGAACAGCTTATCAGTAATCTTCATGATGAAAATGGAAAAACCTTCAATGAACTCCGAAATGACGCAAATGATGCTGATCCAATTTTGAGAAAGCAATCCTGGGAAAAGGAAGTTCAGCTTCTTTCACAAAATAAAATTGCATTTGCCGCTGCCCTCAACAATCTTAAAGGCGAAACTAACACTCTCAACAAAAAACGAAACTGGAATCAGGCTATAGACCGCTCGCTTTTTTCTGCCTGCCTGCAAAAAGAAACTCTGGATGCACTTATCGGCGCAATCGAAGATTCTCTGCCTGTTTGGCGCGAATATTTTAAGGCTAAAGCCCTTCTTTTGCGAAAAGCCGGCACAACCGCAAGCAAAAGTGCCGGTACCCCAGAACACCCCGGAATTGCCTTTTATGATTTATTTGCTCCTGTTGAAAATCCGGCTGCAGCCAAAAGCACTGGTAACGGCAATAACAACACCAACAACAACAATTCCACCAGCAACAATTGCAACAACTCCCAGAATGAATCCCTCTTTTCCAAAAAGTGGGACTTCAGCGAGGCAAAAGATTATATTCTCAAAGAATATTATTCCTTCAGCAAGGATATGGGCGACTTTGCCACAAAAGCTTTCGAGCAAAACTGGATTGATGCAAAAGTTCGCGCAGGAAAAGTCGGCGGCGCTTATGATGAAGATTTCCCAAAAGGTCACCAGAGCCGAATCCTTTCAAACTTTACAGGCGTTTTCAGCGATATAATCACGCTCGCTCATGAACTCGGACACGCCTATCATTTCAGCTGCATGAAAAATAAACCTGCCCTCTTCTACGATTATCCTATGACACTTGCCGAAACTGCTTCTACATTTGCCGAAACAATTGTAAAACAGGATATGCTCAAACAAAGCATAGGATTTGACCGCATTAAAATTCTTGATTTAGATTTGACTGATACAAGCCAGGTTCTGGTTGATATTTTATGCCGCTTTTATTTTGAACGTGCTGTTTTTGAGCAGAAAGAAAAGAACGAACTTAATGCTCAAGATTTCTGTCGCCTCATGCAGGAATCTCAGCAAAAAAGTTACGGTGACGGTTTGAACGACGAAAGAACTCCTGATAATTCCAACTATACCGAACGTCATGATTTTATGTGGGCCGTAAAATGTCATTATTACATCACTGATTTGGATTTCTACAATTTCCCTTATGCCTTTGGACAGCTTTTTGCCGCCGCTCTTTATCAGCGCAGTCAAAAAGAAGGACCGGATTTTGCAAAAACCTATGCCGAACTTCTCAGTAATACCGGCAATATGTCCTGTGAAGCTTTGTGCAAAATTGCAGGCTTTGACATCACTAAAAAAGATTTCTGGAAATCTGGCATAGAAATGTATAAAAAGGAAGTTGAAGAGTTCTGTAATTACGTTAAATCGTTATAACTAAAACCTATAACTAGACATATAAAACTAATATTAGACATATAACCTCTTATGATATATTCTAAAGTCAACCTAGGTAATTAAACAAACCAAACCACAGAAGTGGTTAAAAACTTTAGAAATATAAAATAAGAGGTATAATTATGGCAGATATTAAAAATTCAAAGAACTGGAAATTCGAAACAAGACAACTTCATATCGGACAGGAAAAAGCTGATCCGGCAACAGATGCACGCGCAGTACCAATCTACGCAACATCATCTTTTGTATTCCACAATTCACAGCATGCAGCTGACCGCTTTGGTCTCCGTGACGCAGGAAATATTTACGGACGCCTTACAAATCCTACTCAGGATATTTTTGAACAGAGAATTGCCTCTCTTGAAGGTGGAGTTGCAGCATTGGCAACCGCTTCTGGAGCAGCCGCAATCAACTACACAATTCTTGCCCTTGCAAAAAATGGCGAGCACATTGTTTCTTCAAAAACAATCTATGGTGGAACTTACAACCTTTTAGCCCACACTCTTCCTCTCAACAATGGCGTAACAACAACCTTTGTAGATCCTGAAGAAAAAGACAGTTTTGAAAAAGCAATCCAGCCTAACACAAAAGCAATCTTCATCGAAACTTTGGGAAATCCAAACTCAAATATCATTGACATTGAAGAAGTAGCAAAAGTTGCCCACAAGCACAACATTCCACTTGTAATTGATTCAACCTTTGCAACACCATACATTATCAGACCAATTGAATACGGTGCAGATATCGTTATTCACTCGGCTACAAAGTTCATCGGAGGACACGGAACTGCAATCGGCGGTGTAATCGTTGATTCTGGAAAGTTTGATTGGAAAAAATCAGGAAAATATCCATGGATTTCAGAAGCAAACCCAAGCTACCATGGAATCAGCTTTGCAGATGCAGTTGGACCAGCAGCCTTTGTAACCTATATCCGCGCAATTCTTCTCCGCGATACAGGTTCAACACTTTCTCCATTCCACGCCTTCCTTTTCCTCCAGGGATTGGAAACTCTCTCTTTAAGAGTTCAGCGCCATGTAGAAAATGCCTTGAAGATTGTTGATTTCCTTGCAAAACATCCTCAGGTAGAAGCTGTTCATCATCCTTCATTAAAGAGTGAACCAAGCCATGCTCTCTATAAAAAATATTTCCCTAAGGGAGCTGGTTCAATCTTTACTTTTGAAATTAAAGGTGATGCCGCAACTGCTCAGAAGTTTATAGATAATCTTGCAATCTTCTCGCTTCTGGCAAACGTTGCAGATGTTAAGTCGCTTGTTATCCATCCAGCAAGCACAACACATTCTCAGCTTACCGAAGCAGAATTGCTTGATCAGGGAATCAAACCAAATACAATCCGTCTTTCAATCGGTATTGAAGATGCGGATGATTTGATTGCGGCACTTGATGAAGCATTTAAAGCAGTAAAGTAAAAAAAGTCAGCTACAGCACAATTAACGCAACATAAAAAGTTATGTCATTTTTCTCCTAAAAGTTTTACTTCGTTACATTCGGTTTCACCAGATGTAACGAAGTTTTTATTTTGACCTAATTCTGCATTATGCATTATGAATTATGCATTGCTCTCTGCCCTTGCCAAAAAATCTTTTTTAACTATAATAATTCCTCATACCATTTATGGAGAAATATTATGAATACTTTACCAAATACTGACATTCTTTTGCAGATTTTGCTTTCAATGGGGTTAATTGTAATCGTAGCAAAATACTTTGGTATCCTTGCAAGAAAAATTGGAATCCCGGAAGTTGCCGGAATGATTGTTGCAGGTTTGATTTTACGCTTTCTTCCCTGGTTTAGAAACTTCGGCGGACAAGACCCTAACCTTATCTATAACGAAACCAACCAGTTCATTTCCTACATGTCCGAAATCGGCGTAATTTTAATAATGTTCTCAGCCGGTTTAAGCACAAACTTAAAATCCCTTATAAAATCAGGGGTAAAATCCACAATTATAGCGGCATTCGGAGTTATCACTCCATTAATCATGGGAACCATAATGGCCTGCTGCTTCTGGGGCTTCAACAAGTTTGGCAGTCTTGAGTTTTTCAAATGTGTATTTATCGGAACAATCCTTACCGCAACGTCAGTAAGTATTACCGTAGCCGTATTAAAAGAGTTTGGCAAAATCAAAACAGATGTAGGTCAGACAATCATAAGCGCAGCAATCATAGATGACGTATTTGGAATCATAGTTCTTACAATCGTTTTAGGTGTAAGCTCAGGTAGCGGCGGATACTTTATGGTAATCTTAAAAACCCTTTTGTTTTTTCTTTGTGCCTTTGTTGCAGGTTTTGTTATTTACAAATTATTCCAATGGTATGACAATCGCCATCCACGCTCTCACCGAATCCCAATCTACGCTTTGGGAGTTGCATTAATTTTTGCCTTCTGTGCCGAAAAGTTCTTTGGAATTGCTGATATCACTGGCGCATACATCGCGGGAATCGTTCTCTGCAACCTGCACGATGCTTCTTACATGGAATCAAAAATCGATATCAATTCCTACATGTTTTTCAGCCCGATTTTCTTTGCAAGCATAGGATTAAAAACCGACTTATCCGGCATGACGCTGGAAATCTTATTCTTTGCCATCGCTTTTGTAATTGTCGGTTGTATTTCAAAAATCATCGGCTGTGGTGGAATATCTAAAGCTTTAGGTTTTTCCTGGAAAGAAAGCTATCAGATTGGCTTAGGAATGATGGTTCGCGGCGAAGTAGCTTTGATTGTTGCGACAAAGGGACTCTCAAGTGGATTAATTGATTCTCAGTATTTTACGGCTGTAATCCTGCTGATAATAACCTCGTCAATGCTTGTACCAATTCTGCTGAAAAGAGCGTTCAAAGAAAAAGAAATTGATAAAGAACAATTCAGCGAAAAAAGAAATTCACAAAAATAAATTGACAATTCAGCAAGTCGTTTTTAAACTATAAGTTGCGATATAATGTAATTCATAAAAGGAGCATTATTTTGGAACGGTTTATAAAAACGACTGCCGCTGAACTTAGCGGTCCTCAAAAAGCAGCAATTCTTCTGGCGGAAATTGGTCCGCTGTTAAATAATAATTATAACGAGTTATATAAGCATCTCAAACTTTCAACTTTAGAAATAGAAAAACTCCGTATTGCAATGGAGAATCTCACTCCCTACCTTAAAACCGAACCCAAAAATATTGATGAAATATATCGCGAACAGGCTGTTCTTGCAGAAGCAATTAACTTTGGAAGGCAGCGTGGGATTTTTCATCCTATTCCAAAAGAGCAGCTTAAAAACACACATGTAAAAACAACACAGGCAGGAACCATTGCATCAATGGTAAATGAAAATCCTGAAGGCGTTGCTAAACTTGTCAGTCAATGGCTGGATGAATAGGAAAGACAATAATGAAAAAGAAAATTGCCGTTTTAACGTCTGGCTGGTCTGCTGATTACCTTATATCAATACTCCAGGGAATGAAAAAAGCCTGCGAATCAAAAAATGCAGATTTATACGTTTTCACCAGTTACAAATCATTTGAGGCAAGCGGAAAAGCAAATACAACTGGTTTTGCAATTTTTGATTTACTCAATCCAAAAGATTACGACGGCATTGTTCTCATGTCAAATCTCTTTAATGATCAGGAACGTGCCGATTTAGAATACAAAAAAATAATAGAATTAGGTGTACCTGCAATTTCAATAAATCAACATCTTGATAATTTGCACTATGTTGGAAGCGATAATTTTGAAGTCTTCAAGGAATTAGTTTCTCATCTGATTGAAGAGCATGATATAAATGATTTTGCCTTTATTGGCGGTCCTACTGGAAATGAAGGGGCAGATTCAAACTTAAAAGCATTTAAGGAAGCCTTGCAGGAACATAATATTCCTTTCCCAAACAAAAATGTCTATCTTGACGGTGACTGGTCTTATAATTTTGGCTATGAAGCTGCTCAAAAGATTTTTTCAAACAATAAAAAACCACCAAAGGCTATAGTTTGTGTCAATGACTGGGCTGCCATGGCCGCAATCAAGGTAGCCTTTGAACATAATTATAATGTTCCTAATGATGTAAAAATTATAGGATTTGATGAAATCCCCTATACAACAAAAGTAATTCCTTCAATTACTTCAGTTAATATTCAGTCAGAAAAAATGGGTGAAGAGGCAATAAATATCCTTTTAGAAAAAAACAAAAATAAAGTTACAAAAATCATCAGAGCTATACCCCATTACAGACAAAGCTGTAGTTGCCAGAAGGAAATTAGCAAAGAACAGATTCAATTTAGTCAGTCTTACTCACAAAAAATAGACGGCTCCCAAAGATTCACAAGCCAGCTGCGACACATTGAGGATGTTTTTATTCGCAATGGAACTGTTGACAAACTTGAAGAAGCCCTGCAAGCCTACTTTGAATTGCGTAATCATTTTGAAGGTCAGGATTTTGCCGTTATGATTAAAGAGGAAGTTATCAAATCTCTGAGTAACAGTGATTACAGCTATGCAAGCAGCACGAGTTACGGCAAAAAAATGCAGATTCTTATAGATATTGAAAAGGGAAAACCAATTAAACTGGAAGGCAAAAACAAGTTAATTGCTACACAAAAACTTATTCCAGACTCCATGATAGATAGTAAATCTTCCATGTTTCTCTTTATTCCTATTTTTAATCAAAAATATCTGCATGGATACTATGTTTCTAAAAATGAACTTTCGCTTTTATCAGATAAAATTGCCTATAACTGGAGCCGCAACTTTGGAGCAAGTATTGAAAAGTTCCGTCAGACCGTAAACTACAGACTGATGAGCGAACGTTTGAAAATATTATCAACAAGAGATGCATTAACCGGTATTCTTAACAGAACCGGTTTCGATACAAGAGCAAGAGACTTATTTAACAAAAATAATGAAGGAAATAAAAAAACTTTCATAATGTTCATTGATATAAACAATATGAAATACATAAACGACAAGCACGGTCATCTTCATGGAGATTTGGCAATAAAAACTGTTGCAGAATCCATAAAAAGCGTAATTCCAAAAAACTTTCTGGCAATACGTTATGGAGGAGATGAGTTTGTTGTAATTGGACCAAAAGCAACAAACAATAAGAATGATTATATGGCCAAAATTAAGGAAGATTTAAAGCTTCGCACAAAAATAATGTCCCTGCCTTATGAGCTGTCGGCAAGTATGGGAGCCAAAACCTTTCTTCCAAACGAGAAGTCCGAGCTTTTACAGGCTATTGAAGAAGTTGACGAAATAATGTACAAAAATAAAACACAATTTCATAAAGAAAATAAATTATAAAAAATAAAATACAGGCAAATAAATCAAAATCATTTTAAACAGGAATAAAAATACTATGAAACTTTCAAAAAAATATTTTACTCTGCTTGCAGCAAGTGCTTTTATGTTTCTTCTGCCCCTACAAAAACTATCTGCTCAGGAAGCTTTAAAATCTTATGAAGAAGAATACTATGATTTTCTTTCATTACAGGGAAAATCAGAA
>JAEEGF010233381.1_pt1 | contig 10320 bp, 9 predicted proteins | sample 9134171 | NCBI WGS metagenome assembly JAEEGF01 (sample SAMN16246542, study PRJNA631951) | gut metagenome | biome: gut microbiome; feature: rumen; material: AP-attached | host: Bos | place: Iran: Karaj | collected 2018-10 | reverse complement strand
ATTTTCTACCAAATTCTCGTTAACTATCTACCAGATTCTGCCGTACCACTAAAATGCCCTGTTTTTCTGCCCACGCTGGTACGCTGGTACGCTAGGTCATTTTGTAAAATCTAGTGCATTGGCTATGGCGCAAAATCTCTTATTTGATATTATATATATTATAATATATATAATATTTATAATATATAATATAGATAATAATTATCTCGTACCACCCTTCGTTCCATCCCATACGCTAGTACGCAATATATGAAATCGCAAAATGACCCAGCGTACCAGCGTACCAGCGTGTGGGAGAATCGTATATAAAGAACTTTTTGAAGAAATACAAAAAATAAAACCACCTTCTGGTGGTTTTAAATGGGCAGTATCGATAAAGCCTTACCCCACGCGGGATTCTACCCGGATAGCCAAAACAGATGTTCTGACGGTGCAAAGATACGAAGTATAATTGAAAGTTCCAAATATTTTGGGAATTTTTTTGCCAGACGATTTTTCTAGCAAAGTCTTTTTTATATTTTCTCTTGCAAAAATTTGTGTATGTCTACGATTTATGCTACCTTTGTGCCTGATTAATAATAACGTATATAATTGAATGGCTAAAAAGAAAGAAAATACCACCTCGATAGGTTTCGAGGATGCTATATGGAGAGCTGCGGATAAGTTGCGTGGCAATCTAAATGCCTCTGAGTATGAGGGAGTTGTGCTTGGTTTAATCTTCCTGAAGTATATCAGCGACAAGTTTGAGGCTAAGTTTGCCGAGCTGTCGCAAGATGAGTATGCCGATGTGGAGGATAAGGATGAATACGAGGCCGATGGCGTGTTCTTCGTGCCTCAGGATGCTCGTTGGCAGGTTATCTCAATAGCAGCTCATACCCCAGAGATAGGAAAGGTGATCGACGATGCCTTGTTGGCTATTGAGCGCGAGAACCCTAAGTTGCGTGGCGTGTTGCCAGGCAACTATGCTCGTCCAGAACTAGACAAGCGCCGACTGGGCGATGTGGTAGACCTGTTTACCAATATCCACATGCTAGCCTCGGGCGATGAGAAAGACTTGCTTGGTCGTGTGTATGAGTACTGCCTGCAGAAGTTTGCCTCGATGGAGGGTAAGAATGCTGGCGAATTCTATACGCCAAGCTGCATTGTTCGTACCATCGTTGAGATACTGCAGCCCTACGAGGGCCGCGTCTACGACCCCTGCTGTGGTTCGGGAGGTATGTTTGTGCAAAGCGCCAAGTTTATCTATAATCACCAGAAGGATATCAACAGTATCAGCGTGTATGGTCAAGAGGCCAACCCATCTACTTGGAAGATGGCTCACATGAATGTGGCAATCCGAGGACTTGAGGCCAATCTTGGTCAGAGCTATGCCGATACTTTCTTCAACGATCAGCATCCTACGCTGAAAGCCGACTTTATCATGGCCAATCCACCATTCAACCTCAGCGATTGGGGCGCAGATAAGCTGGAGAAAGACCCGCGCTGGAAGTTCGGACTGCCACCTGCTGGTAATGCCAACTTTGCATGGATGCAGCACATGATTCATCACCTGTCGCCTAATGGCCGTATCGGACTTGTATTGGCCAATGGTGCGCTGAGTTCGCAGACAGGTGGCGAGGGCGATATCCGTCAGAAGATAGTCGAGGCCGACTTGGTGGAGGGTATCATTGCCCTGCCTTCACAGCTGTTCTATAGCACTGGTATCCCCGTGTCGTTGTGGTTCTTGTCGCGCCACAAGGAGCAACCTGGCAAGGTGTTGTTTATCGATGCCCGCAACATGGGTACTATGGTTACGCGTGCCGTGCGCGAACTGATGCAGGAAGATATTATCCGCATTGCGGAGACTTTCGACAACTTCCGTCATGGTACTCTTGAAGATGAGGCTGGTTATTGCGCTGTTAAGACTCTGGAAGACGTTAAGGCTCAGGACTTTATCCTCACTCCAGGTCGCTACGTCGGCATAGCCGAGCAGGAAGATGATGGCGAACCATTCGACGAAAAGATGAAGCGCTTGACCACCGAACTCAGCGGCCTCTTTGCCGAGAGCCACCGTCTGGAAGTTGAGATCAAGAAACAGTTGGGGAGTATCGGATTTGGTATCAAGTAACTAAGGTTCCCCAAGAAAATTGGCAAAAATGTATCAAAGTTCCCCAAGAAAATTGGCAAAAACGTATCAAAGTTCCCCAAGAAAATTGGCAAAATATTTGGAAGTTTGTCCTGAAAAGTGTATCTTTGCAGCGATAATTCGTCCAGAAGAGACACCTGCCTGTGGTAAGAAGACTTTAAATGAGATTAAAGATCTCTTAGCTGAGTTTGGGCTAGAGTTGGGGATGGATGTGACTAAGTACAAATCTGTTAATTTTATTGCTTCTTTACCCCCAAGATCATTGATAAAGAAGTGAAGGAAAATAATTAATGAGTTTTAAGTATCACATAGACGGATTGCAGGAGTTTGGATATAATCCAATCAATAAGTTCGGGTATTCTTTTCAAATGTATATGAATACAGTGAAGAGAGTATGCGAATTATATAAGTGCGCGTCTGTTTTAAACCTAAAAGGTTATGTGGCCCACTTTTGCTATTTGCGTCTACATGCATTTGATACTTTTAGTAAAGTACTTATTGAGCATCGCGACTATCTATCAGCAAATTGCTTGCTAAGAATGTTGGGCGATAGTGTATCTGTATTCAAACTGGTATATGGTGAAAAGGATAAGGATTTACTTCTGCTACGCCATGCCCTTTATGTGATAGATGGTTGTGAGAATAATTTAAATGTACTTCCGTTACGAGACGAAAATGATGGTTCTTTACCTGATGATGAGTTTGAAGATTCCCAGAATGTAGTCCGACATAATCGAGAGCATCGTGAACGTTTGATAAGGGAGGCTAAAGAAATATTGGATAGTTCGCCTTTAAAGGAAAAGAATAGCGACGCTTTTGAAAGAATCGTAGAGGATAGAAACTGGAAGTTCAAGGAGTTTAAGGATATAAAGAAAAAGAATAATCAATATGAATGGCGTGAGTTATATCAGTTAATTGACTGCTGCCAAGAATTTGATTTACTTTCTTATATCTCTCAGTATGTACATGGTCTCAGCATGAGTAATCTTATCATTAATTTGAATGAGAATGTTATAAGTGGAGTACTAGCAGAGGGCTTTGGGCTATTAGAGAGACTTCATGAGTATACTTTGGATTTCTTTTCTGAAGAATATAGATTTATTCTTGAAGGACTATTTGACTCGGAGACACGGGATAAAATAAGAAGCTATTTCGACGAGCATCATCGTCCTGATGATATAAGTTGGAATCAAACAATAGTTAATAAAATTAGAGAAGCAAGCCTCTGGGCTGCATCACATTAATGATATTCTATGAATGTAGTAAAGTTGGAGTCGTTAACTGATAGGAAGATTGGGTATGGAATTGTTCAGCCTGGAGCAAGTGTACCCAATGGAATTCCAGTTATTAAAGTCAATAATATAATTTCTGGATTAAGAAACATAAGCGACCTTGATACGACAACAGTTGAGAATGAATCTAAATATACACGAACAAGACTTGTTGGTGGGGAACTGATTATCAGTGTTGTAGGAACAATTGGCAAGACTGCAATAGTTCCTGCAGATTTTGCAGGATGCAATTTAGTCAGAGCAACAGCGATGATAGATATAAAAGATCCATTAATTACCCAATGGGTAAAGTATTATATTGATTCACCTATGGGGCAACACTATATTGCAGAGAATTTGAATACAACGGTACAGCCAACTCTTAATGTAAAGTCGCTTGTAGAGATGCCAATTCCAATGTATAGCTCTGAATATATTGAGAATGTTGTGTCAATTCTCAAATCCCTTGATGACAAAATCGAGTGCAATAGGCGGATAAATGAGAATTTGGAGCAGCAGGCGCAGGCTTTGTTTAAGTCTTGGTTTGTGGATTTCGAACCCTTCAAAGACCAGCCCTTCGTAGAGTCTGAACTTGGCATGATTCCACAAGGGTGGAGAGTTGGTGACATTTATGAATATATAAATGTAATTTATGGAGCGCCTTATAAATCGTCATTATTTAATGATAAAAAAGAAGGACTTCCTTTAATAAGGATAAGAGATTTGAAAACAAACGCTCCTCAATTCTATACCCCAGAGACTTTACCTAACACAGAAATTGTAAAAGCAGGTGATATTGTAGCTGGTATGGATGCAGAGTTCATTCCGTATGTTTGGTTAGGAGAGCATGGTGTCTTAAATCAACGCTGTTGCAAATTTAATGGTAAGGATGATGAAATAAGTAATTACTATATTCTATTTCTTATAAAGCCTTTACTAGAATATGTACAGAGCTATAAAACGGGAACGACAGTAAGCCATCTAGGTAAAGCTGATATAGATAGATTTCGTTTTATAACTCCTCCATTAGAAATAATAAAGTCATTCTCAAGGATAGTAGATAATCTGTTAAAGGAAGTTGTAAATAAATCTAAAGAATCCCGTCGTTTGGCAGAATTGCGTGATACTCTGCTGCCAAAGTTGATGTCGGGGGAGTTGAAGGTGGAAAATGTAACTTTTTAGAAAAAAGTATTTGCAATTAAAAAATAAGTTGTATCTTTGCAAAAAATATGAATTATGACATATCTGAATCAGTTTCACAAAGAGGCAGTGGAGAGGAAACTGCGGAAAATCGCAGAATCAATGAAATCGCCGATGAACTCCGTCGACGCTGCCAATTATATGAAGCACAACTTCGAGATAGCCAAGGCGATGTAAACCATCTGGATATTGAGCAACGCGTGGCTGAGCAATATGCTAAAGAAAACGGCATATGGCTACCGATGTGTGATGTTTTTGACTTAGGTGTACCAGGCCCAAGCGGAAACGAAAACGATACCTATGTTTCGAATGATATAATCTATAAAGTAAACAATCTGCTTAATACAGGTAGTATTCTACGTTTACTTGATAGAATAATGTGGCACAATAACTTGTTTTACGATACAGCTTACACATTGCAAGGCTTTACTGGCTTTGATGGTCGTACAATAATGCCTGTGCTGCAGCAGAGATTGGTGAAAGATGCTGTTCCTGCAACAACTATTGAAATCGAAACATATATGGCTGCCATAGGATTTACCAAGCAGAATGATGAAGGTAGATATGCTAATGCAGAATATGAGGTCTGGGATTTAGTTCCAAGAAATGTGCTAAGAGATAAGGATGGTGATATTTTTATCATAGATGCGGAAATAGCTAAAATAGAGCAATATGAGTATCGATCAGTTTGACGAAGACAGCTACGAGCAGACGCTGATAGAGCTTTTCCAAGGGATGGGTTATCAGTATGAGTGCGGCTATGATGTGGAGCGCGACTTTCGCGAGCCGTATTATTCCGACGACCTGCGCAAGGGTCTTCGTAGACTGAATCCCATGCTTAGCGACGAGGTGCTGAGCGAGGCAATGCGAAAGGTGACCCACGTGAACGAGGGCACGCTGGAGCAGCGCAACGAGCAACTGATGGACTACCTGCAGAGTGGGGTGGAGGTGAAGTATGCTGAGGACGGGCGACAGAAGACGGCCTTGGTGCGACTGATAGACTATAGCGACCCGCTGCACAACGACTTTAAGATAGCGAACCAATGGCGTGTGGTGGAGCACGAGGCTATACGATGCGATATGGTGGCATTCGTAAACGGTCTGCCGCTGGTGGTGATAGAACTGAAATCGCCATCGCGCGAGGAGACCGACGAAGAGGATGCTTACACCCAGATAAAGCAGTATCAGCAGAAGTGCCCAAGCCTGTTTGTATTCAATGCATTCAGCGTGACCAGCGATATGCTGACCACCAAGGCTGGCACTATAACAGCCAAAGCCAATCGCTACATGGAGTGGAAGAGTAAGGACGGAAAGGTGGAATCGGATGAGATAGCCGACTACGAGACATTCTTCCATGGCATATTTGAGAAAGCCCGACTGATAGACATACTGCAGAACTACGTATGCTTTGACCATAAAGATGGCCGACTGGTGAAGATAATGGCTGCCTACCATCAGTACTTTGCTGTAAACAAGGCGATGACTCACACTGCTACTGCAATAGGTGGCGATGGAAAGATAGGCGTGTTCTGGCACACGCAGGGTTCAGGTAAGAGTCTGTCGATGGTGTTCTATGTGCACAGGCTTATACAGGAATATCCGGAGTGTACCATCGTGGTGGTGACGGATAGAAACGATCTTGACCAGCAGTTGTACGAGCAGTTTGCAGGTTGCCAGAAGTTCCTCCGCCAGGAACCACAGCGCGTAGGTTTCGACCTGAACGAGAAGGGCAAACTGACCAAGACGGCTGGTCGCGAAGACCTGGTGCGGAAACTGAAAGACCTGCAGACGGGTGGCATTATCTTTACTACCATACAGAAGTTTGAAGAGGGTACGGGCTTGCTGTCTGAACGTAGCAATATCATCGTGATAACCGATGAGGCTCATCGCTCGCAGTATGGCGACGAATACTGGGACGCCAAGGCCGAGAAGATGAAGAAGGGCTATGCGCTGCTGATGCGCGAAGCCTTGCCAAATGCATCGTTTATAGGATTTACAGGTACACCGATATCAGAGCGCGATCGCGACACCAAGGAGGTGTTTGGCGATTATATCGACGTGTATGATATGACACAGGCCGTGGCCGATGGTGCTACAAGACCTGTGTATTACGAGAGTCGTGTGATAAACCTGAATCTGAACGAGGAAGCTCTGCGCAAGCTGGATGAGGAATTTGACAATCTGGCTGACGAAGGTGCTAGCGAGGAGCAGATAAGCAAGGCTCGCCACGACAATAGCGGCCTGCGCGAGATACTATGTCACCCAGACACCATAGCCAGTCTGTGTGCCGACATAGTGAAGCACTACGAGGAGAACCGTGAGCACGAACTTACGGGTAAGGCTATGATAGTGGCATACAACAAGGATGCTGCTGTGAAGATATACCGCAAACTGCTTGAGATGCGCCCAGAGTGGCAACATAAGATGCACGTGGTGGCCAGTGCTGCCAATACGGATAATCCCGACTGGGCCGACGTGATACAGCCCAAGTGGAATCGACAGTATGCAGCCCTGTTTAAGGAGGACAATTCGCCCATGAAGATAGCCATCGTGGTGGATATGTGGTTGACGGGATTCGACGTTCCATCGCTAGCCACGATGTATGTATATAAACCAATGAAGGGTCACAATCTGATGCAGGCTATTGCCCGTGTAAACCGTGTGTTCCCTGAGAAGGAGGGTGGACTGATAGTTGACTACGTAGGTATAGCCCAGGCACTGAAACAGGCCATGCAGGATTATACCAATCGCGACCGCAAGCAGTTTGGCGATCCTGACATCAACAAGACGGCCAAGGTGAAGTTCCAAGAAAAGTTGGAGATATGTCGTGACTTGATGCATGGATTTGCTTACGATGGATTCTATGAAGGTTCAGACCCAGTACGTGCTAAGTTGATAAAGGGTGGAGTGAACTATATGCTGGCGCCTGATAAGGCTGATAGACTGAAGGATTACATCAAGGAGAGTCAGTTGCTGCACAATGCCATGACTCTATGCCGATCGCTGATATCGCAACGCGAAAAGCAGGAGGTGGCATTTATGGATGCAGTAAGAGTGCTTCTACAGCGATTCACCCAGACACATGGTCCTGTGACCAAGCAGGATATTAACGAGCGTATAGCCCGCCTGATAGAACAGAGTATACAGAGCACTGGTGTGATCAATCTATTTGAGGGGCAGCGCGAGTTCTCACTATTCGACGAGGGATTCCTTCAGGAACTGAAGAAGATGAAGGAGAAGAATCTGGCTGTGCAACTGCTGGAGAAACTGTTGAAAGAGCGCATACGCAAGTACGAGCGCACCAACGTGGTGCAGAGTCAGAAGTTCAGCGAGTTGCTCAATCAGTCGCTATCCAACTATCTGAAGGGTATGCTTACCAACGAGGAGGTGATAGAGGAGCTGCTGAAGATGGCTGCTGAAATCAAGAAGAACGAGCAGGAGGGCAACAAACTAGGACTGACAGTAGAAGAAAAAGCCTTCTACGATGCGCTGACATCGCCTGAGGGTATACGCGATGCATACAGCAACGAAGACTTTATAGCATTGACCAAGGAACTTACTGAACAGCTACGCAAGAATCGCACCATCGACTGGAATCGCAAAGAAACGGCCAGAGCCAAGATGAGAGTGATGATTAAGCGACTGCTTAAGAAGTATAAGTACCCGCCAGAGGGTCAGGAACAGGCATTGCAGGTGGTGATGGAGCAGTGCAACAAGTGGGCTGATGACGAGGATAATGTTATTACGATGAATGCAGAATACCCTCCATACGAGGAAACCATCAGAATGGCTGCAGAACCAACACGAAAAAAGTTGTAATGAGGCTAAAAACATTGTATCTTTGCATCATCAAAACAGTAAGTTTAACAATCTTAAAAAAATTAAGATTATGACAAAGATGAATGAAATGAGCGCACGCGCTCTGACAAAGGAAGAGTTGGAGAATGTAAATGGTGGTATTCGTGTTAAGAGCAAAGGTGGTGAGACTGATCCACGTCAGAAGAGGTTCGAAGTCCGTGTAAAGTAATTCTCCACATTACCATGCAATATCTATACAGTGTTGATAATCTGTACTTTATGAGTTAAACCGTACAAATGGACTTTGGGAAAACCAGGAATCTATGTCATTACGGGTGGAGCCATTAAGCTTACCCGTACCATGCAGGAGCGAGAACATACGCTTCGTGTGTTGGCTAAGATGGAGAAAGTGCGCTCCCATCTATTGACTAATAATATAGTTGATAAGGATTCCTTTGATGATTACATGAGTGAATTAATTTGATATAGAAAAGGAGGTTAATATGAAAGAAGTAATTGCACGACTGAAAGAACATCAGTCACCGACTCCTTCAAAATGGAGGGAAAGGGCAGAGTGGAGGCAGCAGAACAAATCGTGGTTGCGGCACTCCCAGCGTATTGCAGTGAAAATGCTTGAGAAGATGGATGAACTGGGATTAACCCAAAAGCAATTGGCAGAACTGATGGGATGTAGCCAGCAATACGTTTCAAAGGTTCTGAAAGGTCAGGAGAATCTTTCTCTCGAAACCATGTCGAAGATAGAAGACTGTCTGCACATTTCTATTCTCAAAGAAGAGTTGGAGATGGCATAAGTAACCATAACCTTAAGGGAAAGGAATATGATTATGAACATTCGGAACCATAAAGTCTCGTATTGTTTAACCGAGACGGCATGAGACATCAATCCGTGTCGCCTCATAACATTTCTTCTTCCCTTAAAGTCCTTCGAGGTTATGAGTCCTTGGGATTTAGGTGGTGATGGAAAAGCCTTCTTCGGATTACATCCTGAAGAAGAGTGGTACGTTAAGCTGATGAGAAAATGACTATTAGAATCTGTCAAAAACAAAAGAGCAGGAAATCAAGAATCACGGGGTCGGTTCTACTGATCACTTTTGAAGTTTCTGTATTACACATCGTTCCTGCCCCCCCTGTGCACTTCCATCGGTTCAATTGTTTTCAAATGCGAAGGCAAAGATACGAACTTATTCTCGAACATCCAAATTTTCAACGTAAAAAATGATCAGTAGAACCGACCCCATGATCTCCAAAACAGAACTACGAGGATGCCGTGGTTGCCAACCTGTTCGAGCAGGCCAAGAAGCAGCTGATGGAGAGCGATGGTTGGCACGAATACTGGACTAACCACAAGCGCCTTTTGGAATTAAAAGGCTCTTTGGACATGCAATGGAAGCAGGACGCGGCAGAAACGGAGCAATGGCTGCTGAACTTGCACGGGTACCTATATAATAAATGGAATGAGAGTCCGGAAGCTTTCGGACAGGCTCTTAAACGCGAAAAGCTCGACGACGATAAACTATTGCTGTTGCTGTTCTATCTGGCCAAGAAGGACGCCATCGCCCTCGAAACGGAAGAGCCTGGCAAGCGTCGAAAGAAGATGCAAGCAAAAGCCTTCGAGACCGCCATGAAGCTGGAGAATCTTGCTGCCAAGAAATACTTCAATGACTACGCAGCCATCTGGCAACGCATTATCCTAAGCGAGAATATCTCCCAGCAGTTGTTGAACTACAACTCGAGCAAATATAACCAAGGGTTCAACATGATGTGCCTTTGCAAGATAGTAGGCTATCTGCATCGCGAATACCACTTCTATGGCAGTAAAACGCCCGAAGATATGGGGAAACTTTTAGGCGATAGGTACGTGAAAAATTCCTACGACACTTTTTCCAGCTATATCAAGAAGAAAGA
>JAEEGF011990188.1_pt1 | contig 10321 bp, 10 predicted proteins | sample 9134171 | NCBI WGS metagenome assembly JAEEGF01 (sample SAMN16246542, study PRJNA631951) | gut metagenome | biome: gut microbiome; feature: rumen; material: AP-attached | host: Bos | place: Iran: Karaj | collected 2018-10 | reverse complement strand
TAGATTCATATGACTCACTTAAATTGTTAAATGATAATAGTGATAATAAAACAATAATACTTACATATTTATCTTTTATAGCATCTCTTTTAATCGCAATTGCGGGTATAATATATCTTTATATAGCAATAAATGATGAAAATATTAATATCGAACTAGCTTTTAACTAAAACTTTACACTTTTTAACAATATTTTTAAACTTTTTTAAATATATTATGATATACTTAAGATAGTAAAGGATGGTTCTTATGTTAGATTTAAATTACTTAAAACAAAATAATGTAGATACAGATGCTGCCATTGAACTATTTGGTGATGTATCAATTTATAATGAAACATGCCAAGATTTTCTTGATGGCATTGATGAAAAGTTAAATGAATTAAAAAAATATAAAGAATTAAGGGATATGCCTAATTATGCAATATACGCTCATTCAATTAAAAGTGATGCTAGATATTTAGGATTTACTGAAATAGCAAAAGTTGCTCTAGATCATGAAATGGCTGGTAAGGGTAACGATGAAAAGTTTGTTATGAAAGAATATGACAACTTAGTTAATGCTACTAACCAAATGATAACAATTGTTAAAACTTATCTAGGACAAGAAGTTAAAACTGGAGTAACACCACAAGCCTCAACTACTGAAAGACAAGATGTAATTTTAATCGCTGATGACTCTAAGTTAGTAACTAATTTTATTACTAAATCACTAGAGGGACTATATAAAACTATTATTGCTTATGATGGAACTGAAGTAATCGAAGTAATTAATAATTATCCAAATTATAATATTATAGGTATGTTCTTAGATTTAAATATGCCAAAGATGGGTGGATTTGAAGTATTACAATACTTTAAAGAACATGATTTATTTAATAAAATACCAGTATCAATTATTACTGGAGAAGACTCAAAAGAAATGATTAATAAAGCATTTACTTATCCAATATGTGATATGCTTGTTAAACCATTTAATGCAAAAGATGTAACTACTGTTGCTAATAAAACTGTAAACTTTAAATAATAAAAAGAGCAATATTTGCTCTTTTTTTTCTATTTCAAATAAAAGTATAGTATAATTGTATTAGGTGGTATATATGAAAATACTAGTAGCAGCAGGTGGCACAGGTGGACACATTTACCCAGCACTTGCACTAATTGATAAATTTAAAGCACATGATAAAAATACCCAAGTAATATATGTTGGAACTAAAAATAGAATGGAAAAAGATATTGTACCTAAATTAGGTATAGACTTTAGATCTATTGAAATATATGGTTTAACCAAGAATATTATTAATGATATTAAAGATGTATATCTAATCATTAAAGATATTAAAGAAATGAAAAAACTAATGAAAGAATATAAACCTGATGTAGTTTTAGCAATAGGTGGATATGTTACATATCCAGTTATTAAAGCTGCTCATAAATTAAATATTCCTATATTTATGCATGAACAAAATGCTATTCCAGGTAAAGTTAATAAAATAACTGAAAAGAAAGCATCTTTAATAGGTGTATCTTTTGAAGAATCTAAAAAATACTTTAAAAATAAAAATGTATTCTATAGTGGTAATCCAGTAGCAGAACGTGCTCTAACTATACCTAAAGTAACAAAATCATCTATAGGATTTGATGATGATAAAAAATTAATTACTATAGTAGCAGGTTCTCTAGGTTCATCATCACTAAATGCTAAAATACAAGAATTTTTAAATCAAAATAAAGATTATCAAATATTATATATAACTGGTGCATATGTATATGATCAAATAAAAGATAATAAATATCCAGCTAATGTTAAAGTAGTACCATACTTTGATAATTTACCTGGTATATTAAAATCTACAGATGTATTAATTACAAGAGCAGGAGCATCTACTATAGCTGAAGTAGAAGCTTTAGGTATACCTAGTATCTTTGTACCAAGTCCATATGTAGCTAATAATCATCAATATTATAATGCTAAAAACATAAAAGATTTAAATGCGGGTGAAATGATTGAAGAAGCAGAATTTACTACAGAACTTTTAAATGAAAAAGTAGATAAACTATTAAGTGATCCAAAATTATATGTTGATAACTTAGTTAAATTAGCAGTATTAAATTCTAGTGAATTAATATATCAAAAAATTAAGGAGATGCTTGATAATGTTAAATAATATATGTGAAGTATTAGAATCAGTTGATTTAACTACTTATAATACTTATAGAATTAAAACTAGTGCTAAATACTTAGCACTACCTAAATCAAAAGAAGAAATAATTAATTTAGTTAAATATTTAAAAGAAAATAATATTAAATACTTTTTATTAGGTAATGGATCTAATGTAATACTTCCTGATACAGAATTTGATGGAGTAATAATATCATTTAAAAACTATAATAAATTTAATTTAAATGGTGAAATATTAATTGCAGAATCTGGAGCAATGCTTCCAGTATTATCTAATGAAATAATTAATAATGGCCTTAAAGGTTTAGAATGGGCTAGTGGTATTCCAGGAACTATAGGTGCTTCAGTAAGAGGTAATGCTGGTGCTTATTTACATGAAATAATGGAACGTGTTGTATCTATTGAAGTATTAGATGAAAGCTTAAACATTAAAACATTAAATAAAGAAGATATTACTTATGGTTATAGAGAAACATCTCTAAAGGATAGTAATTATATAATACTTACAGTTACTTTAAAGCTAGAACCAGGAAACTATGAAGAATCTAAAGCTTTAGTTAAAGATAGATTAGAAAGAAGAATGGCTTCTCAACCACTTGAATATCCATCTGCTGGTTCTGTCTTTAGAAATCCATCTAAAGAATTACCATCAGGTAAAATAATCGAAGACTTAGGTCTTAAAGGTAAAGTTATCGGTGGAGCACAAATATCTGATAAACATGCTAACTTTATAGTTAATAAAGATAATGCTAAATCTAGTGATGTTAAAGCATTAATAGATATAATTAAAAAAGAAGTAAAAGAAAACTATGATATTGATTTAATATGTGAACAAGAAATAATAGATTGGGATTAATATGAGAGAAGAAAGAATGAGAAAGAGGAAAAGAAAATTAAATAAAAAGAGATTTGCAATTCTTCTTGCAATTCTTTTTGTCATTGTCTCAATTATAATTTATGCATTTAATATAAGAGTAACTAATATTAAAATAATAGGTACTAATAGAATTACTGATAATGAAATAATTGAAATAACTAATCTTAAAAATTATCCTAAGTTATTTAAATATCCTATATTTAAAATAGCTAATGATGTTAAAAAATTAGATCTAGTAGATAAAGTTAAAGTATCTAAAAATGTCTATGGTAGAGTTACTATTAATGTTAGTGAGGCTAAAATACTATTTTATAATAAAACAACTGATAAAGTAGTATTATCAAACTCTAAAGAAGTAGAGTATAAACCAACATATTTAGGTATACCAACACTAATTAATTATGTACCTACTAATATCTATGAAGACTTAATTAAAGGATTATCTTTAATAGATGAAGATATTGTATCTATGATTAGTGAAATAGAGTATTCACCATCTAAAACTGCTAATGGTGAAACCATAGATGATTATCGTTTTCTTCTTCGTATGAATGATTCAAATACAGTATATATGAATACAGTTAATATAAAGAAATTAAATAAATATTTAGAAATAACTGCAACAATTTTAAATACAAATGAAGAAACTAGTGGTATACTATATCTTGACTCTTCAATCGGAGATAGCTTCTCATTTGAATCATATGCTTCTATCGTTAGAGAACAAGAACGTCAAAAAGCAGAACAAGAGAAGGCTGAAAAAGAAAAAGAAGAGCAAGAGAAAAGAGATGCTCACAATGAAAATTAATTATGATATAAAATTAGAAGAAATAATTAGTAGTTTAGATTATACACCTAAACTTCTTTTACATAGTTGCTGTGCACCATGTTCTTCTGCGGTTATTGAGAGATTAACTAAATATTTTGATATTACAATTATTTATTATAATCCTAATATTGAACCTAAAGAAGAATATGAAAAAAGAAAGAATGAAGAAATAAGATTTATTAAAGAATTTAATAATGTTAATAAATTAGATATTATTGATTGTGATTATGACAATGATGTTTATCATGAACTAGTTAAGGGAATGGAAAATGAACCTGAAGGTGGTTCACGTTGTCACAAGTGTTATAATTTAAGACTTGAATATACTGCTAAAAAAGCAAAAGAATTATCGTTTGATTACTTTGGCACAACCCTAACAGTAAGTCCATACAAAAACTCACAAGTCTTAAATCAAATAGGGGAATTATTATCAAATAAATATGATATTAAATACTTATATTCTGATTTTAAAAAGAAAGAAGGATATAAAAGAAGTATTATAATGTCTAAAGAATATGGACTATATAGACAAGAGTATTGTGGATGTATATATTCAATAAGAAATAATATAGAAGAATAAAAAAATAGTATCATTTTGATACTATTTTTTATTATATACAAAGTTTTCTAAATACTCTTCATAAGCAGCATAAGAAACATCTTCATTAACTTTTTTATATTTTAAATTCTTATTAGTTAATAATATTTTAAGAATATATTCTAAAAAGTATGGATTTCTTATTAATAGGTGACCTAATAAATAAGTGCCAAAGAAATTATTATGTCTAATACCTTCTTTAGTTTCTTTAGGATCATATCCACATCCAGATTTAACAGTAAATAAACTTTCTTCATTACTTTCAACTATAACAGATGTTCTATTTTGAAATCCAATAACTAATTTTTTAATTAAATCACATTCAAATACTTGATCTCCAACAATTCTAAAATCAATTTCTTGAGTTTTATAATCTAATATACCTTCAAATAATTCTAAAGAATTACCAGTAGCAAGTATTATTTTATTATCATTAATATATTTTTTAATATCTTTAACTAATCTTTTAAAATCACTTTTAGCTATTTTCATAGATTCTAAACTACCAGAACCAACGTAAATAAAATCATAATCATTTATTTTAATATCATCACCAACAGATTTAAAATCTACTTTAACTTTTTCTTTTTGTTTTTCTAATCTATTAACTAATGCTTTAGTATTAGCATTTTCACCATATAGATTTAATAAATCATAATATAAATGTAATATCTTTATCATAATTAAGCACCAACCTTACTTAATACTGTATCAACCATATCATACCAAATCATAGTATAAATATCGCCTTTAGTTTTTTGTACTGCTATATCAAGTATTTGTGATGCATCATCTATAAATACAATCTTTTTCTTTTCTATACCAGCAAATTCTAATCTAGTAGCTATATTATATTTAAATCTACCAAATACAAATATTTTATCTATATTTTTATCATTTAATAATTCAAAATTAATATCATATAACCATGATAAATCACTATCTTTATATCTTTTAGATACTTTTTCAAATCCCATGATTACACTTTTTAATCCCTTTTGTTCTCTAATATATTTACATCCTTGATAATAAGATAAGTTATTTTCATTTTTAGTTTCTAACATAACAATCTTATGATCTTTATATTCAAATTCTTTACCTAAACTATTAGGTACTTTATCATTATTTAATGCATTTAATATTGTTTCTTCATCAACTCCTACAGTATTACACATTGCATAAGCACCAACTGTAGCATAAGCAGCATAAATAACATTCTTATTAATATATACATCTTTATTATTAATCTTAATATTTTGTTTTTCTAAATCAACTTTAGTAGCTAAGTAATCAATTTTAGGATTACTAAAATCATGATTAGGACATTCAAATTTACCTAAATGACCATAATGATAATAAGAATATTTTAATTTCTTATTACATACAGGACAATAAGCAAAATCTATATTATTAAGTAGTGGTTTTTTAATATCATCACTCATCTTATCAATAGAGAAGGTAGATATTTTACCTTTATGTGTTAATGCTAATCTACTTAATATTGGATCATCACCATTAATAACTAAATGTACATCTTTAGTAATAACACTACTTATTTGATTAAAGATATTTTCAGGCATATAGTTTCTAGTAGGTTGATCTCTAGTTATATTAGTAATAAGTAAGAATTTAGGTTTAACTTTTCTCCAAATTAATTTTAAATGTTGTTCATCACATTCTACTAATAATACATCTTTTTTAAATTTACCAGTTAATGTACAATTATTTAAAATCATTGATGTAGCACCATTAATACCATTTGAACCAGTTTCGTTTAGTGCAACAGTATAACCAGCATCCTCTAAGATATGTTTAATTAAGATACAAGCACTACCTTTACCAGCACTTCCTGTAACAGCTATTGTAATCTTTGGATATTTAATTTTATCTAATATATGATTATCAATATGATCTTGTACAAAAGCACCTGGATATTGAGTTCCATTAAATTTAAATAACTTACATGCTAATGTAATCATCTTGTTAATTAATATTGCTATAAAAACTTTCATATAAATCACCTAACTAATTATACCATTATTTGTAATGTTTTGTCGAAACTATTGTTAATTTTCTGTAAAGTGATATCTTATTTTTAGGTGATAATTATGGAAATTTATTATAATGATAAAACTTTATATGTTAATTTAGATGAATTAAGAAATAATAGTACTTTAAGATTATTAAAAACTAGGGTATTTAATATAATTAATGATTATGATATTGAAAACATAGTATTGAATCTAATAAATGATAATAAAAACAATGATTTACTTGATGAATTTATCTATGAATATGAAAAGAAATATCATGGAAATTTATTAATAAAATAGCCCTAAATTACTTGTATTTTCCGTGTTTTTTTGATACAATACTTTTGGTCTTTTGATGAAGACTAATATTCAAAAGTTTTTGATTGTCAATTCTAGTGCAAAGAATGCCAACTTTGTGACTTGGCAAGAAGAGAGAACTTTGGTGAAAAAACGAAAGGATGTGATTTAAATGGCAGTAGTTTCAATAAGTAACTTATTAGAAGCTGGGGTACATTTTGGTCATCAAACTAAAAGATGGAACCCAAAAATGAAGGAGTACATTTATACTTCAAGAGATGATATTTATATTATCGATTTACAAAAAACAATGGAGTGCATGGAAGTAGCTTACCAAGCTATAAATGAAATTGCTAAAAATGGTGGTTCATTTATCTTTGTAGGAACTAAAAAACAAGCACAAGAAGCAGCATTAGAAAATGCTACAAGATCTAAATCTTTCTATGTAGTTGAAAGATGGTTAGGTGGAACATTAACTAACTTCAGAACAATCAGAAGAAGAGTTAGAAGATTAGAAGAAATCGAAAAGATGGAAACTAATGGAACATTTGAAGCTCTACCTAAAAAAGAAGTTATTCAAATTAAAAAAGAATATGAAAAATTAAACAAATTACTTGGTGGTATTAGAGAAATGGAAAAACTTCCACAAGCTATGATCATCGTTGATCCTAAGAAGGAAGCTAACGCTGTTAAAGAAGCTAGAAAATTAAATATCCCAGTATTTGGTATTGTAGATACAAACTGTGATCCAGATGATGTAGATTACGTTATTCCTGGTAATGATGATGCAGTTAGATCAGTAAAAGTAGTTCTTGGTGCTTTAACTAACGCTATTTGTGAAGCTAAAGGATTAGAAATTATTGATTATTCATCTGAAGTTGAAACTTCTGAAACTCAAGGTGAAAAGAAAGAATCTAAAAAAGAAGTTAAAAAAGAAGTTAAGAAAGAAACTAAAAAAGAAGAAGTAAAAGAAGAAAAAGTTGAAAAGAAAGCTGCTAAAAAAGCTGAAAAAGAAGACTTATCTTCAAAAACTTTAGCTGACCTTAAAGCTATGGCTAAAGAAGCTGGACTTAAAGGTTACTCAACAATGAAAAAAGAAGAATTAATTAAAGCTTTAGCTTAATTAATATAAAGGAGAGTATTTATGGTTACTGCAGAATTAGTAAAACAATTAAGAGATCAAACTGGAGCAGGTATGATGGACTGCAAAAAAGCTTTAGAAGCTAATAACGGTGATGTTAAAGCTGCTACAGATTGGTTAAGAGAAAAGGGTATTGCAAAAGCTGAAAAGAAACAATCAAGAATTGCTGCTGAAGGTTTAGCAAATATCTTTATCGAAGGAAACAAAGCTGTTGTTTTAGAAATTAACTCTGAAACTGACTTTGTTGCTAAAAATGATGAATTTAAATCAATGGTTGAAAACATTGGTAAAGCTATTTTAGCTAGTGAAGCTAAAACTATGGATGAAGCTAATGCTTTAGAAGTAGAAGGATCAACAGTTGCTGATTACATCGTTGCTAAAACTGCTAAAATCGGAGAAAAATTATCTTTCAGAAGATTTGAAGTAGTTACTAAAGCTGATGATGAAGCATTTGGTTCTTACTTACACAATGGTGGAAAAATTGCTGTTCTTACAGTAGTTAAAGGTAGCGATGAAGCTATTGCTAAAGATGTAGCAATGCAAGCTGCTGCTATGAAACCAAGATATGTATTTGAATCTGACGTTCCAGCAGAAGATGTTGAAAACGAAAGAAAAGTTCTTAAAGAACAAGCTATGAATGAAGGTAAACCAGCAGAAATCGCTGAAAAGATGGTTGAAGGAAGAATGAAAAAATTCTACAAAGAAAATTGTCTTGTTAACCAATTATTCATTAAAGATGATTCAGTAGATGTTCAAACTTACTTAAAGAATAATTCTTCAGAATTAGTATCTATGACTAGATATGAAGTTGGAGAAGGATTAGAAAAGAGAGTTGAAAACTTCGCTGAAGAAGTTGCAAAACAAATTGCAGGAAACTAGTGGATGTAAATCCACTTTTTTTATTGTCAAAAAAGTGCTATAATTATATAAGAATAGTAGGAGACTTATATTATGCGTAGATTTAATAAGGATAAATACTTGCATAAACTACAGAATAAAAATAATAAAAAAACTAAAATAATATCTATTGTAATATCAGTTGTAGTATTAATAGGTGCTATAATCTTTTTTTCGTTTGCTCGATTTGAGTCAACACAAACATTTAGCTTGATTGATGGAACTATAAATATGTCTAGTTCAGCATATTTAGATTATGGATTTACAGTTAGAGGTGTAATGAATCAATTATCTGGGGAAGAAAATGAATCTGCAACAAATACGTCAATAACTTCGATTCAAAGAAGTCTAACTCCACCTTCTTCAGAATTAACAGTTTTACATTTAGAAGATAATGAATCACCAAAAGAAGTATTGGCGTGGTTTGATAATGGAACTATCTACATATATTCTGACTCAAAAAAAATATATTTAAATGAGAACTCTAATGGATTGTTCTTGGGTTTTAGTGAGTTAACCTATATAGACCTATCAATGTTTAACACATCAAGAGTGACAGACATGTCATTTATGTTCGCTGAAAATGAAAATATAACAAATTTAGATTTAAGTCATTTTGATACATCAAATGTTATTGGAATGCAAAATATGTTTTTTAAAATGACAAATCTTGAAAGTATAGATGTTAGTAGCTTTGACACATCTAAGGTAGTCAATATGTCAGGTATGTTTCAAGGCTTACTAAAAATAACAAGTTTAAATGTAAGTAATTTTAATACCTCAAATGTTACAGATATGTCGTTTATGTTTCAACAATTATCTAATATTACAACGCTTGATTTAAGTAACTTTGATACATCGAAAGTAACTAATATGATGGGAATGTTTGCTAATATTAGTGAATATGATGAAGAATATAACGTAATAAACCAATCTAAACTTACTCAACTAAACATTAGTAGTTTTAATACCTCAAATGTAGAAAATATGTTTGGAATGTTCTCAGGTTTAGAATCATTAGAAAGTATAGATGTAAGTGGTTTTAATACTTCAAATGTTACAGATATGGGTGGTATGTTTTCAGAAATGAATAGTTTAACTAGTTTAAATTTAAGTAATTTTGATACATCTAAAGTAGTTAATATGTCAAGTATGTTTTATAATACTTCTATCTATGATTTTACAACAGGGATTGAAGAAATTGGATCACACCTTACTAGTTTAGATTTAAGTAGTTTTAATACTTCTAATGTAACAAATATGTCAGCCATGTTCTCAGGATTAGATTCACTAACATCATTAAATATATCAAGTTTTAATACCTCAAAAGTTACAGATATGCACAATATGTTTGAAAATATGTATCGCATAACAAGTTTAAATTTAAGTCACTTTGATACATCAAATGTAACAAATATGGAAGCAATGTTTCTAATACGAGCAAGAATTGATTCATATTATAGTGCA
>JAEEGF012099832.1_pt1 | contig 10322 bp, 9 predicted proteins | sample 9134171 | NCBI WGS metagenome assembly JAEEGF01 (sample SAMN16246542, study PRJNA631951) | gut metagenome | biome: gut microbiome; feature: rumen; material: AP-attached | host: Bos | place: Iran: Karaj | collected 2018-10 | reverse complement strand
GGATGCTGAACACTATTCTTGCAATCGCAATCATGGCTTTGGGCGGATATATGATGTTCGCCCAGCTTCAGAAGGGAAAACGCTGCACAGAGGCTGCGACAGCAGTCATTGTAGGCCGTGAGAAAAACCGGAGACGCGGCAGCCGCGGCCTCAGGACGTCCCACTATTCACCAATCGTAGAGTTTACGGTAAACGGGGAAACAGTGCGTGCGGTAGCCGATGTGGAGAGCGTTTTTTCGACCAGGTATAAGGATGGAGACAGCCTTGAGATCCGGTATAATCCCCAAAAGAACGAAGAGATCGTAGTGCAGGGCCAGTCTTTCCGCTCCGGTGTTCTGGGCGGGGCATTCCTGGTCCTGGTCGGATTGGGAATTCTGTATTTTGCAATCAAATAAACAGCGGAGGGTGAGCGTATGGTTAAGTTCAGTGAGATGCAGTATCAGCGCCCGGATCTGGAAGGCCTTAAGAAGGTGCTTGAGGATGCGACCGCGCGTGTGATCAATGCGAAAGATTATCAGGAAGTGCGTAAAGCGTATTTTGATGTGCAGGAAAAGCGTACGGAGACCGGGACACTGGTTTCGATCGCTTATGTGCGAAATACTATCAATACCGCGGATGAGTTTTACAGCGCTGAGGTGCGCTGGTCGCGGCAGGAAATGGCGAAGATGATCCCGTTGGACAAAGCCTGGGAGAAGGCGCTGACGACGTCTGCGTTCCGCAAAGATTTTGAAACTGAATTCGGCAGCCAGCTGTTCCGCCTGATAGACGCTAACCTGCTGACCGAGGATGAGCGCATCATTTCAGAGACGATCGAAGTCGGAGACATCTGCCAGGACTACCGGAAAGCGACCGCGGTGGCCTCAACGGAGTTCAGAGGTGAGAAATGCAACTTTTACGGCCTGCTCAAGCATATGCAGAGCACGGACCGACAGGAAAGAAAGGAAGCTTTTGAAGCCTGGGCGGGACTGTATGAGAAGATCAGTCCGGAGCTTGATGCGCAGTATACGAAACTGACAGAACTGCGGAGTGGTATGGCACAGAAGATGGGCTTCCCGAGCTATACGGAGATGGCATATCTTTCCAGAAAGCGTTTTGACTATACACAGGAAGACGCGGCGCGCTTCCGTGAGCAGATCCGTCAGATCGTGACCCCTGCCGTTGCGGAGATCCGTGAAAAGCAGAAGGCAAAGCTCGGTATAGACAAGCTCCGTTATTATGATGAGAGCCTGCTTTTCCCGGAAGGCAATGCGGCGCCCATCGGTACGACAGCAGAGCTCGTGGACAAGGCTCAGAAAATGTACCATAGAATGAGCCCTGAAACGGGTGAGTTCTTCGATTTCATGAAGGAATACCAGCTGTTTGACCTCGAGACACGCCCCGCCAAACAGATGGGCGGATATATGACACGGTTCCCCGGATATAAGGCACCCTTTATCTTCTCGAACTTTAACGGCACAGATGCTGATGTGGATGTGCTTACGCACGAAGCCGGGCATGCTTTCCAGGGATATGTGAGCATGCGCTGCATTCCGGTGAGCGCGCTGTGCGGCTCGACTTCGGAGATCAATGAGATCCACTCCATGACCATGGAGCACTTTGCCTATCCCTGGATGGAGTACTTCTTTGAGGATAAGGTCGAGAAATACCTGACCGCGCATCTGATCGGTGCGCTGGCCAGCATTCCGTACCTGGTAAGTGTGGACGAATTCCAGCACAGGGTATATGCCAAGCCGGATATGACCGCAAAGGAACGCAGGAGCGTATGGCGTGAGATCGAGCTCAAGTATATGCCCTGGCGGGATTATGACGGGAACGCGTTCCTGGAGGAAGGCGGTTTCTGGATGCAGAAGCTGCATATCTTCCTTTATCCGTTCTACTATATCGAGTACGCCTTGTCCCAGATCTGCGCATTCCAGTATTATGGACGCATGAAGGAAGACAGAGGAGCGGCCTGGGCCGATTACCTGCGCCTGTGCAAGGCGGGCGGCACAAAAGGATACTTTGAACTGCTGAAGATCGGGAACCTGCTGAACCCGTTCGAGGACGGAACCGTGGAAAAGGCGACGGAGCATGTGATCCGGGAGATCCGGGAGCGCTACTGAGCTGGCTTTGCATACGTGAAAGGTTGATGACGGATGCGGCAGTATATTGTTGATGCATTTACGGACAAACCGTTCTCGGGGAACCCTGCTGCTGTCTGCGTGATGGATTCCTGGCCGACGGAAAAGTTCATGATGAAGCTCGCGATGGAGAACAATCTCTCCGAAACAGCATTTATTGTGAAAGAGGAGCAGGGCTATCATCTGAGGTGGTTCACGCCCGGGACGGAAGTGGAACTGTGCGGGCATGCGACGCTTGCTTCGAGCTATGTGATCCTGAATCACATTGAACCGGGCAGCGACATGGTGCAGTTCCACACGATGAGCGGCTTGCTGACAGTGAACCGCCGCGGGAGCCTGTACGAAATGGACTTTCCGACGTACACGCTCAGGGAGATCCCGGTCACGGACGATATGGAAAAGGCATTCGGTGTCCGTCCCGTCCGTGCGGTGATTGGGCTTGACCTGGTCTGCGTGTTTGAAAATGAGAAAGATGTCCGTGATATGAACCCGGATCAGACGCAGCTGATGAAACTGCCGGGACGTCTCCAGAATGCGACAGCACGCGGATGCGAGACGGATTGCGTGTCCAGAAGCTTCTGCCCGAAAGTGGCTGTGCCCGAGGATCCGGTATGCGGGTCAGCGCACTGCCAGATCGGTGACTACTGGGCAGGAGAGCTTGGAAAACCGGTGATCCGTGCGTATCAGGCGTCCCGCCGCGGGGGATATCTTACCTGCGAAGTGAAGGGAAATGGCAGGATCAGCATCAGCGGAGAAGCCGTGCTGGTTGCCGTTGCGGATATTGTTGCCGATACTGAGACTGTGTAAACAATGTATTAAGAAAGCATTATCCGGATGCCGGAGGAGAGGACATGAACACAGCTGTTGTTTATTATTCGATGAGCGGTAATACCGCTTATGCTGCAAAGAAGATCGCAGCAGAGCTTGGAGCGGACCTGATCGAGATCAAACCGGAGAAACAGTATCCGGATAAAGGCTTTAGGAAGTTTTTCTGGGGTGGAAAGAGTGCGGTAATGGCGGAAACGCCCAAACTCATGCCCTATGATTTCCAGGCAGACAACTATGAACAGATCATTTTCGGATTCCCTGTATGGGCAGGCAATGTAACACCGCCGCTGAGGACCTTTGTCCGGGATAATCTGGAAAGCCTGAAAGAAAAGCGCATTGCTGTGTTTGCCTGTCAGAGCGGTTCGGGGGCCGAGAAAGCATTCGGTAAACTCTCTGCCTGTCTTGGCATTTCAGCGCCTGCGGCAACGCTCGTGCTGATCGATCCCAAGGACAGGATCAGGGAAGAGAACGAAGAAAAGATCTCTGCTTTCTGCGAACAGTGCAGATAGAGAGTGTATTCTCAAATCTATGGAGAGGTGAGAAAAGTGCCTGAAGAGGCCGAAATGCGGCTGCATCGCTGCTGCTTTACCGGTCATCGTCCGGAAAAGCTGGAGGAGACACCGGAAGAAGTGCAGAGCTGGCTTGATGAACAGATCGACCAGGCAATCGCCGACGGGTATACTACTTTCGTTTCGGGCTGTGCCATGGGTGCTGATATCTGGGCGGCACAGATTGTTCTTCGCAAAAAGAAGGAGCATCCAGAGCTGCATCTGATTGCCGTGACACCCTGGCCCGGATTCTCAGCCAGATGGAGCCCGGAATGGCAGGAACAGTACAGCGATCTGCTCCGGAATGCCGACCTGACAAAGATTATTAGCAAGAAATACCATAACGATGTTTTTCGTGAGAGAAATGAATGGATGGTAAGTCACAGCAGCCGGTTGATCGCGTTCTATAACGGTGCTCCCGGAGGTACCCGGGATATGATCAGCTTTGCTGAGCAGAACGGCCTTAAAGTAATCACGAATAGTCCTGAGTATAGTGAAAAACCCAAAAAACGCAAGGAGAAAGACAATTCGGAAGTAAAAGGGACAGAATAATATGCAGTATGCAATCATAGCGCATGACGGGAAAGGTATGCTTGAAAAGCGGCTGGCAGTGCGTCAGCGTCATCTCGAAAACATAGCGAGGATCAAAGGGAAAGTGATCTGTGCCGGCGGGATTCTGGATGAAGAGGGTAAAATGGCCGGATCCGTCATGATCCTCGATTTCGACTCAAAAGAACTGCTGGATGAGTATCTGAAATCCGAACCATACATACAGGAGCATGTCTGGGAAACAGTGGAAGTCGAACGGATGAATGTTGTTATCGTCAATGGTGAAAAGACCGGGAAATAAGGACTTTCATGGGATAAGCGAAGGGCGGCCTCATAATGATCTGTTCAGATCATATTGAGACCGCCGATGTTTTTGAAAGGCATTATCCGTATATGTCGGCGCACTAAAGCACTTTCGCTGCTGCAATTCCTGAACAGTCAGTAGTGTCGTATGTGCCGTACCGTTTTCGTGGATATCTTATAGGGTCAGAGCTTCCTTTATTCTTTCCTCGAACTGGATAGAGAAATTCTTGCTCAGTTATTCCTGATTCTTGAGCAGTGAGGCGTCAACAAACGCGATTGTTCCGACAGCGTCTGTTTCAAAAACAATCTTACCGTCTACGACCTCAAACTCGATCTCCATCAGTGTGCCGTCAGATAGAACCAGTACAAGAGACATGCTCTTCAGTATTTCCTGTTCATCCTCTTCACAAGGCAATTCGACTTTGATTATACCCTTCGGTTCAACTGTCTCGCCGTTAGAGACGAGAGCTACGTTGTATACATGCAGAGGCACGTCTTCTTCCAGTGCTTTAGAAATGATCTTCTGTTCATATACGACCAAGGTTACAGTTTGACCGGGCTTTTCGTCATCCTTATCAGACGGGATGGTCACTGGGGTTTCCAGCTTTATTTCGGAAACGAACTGGATATCTTCCAAACCTGTTTTGCCCTCGGTCGGTTCTTCAGATACGACTGAATCAAGCGTATTCTGGATGACTTGCTCGATAGCCCCGGCTGGTTCTTCAGAGAATGTATTCAGGATCTCAGATATCGTATATCCGCATACCGGACAGGTCTTGGTCAGCAGATTTCCAACAGCCTTTTCGATGAATTCACAATTCTTGATGTTATAGCTGCCGCATCCTTCATGCTCGCAGGGCGCGCCATGGGTCCCATTGTTCAGGCTTACGTAAATATCTGTATAGGCATGTCCTGTGGCCGGCAGTACGGTTTCCTGAACGAAACCGCAGACAGTACAGGTTTCTTTGGAAAGGCCGTTTGCTTCACAGGTCGCAGGAGTGATCTCGGGCTCACCAAAGACATGACCCTTTGCCGGAATAGTCGCCTGACGCTCAAGTGTTTTTCCACAAACACTGCAATGACTACCATAGGTCAAACCAGGCCGCGTGCATGTGGCTGAGTAGCCCCTGTCATTTACAATGGTATGCCCGGTTGCAGGAATGACAGACTGTGCTTCCAGTACAGTATTACAAACGCTGCAATGGCTACCGTCGGTCAGGCCGCTTTCATTACAGGTGGCAGCCTTGCCGGCATCCTTAACCGGAGTATGTCCGGTAGCGGGAATCACTGTCTGAGCTTCAAGAACAGTATTGCAGACGCTGCAATGACTGCCGTCGGTCAAACCGTCTTCTGTGCAGGTAGCAGCTTTGCCGGCATCCTTAACCGGAGTATGTCCGGGGGCAGGAATCACTGTCTGCTCCTGCAGAACAGCATTACAGGTGCTGCAGTGACTGCCTTCAGTAAGGCCGTCTTCTGTGCAAGTGGCAGCTTTGCCGGCATCTGTTACCACAGCGTGTCCCGATGCAGGTATGACTGTTTGCTTTTCCAATATATAACCGCAGGTATCACAGAATTTGCCATCAGTCAGACCATCTTCTGTACAGGTGGCCGCTTGCCCTTGCGTAGTAGCTATGGTATGCATCGATTCTTCATAGGTCAATCCGAAATCTGCTGATACATCTTCACCGCATGTGCAGAAAATCTTGTGAATAGTGGAAGTTCCGTCTGCATTGATAACCGGAGTGAACACAGGATTTCCTTCGAATGCTCTGTGCCAAAAATCGTCACCGGTGTAGGCTCCACGGCAATACATACATACAGATTCATCACAGTAGCGTGAATGAACAGAACTGTCTTCTCGACCACAGTTAGTGCATATGTATTTATGGTATTCTGCATTTACATATTCATATGTCCGTAAATTAGAAGGACAATAGGAGTCCGAATTGTATGGTGTACATGTAGCTCCGCAGTAATCACATATATCAGAATTGCAGGGATGGATATGTATATTTCCTTGGCATGGTTCACCACAAATTTCGCAGGTGTCTTCAAAACAGAATGCAAGGTGCTGAACATTATCGCCATAGTATTCTTCGCCGCAATTTAAGCAGACAGTTCCAGTACAATCACGAATATGCTCGCAGGGATTCTCTGCCATAGCGTGTACAGACAATAATACCATGCACACGAGCAATACAGATAATAGCACTTTTTTCACTTTGATTCCTCCCAGTTACATATTTAGTTGCCTTCAAGAACAAGATACAGTATTCACGGCTTATATGTCAAGGTATTTGCTTCGTTAGAGAAAAGGAAAGAAAAAGGCCTGCCCTAAAGGAATTGGGATATGGAAAGCGCAGACGCTTTCTGATAGAATAGGATTACAAACTGCATCTATCTCGGAGACAGGAAAATGTCAGAACAGGATACCTGCAGTTTTCCAGGATTCCTGTCGCTCTATCCAGAAAAATATTCTGGATTATGGCAGGCATATACAGGAGCTAAGACTAAAACGCGAGGGATAAAGATATGATATTGTATTACATCAGGCATGGAGATCCTACTTATAATCCGGATCAGCTGACCCCGCTGGGAAAACGTCAGGCAGAAGCTGTCGCACGCAGACTGTCTCAATACGGACTGGATGAGATCTATGTTTCCAGCTCAAACCGCGCACAGGAAACATGCAGACCGACATGTGAGATCCTGAAAAAGGAACCGGTCATACTGGACTGGGCGAATGAGATGCATGCTTGGGAACAGCTTACAGTCATGGAAGCGAGCGGCAGACAGAATTGGGGGTTTGCAGCCCCGGAAACGAAAAAACTGTTTGCTTCCGAAGAACTTGCGGAGTATCGTTTCAAATGGTATGAGCATCCTGCTTTTCAAGGTACTCAGTTTGAAGCGGGAATAAAGAGAATACAAAAAGAGACCTGGGCCTTCCTGGAAGCGCAGGGATTGGTTTTTGATGCAGAACGGGGCGGGTATATAGAAAAGTACCCGAATGATAAACGGATCGCGCTGTTTGCTCATCAGGGATTCGGGCTTGCTTTCTTGAGTGTGGTTTTGAATATTCCTTATCCGCAGTTCAGCGTTCATTTTAACATGAGCCATACGGGCTTTTCTGTGATCTCTTTCTCAAAAACGGATGACATCGTGATCCCGAACATGCTGATGCTCTCAAATGATTCGCATCTTTACCGGGAAGGATTGCCGACGCGATACAATAACTACCTCAATCTCTAAGTTGCATTTTCTCAATATGGATGCAGAAAACCAGATTAAAAGCAGTTTTGCTGTAGTATGCGGTATTTTTATCTGTTAAAATGAAACCTGCAGATTGCTGGAAGTGCTGTGATCTGAGAGTAATTAACAGAAACCGGCTGGGCTGACAGCATTCTTTTACTAACATCTGGAGAGCTGACTAAAGACGGAGCAATCAATATGAAAAAAAGGCTGGAAGAAGTATTCAGATCTGATTCGAAATACATGGCTTTTTTCTTGTCTGTTATCACATTCGGGCTTGCCCATGGACTGTACAAGGGAATCATAGATAATTACCTGGCTGAAATCGTGGGCATGTCCGGTTTCGACAAAGGCGTTTCAGAGTTTTTCAGGGAAATGCCCGGGCTGCTTCTGGTCTTCATGCTGGCAGTCCTTTATACATTCTCTGCCGAGCGGATCTTCAAGCTGGGAGCGCTGTTCATGATGACAGGTATGGCAGCGCAGTCTCTCGTACCTGCCAGCCGTGTTATGGTCATTCTGTGCATATTTGTCTATTCCATGGGTGAGCATATGCAGCTGGGTATGCGTCAGACATTGTCGCTGCAGTATGCCAGGGAAGGGCGTGGCGGAGAAGCGCTTGGGTTTCAGAATTCCGCACAGCAGATCGGTACATTGGCAGGGTTCCTGGTCATTGTCGGTTTGTTCTTCTTCGTGAAAGCCTCGTATCAATTGTACCGGATCATATTTGCTGTCAGCGCGACTATTATCGGCCTGGGCTTCTTTTCCAGCCTGCGTATAACAGGCTCCAGCGCAACGGATCCCAATAAGAGCCGGTTTTACTTCCGGAAAAAGTATACGAAGTATTACATGCTTGAGGTCTTCTACGGCGCACGCAAACAGGTATTCTTTACATTCGGGCCTTATGTTCTGGTGACATTCTATGGGGCCAATGCTATGACGATCAGCCTGCTGTTCGCCATATCCGCCATCTGCAGTTTCCTGCTTTCGCCATTCATTGGGAAACTCATAGACAGGATCGGGTATAAGAAGGTAATGATCGCCGATACGCTGATCCTTGTCATTGTCTGCTTCTTCTATGGATTCGCGCATCATATTTTCGCGATGAATGTTGCATTCATTGTATGCTGTGTCAACTATATTCTTGATTCGATTATCTCGCTGGCTTCGATGGCTTCAAATGTATATGTTCAAGATATTTCCGACAATCAGGACGAAGTGCGGGCTACGATTTCGACCGGCGTATCGGTGAACCACATGATCACGATCTTCATTGCGCTATTTGGCGGATGGATCTGGAAAGTCCTGGGCATTGAGACGCTGTTTATTCTTTCGGCTGTGCTCGGTTTGTGCAACAGTGCTTATGCAGCAACTATCAAAACGGGAAAGAAAGCATCAGCATGATGATGCACTGAAGCCATTTTTTGAATAGCGGACAGTCATATTCTGACTGTTCCAACGGGCATATAGTGAATCCAATCATTGGTAATGGCATGCGCGGAATACAGGATTTCTGCAGCTCCGCAATGCCATTTTGCTTTGCTTGGGTTTTCGCTGAAGTCACTGTTGAGAAAAACCATAAAATATGCTTTAATTCTTGGTGTAAACACCATATGACAATATGCTTATAAAGTTTCTACTTGAACTGGTATGATTTGTACTGATTCGCAATGGAGGATCATTGACAATGGAAGTCAGAAAGTTGACACAGGAAGAGAAGTTTAATGCACGTCTGATCTCAACGTTTGCATTCCATTTCAGAATGGAAGACCCGGAAAAAGAAAAACGTGAAAGCGAGACAGACCTGACAGAGGACTGGGGTGCTTTCGATGATGATGGCCGCCTGATGGCGCATGTCATGAACTTCAAGTTTCTTTTCCGCCAGGATGGACAGTGGGTCCCAGCCGGGGGAATAGGGTCTGTTTCCACACTGCCTGAATACCGGGAACGCGGCGCGATCCGTGCGATCTTCCGGGAGCTGCTGAAGTCGTCATATCAGGAAGGACAGGTCCTGTCCGGACTGTATCCGTTCAATCACGCTTTTTACCGGAAGTTCGGCTATGAAACAGTCCGCTGGCGGGATCAATATAAGTTCCCTCCCGAGATGCTTCGTGAGTATCATTTCTCAGGGCGTGCCGTGCAGTGGCAGCCTGGAGATCCGGTGAGTGAGTATACCGCTCTTTATGAGAAGTTTGCTTCCGACTTTAATCTGGCCATCCGGAGGGATGACAAGAGAATGCAGGATGACCATGTAAAGGGCGAATGGAGCAAAGACCGGCGTTTCAGCTATATGCTCTATGAAGAAAACAAACCCGTTGCTTACCTGACATTCCAGGATGTACGGAAAGATCCGGCACCCGAGCTCGCAGTAAAGGATTATGCCTGGGACGGGAGCGCGGGGTTCCGGGCACTGCTGGGGTTCCTCGGACGGTTTACCGCCGATTACGGTAGCATCTCGATCTTCCTTCCGACCTGCCTGGAGCTGGCGTCCGTGATCCATTCGCCGAGCGCGTACGACATTGAACAGAGCGGCTGGCAGAATTACATGGTGCGCGTTGTAAATGTGGAAAAGTTGCTGGGCATCCTGCGGAAGCCCGCAGACTGCAGCTTTACTGTCCAGGTCAGCGATTCAATGATTCCGGAGAATAATGGCGTGTGGGCAGTCCGGAATGATAAGGCAGAACGCACAGAGGCACAGCCTGATCTGTGTGTATCGGTACAGGCATTA
>JAEEGF011197032.1_pt1 | contig 10322 bp, 4 predicted proteins | sample 9134171 | NCBI WGS metagenome assembly JAEEGF01 (sample SAMN16246542, study PRJNA631951) | gut metagenome | biome: gut microbiome; feature: rumen; material: AP-attached | host: Bos | place: Iran: Karaj | collected 2018-10 | reverse complement strand
ATGCTCCGTACATTCAGTGTCCAGATTGTGCGTCTATTCAAAAATATATACGAACAGTTGAAGGAGAGCCAAGGTTTAAGATCTTAGACTCAAAAAGCCGAGAACGTGCAAATAACAAAGTTATTGGACAAACTCCAACCATATCCCAAACTCAATCTCAGAATCAACCTCAAGCTCAAGCTCAGCCAGCAAATCCACCAGGTTCTCCAAACAATATTAAACCTAAACCAATCGAACATAACAATACATATAAACCAATAGACAAAAAACAAATGATTTTGGATTCTATTGGAGAAGATGGTCTCCAAAAAGCATATAAACTTGTGGGAAATTATCTGTGGTCAACTTCTGACAAAGTGCGTAATAATGGCCGTGCTAAGGCTATCAGAAGAATGATGAAAGAGAAATATCCACTAGAAATAGCATCGAAAGCCATCGAATATGCCGAAAGGTCTCCAGAAGGTCTGAAATATGCTCGCCAGAAACTGATAACTATGCTTGTAGTTCTTGCGCTAATAGGAGTTGGAATAATTTCTATTTTCTTAGCTTTTCTTTAATAGATTATTACCATTCCCTAAAAACATTAATTAATAATGAGGTGGTTTTTCGTTGTGAGGTCTGTTCTCCAATAAAGGAGACTGTTCATCCTTATTTTTTAATTCAATTATTTCTGCTTTTAGTGCTTCTATTATACGTTCATGATTTATTATAACTTCATTTAGTTCTTCAATAAACTTTTCTAAATAAGCTATACGTTTCTCAACTTCATACATTCTATTTTCATCCATAAAACCATAAACTCTTTTCTCTAGGCTAATTTAAACAATAAGAACAAATAATTAATTTTAAATGATATTAACACTCTAACCAAGAAATAGTCAAACTTAGAAAGTAATTCAAGAATCTAATAACACGCTCTCGTTACTATAAGTCTTATTAAAAATTAGAATAACAAAAGTTAAATCATCGCCAGCTTCAGCATCATCACCAACGAATTAATAATATGCTTTCAATATATTATTATAATAGTTTTCCGGATTAGAATCCCAACAATTCAACAAAGTAGTCTTGAGTCTATCATAACCCAGCATTTCACCATTTTTATTTTTGCATTCAACAATACCGTCTGTATAGAAAACAATAGCATCACCAGGTCTAAAATCTAAAGGCATTTCTTTATAAACAGCTCTTTTAAAAGCTCCTAAAGCAGCTCCGGCCATCTTTAGTTCTATTGCAATATTTTCAGAATGTCTAATAAGAAAAGGTGAACAAGCACCGGCATTGCCATATAGATTTTCACCAGTTTCAGAGTTTACATGCAGATACTGGAAAGTCATTATTTTTTTCTGTTTACTAGTCTTTGTTGCCAAAATCATTTTATGCAGATTATTTAACATCGCTGCAGGAGATTTTAAAGAATCCCCACCGCCAAGAATAGCTGCCTTAGCCATAGCCATAATTACTGCTGCACCCACACCATGACCGGCAACATCTCCAAGAAGTACAGAAAAACTGCTATCATCGACCTTAAAAAAGTCTAAATAGTCGCCCCCAACGTCAATCATTGTAATTGATTTTCCATAAACAGAAAAATTACCCTGACTGAATTCAGGTTTTGGAAACATACTTTCCTGAACAATTTTAGCTACTTCTAATTCTTCAAGACCAACCATGACATGATTGAAAATACCGCCAACTTCCCCAAATTCATCTACACTAAGACCAGATAATCTATATTTGAAATTTCTGCTTTCAATAGCCAAAGCTCCATCCTGAAGAGTAAGCAACGGTGTTATAAAACTTTTTGTCAACAAATGAGCCAGACCAATAGAGAGAATTAGACATAAAACTCCAAGAATCCAAAGCAATGAACTTTGCTTATATATTAAATTATCAATATTTCTAACTGGATATAATCCGATAAAATTATAATAATTAAGTTTTCTACCAGAAAAGCTAACAGCAATATAATCTTCACCATTCAGTTTTAATATTTCCAATTCTTCAGTAGGTTTTTCTTCCGCTCTTCTAGCAAATAACTCTAATTCAGAACTACAATTGTTATAAGTATTCGGAGTAAATTCTCTTAAATATTTTTCATAAGCGATAATTTTATAATTTTGTGGATTCTTATTAGCTAAAACAATAATATCAGAAATAAATCTGGCTTGAAGATCATCAGGATGCCAAGAAGCCAAAACTCCATAGTCTGCATTTCCATCATTATTAAGCGAAATAAATTTAAAATAGGTTAAATTACTTTTGTTACCAAAACCCCATTCTTTAATTTGTCCAATAACTTCAATAATATTATAAATTATTTCAGGAAAAGTTTTCTGCATAATATTTTCAGCTATTAATTCAAGTTTACTTAATATATAGCTAGGGATTTCCTTCCCATTTAAATCACTACAAAGCTTTTTAACAATAATATTTGCAATTCTTAACTCATCGTATCTATACGATTTAATCTCTGAATTAACCTCGCTATTAGCCATATCAAAATTTATAGAATCAATTGAACCAGTGTATTTAAAACAACCTTCTGCCGTTACAATACTTTGAGTATCGCTTGAAATACAATAAAAATCGAAAGCACCGTAACGAAATATTTTCTCCCACAGAACCTTCGCATAACTATTATTAACTTCCTTATGCTTTAATCCTTTAGACCATTCACTAATATACTTATCTAAATCATCGCATATTTTTTTCGTATAAGCCTGATATCTTTGTTCTAAACCAAGCAAATTTTCAACAGACCAGATTCTAGCTTCTTCAGTCATAGACATTCTTTTATGAAGTTCATATTCTCGTGATACAATTGCTAGTGACAAAAGAGGAATTCCTGTAGCAAAAAGGAATAAAAAGCCCAACTTCAGTCTGATAGAAGCATTCCCTGGAACATTTAAAACTATAGTATTCCAAAAATATTTAATAATAGGAAATGATAAAACAAAATAAATAATAAAAGACCAAAAAGCTTTAAAAAGCAAATTAATGTTGTTATTATTCTTTTCTACAAGAACAAAAATATAGTGATTGCTAATCAAAAATTGATGGCATATATAATAATTTCCAATATCAATAAAATTCTGTTCTCTTATCTTTAAATCCGACAAGGCTTTTTTTACATAATCAACATCATTAATTGTTTTACTGCTCCAAAAACCAGTATCAATAGAATTAGAATCATATATTCCAGATACTATATTTTTACCAGAAGCATATTCAACAGCATTATATCTTAAATGTTCAATACCTTTTAGAAGTTCTTTAGAAACAAAAACAAAGAATCCTCCCCATTTTAAAGAATAAATAGCACAGGGTGGTATTATCCCGGAACTATCTCCCCAGACAAAACTATAGTTTTCTTCATCATAAAAGTATCTGATAGAACCAGTGACAATTTGTGGTCCTGCAATTTCTCGAAGAGATTCTATTTTGCCTTTAGATCCTTTATGTTTAGCACCTTGAACGTAAGTTTCGTTATATCTAACATAATTATAACCTTCATTCCATATCTTTTGTGAATGATTATAGAAATCAGGATTAGAATTATATTTAACTCTTCCATCATTATAAACAACGACAAAATCTATATTTTTACCATAATAACCCTTAAGTTTTTTACAAAAATCAACACTGGTTTCAATAGTTGAATTTGGATTATTAATTTCATTCATTGTAAAATCATTAAACATTCTGCAAAAATATTTTTCTGCAGAAATAGTTCGCCTAAGTTCGCTAACCATGCGTTGCATATCTATTTTCAAATTATAGGCAATCTGCTCTTCATTTGTATGCAAATAACTATAAACAGAATAGGAAAGAATAATAGCGGGAATAGCAACAAAACCCAATATACATGCAATAAAGATCAAATATTTATTAACGTGTTTTTCTTTCATCTTATTCTCTGTTTACTAGAATCAAAGTCAAATCATCATCTGGCTTAGGAGACCATATTTTATAAACTTTATTATATAAATTATAATAAAAAACCTTTGGATCAGGATCATAATGCTCAGGCAAACAAGCTTTATATCTGTCATAACCATATTGTTCTCCCTCTGCATTATTTGCTTCAACAATACCATCAGTATACAATACCAAAGATTGCCCTTCTAATAGAGCAAACTCTTGATTTTTACAACGGCATCTTGGCCCTATTCCAAGCGGAGTAGCAATATAATCCATAAAACTAGCAGTTTTATTTTTACTATCAATGATTACAGGAAAACAATGACCTGCATTAGTATATCTAAAATGGCCATCGCTTACACGAAGAACAAAATATTGAAATGTCATCATACGCTTTAATTTATCATTTTTAATAGCAAAAAACATCTTATGAAGCCTAGATGTAAGGGCAGCTGGATCAAGTTTGATTTCCTCTGAAGCAGTTAAAACAGAAGACTTAGCCATCGCCATCATTAAACCCGCAGGAATACCATGCCCGGCAACGTCTCCAATAATTATTCCCTGATAATCATCATTAATTTTAAAACAATCGTAATAGTCTCCGCCTAGAGTAGTCATAACAACACTTCTGCCAAATATTCTAAAATTTCCGACATCAAAATGATTACCTGGAAATAAACTTTCCTGAACAATTCTAGCTACCTCAAAATCTCCTAAACCTTCTATAACACGATTAAATACCTGGTTTAAATGTCCAAATTCATCTTTATCTCCAATAGGAACACGATAGGAGAAATTACGGTCTCCAATAGCCAGAGCAGCCTCACCTAAGTTTTTAATAGGTTTCAAAAATTGCAAGGAAAGCATATGACCAATTAAAATTGTAAGTAAAAGACTGACTAAGGCACCAACTACTGTTTTAATTACAATTAAATTGATTTCTTTATTAATACTATCCTCAGGAGTTACAGCCAATAAAGTCCAATTTTTTAAATTAGTGCCTTTTATACTAACAAAAATTAATCTTTTATTATCAATATTAACGTAACCGCTATTTTTTTCCATCATACCCAAATTCCGATCAAGAATCGGGAGAACTCTTTCTTTATACTTTTCTGAGCCATAAAAATAATCAGACATATCTGATTTTACAAAAAATTCTGTGTTAGTAAAAACATTATACAAAGTCTTGAAATTCTCTTTAATAAATAAATTTTGAAAGACTTCTTTTTCCCAGAAAATAATAAGAATATAATTATGGTTGAAATTTAGAAAATCACCAAATGAATAGCTATAAAAAATTCTGAAATAATCACCAAATTTAAATTCAACAACAGAAGCAATATTTTTCAAAAACACTCTTATCAATTCAGCATCTTCCGGATTAAACATATTAGAAAAAACGTCTCTATGTTGAATATTAATTGTCTTTTTATTTGCAAAAGCAAGAATTGCTTCACCTAATGAACCCATAAATTCTAACTTATGAGTAGCCTTAGACTCATCACGTTTATTAAAAAGAATCTTACCACTACTAGCAACAAGATAAATGTCCGAAGCATTAAAAGTATTAAATAATTCAGAGATGCTATTTATTTCAGACTGTTGGACAGTATCTTTTCCAATCTTTTGAGAAATATCTTGAACGCTTACATTTATTCTTGATGTATAAAAATCTAACATTGAATTATAACGTGCATCTAGTTCACGCAAAGTTTTTTCTAATTCACCAGCAATTTCATTTTTTAAAGAAAGTCTTTTGCTGTCAAGAAAACCTTTTGCAATAAAGCCTAGAACAGCTATAGGCGCAAGATTAGCCAACAAGAACAAAACTGTGAGTTTCCACCTAATTGAAAAGAAATGCCTTTTATATAAAAACCAAAAACCACAAAAACAATATACAGCTAATAAAATAGAAATAAAAATTCCAAACCAGAAGTCTCTTTTATATTCAAAATTCCAATTTTCATCTGTCTTGTGTAAATAAGAAAATACTCTAACTGCCGATTGAGGCATAGACATTTTTACAATAGCTTTCTCATTTTCAAAAATACTATCACCAGCATTTTCAAATGTTGTTAAAGCCAAACTTAATATATTTTCATATTTTTCAGGAAATGAAGAAACTGGTTTGTCAAAATCAGGGCTGATAGAAAAACCATAAATAATATCAGAACTGTTTCGGTTTAAGCTATTTGCAACTTTTTTTAATCCTGAAAAATCATTTAATAATTCATTAGAAATAAAACAAATAAAACTGATTTTTTCATTAATTGAATACCATACAAAAGGAAGATTATTTCCTAATTCAGTGAGAAAAGGTCCTGAATTTATATTATTAGTTATTGGGAACTTTAAATTTTCAGGAATAAATATTCTCCCTAAAAAATTGCGAAGCATCTTCTCATTTTTTTTAACAATATCTAGATTAGAAACTCTTGTAGAAATATCTTTTTTCAAATCCTTTGATACCTGATATAAAACTTCATATAATTTATTCAAAACATAATTATAACCAGGTTTATCACAAAGCTCTTTTATTAATTTCCCGTTATTGTCCCACACGAAAAATTCAAATCTATTAGGGTATTTTAATTTGAGATTTTTAATATTTTCTTTAATGAATTCTTCAGGATTATCAACCTTTTGAGCATAGTCTGAAATTTTAGATAAAACAAAATGAAAATATCTTTTATTGTTGGAATATTTATCCATATATTCCATTGCTTCAGACATTTCAGCTATTTTTATCTGTCTAAGATTATCTGTGTTGGTTTCGAAAAATAAAGTTAAAGAACTATGTAGCAAAAAAATAGGAAAAAGAATAAAGCAAAAGAAATAAACCATGAAAGACAAAGTTTTCTTACAAAATGAAGCAAACTTAGTTCTTACTAACTCAAATTTTGCCCAATTCTGTTTTTCAGATTTATTTATTGTCTTTTCATCAACAGTATTTTCTATTGCTTCCGCCATTTTATTCTCAAATTAATCTAATTTAATCTGTTTCTTCAATCTTTAGCTGTGCCGAACCCATATTTTCAGAATAATCATCGACTTCTACTGGTTTATTGAAAACCAATATTACAACAGTAACATCATCTTCTGCATCATCTTTATTTCCACCAATATATTCAAGGTAACTATTATAGACATTATTATAAAACTTTTTAGCGTCTTTATCCCAACACTTTTGCAACAAATTCTTCAAATTATCATAACCAAGAACAACACCGCTCTTATCCTTGCATTCCACAACACCATCCGTGTAAAAAACTATAGCATCTCCATCATCAAAATCAACTTCTGTTTCAGTAAATTTTCCCCTTTTAAAAGCTCCTAACACTGCTCCTGACAATTTTAGTTCCTCAACAACACCTTTAGATTTACGGATTATAAAAGGAGAACAACCGCCGGCATTGCTATAAACTCCATGTCCAGACTCGCCATCCAAGAAAATATACTGAAAAGTCATTATTTTTCTCTGATTCTGAGTTTTTGATTTATAAACCATATCATGAAGCTTAGTTATTAGTTTCAGGGGAGTTTTCCATAACGAATCAAGAGAAACCAATCCAGCCTTAGCCATAGCCATTATTAAAGATGCTCCAACACCGTGCCCTGCGACATCTCCCAAGGCAACAGAAAACTTATTATCCTCCATTTCTATGAAGTCAAAATAATCCCCCCCAAGAGCCCCCATAGCAACACTTTTTCCATACAAACTAAAATGACCCGTTTTTATTTCAGAATTTGGAAGAAGTTGTTCCTGAATTGCACCTGCTACAGATAATTCTTCCAAGTCCACAATAACCTCATTAAAAATCTTACCCATAGCCCCAAATTCATCACGACCAAGAGATGGTAACTGATATTGAAAATCTTTTTTTTCAATAGCCTTGGCCCCATCATAAATAGCAGAAAGCGGAGAAATAAAACTCTTTATTATTATTGATGAAAGCATAATGGTAACGACAAAGCTAAGTAAACTGAACATAATCAGCTCATTCCGCCTTAGTGCTACATGTTCTTCTATTAAATCCAAAGGATAAAGACCTATAAGTTTTGACCTTTCTATATGCTTACAATCAAAACCCATTGCAACATAATTTATTTTTTGATGTTTAAGAATTATTGGTTCTTTTATGGGATAAGGACTTAGTCTTTTACGAAATTCTTCTAATGCTAAGCTATATTCTTTCTTAGGTATAAACAAATTTTCATTGTTCCAACAAATTACTTTAAGTTTTAATTCGTTTCTATTAGCCTGAATCAAAGCACTATCTAGATAATTTCTTTGAAAATCTTTAGTTCTAATTGTTACTACCATAAAATAATCATATAAATTATTATCATTTAAACAAAAAGTATCAACCATAGCTGGGTGAATATTTTGTCCAAATCCCATAAGCATATAAGTTCCCATTTTACAAATTATATCAAAAACAAAACTATCCAGCTTTCGACGCATAGTCGCTTCTAAAACCAATTCTATTTCTGTTGCTGTTTTTGAATTAATAGGCTTATTATTAAATTTATTCAATAAGTAATATCCTAGTTTCTGAGAAAACTCCATTTGACTTTTTTTTTCTTTATCATATAATTTACGTTTTCTATTCTTTTCAGCTTTGGTCCTAGGATTAACGTAAATACTCTTATCTAAACAACTATCATCATATATCCCATCTCCTGTCCTTAACAAAGTTTGTCCCTGGCTAGCGATCAAATACAAAACCCAAGAGTCAGAAGAAATTCCATAATATAATCTATCAAGATCACTCTCATCTAACAAAGAATTTTTCTTATTCTTTATAATATCAGTTTTTATTTTTTCTTTTCTAATAATTGATCTGGCATACTCCAACTCATATTTTTCATCAAAATCCTGTAAAAAAGAAGTTCCTTCGCTTATTATTTTCTGAATATAATCTGCTTTAGCCTGTTTTAAGTAATCATTACCAATAAATATCAATACTAAAAGAGGCAATCCATTGGCAAAAAAGAATAAAAAACCTAGTTTCCATCTAATAGAAACTTTATCTAATTTTCGTAAAACTATAATATTTCTACCATATAGAATTAGAACAATAGAAAAAATAAAACAGATTAATACAGCTAAATTCCAATACGCAGATGGTTTTATATTTTCAATATTAGACTTATCAAAATATCCATAAACAGTAATACCAGGCCTTAAAAACTTTGGAAATATATAATAATTATCTGATTTAATTTCTAATAAAAGTTCTTTTTCATATATTAAGCTAGCAGACTCTATTTCTTTTATTCTATCTTTATTCAAATTATCATGATAAAATATATTTTGCCTAGAATCCTTTATAGAAAATCCAAAATTATAAGATAGCTCTCCACTAGTAGTTTCAAGATATTTTTTAACACAACTGATATCTTGCAAACTTTCTGGTTTAATAAAAACCATAACTAAACAGTCATGAATAAAAGTATTCCATATTAATCTTCTTTTATACTGACTATCTGTCCAGCAAAGCTGTAAATCTTTATTAGCAAATTCTGTAATATTCAAATGACTTATATAAAACTGAGGACCAAAGACTTTCCCAAGACTTACTTCTTCTTTATTAGTTATAACATCATCTGGCCCAGGTCTTTTATATTTCCAAACACAGTTAAATGCTATTTTCCAGTCCTCAAAGTTTCCTCCAAGAGTATCAGATGCTATACCAGGAATAGCTCCCAACTTAGGATGATAAACAATATAATCAAAATCATAATCTAGTTTTAAAGAATTTAATTCATTTGCTAATATTGTCATACTTTCGGAAGTATCTTTCCCTCTTTTTGATTTTTTACTAATTCTATTATCAAATAAGAAATACCAAAACTTTTGTTGATCAGCAAATGGCTCAAGTCTTGTATAAAAAGCACTTATTTCTCTAGATATATCTTTTTCAAAAATACTTCTATTTTGAATCCATGTATAATAATAACCTGTAATTACCATTGATAATGGGATACCTGCAAAGCAAAAGACAAAAGCAATAAATTTAATGTAATTATATAATTTTGCTCTGTTCATGCTTCAACCTCACAAACAGAAGATATAATTTCAGATTTATTAGAATTTAAACCGTCAAATCCAAATTTAACCAAAACCATCGTTATATCATCATCAGCTAAAGGAGACCACTTTTTATACCCAGAAAAGATTTGGTTATAAAAAATTTCTGGATCTTCTGAAAAACTATCAGTTACTAATTGAGCAAAACGTTTTATCCCTATAGATTCTCCTTTATCATTATGGGCTTCAAGCATGCCATCTGTATAAAGAAGAATATAACTGTTGTTTTCCAATATTCCCTCTGTATTTGTATATCTAGACCTTTTAGTTATTCCTAAAGGAGTACCATCTATTTCAAGGA
>JAEEGF010631878.1_pt1 | contig 10322 bp, 9 predicted proteins | sample 9134171 | NCBI WGS metagenome assembly JAEEGF01 (sample SAMN16246542, study PRJNA631951) | gut metagenome | biome: gut microbiome; feature: rumen; material: AP-attached | host: Bos | place: Iran: Karaj | collected 2018-10 | reverse complement strand
ATTTTATAGAATCCGGCTCTATTAAGCATGGTGGTGAAACCGAATAAAGAAAAAATACTGAGAAAAGCGGAATATCTAGAGAAATTCTTGTTCATTTGGTGTATCATAACCTCGCGTGTTTTCGTGGGATTTTAATTCCGAGTTGATATCAATTATTATACCACAAAACACGCATAAAATCCTTATTTTTCAATGGTTGTAACGGTTTTTAAATATCGTTTTTTCCACATCAAAAGAACTTCAATATTTTTTCTAAAAAAATCAACGCATGTTTTTAAAGAACACCTAAACCGTATGGATTAAGGTTTATTCCTAAAATTCAAGTGGGAAACTTGAGATTGTTATATGTTCTAATCCGACGGAGGTAATCATATTTTCCAGATGTTTCTTTTATATATTTTCTTCAAGGATGCCGGGAGAATGCGGTTAATCCGATTAATCCGGTTAATCCGGTTAATCCGGTTAATCCGGTTAATCCGGTTAATCCATCCGGAATGCTCACGTTGCATCAGAGGTCTCCATTAAAAGCTTCTTATTTTTTGTGATGTGAACCAAAAATATGTGATTTTTGCTATAATGCACCGTGCAGTTTTATATTGCCGGCAGAGGTATTGTTTTATTGACGGGATTGCCGGTCCGGCATCCTGTGTGTTTCTGTATCTGTCCTGCTGCCGGCGGTTTACAGATAAAAATACCTGCCGAGGTATGTGAATAAGGTTAAGGAAGCGTTCAATGGCTGAAATCAAACTGGCTTTTCTGGGCTACGATACTGATATGGGTAAAGCCCTTATTGAGGCTATGGAGGATGACGGAATTCAACTTGATGATTATATTCCGTTATCATATACCGCAGATGAATATGATGCTATAAGTTACCAGGGTAAGAACTACCAGATCCGCAGGGTGGATGATTTTGAGCCTGAAAGTGCCAATGTTCTGCTGGTCGCAGGTAAGTACAGTGAAGCCCGCAAACTGGTGGAGCTGGCCAGAAAGCATAATATCGTGGTGATTGATGCCGGCGGTATTAATGTTGATGACGGCAGAATATTTGTTGACGGTCTGGCTGATGCCGACACTGACTTTGTGTATGATGCCGGTTATCTGGTTCCTATGGGGTCTGAAGCCACTATGCTTTCACTGATTCTTAAACCTGTCAGTGAAAGAGCTGAGATTTCCTCTGTGGATGCAGTAATGCTTGAAGCAGTTTCCGGTCTCGGGGATTACGGTACCTCCGAGCTGGCGAGGGAATCAATAGCTCTTTTCAACATGAAGGATATTGCACCGCGTATTTTCCCGAGCCAGATGGCCTTCAATGTCCATTCAGCAGTAGGGGATATTAATGAGGACAATACCACAACCCATGAAAACATGGTTATATCAGAGCTTAAATCTGTTCTCGGGGAAACTGCAGATGTGGTTAATCTTACCTCAATGGTGGTTCCGGTATTCTACGGTCATACCATGAGTATTAATATCAGCTTCAGAGCTGACGTGACCACTGAAGAATTTATTCAGCTTCTGGAGTCAGCTCCGGGAGTGGAGATTGTTGATGATGAGGAGATTACTCCGGTAAGATTCGGCAGAAAGGAAAGCATTCTTTATGTTTCCCGCATAAGAAAGATAAAAGGGCGTGACTCCTCTTTTACCATGACTGCGGTAATGGATAACTTCCTGAGAGGTTCAGCACTCAACTGCCTTGGTATCATCAGAAAACTTGGATTGAAATAAGGTTCTTTTTAAATGAATTTCGTAAAAGCTTTTTTATGTTCAGCAATACTGGCTTCTGCCGTTGATGCTTACGCTGTTACCTACAAGGTGCCGACTGACGGCAGCCGTCTGGTGGGGGAAGTTCTGGTTACCACTGTTCCCGGAGGCAACGCCTCTCTTGAGAGTATCGCTGCGGAATACCAGCAGGGGCTCAGTAACATTATGGAGGCCAATCCTAAAGTTGACCCGTATTCTCCGAAGGAAGGTACTACCATAATCATCCCGCAGCAGCTGATTCTTCCGGATACCGTTCATGAAGGTATTGTGGTAAACAGTGCGGAGATGCGTCTCTATTATTATCACAACGGTCTCGTTGATGTTCTTCCAGTCGGTATCGGTCAGCTGGGTAAGGATACTCCGGTAGACTGGGTGACCAAGGTTGAACGTAAAAAAGCTGGTCCTACCTGGACTCCTACAGCCCAGACCCGTGCCGAGTATGCCGCCAAGGGTGAGCCTTTACCTCCGGTGGTTCCGGCAGGTAAGGACAATCCTATGGGACTCTACGCCCTTTATGTCGGGCGCCTCTTTGCTATTCACGGTACCAATGCCAATTTCGGTATCGGTCTTCGTGTAAGTCACGGCTGTATCCGTCTAAGAGATCCGGATATTGAATACCTCTTTAACAATGTTCCGGTAAATACCAGAGTTCAGTTCATTAATGAACCGGTAAAGGTAACCAAGGAACCGGACGGCGGTATTTATGTTGAAGTGCATCAGCCTCTTTCAACTAATATGAACGATCTTAATTCTACCGGTTATTCTCCGATAACACTGAAGCCGGCCATCAGAAATTTCTTTATCGAAAACGATGTTGACAAGAGTCTTTTAGATGAAATCTTTAATAACCGCAGCGGTATTCCGGAGCTTGTGAATACCATTGATTTCTAACTGAAGCGGAATTCAGGCTAAAAAAAATGAACAGGGGGCTGAAAAAGCCCCCTGTTCATTTATGGTTTATCCTGTTCATTTATGGTTTATGCTGTATCTCATTTGCAGTGTGTCGGCATGATCTTATCTGCCGGCAGACGGCTGATGGATTAATTCCTCATCTGCCGGCAGAAGGATTGACTTAACGCGGGTTATTCCGGCCATTCCTGAGACGGTCTAGATGCAATGATTTTTTTATATTTCATTTTTCTTAAAAAGGCAAACAGCAGGGCGGAACCGATATAGAGATAAACCCACATAAGACCGAATTTCTTGAAAGGAGTTTCTCCGTATGTCGGTCTGAATTCGGTTCTTAAGGTGGCGGTGATGTTTTCCGGAATGGTATCCACAATTCTGCCGTCGCTGTCGATAACAGCCGTAATGCCGTTGTTTGTGGCGCGCAGCACCGGCTTCCCGAATTCCCTGGCTCTCATTCTGGCGATAAAGAGGTGCTGAACCGGACCGTTGGTGTAGTTGAACCAGCCGTCATTACTTACAGTGACGATAAGATTGGTATTGTCATAGATCTGCTCTCTCAGCTCAGTGTTGTAGGCCATTTCATAGCATATGGCGGAAGCTACCTTGAGATCCTGAATGATAATGTTCGGCTGGTTTCTGCTGCCTCTGGTGAATGAACTCATAGGCATGTTGAATATCGGGCCGAACTGACGCAGCAGCCATTCAAAAGGCACAAATTCGCCAATCGGTACCAGATGTCTCTTGTAGTAGCGGTTGCCTTCGCCGAATTTGTACTTGATGTTTTTCTGGCGGTCGATAACCCCGAGTCCTAACATACTGTTGAAAAAGAGTCTGTTCTTATCATCATAGTACTGGATGCCGGTGATAAGACCAATGCCGTTGCTTCTTGCAGCTCTGTCCAGGGTGCTGATGACCTTAAGCTTTTCCATGTTGTGCTCCAGATCCGGAATGGCAGACTCCGGCCAGATCATGATTTCCGTATCCAGATTGGCGATGAATTCATCGTAATATATCTGCAGTTCCTTCCAGATATGGTTGGGATCCCAGTGCAGGGTGGTGTTGACATTTCCCTGAACCAGAGCCACCTTCATCGGGTTGCCTTCTTCAATGTAGCTGAATCTGCTTAGCGGTGCTGCGGTAATCATAAGTATTGCCGGAACAGTTACATAGACAATGTTTTTTCTTATGAAGATATAGGCAAGATATGCGGCGGTCACGAACATAATAAGAGAGATGCCCTGCACCCCGAATAAAGGAGCGTAGCCGCTTAGGATGGAATCAATCTGGGTATATCCGAGCATGTCCCAGCTGAAGCCGGTAAAGAGAACACTGTTGATAATCTCCGCCAGTGATAAAAGGGCCGGAGCAAGTATCAGACTGCGGACAGTCGGGATGCCGGCGCACAGTCTGTGCGAAGCGTAGAAGGCCAGTGCCGGAAATAATGACAGATACAGTGAGAAAAGGGCAATAGTCAGGAATGCCAGAAAAATCGACATCTGGCCGAATCCTGTCATTACTGAAGTTATCCACCACAATGTGGATATATGCATGCAGAAAAAGAACAGCAGAGCAAAAAGCGCGGCGTAGAGCGGAGATGAATGCTTACAGGTCGTCCACCATAATGCCGTTAGGGAAATCAGGGTTATATACCATAAATTGAACGGGGCAAAGCCAAGAGTGGCGGTAAAACCGGCAACTGTAACCAGAATAAGACTGGTAAGCAATTTATATTTATGAGGTATGCGGATCATGGTGAAAAACGGGTAACATACTGATAGATAGAATAATTATTTTTGTATGCTAATGATACACACAGCATAAGTCAGTGTCAACGTGGCGGCCGGGCCCGAGAAGTCCTGAAAAAGTAAACCGCCGGTTAACTGAACACTCAGGTGTAGAACTGTTATTCAGGCAGAACGGCGGTTTTTTCATTATTGCTTATGGAGTCTGTTTTCAGATATCGGAATCGTCCTTAGGCAGAATTGTCAGCTGGATGACATTGGTGGAGTTTTCCGCGGTTGACAGCACCTTGAACTTATAGTTGTCAATGGTCACGGTTTCGCCTTTTGCAGGGAGATGGCCGATGGCATGCATGACCATGCCGCCGATGGTGTCATATTCGGTATCCGTGTATTCCGTCCCGAATTTTTCATTGAATTTTTCAATCGGGGTGATGCTCAGAATATGGTAGGTACCGTCATCGGTTTTGGTGATTTCCTCCTGATCATTGTCATCATTGTCGTATTCGTCTTCAATTTCACCGACAATGAGCTCCAGGATATCCTCAATGGTAACAAGACCTGACACTCCGCCGTATTCGTCAACCACAATGGCCATGTGATAACGGCACTGCTGAAACTCCTTCAGCAGACGGTCAACGTGCTTGCTTTCAGGAACCACTACCGCAGGACGGACAATGTCACTGAGTGAGGCGTTGCGGTCCTTGGTTACAATGAATTTGAGTAAATCCTTGGCGAGCAGGATACCTTCAATATGATCCTTGTCTTCGTGGATTACCGGATATCTTGAATGACCTGAGTTGATGATTTCCGCCGTGGCTTTGTCAATGGAGTATTCTGAGCTGATGGTGACCATGCGGGATCTCGGAATCATAATATCCCTTACCCTGAGTTCGGAGATTTCAAAAACCCCCTTGATCATGTCTTCGGTGTCTTCGTCGATGATCTCGCGATCCCCGGCATCGGAGATAATGTCCGCCAGATCTTCCTTGTCAGCCGGATCGCCTTTGATTATATGACTTAATCTGTTGATCCAGTTTTCCTGTTTATGATGATTGTTTTTCGAATTCGGATAGCTGTCGTCGCTACTCATATAAGTAAATTTCGGTTGTACCGCTCCTTGTATCTGATAGGTTACGCTATTATATATTAAGAGCCTTAATTATAGTCATACCTAATTCAAAGTTTGTTGTTTTGGTTATATATTTGTTTTCTATCCGTAAAAAAAGCCTGAAGTTAAAAGCCCCGTCAGTAAAAATCTCCAGAAGTGAAGAAGTATCTGAGGTAAAAATACAGTCAGTAAAAAAACTGAGGTACGGGGATTTATGTGGGATTACATATCAGACCGCAGATTTTTTCCGGGATTTTTCCGGAATATTTTAGGAATATTTCCGGAATACTTCCGTAGTACGCGGTCTTTTATGCCAACAGGGATGTTTTTATTCAGCCTCATCATCAATGTACGGATCCCTGAAGCCCATGGATACCATGATTTCAGTTTCATGTCCCTCCATGATTTCCGCTTCACTGTCAATGATGTGGTCAAAGCCTAAGAGATGGAGACAGCCGTGAACCACCATGTGAGCCCAGTGGGCCTCTAAAGGTTTGTTCTGCTCCCTGGCTTCTCTTTCCACCACATCCTTGCAGATAACCAGATCGCCGATGTAGTCATTTATGAAAGGATTCCCCTCCAGATCGAGCTCTTTTTCTGATGATGTGTCATCGCCTGCATCAGCTGAAGAATTATCATCTTTATCCTCTGCGTCATTTTCATAATCTTCATCATCGGCCGCATAAAAATCCGGATCAATAACGAAGTCATCGTCGGATGTTGCCGGGAATGACAGAACGTTGGTAGGTCTGTCCTTACCGCGGTACTGCAGATTTAGTTCATGGCTTTCATCCGGTTCAACAATACGGATGGTGAGCTCGGCGTTTTCTCTGAATCTGCTTACTGCAGCGGTGGCAAAACGGGTAAACTGCTCCATTGACGGAATATTGCTGTCGTCCTTCACGACGTACTGAAGCTCGATGGTTACCGGTCCGGTACCGTATTCCTCACGGTAGTACTCCGGTTCATTATTCTCGTATGACATGTCACCGGTAAAACTTTCACTGGTCATTTATTTTCTCCTGAATTATGGCGGCCTGATACGGCTGCTGCCGTCTCAGGCCTAAGGAATAGGGTGGTCAGATTTCCGTTCCGGTGCCGGTGTCTCCGGCAGAAGAACTGTTCTCTCCGCCGGTGGCGGCTGTAGAAACAGCCTCAGCCGGGGAAATGGAACCGGCGGTACCGGCCGCGGCTTCATTTATGCCGGAGCTGCTGCGGGCGAAACGTTTTGCCGGCCTTTCGAAAACAGTGGCATCGTTTCTATCCTGACGGGACTTCATATCATATTCTTCATAGGCCCGGACAATCTTTGCCACAATAGGATGTCTTACCACATCCTCTGAGGTGAAGAAGTTAAAGCTGATGTCATCAATGTTGCTGAGAACCTCAATGGCATGCTTGAGTCCTGATTTTACATTTCTAGGCAGGTCGATCTGGGTGATGTCACCGGTAACTACGGCCTTGGAATTAAAGCCGATACGGGTCAGGAACATTTTCATCTGCTCTACGGTGGTGTTCTGGCTTTCATCAAGAATGATGAAGGAATCATTAAGGGTTCGTCCGCGCATGTAGGCAAGCGGTGCCACTTCAATAATCTGATGCTCCATGAGCTTCTCCACCTTTTCAAAGCCCAGCATTTCAAAGAGAGCATCGTAAAGCGGTCTTAAATAAGGATCCACCTTCTGATTAAGATCTCCGGGAAGGAAACCGAGCTTTTCTCCGGCTTCAACAGCAGGTCTTGTAAGGAGAATACGACGGACCTCCTGTCTTTCTAAAGCATCAACAGCAGCCGCTACGGCAAGGTAGGTCTTACCGGTACCGGCAGGGCCGATGCCGAAGCTGATGTCGTGGCTCAGAATGTTGCCGATGTAGTCGGACTGGTTGCCTGAGCGCGGTTTGATAATGCCTTTTTTGGTCTTAATGGTGACACTCTTATGATAAAGCTCATTGAGTTCTTCAGTGATGGCCTCACTGTTTTCCTCTGTATCCGCATCCAGAACACGGGCTTCGGTGATGGCGAGATGAACGTCATCAGGGGTGATGTCCTTAACCTTCCGGCCGCGCAGCGGTGCGGTTTCGATATAGAGATCCTGCAGAATGCCGATGGCTGACTGCACTCTCTTTTCCGTACCGGTTACTGAGAAAATTTCGTTTTTATAGGAGATCTGCACCCCGAGACGGCGTTCAATCTGCTTGAGATTGTCATCGATAGGGCCGCAGAGGCTTACCAGCCGGTCTTTGTTGACCGGTTCCAGCACAGTCTTTCTGGTAATAATGTTATTAGGAACAGTTTTCATAAGTTCATAAGTTAAATACAGTTTTTATCATTCCGGTTACTGATGTCACAGAGACTTATGCAGTAACAATTTCTCCACGCAGGGTGTGGGTCAGAACATCAGTTATTTTTATGTCCACAAATGTACCGATAAGTGACGGATCACCGACAAAGTTTACCGTACGGTTGTTGTCGGTACGGCCGCGCAGTTCGGCGGTATCGCGGACGGAGAAGCCTTCAACCAGCACCTTCTGAACGGTATGGAGCATTTCACGGCTGTAACGCTGTGCCTGGTTGTTGATGGCGTTCTGCAGCTCATAAAGTCTTTCCTTCTTTACCTGCAGCGGGATGTCATCAGGATATTCGGCCGCCGGAGTATTCGGTCTCGGGGAATAGATGAAGCTGAAACTCTGGTCGAATTTTATGGTATTGATTAAATCCATGGTTTCGGCAAAGTCTTCGGCGGTCTCACCCGGGAAGCCTACGATAAAGTCGGTGCTTATGTAGATATCCGGTCTTACCTCACGAATCTTTCTTACCACCTCGATATAGTGTTCTCTGGTGTATTTGCGGTTCATTGCTTTTAGTATTCTGTTTGAACCGTTCTGCACCGGAAGATGCAGGGCGTTGGCGATCTGCGGCAGGTCGGCGAACGCCTGAATGATTTCATCAGTGAAGTCCTGCGGATTGGAGGTGGTGAATCTGATTCTTTCCACACCGTCAACGGCTGCCACCAGATAAAGGAGCTCGGCAAATGTACATACGGTACCGTCCTCATGTTTACCGCAGAAGGAGTTGACGTTCTGACCTATAAGGTTGATTTCCTTTACGCCCTGGGATGTAAGATGAGCTATCTCGGCAATAATCTCCGGTACGTTACGGCTTATTTCAGTACCGCGGGTGTGCGGTACCACGCAGTAGGTACAGAAGTTGGAACAGCCCTCCATAATGGTGACGAAGGCTGACGCACTGCCGTGGGCATTAGGATTCGGCAGAAAATCGAACTTTTCCATAGGAGGGAAGGTTACGTCAACCAGTCTCTCTCCGGTGGCAATGACCTTATCAATCATGGAAGGAACGCGGTGAATGGTCTGCGGTCCGAACACCACTCCGACCATAGGTGCTCTTTTAAGAATTTTTTCACCTTCCTGAGAGGCGACACAGCCGCCGAGACAGACTACGGCATTCTCTTTGTACTGTTTCTTATGCTTCCAGGAGAACAGCTGGTTGAATACCTTCTCCTGAGCCTTTTCACGGATGGCACAGGTGATGAGAATTACCACGTCCCCCTCGGATATCTCTTCGGTCTGAACGTAGCCGCTGCTGCACATTAAATCGATGAGGCGGGATGAATCGTACTCATTCATCTGGCAGCCCCAGGTCTGTATAAAGAATTTTTTCATGAAAATTTAATTACGTAAAACATTAAAAAATAATTAATAAAAAAACCGGATTCCGCTGATAATGAAAGGACTGTCCATGATTTGAAGTAAAAAAAAGTTCTGCTCCTCCACTTCAAACTGTATCCTGTTTATCCTTCTCTTTATCCTCTTAAAACTGCCGGAGTGACAGTTTTTTTCCGGGCGGTATTTATAGTTTTTGAGCTGTTCCTTAAACTAAGTAGAAGTAAGGAGCAGTCCGTCTATACCGGGTACCTGCAGAGTACTCCGGTTTCGTGAGGAATGTAATAAAAATAAAACAGAGCCGGCCGGTGGATTACTTTTTCTGCGGTATTTTTTATCCGGGATATAGAGAATTCTACTGAGCGCATTTTAGCATAAAAGAGTACTTTGATTAAAAATAGTTGTGATCTGGTTAAAACAAATATTGTTTTATTCTGAAAGGCGGAACTGGCACCCGGAGAGATGATGCCTCCGGTATCTGCCGGTGTGTTCTGTATGTATATTCTGTATGCCGGGAAAGTCTCCCGGGCGGAGAGGCCCTCCGGGATTCTATGAATCCATGAGGACGATTGAAGACGGTGAAATAAGGGTGATGTCCGGGAATCAATTGAGACTTCCGGCAGAAGGCGGTAATCAGCTAAGCACCTGACTTTTACGGATTTATCACCTGACAGTCTGTCTGTCATGACTCATCCGGAAGAAAATCAGGAAGCCCGGTACTGATTTTCTGAAAAAATTAACTTCCGGAAAAAACGGTTTTATCCTTTCTCATGTAATTATCAGCGTTTGATGTATCAATATCGAGACGGTCGGAGCTGCTTATTGCGGTGGCCGTCATCTTGATTTTTCTATCCACAATAAGACTTTTGTGTAGATTAACGTTTAAAAATGCAATAAGTGCAAAGACTACGAACATGATATTGGGAATGAGTAATTCCGCAGCGCTGATATTGCCGCGCGCCATCATGGCAATTCTTATGGCGGTCACGACGGCATAGACTGCCCCGCCGGTCTTCAGTACAAAATGGAGATTTTTCATACTGCCGAAACTGAACGGAAATTTCTCTTTCTGATGCTCACTGGATAGAATTCCTATAATAATAAATAAGAAAAAGGTAACA
>JAEEGF010243977.1_pt1 | contig 10322 bp, 4 predicted proteins | sample 9134171 | NCBI WGS metagenome assembly JAEEGF01 (sample SAMN16246542, study PRJNA631951) | gut metagenome | biome: gut microbiome; feature: rumen; material: AP-attached | host: Bos | place: Iran: Karaj | collected 2018-10 | reverse complement strand
GTCTCCAATCTGCGCCTCTTCATTGCTGTCATCGAGGAACACATTGTGTCGGCAGTACCCTATCCCAACGGCGAAACGGAGCTGTACTACACCATGCGCAAGATGCTGACACCTGTTGACGGTCTGCCTCTCGAATCGTCTATATCATGGAATGTGGGCTTCGATTGGGACATCGACAACTTCGACGACCTGAAAGAGCTGGGCGTGGTGGCCTACCTGCAGAACATAGAGACCCGCGAGATACTGGCAACGGCCTACAGCGGACCTGAGCCAGAGGGTGAGAACAAGCTGGCGCTGCTGAAGCTCTACGACACCCCTGACCTCATCTGTACCCCCAACTACTTCGGCAAGGTGATACTCCGCAACAACGGAGCCAACGCCATCACCTCCGCTACGCTGAACGTCCGCATCAACAACGTGGAGAAGCAGTATCAATGGACGGGCAACCTCGGCTACTTAGACCGTGACACGCTGGCGTTTGAAGGCTTCGACAGCTTTGGACTCGTCGAGGAAGGCAAGAACGTGGTATGGGCATGGTTCAGCAATATCAACGGCAGCAGCGCAGAAAGCAACCTGGTGGAGTCGTCGTTCGACAATGCCGTACAGGTGACCCATGCTGCCCGCCTGAAACTCTATACCGACAACAAGCCGGAGGAAATCACGTGGAAGCTCTACAACTCCGCAGGGGAAGTCATGGCTGCCGGAGGTCCCTACGACGGACAGGCCCGTAAGTTCATCACCGTGGACTTCAACCTGACCCGCGACGACTGCTACCTCTTGGAGTTCCTCGACAGCGGCAAGGACGGCATCAAGGGCAATGCCGGCAACGGCTACTACCAGCTGTACCAGGTGGACGAGAACGGCAAGACGAAGCGTATCGCACAAGGCGACTACGGCGGCGAGGTATTCGACCTGTTCTTCAGTCTGAAGGATGCCCCTGCACCACCCCACCGTCTGGTGCTCTTCGAGGAGTTCACCAACACCTCCTGCGATCCCTGCGCCGAGTTCTCACCGTCGTTGGACAGAGTCATCTTTGAGCGCATGGGCGACATGGTGCCCATCACCTACCACTGGAACTTCCCCTCCCAGCAAGACCCGTTCTTCCTGAACAACCCCGACGACGTGCTGGCCCGTGCCAACTTCTACGGCATTACGGGCGTGCCCTCCCTCTGGGTCAACGGAGAACGTGCGCCGGCCTTGGGCTATGAGGAGTATTTGGACTCCTATATCGACTATTCCGGCAGCATTGCCGCCAAGGTTGACATCAATACAGAAGCCGCTATGGACAACGACCTGCTGACCGTCAACGTCCATGTCGCACCTGCTGGCTATATCGACCCATCGGCTAACCTGCGGCTCTTCGTGGCTGCCGTCGAGGAGCGTGTGGAATGGACGGAACCTGCCGCCAACGGCGAACGCAGCTGGAACTACGTCATGCGCAAGCTGCTGCCCACCGCCGAGGGACAACCCCTCGATGCCACACAGATAACACCGCAGCAGTTCTCGTTCAGCTGGCCCGTCACAGGCTATACCGACCCCACAGAGTTAGGCCTTGTGACCTTCGTACAGGACATGAATACCAAGCAGGTGCTCGGCACCGTCTATACGCCACGACCCACCGGCTACGACCAGGCCGCCAAGATACTGCAGGTGAAAGACCTGCCCGACCGCATCTGTACGCCGGAGTTCAGCTGTGCCCTCGTGGTGCGCAACACTGGCAAGGAGACGCTGACCTCTGCCAACCTGAACGTCAGCATCAACGGCAGCAAGCAGCAGACGGCATGGGCCGGCAGTCTGGAGCCGCTGGCTATCACCACCATGCGCGTACCTCTCTTTACTGACTTTACCCTCAGCAGCGGAAAGACCAACGACGTGGAGCTGTGGCTCAGCGACCTGAACGGCAACACAGAGACGGAGAGTACCCACAGGCACTATGTGCTGGCCAATTCCGTATCGGCAGCCAATGCCGTGCGACTGACCATCATGACCGACCCGAACCCCGAGGAGATTACGTGGACGGTGCTCAACTCTGCTGGCGACGTGGTATGCCAGGGCGGTCCCTACAGCGAGGCCCGCAAGAAGATGGTCATCGACCTGCCGCTCACCGTGGACGACTGCTACCTCTTAGAGTTTGAGGATGCAGGCAGCGACGGCATCAAGGAAGGCCGCGGCTACTACATGCTGCACGAGGTCAATGCCGAGGGCAAGACGCGCCTCTTAGTGCAGGACACCTACGACACTTCCCTTCACGACGTATTCTTCAGCCTGCACAACGCTGCCGACACTGGCATCGAGTGTATTGCCATGCCACAACAACAGAAGGAACAGCCCGCCTACGACCTGCAGGGCCGCCCCACTACAGAGGCAACGAAGGGCATCGTGGTGGTGAAAGGGAAAAAGGTGAAAAGGTAAAAAAGTAAAAAGGTAAAAAAGTAAAATAATAAACATTACAGCTTATGAAAAAACTTTATGCACTTATCACACTGGCACTGGCTGGCATCACTACCGCCTCTGCCCAGTGGAACACCAACGCTACGCCGAAGTGTATCTTCAGCACCACCCACGTGGATCCTGAAACCGGCGAGACCGTAGTGGGCGACTACTACGCCTGCAACCCCAAGGCAGTACGCACACCCGACAAAAAAACATGGATCGCCTGGAAGACGAGCCGCTCGTTCAAGGTGAACGGTGTCACCCGTGCTGGCGAGTGTACCTATCTGCAGCTGCTCGACATCAATGGTGTGCCACAGTTCGAAGAGCCTATCCTCATCAACGACCATGTGACAGCATCATGGTGGTCGGAGTACGCCCTCTGTGTAGCCTCCGACGGCTCAGCCATCGTCACCGTGGCCGACAGTCGCGCTGAGGAAGCCACCATGGAAGGTGAAGAACGCAACGGAAGAAACTTCTCACCCGCCATCTACAAAATAGACCAGGAAGGCAACTTCCTCTGGGGCTTGGACGGTGTGGAGTACAGGAACTTTATCAGCTGTCCTTACACCACTGCCTATGTTGTGGGTGATGACACCTTCTTTATCTTCTGCGAACTCTCAGAAGACAGCACAACAGGTATCACCTATATCCAGCGTATCAGCCTCGACGGCGTACCGGCTTGGGAGGAGCCTAAGGTGTTGCGTGACGAGGCTTTCCTGCAGTACAAAATACTGCCCTCACTCGACGGCGACCTGCTGCTCTTCGACTACACCGCCGACGGTTCCCGCGTGCAGCGTCTGAACCGCGACTTGGAAGAACAGTGGGACGAGCCTGTCATCTACGACGACCACCACTACGGCGGCTACGAGATGAACCACTACCGCATAGTCAGCGATGGCAATGGCGGTGCCTGCGTAGCTTTCCAGCGTGCCATGGGTGATTTTGCACATAACATCCGTGTGCAGCATATCAACGAGGACGGTTCGTTAGGCTTCGGTCTGGAAGGCCTCGATGCTGCCAATACGGAAGACAACGACTACGACTACTGCGGCATTGCTGTGAATCCCGATACCCAGGAGATTCTTGTAGACTTCGAGTCGCAGTTGGCAAGTACCTACGACGTCATGCTCCAGAAGTTCTCTTTCGACGGTGACTACCTGTTCAATGAGCTGGGACTTAGCATTGCCAACAAGAACAGAGCCACCAACGCCTATGCCTTCGGAAAGGTGGGTTCAGGAGCAATCCCCGGCACCTCAGACTGGATAGTGTGTTACCGCGACGTGCAGAATTTTTTCAACGTTTCGTTCGTCATCCGTCGCTACGACAAGGATGGCAATCGTGTTTGGACAAGGACTATCGGCCGAGAGCTTGACCCCACCAGCGTCACAATGGCCGTGGAGAAGGAGGCCACCTACCTCTTCTACCGTGAGCAGAAGTCCAGCAAGGAGCCTGGTATCAAGATTTTCCGCATCAGCAACGACGGCGACTACAATGTGACCTATCCCGACACTGGCATAGAGACGGTTCGTGGTGCAAAGACCCAGCAGCAGAGCTTCTACAGTCTTGACGGCAAGCAGCTCACGCAGCCGCAGCATGGCCTGAACATTGTCCGCAACACCGACGGTACTGTTACCAAGGTGATCCGTTGAAACGAATTTATTCCTTTTAATATTAACTAACACTATTAACGCTTATGAAAAAACTTTCTTTCTTAGCATTGGCGCTGCTGGCTGTGCTCTCCGCATCAGCCCAGATGGCTGCCTACTCCGTGGCTACCAACGTTGTCGGCGAGCCGGGTGAGGCTACCGTCATCGACCTGCAGGGTACTGTCGGTACAGACTTCTCAGGCCTGATGATTGATGCTGACGGCAACATGGAGTTCAACAGCGTGGAGAATGCCAAGGGTTTCCCCATCGGCTTTGAGTTCCGTTACAACAGTCAGAAGATGACGCACTTCCTCATCGGTACTGACCTGGAAATCCAGCTCTCGCCGACAGAGACCATCAGCACTGACGTTCACAAGAACAAGAGCAGCTGGTTTACCAACAGCAGCATCCACGATGTCATCGGTATCTCTCCCCGTCAGGGAACGTACGGATTGGAGGACACCCAGATCAGTTACTGGATAGAAGGTACAGAGGGCTACCGCGCCCTGTGCATCGAGTACAAGAACATAGACTTCCAGGGCACTTATAATGCCGACAACGACTACTGTGGTGCCAAGGCTACCGTGCAGTACCGTCTGTATGAGCAGAACGGCAACATCGAGATGAAGGTCAAGGGCATGAAGCCCGTGAATACCGGCAGCAACAACTTCATGCGCCTCGGCATCTTAGGCGACCCCAACGACTTTCTGCAGGTACAGGCATGGGATGGCACGGTCATCTCCGCCCGCGACAACAGCATCAGCTATTCTGTTAGCAGCTATCCTGTGGACGGTCAGGTCTATACCTTCCAGGCTCCCGAGCCTTGCTTCAAGCCAACCGTTTCTGGAAGCGACCTGCAGTTGACATCTACCACGACGCAGATCAGCGGCACGTTCCAGATTGGCAACGGCGACCACTACATCGTGCTGGCTACCACCGAGGATGCACTCACTGAGAAGCCCGCCGACATGACCAAGTATCAGGTAGGCGACATCATTGGCAACGCCAAGGTGATTGCCATCACTACTGCCGGCGAGTTCTACAGCCCGAACGACCTGGAGCAGGGTACGTACAACGTCTTCGTATTCGCCTTCAACAGCATGTGTATGGACGGCCCGCTGTATTGCAACGAAGCTATCAGTGCCACTATCGCCCTGAAGCCCGGTGCTCCTGCCAGCCTCACCGTAACTGGTACCGACAAGAACGTGTTGAGTTTCAAGGCTGAGGACAGCGGAGCACAGATGCTGATTGCCCTGACCGACGAGCAGGGAACGAACCCCTCCGGACAGTACCTCACCACTGGTGCCTTCGGCGAACCCAACGGCTTCTATCAGGTCGGCGACGCCATTGAGGGCGGCGGCAAGGTAATCTATATCGGCAACACTACTGACATGACACTGAATGACCTCACTGCTGGTCAGGCTTACTTCCTGCGTGCATGGAGCACCGACGGACAGGGCGGCTACTCTTCCGAGTATCAGGACGCCAATGCCGTGACGGCTGCCGAACTGCCTTGGGAGTTTGACCTCACGACGGCTCCTATCGGCGAGACACCTATCGGCTGGACAGAGCATGAGGATGACGTCTGGTCGATGAACGAGCGTGCAGGCTACTTCTACAACCAGATGAACATGGCTGCCGAGAGCGCTGAGAACATCAACGTGGCATGGCGTGAGACTCACGACATCTACCTTGGCGAGGGCAGCAACTGGCTGAGCATTGAGATTGCCGCTACGGAGATTCCTTTCCGCTTCGCTACCGACTGGACCATGGGCGACAACGACAAGGTTGCCATCCAGGTGACTACCGACGGCGTGGAGTATAAGGACATCCTTGTACTTACCAAGGACAACATGCCTGAATATACCGACGAGGAAGGAACCACCAACATCTGGAAGAACGGTGTATTCACTCCGTTCAAGGTGAACTTCAGCGAGTATGCCGGACAGAAGGTTCGTGTACGTCTCTACATCCAGCGTATGTCAAAGGGCCAGGTACAGTTCAAGAACTTCAAGCTCGACGGCACCCTCTACGGTATCGTCGGCAACATCCCCGGCCTGACATGGGACGACGACATCTTCATGACACAGGATAAGGACAACAAGAACATCTACACCGCATCACTTGATGTGGAGATTAACGAGATTCCCGCCGAGGCTTACGAGTACAAACTGCGCAGCAACCAGAACTGGGATGGCTATCAGCTGCCCGCAGAAGGCAACCAGTACTGGATGCCCACAGAGACGGGTTCCTATACGCTGGTATTCACAGCCGATCTGGCTAACCACCAGCTCAGCCTGAGCGCACAGCGTCCCTATCAGGTGAGCTTCAAGAACGAGGCAGGCTGGACCAACGTCTATGCCTACACTTGGATTGAGGATGGCGAAGGCCACGTCATTGCAGAGCCCAGCGGCGCATGGCCCGGCACGAAGGTGGAGAGCACCTTCAGCATGATGAGCCGCAAGTTCATCTACAACTTCTCTTCCGAGCAGCAGCCCCAGTATATTATCTGGAACAATGCCGATGGCTATGAGCCTTATGGTGAAGAACCTGCCCAGACTGACAACTACGTGTTTGTCAACGGCAAGGAGTACAGCGTCTATCCTGAGATTACCAGCGTGGCTCTTCCTGGAAACTACAACGGCTGGAGCACGGCAGAAATCTCGGCAGGCGACTATCCCAACATGTGGCAGACAACCATTGGCCTCACTGAGGATACTGAGTTCAAGCTTTTTGTCAATGGCAACTGGCTCGGCTATAGCGATGTCACTATCGAGGCTCCGGAAGGATGGGTTGTTGAGGGAAGTGAAAATAACAACCTGAAGCTCATGCACAGCGTCGCACAGAAAGATGCCTACTTTATGGTGGCCTACTGGCTGAACCCAGGAATCGATGTGAAAGAAGGCTGGCTCATTGCTGTCGAGGAGGGTGACCCTGGCAACATTCCCACAGCCATCAGCGGCGTTTCCGCTAAGACTCGTAGCAACGAGACCGTCTTCAACATGAAGGGTCAGCGCCTGAGCCAGCAGCAGCGTGGCGTGAATATCGTCAATGGTAAGAAGGTCGTGCGTAAATAACGCTCAAGATCATGAAGAAGTAAACGCTTCTTTTCCCCCTGTTTACTACGGACTCCGCAGACGTTTGATGCGGAGTCCGTAGCTTTTTTATGGATGGAATCGCATAAAAATAGGGTTTATTCTTTGTGAATCAAATAAAAAATCGTACCTTTGCCGCATATTTAGCAATATATATAATAAGGTATAAGAAAGAACATGAAGAGATTATTAGTATTTGCGGTTTTGTCAGCCTTGGTGTGTACTGTCAGCGCACAACTGCCGAAGGTACTGCTGAAGGACCTGAACGGCAAGCCGGTTAGCACCGACACGCTGTCAAATGGCGGCAAGCCGTTCATCATCGACTTCTTCGCCACGTGGTGCAAACCCTGCAACCGCGAGCTGGACGCCATTGCCGAGGTTTATGAAGAATGGCGCGAGGAGACTGGCGTGAAAATCATTGCCGTATCCATCGACCAGGCCCAGAACATCCATAAAGTGAAGCCCTTGGTGGACAACCACGGCTGGGAGTACGACGTGCTGCTCGACCCGAACAGCGACCTGAAGCGGGCCTTGGGCATCCAGATGATACCCTACGTGCTCATCGTTGATGGTCAGGGCAACATCGTCTATAAGCACAACGGCTATACCGACGGTGCCGAGACAGAACTGATAGAAAAGGTTAGAGAACTGGTGAAGCCATGATACGACAACTACTGACAATGGCCTGCCTGTTAGCACTGACTACTCATGCCCAGGAACAGGACAAACTGACGCTGAGTGGCAGCATACAGAGCGATGTGCTCATACCGCAGAGCGACGAGAAGATTGGAGCCACAACGGATGGCGACTGGGGCAAGACCAACACCTACATTGACCTGAACGCACAGAGCAAGTACGTTGATGCTGGTGTGCGCTTTGAATACCTACAGCACCCGCTGCCTGGCTTTGAGGACGACTTCCAAGGCTGGGGCGTGCGTCACTATTGGCTAAAGGGTAAGTTAGAGGCTGAAGGCCGTTCCGTCGAGGTGACCCTTGGCTCGCTGTACGAGCAGTTCGGCTCTGGCTTCATACTGCGCACCTACGAAGAGCGTTCCTTAGGCATTGACAACTCACTGCTGGGCGGTCGCATCCTGCTGAAACCCGTCAAGGGTATCACCCTAAAGGCATTGACCGGCACACAGCGCCGCTACTGGCACTACAACCCGGGACTCATCTCAGGTACCGATCTGGAGCTGAATGTCGACGAGTGGGTGCCTGCCATGCAGCGCAACCAAATACGCCTGATGTTAGGCGGCTCGTGGGTGAACAAATACGAGAAGTCCGACGACAACATCATGGCCGACCTGACACACCGCGTCAATACACCGGCATACGTCAACTCATGGGACGCTCGCCTGCAACTGAACATCAAGGACTGGAGCCTGTTGGCCGAGTATGCACAGAAGACCGACGGCCCGTCGTATGCCAACGGCTACAACTTCCGTAAGGGTACCGCAGCTATGCTGAGCACCAGCTATTCACGCAAGGGATTGAGCGTGTTGCTGCAGGCCAAGCGTTCGGAGAACATGGCCTCGCTGAGTCGCCGTATGGAGAACAGCACCCATAATGCCTCGACTATTAATCACCTGCCAGCCTTCACGCTGGACCACACCTATGCACTGGCAGCTCTCTATACCTACGCTACACAGTTGGCCGACGGAGAATGGGCCTATCAGGCCGAGGTTGGCTACAACTTCAAACGCAAGACACTGCTGGGCGGCAAGTACGGCATGAACGTCAAGGTGAACTTTTCATACGTCCGTGCCATCGACCGGCAGTTCGTGGACGGCATTGACCGCCGCAATATTGGCGGGCAGATGTCGCTGGCCGGTACCAGCGGGTACACGTCGAGCTTCTTCAAGTGGGGTAGCGAAACGTACTACCAGGACCTGAACATCCAAGTGACGCGCAAGTTATCGAAGTCGTTCAAACTGAACCTGATGTACATGAACCAACGCTACAATCAAGCCCAGCTGCAGTTGCATGGCGGCATGATACATAGTGACATCTTTGTAGCCGACGGCATGTACCAGTTGTCTCCAAAGACCAGGTTACGCGTCGAGGCACAATATCTGCACACCAAGCAGGACGAGGGCGACTGGCTCTACGGACTGGCTGAACTGTCATTGGCTCCGCACTGGATGATTACCGTCAGCGATATGTGGAACTGCGGCGACAGTGATATGACGCAACATGCGGAGAACACCCACTACCACTACTATCAGGCACTGCTGACCTTCAACATCGGTGCCCATCGTCTGCAGGCCGGCTACGGAAGAACACGTGAAGGCATCAACTGCTCAGGCGGCGTATGCCGTGTCATCCCTGCTCAGAAAGGTTTTACGCTGTCGTATAACTACAATTTTTAATGTGAAAAACGAAAAGTGAAAACATAAGATGAAAAGACTTTCCTTATATCTATCTCTTATCTGTTATCTGATAGCTCTTGTCTCGCTCACAGCATGTGACAGCATCGCTGAGAACGAGCGGCTGATTTATGTAGAACCTGCGGTGGTGCCACCAGAACCAGAGCCAGCTGACGAGATATACGATGCACCCATTGTTCCTGTGGCACAGCGCGTGCTCATTGAGGACCATACGGGGCAGAAATGTCCCAACTGTCCACAAGCCACCGAAATCATAGAAGCCGCCCAGGCAATCTACGGTAGCCTCATCGTTCCTGTGGCCATCCACTCACAGCAGCAGGGCATTATGGAACCCGAAGGATTAGGAACAATACTGGGCAACACCTATTATAACCACTGGGGACTGTCGTACAAGCCGGCAGGACTGGTGAACCGTTTGGACGGCGGCGACGGTGTGGTACTCGACAAGACCATCTGGAACTTCGCCATCAGCTATGCTTTAGAGATGGAGACACCGCTCGACATCCGCATCAAGGCGAAGCAAGATGCCAACGATGCCACCAAGGCCAACATCGACGTAAAGGTCATCTGCACCGCTGACGGCAAGTCGGTAACTGGCAAGCTACAGGTATGGCTGACCGAGGACAACATCGTGGCCGAACAGGACAACATGGGCACCAAGGTGAGCGACTACGTACACAACCATGTGCTTCGGGCTGCCGTCAATGGTGATTTCGGCGAGGCTGTCAGCGTCAGCGGACTGGAAGACACGAAGGAGTTCC
>JAEEGF011628106.1_pt1 | contig 10323 bp, 10 predicted proteins | sample 9134171 | NCBI WGS metagenome assembly JAEEGF01 (sample SAMN16246542, study PRJNA631951) | gut metagenome | biome: gut microbiome; feature: rumen; material: AP-attached | host: Bos | place: Iran: Karaj | collected 2018-10 | reverse complement strand
CCGCACACAGATACTCTCTAAATATGAGGGTAAGGTGCAGTGCGAATTGTGCTTTCAGGCATTAGATGCACTCCCTGAGGGCTTTACCGTTCCCGAGGGACGCCAGAAGCCGTGGGGTACCAACCACGCCGTGCTGATGGGTAAGGACATTATCAAGGAACCATTCTGCGTCATCAACTGCGACGATTTCTATGGTCGCGACTGCTTTATGCAGATTGGCAAGTTCCTGAGCAACCTTCCAGAGGGTGCCAAGAACCAGTATGCCATGGTGGGTTTCCGCGTATGCAACACACTGTCAGAAAACGGCAGCGTAGCCCGTGGTGTATGTGCCTACGACGACAAGCGCCATCTGACAGACGTCGTGGAGCGTACCGAGATACTGCGCATGGACGGCGTCATCAAGTTCAAGGACGAGCAAGGCCAGTGGCAGGCTTTGGAGGAGAATGCACCTGTATCGATGAACGTATGGGGCTTCACACCCGACTATTTTGCATATAGTGAAGCTTATTTCAAGGAGTTCCTCTCCGACCCGAAGAACATGGAGAACCTGAAGGCTGAGTTCTTCATCCCGCTGATGGTCAACAAGCTCATCAACGACGGCACGGCAACCTGTGAGGTGCTTGACACGACGAGCAAATGGTTTGGCGTGACATACGCCGCCGACCGCGCCGAAACCGTCAAGCGCATCCAGCAGCTGGTGGACGAGGGTGTGTATCCGAACAAACTGTTTTAAGGCATGTTGAAGGATATTCTGACAGACAGGGAGTGCAACAATTTGCGCTCCCTCATTGATAACGCTGATTCTATCGTACTCTGCTGCCATATGAACCCTGACGGCGATGCCTTGGGCGCTATGCTGGGATTAGGAGAAGTGTTGCGCACGATGGGCAAGGATCCGCTGATGGTGGCTCCCGACCAATTTCCTGACTATCTGCAGTGGTTGCCTTTTTGTGATCAGGTGGTACGCTACGACAAGCGCAAGGATTATGTCGACACGGTGCTGAAGATTGCCGACCTAGTGTTCTGCCTCGACTTCAATACACTGTCGCGCGTTGACAGCATGGCCGAGGCACTCCGCACTTCGCCTGCAGCCAAGGTGCTCATCGACCACCACCCCGACCCAGATGTGCCAGCAAACATGACCATTTCTTTCCCTCAAATGTCATCCACCTGCGAACTGGTGTTCCGTGTGGTGTGGCAGTTAGGACTCTTTGAGGCGCAGGGAAAGCATTTCGCAACACCTATTTATTGCGGCATGATGACTGACACGGGTGCATTTACGTTCAACTCCAGCAAACCCGACATCTTCTTTATTATCAGCGAGTTGCTGACCAAGCGTATCGACAAGGACAGAATCTACCGCAAGGTATATCACAACTACAGCGAGCATCGTCTGCGCATGGTGGGGCATGTGCTCTGCAACCGGCTTGTCGTCGACAGTCAGCGCCATGCAGCCTACTACACGCTGACCCGCGAAGACTTGAAAAAGTTCCATTTCGTCAAGGGTGATGCCGAGGGACTGGTCAATATGCCATTGCAAATCAAGGGACTGAAACTCAGCATCTCGCTGCGCGAGGATTCTGAGCGCGACAACGTGGTATGGGTGTCGTTGCGCTCCGTCGACAACTTCCCCTGTAACCAGATGGCAGAACAGTTCTTTAATGGCGGCGGACACCTCAATGCCTCTGGCGGACGCATCAATGGGACGATGGAAGATGCGATTGCCGCTGTCAAACAGGCTATAGAGGCTTACAAAGACCAGTTGGAAAAGAATTGAAAAATTGAAAAATTGAAGAATTGAAGCGTTAAAGAAATATAGTTTTTTCGTGGCGCCAGCAAAATTTTCAATTTTCAATTTTCAATTTTCAATTTATTTCGTACCTTTGTGCCCGAATTTTAAAAACAGACAGACAATGAAAAGATTTATCTTTCCGATGATAGTATTGCTCGGAGCTTTCCTGTACACAAGCTGCGAAAACTACGAGACATACGGTGACAAGAAAGAGAAGGAGCGTAATGCCATCAACCGCTTTATTGCAGAGAACAACATTAACGTCATCAGCGAAACGACATTCAAGGCACAAGGTGAAACCACCGACACGACAAACAATGAATATGTGCGCCTTGACCGTAATGGTGTCTACATGCAGATTGTCCGTAAAGGCTGTGGCAGTAAGCTGGAAGAAGACAAAGTTGTCAACCTGCTTTGCCGCTTCCTGGAATACAATATCTTGGAGGACTCCGTACTATTGTGCAACAACCGTACCTATTATCTTTACAACAGCACCACTGGCGACCGCATTGATACGTCGGCCTACGTAGACAAGATGAGTGTCACACGTACTGGTACCACGATATCGGCAACGTTCATCAGCGGACTGATGAAGATGTTCCATTCCTCGTCGTCGTCAGTACCCTCGGGATGGTTAGTGCCGCTCAACTATGTCAATGTGGGACGCCCCGATAATGACAAAGACGAGATAGCCAAGGTGAAACTGATAGTCCCCCACTCTCAGGGAACTGCCGAAGCTTCAGCCAGCGTGTATCCTTGCTATTACGAGATTACCTACGTACGAGAGAAGTAGCGCATTCGCTAATTAATAATTGATAATTGAAAATTGATAATTGAAAATATGACACTGATAAAATCTATTTCAGGCATCCGTGGAACCATTGGCGGACGCACTGGCGATACTCTCAATCCCCTGGATATTGTTAAATTCACTACAGCATACGCTACCTTCATTCCCCGCAAGTCGGGCAAGATTGTGGTAGGTCGCGACGGCCGCATCTCAGGCCCCATGGTGCGCGACGTTGTTTGCGGCACCCTGGTGGGCATGGGTTTCGACGTCATTGACATCGGCTATGCCTCGACACCGACCACCGAATTGGCTGTACGCATGAGCGGTGCCGACGGCGGCATCATCATCACAGCCTCGCACAATCCCCGCCAGTGGAATGCCTTGAAGCTGCTCAACAGCGAGGGCGAGTTCCTCACTGCTGCCGACGGCAACAAGGTGCTGGAGATTGCTGAGCGCGAAGACTTCCACTATGCTGACGTTGATGCACTTGGACATGTCACCATGGACAACAGTTTCGACGACCGCCATATCCAGTCCGTTCTGGACCTGCAGCTGGTCGATGCCGATGCTATTCGCCAGGCACGCTTCACCGTGTGTGTGGACAGCATCAACAGCGTGGGAGGTCTTATCCTGCCCAAACTGCTTGAGCGACTGGGCGTAGGCTATAAGTTCCTCAACGGCGACGTGACGGGCGACTTTGCCCATAACCCCGAGCCCTTGGAGAAGAACCTCACGGGCATCATGAACGAGATGAAGACTGGCCATTACGACCTCGGCATCGTCGTTGACCCCGATGTTGACCGCCTGGCCTTCATTAGCGAGGACGGCCGCATGTTTGGCGAGGAGTATACTTTGGTATCTGTAGCTGACTATGTACTGTCAGAAACACCAGGCAATACGGTTTCCAACCTCAGCTCCACCCGCGCCTTACGCGACGTCACCGAAAAGCATGGCGGACACTATGCCGCTGCCGCCGTCGGAGAGGTCAACGTGACCACGAAGATGAAAGAAGTAGGTGCTGTCATCGGTGGTGAGGGTAATGGTGGTGTCATCTATCCTGAAAGCCATTACGGCCGTGACGCCCTGGTAGGTATCGCCCTCTTCCTGACCTCTCTGGCCAAGAAGGACTGCAAGGTCAGCGAACTGCGTCGCCAGTTCCCCGACTACCAGATTGCCAAAAACCGCATCGACCTGACCCCTGAGACCGATGTCGATGCGATTCTTGTCAAAGTGAAGGAGATGTTTGCCAAAGACCCCGCTGCTCAGGTCAACGACATCGACGGTGTGAAGATTGACTTCCCTGACCGTTGGGTACACCTGCGCAAGTCGAACACTGAGCCTATCATCCGCGTCTACAGCGAAGCTGCCACCATGGAACAGGCCGACGAGCTGGGTAAGCGTCTGATGCAAGTGGTCTACGACATGCAGTAGTGAACAATAAAAAAAAGAGGCCTGAGCCTCTTTTTTTTATTCATAGTGCGTGTCAAGATAGGTGACGTGGGTGACGAGATACTCTTCAATGCCGTGTTTGCCGTCGGCACCGCCAATGCCGCTCTTCTTCACACCGGCATGGAAGCCCTGCATGGCCTCAAAGTGCTCGCGGTTGATATAGGTCTCGCCAAACTCCAGTTCACGGGCTACGCGGGTAGCGGTGTCAATGTCCTTGGTGAAGACGCTCGATGCCAGTCCGTATTCGCAGTCGTTAGCCCAGGCGATGGCCTGTTCGATGGTGTCGTACTCCACCAGCGGAATGACGGGGCCGAAAGTCTCTTCATGGATGATGTCCATGTCCTGACGGCAGTCGTCAAGCACGGTGGCAGCATAGAAGTAGCCCCTCTCGCCCACACGATGTCCGCCGCACAGGAGCTTGGCTCCCTGACTGATGGCACGCTCCACCTTTTCCGTCACGCTCTCCAAGGCGCGCTGCTCTACCAGCGGACCCATGTCGACGGTGTGGTCCTGACAGACGTCACCGACTTTCACAGCCTTCATCTTATCCACCAGAATCTTCGTAAACTCAGCCTTGACCTCCTTCTGGACGTAGACGCGCTCAGCATTGTTGCAGATCTGGCCGTTGTTGCCGATGCGACTGTCAACAATCCACTGGGCAGCCTTCTCCAAATCAGCATCCTTACAGACAATGGCAGGTGCCTTGCCGCCCAACTCCAAGCTGACCTTGGTGATGTTCTTCGAAGCAGCAGCCATAATGCTCTCGCCGGCACCGACACTACCCGTCACGCTGACAATGTCAATCTTGGGCGAGCCTGCCATCTCGTTACCGATGACACTGCCCTTACCTGTCACGATATTGATGACACCCTTGGGCAGTCCGACCTTGTCAACCACCTCGCCAAAGACGGTACAGTTCTCTGGTGTCAGCTGCGAAGGCTTGATAACAATGGTACATCCGGCAATAAGCGCAGCACCGGCCTTGCGGGCAATCAGGAAGAACGGGAAGTTCCAGGGCAGAATGCCTGCCACCACACCGATGGGCTTCTTCGTCAGGAAGATGGTTTCGTTAGGACGGTCTGAGGGAATGATCTCTCCCTCAATGTGGCGTGCGAAACTGGCCATATAGTCGAAGTACTCAGCCGTCACATCCACCTCGATGGTCGCCCATGTGATGGTCTTGCCCTGTTCGCGCATGATGATGTCGATGAACTCTTCGCGGCGCTCGCGGATACCGTTGGCCAGCTTCTTCAGCCAGGCAGCACGCTCAACAGCCGGTGTCTTGGCCCACTGCTTCTGTGCAGCACGGGCGGCATCCAGGGCGCGGTTCACATCCTCAATGGTGCCGTTGGGCTGGCGCGAGATGACTTCCTCCGTCGAGGGGTTCAACACTTCAATCCACTGGCCGTCACTGCTCTGGCAGAACTGGCCGTCAATGTACATTCTCAAGTCTTTCATAATCGTTTGTTTTAGTAGTCGTTAAAGTTTTCGTCCGACAAAGGTACGAAATTAAGGTTAAAAGGAAAAGTGAAAAGTGAAAAATTTGCTGCCGCACAATAAAATTTTCAATTTTCAATTTTCAATTTTCAATTTTTTTCGTAACTTTGTCGTCAAATAACCTGAAACAACATGCACATAGCCATAGCAGGAAACATAGGTAGCGGCAAGTCGACGCTGACGCGGTTGCTGGCCAAGCACTACGGATGGGAGCCACGCTTTGAAGCCGTGGAGCATAATCCCTATCTGGAGGACTACTACCGCGACATCCACCGCTGGTCGTTCAATCTGGAGGTGTACTTCCTGAAAGAGCGTTTCCGCGACCTCATTGCCATCTCGCACGCTGACCATACTGTCATTCAAGATCGCACCATCTATGAGGGCGTCTACGTCTTCATGCAGAATAACAAGGCCATGGGTAACCTGTCAGACCGCGACTACGAGACCTACATGGAATTGTTTGAGCAGATGATGAGCATGGTGCGCGTGCCAGACCTCATGATCTATTTGCGCGCTTCGGTGCCCCATCTGGTGGGCAATATCCAGAAGCGTGGACGCGACTACGAGCAGAGTATCCAGTTAGAGTATCTGCAGAACCTGAACGAACGCTACGATGACTTTATATATAATAAGTATAAGGGGCGCGTGATGACGGTGGAGAAAGACGGCATCGACTTCCTGAACCACCCCAAGGACCTCGCCCGCATTGTAGACCGCATCGACAGCACACTCTTCGGACTCTTCCCTGATTAAGGTAAAATTATTCACTTTTCACTATTCCCTATTCCTTTAGATTATGCATATCGCAGTAGCAGGAAACATAGGCAGTGGCAAGACCACCCTGACCAAATTACTCGCCCACCGTTACGGGTGGACGCCCCGTTTTGAACCCGTCGACAACAATCCCTATCTGGCCGATTTCTACGCCGACATGCCCCGCTGGTCGTTCAACCTGCAGGTGTACTTCCTCAACAAGCGCTTCAAGGAGGTGGTCGAGATAGCCAAGTCGGACGATGTCATCATCCAGGACCGCACCATCTTCGAGGATGCGCGCATCTTCGCCCCCAACCTGCACGGCCAGGGCATGATGAGCGACCGCGACTTCGAGAACTACACCGACCTCTTCGACCTCATGATGTCGCTGGTCAAGCTGCCAGACCTCATGATCTACATCCGCTCCAGCATCCCCACGCTGGTAGCACAGATTCAGAAGCGCGGCCGTGAGTACGAGCAGACCATGCGCTTAGACTACCTGCAAGGCTTGGAGAAACGCTACGAAGACTGGATAGCCACCTACAAGGGACCACTCATCATCGTCGACGGCGACAAGTGTAAGTTTGGCGACAACCCCGAAGACCTCAAACAGGTCACCGACATGATCGACGCCAAACTCTTCGGCCTCTTCCCCATGGAGTAAGCAGTGTACGACTTACTTGCCTAAGAACTTCCCGTCGAGGTACGACTGGAACGTTTCTTTATACATGTCGCCTATGGGCAGGAACGTTTCTTTGTCCATGATGACGCGGTTCTTGTTGACTTCCTGGATTCTTGTAAGATTGATGATATAGGAGCGGTGGATGCGCATGAAGTATGCAGGCAGCCGCTCCTCCATTTTTTTCATCGACAGCAGTGTGACGATAGGCTTTGCCTCACCCTCCACATAGACTTTCAGATATTCACTCATAGCTTCGACATAGCGGATGTCGCTGATGGTGACCTTCACGATACGGTATTCCGTCTTCAGGAAGATGGTGTCTTCAATCATCCCATCTGCCCCGGAGAGGGCTTCATTAGTTCTGCGGACATTGGTATCCCCCTCCGAGGACGAAGAGGAAGACGGTGTGAGCCTCTCCTTCAGCCTGTTGGCAGCACGCTGGAAATCCTGCATGCCGAAAGGTTTCAGCAGATAGTCAACGGCATTCACCTTAAAGCCCTCAACGGCATATTCCGCGTATGCCGTGGTAAACACGATGAGCGGCGGCACGGTGAGTGACTTCACGAAGTCCATACCGTTAAGGTCGGGCATGTTAATGTCGCAAAAGACGGCATCCACCATGTCATGCTCCAGGAACTGCCGCGCCTCCACGGCACTCTGGCACTGCGCCGCCAGTTCCAGAAACGGCACCTTGCCTATATAAGCAGCAATCTGCTGCAGCGCCAACGGCTCGTCATCAATAGCCATGCATCTGATAGTCATAGTATATAGCAGCTTGTAGTTTGAATATCCATTCCGATGACAAAGGTACGAATAAGTGAGAACAATTCAAAACAAAAACTTGTTTTTCTTTTGATTGTCGAGCGAGAGTACCTAAGAGCGTAGCTCAAAGGTACGCTACGAGCTTTGCTCGCTTCTACCTTTAGGTGGAAGAATAAGTGAGCGAAATGCCAAATTATTTTTGGCATTTCCGAACGGGAGTACCTACGACCGCAAGGTCAATGGACAAAGAAATGAGCTGGCCAAACGGTCAGCTCACTTCTTTCAGATTACGATGTCACTAATTACGGTGTCGCTTCTTGCATCTTATAGTAGACCTTCTCAAACTTGATTTTGCTGAGTTCCTGCTTGAGTTCCTCGTCAATCTGCAACAGCAGGTGGACGTTCTTGATGTCGCTGCCGGCATTGAAGTCACTCACCGTTGACTCGCCTTTCGAGTTGACTCCCAGCTTCAGCAGTCCAAAGTGCGGGATGCGGATGGGATGGCCGTTGCAAAGCAGCTCCACAATCTGGCGCGTGATGGCACTGTTGATGTTGGCCACCATGGTACGCTCAATCTTTGAGTCGTTGGCCATGTGGTTGGCCAGATCGTTGATGTCGAGGACTGAGTTCAGGAAGGTACGCATGAACCACTTCCCAAAGGCCAGACTCTTCGAATTGTTGTTCTTGTACGGTGTTACGCGGATAATTGCCATAATCTTGTTTCCTTTCTTACTTTTTAGGGTTCTACATTGTTGTTTTCGTTCTCATGTTCCATGACGTCCTGCCACTCTGTCTTGTCAGTCTCAAACTTGATGGCGCGCAGAGCGTTCTTGATGGCATCGCATGGGGTGAACAGGATGTAGGCCTCCTTCACCTGCTTGGCAGAGAGATACTTCTTGATGTCGTCCGTCTCAGGATTGAAGTCAGGATAGCGACGCTGTACGTCGGCCACCGACCATCCCTCCGACGAGATGCCGACCTTGAAGGTACCAAGGCCGTCCACCTTGATGGGATGACCATTACAAACCTGCTCCTTCATCTGCTTGAGCAAGGCGTCATATACTACTGCGATGTGGGTTTCTTCAATTCCCGAGTCCATCGCAGCATGCTTGCAGAGCGTAGCTGCGTCGATCGTCGACGTGTGCTTCACGGCACCATAGTACTTACCGAATGCCAGGCTCTTGCTGTTTGTGTTCTGATAAACACGGATAGTTACTTTTGCCATAGTTGTTTTTCCTTTCTTTTTTCTTAATTGTTAATATTGATAACTCTTTTTACTAATCTTCCCAGAAATCTTCCATTCCCATGAATGCTTGATTTCCGCACCGGTATTCGTTCACTACCTGCTGGGGCTCGTCTATCGTGAGCTGGGTAATGCCAAAGCTTTGAAGGGCGCTCGTCAATTTTTTGTATTCGCTGGTGCTCATAGAGTCTGGCCATCCTTCGCCACTGCACAGATATACGCTTGCCCCCATTTCCTCCCATGTACGGGAATGGAGCGGTTCTATCCACATCGACGTCTTCAATGTCAGCCGTATCTTCGGACAGTCTATCCATTCTCCGTGGTGGACATAGCGCAGGGTAAAGTCGCCACGCGGCAGATTACAAGGACCACGCGAGTTCAGGCGCAGCTGGGTCAGCCACACAACTCTCCAGCTTTTGACGTGCGTCCCTACGTTCAGCACCAGCCATCCCTCCTCCACATCATTATAACGCGTGATGTTGGTCAGCCTCAACTTCTTTAGCATGGCCTCAATCTCAGCCAGCTTACTCATCATGTTGTCATGTCTTGTTTCCATTTTACATCGTTCTTAAAGGGTTTAACTTCCGTTTGACGATGCAAAATTACAAGTATTTCTAATAGCATTTTTAGCTTCTAACCTCTTTCCGCAAAAAGATGGAAAGATATGGAAGGATGTGGAAAGGTTTCGTGGAAAACAGATGGAAAAACCGACGATCCTACATGTAGAAATCGTCGGTTTTCAGTGTGTTTTTTAAGTCTTCGCAAAGGTCATACAGCTGTCGGAAGGCACTGTACGACTGCTTGCCATGTAGTTTCGACAGGTAGGCGTTCTCGTTCCATAGCGAAAAGGGCGTTTGTCCCAAATAGCCGTTGCGAAAGCGGTTAACCTCTCCCTCGACGCAAGGATAGGGCGCATCGGGGTACCAGTCGTTCATCTGCTTGGCAAACTTTGACGTCATAGCCCGCCTACCCTCAATCAGTTTCTTGTCGTATAGCATGCGCCACAGCGCAAACCATTCATACCTTGCAGACAATCGGCTGACGAAGTGCTCGCCTATCCAGTTGTGTAGACGTACCAGTTGCAGTTCCTGCTGCTGGTGAGTGTCCGGGGCAATGACTGAACCCTTGAAGATGACGTTCCGCAGTGACGTCGGACGTTCGGCAGCTGGGACGCTTTTATGTTCAATCTGTGTGACGTTAATCGTCTTCGTACTCTTTAGTTCAGCATTTTCCTTTTCAAGCAGAACTATTTGCTGGTCCTTTTGTTTGATCGTGTCTTGCAACTTTCGTGTTTCCTCTTGCGCCTGTGTACTGCCTTGCTCTTCCTGTCGGGGCAGGAAAGTCTTCCTGTGCAT
>JAEEGF010905266.1_pt1 | contig 10324 bp, 11 predicted proteins | sample 9134171 | NCBI WGS metagenome assembly JAEEGF01 (sample SAMN16246542, study PRJNA631951) | gut metagenome | biome: gut microbiome; feature: rumen; material: AP-attached | host: Bos | place: Iran: Karaj | collected 2018-10 | reverse complement strand
ATAATAATTTTTTCATTTTCTTTTTTGCCGGTTATATCCCATCGGCCCGTCGGATTTTTGTTAAAATAAAATTATACGGACGCAAAGGTCAGCAAATAAGGGATATAGAAAATCATTGACGAAAACATCACGGCAATTTGTGTAAAAATCACAGGAAAATATGTAGATAAGAGGGTGGGTAAATGTTTGTTCTCAACCTTTAGTTTATGTGGAGAATCAATCATGAACCCTCTCTAAATGACATTTTTGTGCGACCTCGCTGAGGTCGAATGTGTTTATATCTTCTTGTTTTATAAATGTTTGACCTCTCCGAGGTCTACTTTCAAACGACATATATTACGACCTCAGCGAGGTCGGATATGTATAGAAAATTTGTATGACAATAACAGCGACCTCGGAGAGGTCGTATATTCCTTTTGTGCAATGTGTAGATAATCAATATCTTATCTTTGCTTTCCAATCCTCATATCAAATTCTGTTTTCCGTCCCTCCGAAACATAAAACGGTTTGGAAACATTCTTCAAATAAATTTCTTCGCCCTGTACCTTATGTATATAGTCGAGGTTTATGATTTGATTCTTGTTGATTTGCAGGAAATTGCCAGCAAGCTGTTCGAGTATGGCATCGAAGCTGCTATATACCGAATCGGTCTTATGCTGGTCGGCATAATGTATAATCTTCACTCGCGAATCGCCAGAACCCGACTGCTCGAACGTCTGCGACGATATATGCGTTATGGAAGTGGCATTTACTTTCAAGTTGCTGACATTCAGGAGCTGCCGACCGCTGGAATCCTTGTCGTTCAGAATGATATGAGTTTCCTTCTGTTGCAATGCTACAAGCTGTTGCTCAAGCGTTTCGACCTTTGCCTCGAGTTCGGCGACACGTATTTTCATTGTCTTTTCCTCTTCTCGCGCCTTGCGGCTGAACATCCGTCTCAAGTCGGGAATGCAGACACTAAGCAGACATATTATAACAATGGTGCCGATAACAGTAAAAAGTGCAGTCAGAAAGATTTCCATAGTTCAATTTTTGCTTGCAAATGTAAGCAAAAAACAAGCAGGTTATTTACAAAAAATGTGGAGTTCTCTACGAGTTAGCAACTGTTATTTACATTGTAGTTCTTTACAAATGCAAACAAAAACGGCTTACTTCGTTGTCGCAGCAATCCTGAATCCAACCCAAGGCGACGGCATTGAGGATTCTTTGTCTGCCCAGTTGTTGCCAAGTGCAGTTCCGTCCGATGTCATTTCCGAAACATTGCCGACAGTGTTGGCGGAAATTCCTTTGGGTCCTAAAAAGTCAGCTTGTGGCTCTAATACGGTACAGGTCGATGCAAAAGTCTTCCATTCCGCTTCGGTTGGCAGACGGAACTCAATATTTTGATACTTGCGTTTTTTCTCGCTGTTATACTTTTCTGTCAGCCATTTGCAAAATTCTTCTGCCGATTTCTTGTCGATGTTTACCACTGGATAGGAAAAGTAGGCGGGATGAGCGTGATACAATTCTATAAACGGTTCGTTGTAGGCATATTTTGTGTGCCATTTTAGTGTGTCGGGGTAGCATTTAGCATACAAGTCTTTCTTTCCGCTGTTTTTTATGTCTGAAATAAAATGCATGTACATTTCGTTGCTCACATCGTACTTCGACACATAAACATTGTCGGAAATTTTCACAAGTGACTTTTCAATGTCCTTTACCTTGACATTCTGTGCAGAAATCGCCATTGTCGCAAAAACCAAAACGGTTAAAACAAAAGTCCTCATTGTATATTTTTTTTATGTTATCTTAGACAAAACGGCAGAAGTTGAATATTATTGTGTGGTATGATTTTTTTTATGATTATCCGCAATTTGTTCCAAAGGAGATTCCGCATAAGCGAACTCACAAGGCTCGTTCCTATGCCTGTTCGTTCTGCTTTGTGGAATGACTCCAGGGGCGTCATTTCGGAAGTTATGATGAACCAGCGATACGGAACGGTGAGCTGCGAGAATCAAACTGTCCGAAATCTCCTTCGGGTTCATTGTTCTATGATAATTGCGGATAATCATTAATATTTTTGTCTGTTGGATTTGTACATTTTTGAATGTCTTTTTGATGATTAATAAAATTGAATTTGCCACCTTATATTAAATGTATATATTTGCAGACACTAAAACGAAACATGATGAAAGGTATAATTTTAGCTGGTGGTGCTGGAACTCGTCTGCACCCGATGACAATAAGCATTTCGAAGCAAATAATTCCAGTTTACGACAAGCCGATGATTTACTATCCGCTTTCTACGCTGATGTTGGCAGGAATCCGTGAAGTTTTGATAATTTCAACTCCGCAGGATATTGGACTATACGAAAAACTTTTCGGTGACGGTTCGCAACTTGGAATGAACATACAATACAAGATTCAACCTTCGCCAGATGGACTTGCACAGGCATTCATTCTGGGCGAGGAGTTTATTGGTAATGACAAGGTTTGCCTCGTGCTTGGCGACAATATCTTCTATGGACAGAGTTTCGGTCAGCAGTTGACCGATGCTGCAAAAATAGAGGATGGTGCAATTATCTTCGGTTACTATGTGAACGATCCGGAAAGATACGGTGTTGCAGAGTTCGATAAGGACGGCAAAGTGATTTCCATCGAGGAAAAGCCGGAACATCCAAAGTCAAACTACGCGGTAACAGGACTTTACTTCTATTCGAATGATGTCGTTGCAAAGGCAAAGAGTTTGAAACCATCGAAGCGTGGCGAACTTGAAATCACCGACCTCAACAACTTGTACCTAAAAGAAGACAGATTGCAAATCAAGCTTCTAGGTCGTGGTTTTGCTTGGCTCGACACAGGAACGCCAGACAGTCTGTTGCAGGCATCAAACTTCATTGAGACAATCGAGCATCGTCAGGGCTTGAAGGCATCATGTATTGAGGAGATTGCATATCGTAAAGGCTTCATAAACAAGGAGCAGCTTGCAGTCCTTGCCGAAAAACTTTCGAAGAGCAACTACGGAAAATATTTGTTGAGAATCGTAAACGAAAAATAGCAGAAATGACTGTAACAGATACCTTTATAAAGGATTTGAAGATTATTGAACCGAAAGTTTTCGGTGACCAGAGAGGATATTTCTTCGAGACATGGAATAAATCCGTTTTCGAGGCGGCTGGAATCAACTTTGTCCCCGTTCAGCAGAACGAATCAAGTTCGACATACGGCGTTGTGCGCGGACTGCATTTCCAGCTGAACCCATATTCGCAGGCAAAGCTCGTGCGTTGCGTTGTTGGTAAGGTGCTCGATGTGGCAGTCGATATTCGCAAAGGTTCACCGACCTACGGCAAGCATCTTTCGGTGGAACTTTCAGAGGAAAACAAGCGTCAGTTCCTTATTCCTCGAGGATTTGCTCATGGATTTTCGGTTCTGTCCGACTATGCTGTGTTCGCATATCTTTGCGACAATGCATACAACAAGGAAAGCGAAGGCGGTATAATCTTCAACGATCCGGAACTTGCCATCGATTGGAAGATCCCGCAGGATAAGATGATTTTCTCCGAAAGAGACATGAATCACCCAACATTAAGAGATGCAAAATTAAACTTCTAAAAATGAAAAGAATACTCGTCATCGGTTGCAACGGACAACTAGGCAGCAAGATTCGCGATAACCATGAAATGGTTGCAAATGCTGAATTTGAATATGTTGATATTGACAAACTTGATATATCAAATCTTGAGGCAACAACTAGCTTTTTCAGCGGTCAGCATTTCGATGTTGTAATAAATTGCGCAGCCTACACTGCTGTGGAAAAAGCTGAGGACGACCTCGAAAATGCAACTTTGGCAAATGCCATTGCTCCGCGCAATCTTGCACAGTGCTCCAAAAAGTTCGGATTCAAGCTGATACATGTTTCTACCGACTATGTTTTCGATGGAAAAGCGAATACTCCATATTGCGAGGATGCGCCAACAAATCCGCAGTCGGCATACGGCAGGACAAAGCTTGATGGCGAGAAGAATATTCTTGCCGAGAACTGCGATGCAGTCATCGTGCGTACGGCTTGGCTATATAGCGAGTACGGCAACAACTATGTGAAGACGATGATTCGCCTCGGTAGCGAAGGCAAGATAAAAGGCGTTGTGTTCGACCAGGTTGGTACTCCTACATACGCAGGAGATTTGGCAAAAGCATTGCTGAAAATCACAGACTTGTACCTCAATGCTGGCGAATGGCACGGCGGAATATATCATTTTACCAACCGCGGCGTTTGTTCGTGGTACGACTTCACTATGCACATTTTCAGGCTTACGAAGATTGATGCCGAGGTAAAACCTTTGCTCACAAGCGAATATCCTACCAAGGCAACTCGTCCTACCTATAGCGTACTGAACACCAGAAAGATTTCGGAAACTTTCGGCATCAACATACCATACTGGACAGATTCGCTGAGAGAAATGATTGATAGGTATAGCAAGCTTAATGGATAGAATTAGGGCATATTGCCTTGTGATAATGCTTGCTACATTGCTTTTGTCGTGTAGCAATAGTTTGCAGTACAAGCAGGTCAACGAAGACTTTTCCAATGTCGAATCTACCGCCGACAAAAGCCATATCGACAGTATACTGAACCAGTTGCCAAAGTATTCCGAAATTTGCAAGAACATCCGTCTTAACAATGTAAAGTTCAATGCCGACATCCTTTTTGATGTCAGAACTATTGACTTGTATCAGAACTCTAAGGAAACTGCCGTAGCTATGGGAATGCTGGTTGCTGACCTTGGCTATGCTAGGTACTTCGAGAGGGTGCAAATTTGCACCGATATACTTGATGCGACAAAGATGGCGGCGGAAAAACTGGCTGTCGAAAGCGATGTGTTTTCGGAATATGTGCCTCGGATAGAGGAGAATCTTAACGATGAGCAGGTGATTTTTGCAACCATAGACAGTTTGCTTGATGCAGATGTCATTGTGCCGTCAGAAAACGAGAAGTATGGTGTTTCGGCAATGTTCATCTGCGGTTTCTGGTTGGAGGTTACATACCTTGGTCTTGATGGCGAAGTGGCAGAAAATGATGCGAATATTAATTCTATGGAAAACCATTTTGCTGTATTGTACCAGATTAATGAACTTCTTGCTCAACTTTCCGATGAGGATGTAATCGAGAATGTGAAAAGCGATTTCCGAAAACTGGAAGAAAATGGTGCGTCTTCTCCATCTTTGAAAACTGATGTAGAATCGATAAGGGGGAAGTTTGTTAAGATTTTGTAAGTTATTGTGTAATAGTGTGTTGATGTTTGGGGGCTTGTGCGGTCGTATGTTGATATTAACATTGCAATTTGTTTCTAATCAAGATTAAAGTCTTATTTTTGTTAATAATGTATGGGGTTGGGCGCGTCTCCGTTGATAAAAGCAAGAAAGTACTTGGTCGGAAAATAGTAATTTTGCAGTCCTAAAAAAAAGATTTATGGCACAGGAAAAAGATACATCGAAGAAAGGGAAGAAGCGGGGCGCTGATGTTTTGGATGAATTGAATACCCTTTTGGGCAAGATTCCTCCACAATCGCCAGAATTAGAGAAAGCAGTGTTGGGTGCAATTCTTATACAGTCGAGTGCAATATATGATATTATGAATATCATAAAGCCCGACAGTTTCTATATTCCGGCGCACCAGACCATATTTGCCACAATGATATCCCTTATGCAAGCGCAGAAGCCGATTGATTCTATAACCTTGTCGGAAGAACTTCGCATCAAAGGTCAGCTCGAAGAGGTTGGCGGTCTTCCGTACATTTTGGAACTTACCGAACTAATTGGTACGGCTGCTCATTTGGAATACCATGCCAGAATTGTGCAGCAGAAATACATACAGCGCGAACTCATAAAGGCATCTACCGAAATACAGAAGATGTCGTATGACGAGACGAAGGATGTCGACGAGCTTATACAATTTGCCGAAGGTGAAATATTCAAAATATCGGAAGGCTCGATAAAGAAGGATTTGACAAGAATTGGTTCGTTGATGGAACCTGCCAAGAATGCTATCGACAAGGCCGCAAAGAACAAAGGCCAGTTGCGTGGTGTGCCATCTGGATTTACCGACCTCGACAGGCTTACCTCAGGTTGGCAGCCGTCAGACCTTATAATCATAGCCGCTCGTCCATCAATGGGTAAGACAGCGTTTGTGTTGTCGATGGCGCGTAATATGGCTGTAGATCATCACAAGACAGTTGTTTTCTTTTCGCTTGAAATGTCATCTATGTCGCTTGTAAACAGACTTATAGCGGCAGAAATAGAGGTGTCGGGCGAAGCAATCAGAAATGGAGAACTTAGCGAGGAGGACTGGCGTTGTTTCGATTCAAAGCTAGAAAGACTGGGTTCTGCTCCGCTATTTATTGACGATACTCCGGCAATGTCGGTTTTTGAATTGCGTTCCAAGTGCCGCCGCCAGAAAGAAAGCAAGGAGGGGCTCGACATCATAATAATCGACTACCTGCAGCTTATGACATCAGGCGTGGACAACAAGGGAAGCCGTGAGCAGGAGGTAAGTACCATATCGCGTTCGCTCAAGGCTATTGCCAAGGAACTTGATGTTCCGATTATAGCGCTTTCGCAGCTTAACCGTGGTGTAGAGACAAGAGGTAACGACAAGCGTCCCCAGCTATCCGACTTGCGTGAATCGGGAGCAATTGAGCAGGATGCTGATATTGTAGGGTTTATTCATCGTCCAGAATATTACGGACTCAAGGAAGATAGCAATGGACGTTCCACTATGGGGTTGGCAACGGTAATTGTAGCAAAGCATCGTAACGGTGCCGTTGATGATGTAAACCTTAGGTTCATAAAGGAACTTGCGAAGTTTAAGGATTTGGAAGACGGCATTAGCGAAATGTTGCCATCGTCCGATACGGAATATCAGGTACATGGTTCCAAGATGAATAGTCAGGATTTTGGTGCAAATGCATCAAATGGTAGTACGAGTTTAATAGGAGACAATAGTTTTGAAAATATTCCTCTTGATGGTTTCTCGAAGTCGGGAGGAATTGACGAACCACCATTTTAATTTGTAAGGATATGGAAAGTCAGAATGAAGATAGAAAGCGAATGTTCGATAAGAACTATTTGGATATGGCTGCAATATGGGCTAAGAATTCGTATTGCAAGCGTCGTCAGGTTGGTGCTTTGCTTGTGAAGAACAGGATGATAATATCGGATGGATTCAACGGAACACCATCGGGGTTCGAAAACCAGTGCGAAGACGAAAACAATACGACAAAGCCGTATGTGCTTCATGCCGAAGCAAATGCGATAACCAAGGTGGCTAAGTCCGGCAATAGCAGCGAAGGCGCAACCTTGTATATAACGACAGCTCCATGTATCGAGTGCGCCAAGTTGATAATACAGGCTGGCATTGTGCGTGTGGTTTATGCCGAGGAATACCGCATGTCGGAAGGAATTGAACTTTTGAAGAGGGCAGGCATTGAAGTAGTAAATTTTAATGGCGATGAAATATAATAATACAAAGTTCGCTATTTTGATTCCGCTTATAGTTGCGGTTTCGGTTGTCGTAGGAATGTTTATATCTATGCTTTTCAGGCAGGATGCTGGAATGTATGGGCAGTCTGAAGGCAAAATCCAGGATGTGATGAACCTTATTGACACGTATTATGTGGATGATATAAATAGCGATAGCATCGAGGATATTATGATTTCTGATTTCCTTCATAATCTCGATCCTCATTCATCGTATATGACAGCTAAGGAAACATCTGAGGTGGAGACTGAACTGACTGGAAATTTTGTGGGAATAGGTATACGGTTCTATGTAATGCATGATACAGTCATTATCACAAACATAATTCCTGGTGGAGCATCGGAAAAGGTTGGCTTAATGGTTGGCGATAGGATTATTGATGTTGATGGTCGTCCGATGTCGGGAATAGGCATAAGCAACGATAGTGTACGCGGACGTATACTTGGCGAAGAAGGCAAGATTGTAAAGATTAAAATTCAGCGTGATGGCAAATTTATGGACTTCGATATTCGTCGTGCGCCTGTGGAGGTGGAAAGCGTATATTATACAAAGCTTAACGATATCGGTTACATAAAGGTTACTTCGTTCAACAGCAATACTGTTGAACAGTTTGATGATGCTCTGAAAATGCTCATGTTCTTGAAAGTGAAATCATTAGTTGTTGATTTGCGCGACAATAGTGGCGGATTTATGTATTCGGCACAAGGTATTCTGGATAATTTCTTTACCGAGAAGAAGTTGCTTGTATATACCGAAGGGGCAAATTCACGGCGCGAAGAAGTGTATTCGACAGGACGCAATGGCGTATGCGCCGGTTATCCATTAGTTGTTTTGGTAAACGAAAGTTCGGCATCGGCATCGGAAATAACGGCAGGTGTAATTCAGGACTACGACATAGGTACTGTAATAGGTAATGTAACATTTGGCAAAGGTCTTGTTCAGAGAATGTTCAACCTGTCCGATGGTTCATCGGTAAGACTGACAGTATCTCGCTACTATCTTCCATCGGGACGATGCATTCAGCGCAGTTATAGCGATGGATATATTTCGTACCTTGAGAACTACTATTTGAACTATGGCAAGAACAAGCAGAGTGTCGACAGTTCGAAGGTTTTCTACACCTTGAACAAGAAACGTAAGGTTTACGAAGGAGATGGACTTATGCCCGATATTACTATTGAGCATGACACCTCGTATGTTTCGAATATGCTTGTCGCCATAGGTCGTACAAATGTGATAAGTGACTTCTGTGTAGAGTATTTCGACAGGAATCGTAGCAAGATGTCCGGCATTTCATCGACAAAAAGTTTGGATGCTTTTCTCGTTAGTGACAATATGTTTGAAAAGTTCCTCGGCAGGCTTCAGACCGACAGCATATCGTATTCGCCGACCGATTTGGCTCGCTCTCGTAAATATCTTAATAAGGTGCTGAGGTATCAGATAGCAAGCTACTGCTTGGATTTGAATGTTGCTAATGCAATTCTACTCGAAGACGATCCCTATATGGATAAGGCTAGGGAAGTGTTGGGAAAGTGATAGGAAGATTCAAAATATTATTGTATTTCTAAAAATAAAAAAGGGGCTCGTCATTTACTTGCTTCGCTGCGTGAGCTAAAGGTACGGAAGCTAGTCGAAACACGCGAGACGGAACGGGGAGCGTTGTGAAGACTGCTATCCGTAATCTCCAATAATTATAAATCAAGGAGATTGGCTACGCCGAGCTAAAGGTGCCGCATAAGCGAGTTCACACGACACATTCCTTAGTCGGTTCACTCAGCTTTGTGGAATGACGATTCATTTTTAGCTGACACACATGGTTGAAAATTTTTAATTTTCAACTTTCACCATGTCTTTTTCGAAATCGCTGTGGAAGTTCATGTTTTGCAGTTTCCAGACTTTGTCTGGACGGTACATAGTTACAACAAATTCCACAGGCTGTCGGTCGTACTTTAGTACATACACATACTTTGCATACGATTGAGCGAGATAGTATTTTCCTGCAAGTTCGTACCCATTGAAGTTACCGAGCAGTTTGCGTGATGCCTCAAACTTTTCCTTCATTGCGGTAGTGCCTTCCTTGTTGGCTTCGAGCCATTCGTTGGTCGAGAACAGGTAGTCGATGGCCTTGTTTACATCATCGTTGAACATTGTGAAGAACCTTGCCATAATGTCTTCTGGAGTTTCTTGAGCCTTTGCTGTGTTGCCAGCAACGAGCATTGCCGTTACGGCTGCGATTATGATTAATGTCCTTTTCATCTGTGTTGAATTTTTTGTTTGAAATGCAAAGGTAGAAAAATAAATTGTTTCTGGTTTCTAATTTCTGTAGAGATGTTGCGCGCAACGTCTCTACAGATGGCGGAAAAACCAGAAACGGCGTGCTTCGACAAGCTCAGCAACCGCCAGCCATTGAAACCTTAAACTTTTGAACATTGAACAACATTAAACCTAGAAACGGCGAAGCCATAGAAACCATGAAACGTTGAACCAGAAACGTGAAACTTTTAAACCGCGTCAGCCCAAAAAAATGGTCACACCCGAGAGCATGACCATGTATAATAATAAAAAGGAGGGCTAATTAGTCACCCAAAGTTGCTACCATGACAGCCTTGATGGTGTGCATGCGGTTTTCTGCTTCATCGAATACGATTGATGCTTCTGATTCGAATACATCTTCGGTAACTTCGATTCCGTCGAGACCGAACTGCTTGTTAACGTCGCGGCCAACCTGAGTTTCGAGGTTGTGGTATGCTGGCAAGCAGTGCATGAACTTGCACTTCGGATTGCCCGTCATCTTCATAGTTTCCTTGT
>JAEEGF011444587.1_pt1 | contig 10325 bp, 7 predicted proteins | sample 9134171 | NCBI WGS metagenome assembly JAEEGF01 (sample SAMN16246542, study PRJNA631951) | gut metagenome | biome: gut microbiome; feature: rumen; material: AP-attached | host: Bos | place: Iran: Karaj | collected 2018-10 | reverse complement strand
CTTTTCTGGAAACATCTTTTGGGTCTGTAAATGTTGCTATTTTATCTCCATCTAAACAAGCAGCGATTCCAGATACTGTACGTAGTAAACCGTCTCTGATTTCGGCTTCTAAAACTGTCATTGAGTTGCTATAAATAAAGTAGGCAGTAATAAAAGTTAGCAAAAGAGCAAATAAGCCTAAAACCGCCCCTTCTAAGGCTGGACTTATGTTGTACCTTTTTGCTTGCTTTGGACCTTCTTTATTTACAGAATAGGTTTCTTCCATTTAACCCTCTATTATTTATAGATATAAAACTTATAACATAAGTTGTTATTTATTTGATAGTTTTTTTTAAACAAATTAAAATTATTATTTGGGCAATAATATTCTTTTTTAGAAACAAATAAAAGTAAAAAAACTGAAAACAAATCTTTTCTTTTTTATCAATAAACTGTATAATCTTTAATTATTAAAAGAGTGTACCCAATATTAAAAGTTCAAGGAGTTCTAGAATGACAACTAGCGGTAAGCTTGCCGTTGTAGCAGTTGGTGGCAATTCTTTGATTTTAGACAAGAAACACCAGACTGTAGCTGATCAGTATGATGCAGCATGCAAAACCATGGAACACGTAGCTGATATGATTCAAGAAGGCTACAACGTAGTTTTAACTCATGGAAATGGTCCACAGGTCGGTTTTATTTTGCTAAGAAGCGAAATAGCAAGTTCCAAGATTCATCCAGTTCCACTAGATTCTTGTGGTGCTGATACTCAGGGTGCTATTGGTTATAATTTCCAGATGGCTCTTGGTAATGAATTTAAGAAACGTGGAATAAAGAAACCTGTTGTTACTGTTGTAACACAAGTTTTAGTTGATAAAGACGACCCATCATTCAAGAAACCAACAAAACCTATTGGTCAGTTCTATACTGAAGCTGAAGCCAAAGAAAAAATGGCTAATGACCATTGGGATATGGTAGAAGATGCTGGTCGTGGTTGGAGACGAGTTGTTGCTTCTCCACTACCAAAAGAAATTATTGAAGAAGATGCTATCGAAGCTCTTGCTTCTAAAGGCTTCTGTGTCGTAGCTGTTGGCGGCGGCGGTATTCCTGTTATTAGAGATGAAAAAGGAATGCTTAAAGGTACTGCAGCAGTTATAGATAAAGACTTTGCATCTTCACTTCTTGCTTCTAATATTCATGCAGATGCATTTATCGTTTCTACTGCTGTAGAAAAAGCATGTTTAAATTTCGGTAAACCCGATGAAAAGCCTTTGGATAAATGTACCGTTGCAGAATTAGAAAAATACTGCGAAGAAGGTCATTTCAAACCAGGTTCAATGCTTCCAAAATGCCAGGCAATTATCAAGTTCATTAAGAATGGTGGTAAACACGCAATTATCACTAATCCTGAAAATCTTGCTAAAGCTGTTCGCGGTGAAGCAGGAACTCATGTATACCCCTGAAGTAGGAATTATGTCCTAAAGCCCTCCCTTTGAGGGAGGGAATAAAAGGGAGGGTGACCGAGCTAGAGTTAACTTTTGTTCTTAGGCAAATAATACGCTAACGCTAAACTGGATATACACTAGTCAAGTCACCCCTCAGTCAGACATTCGTCTGACAGCTCCCCTCAAGTGGAGCCTTTAGGAAGACTCCCTCCTCCCTATACCCTAACCCCTAAAAGGTTTGATAGCATTGCTAACTATAACAATTACTAACATTAATAGTAGTAAAAAGTAAAAATGGGTAATTTACCCTAAAAATAGAAAAGGAATTAAGTATGGCTAAGTATTTGAAAAAATTTATGCTCAAGGTTAACGAAAAGGTTCTCAAGAACACAATTGAACGTGCAAAGAAACAGAATATCATTATTCCTACCTATGCACAGCAGAGAAATCCTGATTTGATTCCAGAAAAAATCAAAGCAGAAGTTAAACCTCATGGTCTCTGGGATGTTCATCCTCGTAACCTTTTCAGAATCACTTGGAAGAACAATGTTGAAACTGGTCTTTATGGCGATGTTAACTTTATCGAATTGCCTCATGAATTGACTGGCGTTAAGGCTAGAATTTTCGGTCTTATTGGTAAATATTTCCCAACAGGTGCTCACAAAGTCGGTGCTGCATTTAGCTGCTTAGTTCCAAGACTTGTTACAGGCGAATTCGATCCAACAACTCAGAAAGCAGTATGGCCTTCAACTGGTAACTACTGCCGTGGTGGTGCTTATGACTGTGCTCTTCTCGCTACTCCATCAATCGCTATTCTTCCAGAAGAAATGAGTAAAGAACGCTTTGACTGGTTGAAAGAAATCGGTAGCGAAATTTTCGCAACTCCTGGTTGTGAATCTAACGTTAAAGAAATTTATGACAAGTGCCATGAACTCGATAGAGAACGCGGCAACAGCATCGTAATTTTCAATCAGTTTGCTGAATTTGGTAACCCAATATGGCATTATCATCAGACTGGTTCTGCAGCTCTTGAAGTATTCGATAAGATTAAGAAACCTGGTGACAGAATGAGCGCTTGGGTTTCTGCTACTGGTTCTGCTGGTACAATCGCTGCTGGTGACCACATTAAGAATGTTCACCCACATGCTAAGATTGTAGCTTCAGAAGCACTCCAGTGCCCAACTCTTTACAACAATGGTTTCGGCGGTCACAGAATTGAAGGTATCGGCGATAAGCACGTTCCTTGGATTCACAATGCTAGAAACACTGACGTTGTTGTAGCAATCGATGACGAAAACTGCATGAGAATGCTCAGAGTATTGAATACTCCAGAAGGTCATGAAGTTCTTGCTCAGGCTGGCGTTAAGAAAGAAATCATCGACAAATTGAATCTTCTTGGCATCAGCTCAATCAGCAATGTTCTTTCTGCAATTAAGACAGCTAAGATGTTTGAAATGGACGAACATGACTGCTTGTTCACCTGCTTGACTGACTCTGCAGCAATGTATCAGTCTCGTCTCCAGGAACTTGAACAGGCTCATGGCAAATATTCTCATGACAGAGCTATGGCTGATTTCGAACGCTACTGGCTTGGTGAAGATTATCAGGATATGGAAGAACTTACTTACTTGGCTCGCAAGAGAATCCATAACCTCAAATACTACACTTGGTGCGAACAGCAGGGTAAGACCGTTGAAGAAATCCGTGAACTCTGGGATCCAGAATTCTGGGATGATCTCTTCAGTGATGAAGTTGTTAATTCTTGGGATGAACACATCAAAGAATTTAACGAACGCACAGGCTTGTTGAAATAAAAATAATAAGGGCTTGTAATTTACAAGCCCTTTTATTTTTATTTCAAGAGAGTAGAGATCAGAGAGAAGATGCTCCGAAGCTTCCCCTTGAGGGGAAGTGGTTCCGTAAGAACCGAAAGGGTGACCGAACTAGAGTTAAATCTTTGTTTTTGCCTAAGAAGCATCATTGCTAATAGCTCGTCACCCCTCAGTCAGACATTCGTCTGACAGCTCCCCTCAAGTGGAGCCTTTAGGACACTCGCTCCTCCCTAACCCCTTTACCCTAATCCCTATTATGAAAAGTATATATCACCTCAAAGGCACATTAACTCGAATAGATGCTGATTTTGCTTATGTAACAGACAGCAAAACAGATAAAGAATATAAATTTTACGCTAATGACGTTCAAGACTCAGAAGAAGGCGAAAAAGTCGACTTTTTGATAGCTCCGGCTTTTTCCGAAGGCTCTGTTTCCAAGATTTTAACAATTAAAAAGACTAAGAAAGTAAAACCAATTAAAATGGCTAATTTCAACACATTAATTGGTCACATGATTAAAACAAAAGAACGTTTAAAAGCTACTCTTGAAACAACTGAAGATTCTAATACAATCAATGATTTAAAAGAAAAGATAGATTGGCTCGAAAAAGGATTAAATATTTTTAGAGCTTAAATATTTTATTAAAAAACTGTCTTATAAAGATAATATAAGACAGTTTTTTATATAACTAATCTGAAAAACGAAAACTTATTTATTATTTACAGGTGAATATAGGTATTGAGCCGTTATCCATTCCTGTCCATGATTATATCCATATTTTTCATATAGACTTAGCAAATATAATCTCATTTTAATGTACCAGGAATTTGCCTTATCTCCACCATAAGCTTTTTCAAGAGCTTTTAATATAGGTTGTTTATTAAAAGTAAATTTTCTAAACCATTTATCAGCAGTTAATTTATAATGCATTCCGCTTACTTCCCAAAAATCGATAAGGTGTAAATCTGATGAAGTTAGCATTAAACTTTTAACCGATGGAATAATAAAGTCTTCAACAACATTATTCCCTGGCATATTATCAAAACCGGTTGAATCTTCATAAAAAGCTGTAGAAGAATGAACTCTTGCTGTCATGAAGAATAGACCATCTTTATTTAACAAGCTTTTTATTTTCTTTTCCCAGTTTCCAAGTGTTGATAATAAATCAAATCTTTCAAGACAAATGATTCTATCAAATTTTTCATCAGATGGTAATCCTTTTAAATCTTGGCTTATAAAATTAATGTTGGTTATATTTAAATCTTCTGCTTTTTTTGTTAAATTAACCAACATTTTGGGAGAAAGGGTTATTGCTGTTACTTTACAATTAGGATATTTATTTGCAATCCAAAAAGAGAAAGCCCCTGCCCCACAGCCAATTTCAAGGATATTCATGCCTTCTCTGATTCTAGCTCGTTCTGATGCAAACCAGAGTGCAGTGTCTTCAGCTTCATCTAAATCTTCTGCACCAGTAGAGAAATAACCAGAAGTCAAACTAAGATTCTTACCTAAGAAGAAATCATAAAAAGAGAGAGGAAAATCTATAGAGTTTCTTTCAGTGAAATAATATTTTCTAATTTCAGCACCATTGAGTAAATCGCTTCGAATCTGTCTGAAAACTGAGTTCCTTGCTTCAATATTATCAAGCTTTGCATTTTTTATTGTTCTATAGCAAAGATACTTCATCCAAAGTTTTGTAATTCTATCAGGAATAAAACCTGTTTCAAGTGCTTTATAGATTATTTTAGAAGTAAGGCCCATGATTTATGCTCTCCTTTTGGTTAATTCTATAATTTTATATAATCAAAATCAAGCAGTTAGTATCGGCATGGGGGCTTTTCTGCATATAATAATCCGCTTGCGTATAAGTCTTTATAGGTAAATATATTCTTTTCCTTTAAGACGTTAAAGAAATTAAGAAGTAATGCTTTAACTGCTTCAGTATCATTCATAGCTCTATGTGCATCTATTAAATTGTAACCGAAATGCTTTGCTGCATTTTCCAGTTTATTTGAAGGCAGTCTCAATAGTTTTCTAGATAGATTCAAAGTACAAAGAGATGGGGATTTATAATCATACCCTAAGCAGGTTTTAAAGAAGTATTCAAAAAAAGACCAATCAAAGGGAACATTATGAGATACAAAAATCCTATCTTTTAACATTTCATAAAGAGATGGAGCCAATTCATCTATAGTTGGTGAATCTTTAACCATTTCATCAGTAATATGGGTAATATTCGTAATATCATCAGGAATGTGACATTCTGGATTAACAAAAGTCTCAAAACGTTCTTCTTTCCCATCTTCATAAAAGATTATAGCTACTTCAGTAATCTTTGCAGGACCTGGCTTAAAACCTGTAGTTTCTAAGTCTAATATTGCATAAGGGAGTTTTGATATTTCAGTATCGATATATTTATCAAGAAAAGAATTATTCATTTAATTTATCTTATCAACTCTTTTAAATTTGTACCAATAATTATACCATTAATTACTTTTTTTTATCAAAGTATTGTTTTATTTATGAATAAAATGTATGATATTTGCTCAATAAAAATATTGCACCCAAATAATGGAGACAAAAATGGAAAAACAACAACTTTACGACGTATATCTTAAAGAAATAATGAATCTTATTACAAATAAGAGCTACGAAAAAGCACTAGCCCTATGTGCAGAAATGAAACAAAGGATGTACGCTGAAAAGCCAGTTGATCCAATTATGCTTGGGTGGCAAAAATACTATACTTTTATTTGTTATATAAAATTAGACCGTGATGATGATGCTTTAAATGAATTTTTAGGTGAAGAACCCCACCCCTTTGTTTTTGATTACATTCAAACTAGTTTTTTAACTTCAGTTTGTGCCGAAATAGCTTGTTCAAAAGGCAATGCAGTATTATGCAACAAATTATGCCGCTTAGCCTGGACCACCTCTTTCCATGATAAAGAACATGTAATGCGTATTCAGAAAGCCCAGAATGCTTGCATTTATTTTGAAAAACTTAAACAGCCACGTTTGAATTTCAGTTTCGCAAGATTTTTAACTGGTGTTGGGAAAAGCAATAAGATACCTGTTCTCTATGTTCAAGGCCTTGAATGTCTGCTTTCTAACTATCGTCAAAGCAAAAGTCTTACAATTTCTGCAATTCTAATTAATAGTCTTCCTGATGTAACAAAGCTTCTTGATGAAAAAGATGAAGACCTTCCAAAAGATAGATTATTAGAATATATTGAAGAAGTATCAAAGATACCTCAGTCAATGACGATTTCTAGCAAATTCCCTGATGCAAAAGATCTCTTACTAAATAATAAATTAGAAGAACTTGCTAAGTTAATTGATGAATATCCATCATTAATTGATGAAAACGATGAAGTTGGAATGACACTTCTTTTGATTGCATCACAAACTGGCAATTATCCTGCAGTAGAAATGCTCTTAGAAAAAGGTTCTGATGTTCATAGATGTGAAACAATTTCAGGGCATTCATCTATTCTAGAAGCTGCTAAAATGGGTCATTTCGAAATTGTTAAACTTCTTATTGACAATGGAGCTGACCCTGAAACAAGAGATAAATATGGTTTCACACCTCTTTTAATGGCTGTAATTGAAAAACAGTATGATGTTTTAGGAACTTTATTAGGTTATGGCGTATTATTAGAAAGAAGAGATGATAATTTTGATACACCACTTCTTGCAGCTATCAGATGCAATAATCTTGACGCTGTCAAGCTATTGATTTCTGCTGGTTCCGACATAACTGTTAAAACTAGAGATGATAAGAACATCTATCAGCTTGCAGAAGAAACAAAAAATGAAGAAATGATAAAGGTTCTTTCAATTCTAAAGGCACCTTCAAAAGCTGAAGTTTCAGATACTACTAATAATAATTAAATCTTAAAGATTGTTTCACATTCGTTTACATATACGATAATTAATGGTTACAAGAAAGAAAAAAGCTTCTCCTGTTACTTTAAACGAATATGACAGGCAGTATTTAAAAGATGAAATTGAACAGGCAGGCGGTTCAGAAGTTCTTTCAGCAGCTGTTTGTGTAGCTCCTGATCAATATTCAGATGTTCGTATTTTAGCAAGAGGAACAGATGATTCAGCTCCAGCTATAATTAATAGCTTAAGACCAGGCGAAGTTTTGTTACACAATCATCCTTCAGGAAGATTAAAACCTTCTGAAGCAGACTTAGGCGTTGCCTCTATTTGTGGAAAATCAGGTATTGGCTTTGCTATACATAATAATGACTGCACCAATTTTTATGTTGTAGTAGAACCCTATATTGAAGAAGAACCTCAAAAACTCAATAAAGATGAGATGATTGCATATATCTCAAAAGAAGGTCCTATCGCTTCTAAATTAAAAAATTATGAACAGCGTGATGGACAAATTGAGTTAATGAAAAAAATAATCGATGCATTTAATGGTCCTTCACATGCAATATTAGAAGGAGAGACTGGTATAGGCAAAAGTATGGCTTATCTGGTTCCTGCTATTTTTTATTCTCATAAAAACAGATGTAGAGTTTGTGTTTCAACTAACACAATTAATCTTCAATATCAGCTTATAGACAAGGATTTACCATTCTTAGAAAGCATTATTCCCTTTGATTTTAAATATTGTCTTTTAAAAGGTCGATCAAACTATATTTGTTTAAGAAGAATGAAAGAGGCAACATCAAGTGATAATGCTGATTTTCTTCTTGATGAGCTAGAATACCCACAGTTTCAGAAGTTAGCCGCTTGGGTAGATAAAACCCAAGATGGTTCTTTAAGCGATTTAACTTGGGTTCCAACAGAAACTTTATGGGATAAAGTTTGCTGTGACAAAGACAGTTGTCCTGGAGTTAAATGTCCAGATTATAACGAATGCTTCTTCTATAATGCGAGAAGAAAAGCTGCAGAAGCAGATATTCTAGTAGTTAATCACTCTTTGCTTTTTTCTGATTTAGCATTACGAGCAGAAACTTCCGAATATTCTCAAACTGCTGTTATACCAGCTTGTAAAGCAGTAATAATGGATGAAGCACATAATCTTGAAGAAACAGCAACCAAGCACTTTGGTTATAGAACTACCGCTACTGGTTTCCAAAGAATTTTAAATAAGATATATCAAAAAAGAGGTAGAAGAGAATCTGGAACATTCTTTACCTTAACAAATGCTCTTGCTTTTAAACACGGAGACATTACCGATTCTGACAGAGAGTTACTTTTAAAAGATATTAATGATATTCTAGTTCCTTCAAGATTGGAAATAGCAGATATATCTAAAGTTTTGTTCGACTCTATAACTTCTTTTCTTCTAAACGATAACACTCAACTAGGAGAATATAGATTAAGAGTTACTTCAAAACAGGAAGTCACAAACGAATTTAAGATATTAAGCACTACTGCAAATAAACTTAAAGATGAAATTAAACATCTTTCAGCATCAATGAAAAAATTTGCTAGACGGTTAAATTCTTGTGTTGATGATTTTGAAGATGAAAACTCTATTTATGAAGTTCCTTTTACAGAATTAAACAATTATGCAAGTCGATTGGATGAACTGTCCAATAGTCTTGAAATGATGTTTGATCTTGAAACAGAAAACAGATCTGATTTTGTTCATTTCTTTACAACTAATGTTCGTAAAACAGGAAAATATACTTCTTTTTCATCTTTACCAATCACTGTTTCGCAACAAATGATTGATTACTGCTTTAGCAAAATTCCTTGTACTATCATGGTATCTGGTACAATGACAACAGGCGGAAATTTCAATTTTTTAAAAACAAGATTAGGTTTAGTTGACGAAGAAATTTCTGAAAATCTAATTGAAGGTCGTTATCAATCACCTTTTGATTATAAAGAACAATCTCGCCTTTTTGTTCCTTCAGATTTGCCCGACCCTTCAAGTTCATTATTTGTAGAACAAGCTACTCAACCACTAATTGAAATAATAAAAACTTCTCTTGGTGGAACACTAGTATTATGCACTTCCTATTCTCATTTAAATATGTTTTATAATAATGCTTCACCCATTCTTGAGGCACAAGGAATTAACTGTTACAAACAAGGTGACTTCGATAGACAATATCTTGTTGAACTTTTTAAAGAAGATGGAAATGCTGTGTTATTTGGAACCGATTCATTCTGGGAAGGTGTAGATATTCCTGGTGAATCGTTAAGAAATCTTATTATCCTAAAATTACCTTTTGCTTCGCCAAATGACCCTGTTTTAGAAGCAAGAAATGAAAAGATTAAAGAGAATGGTGGAAATCCTTTTAAAGACTATCAGCTTCCAATGGCTGCTATAAAGCTTAAACAAGGTTTTGGAAGACTCATAAGAACCAAAAAAGACCGTGGAACAATCTGGATACTTGATAACAGAATAATTAACAAGTTTTACGGCTCTTATTTTCTTCATTCACTTCCTGAATCACCTTTTATAAAAGGGAAAGTCCGACTTTTAATTAAAAGCGCTCAGGATTTTTTTAAGAGCTAGAGCAATAGAACGGACAGTAGACGCAAAACCTCAATTTAGAGAGTAGAGAGCATTGATAAGGGAGAAGAGTATTGTTTTAGTTTCAATACAAGTCTTCGGACTTAACTTTGCACTTTTTGGCAAAGTTCTCAAAAATCCCCTAGCTGCTAATGTAGCCGTTCCCCTTTGCGACTCGCTTCACCTCCTGTGGCTCGCTTGCACGCCGCCATCCTTGGCGGCAGTGATAAAGGGGATTATTTAAAGAAAGCAGAGATAAGAGAAGTCTACACATTTGTCATAAAAAGTATAGCGTATGGGCTTTAGCCCTGAAAGCTATACGTTTATGACAATGTGTAGACTTCCTCACATCTCAAATCTTCAATCTTCTATCTTATATCTAAAATTATAAAACTTGCTATATCTTTCAAATATTGTATAATAAATAAAATTCGGAGGGTAAAATGAAAAATACAGTCAAAGCTTTATTAACAACCTTAGTTTTTTCAGTTATAACATGTTCTGTTGTTGAAGCTAAGCTTCCAGCAAGTTGGCCAGAATTCAAACAGGAATACCAAATTGCTGCAAAGACACC
>JAEEGF011419591.1_pt1 | contig 10325 bp, 8 predicted proteins | sample 9134171 | NCBI WGS metagenome assembly JAEEGF01 (sample SAMN16246542, study PRJNA631951) | gut metagenome | biome: gut microbiome; feature: rumen; material: AP-attached | host: Bos | place: Iran: Karaj | collected 2018-10 | reverse complement strand
CCCCACTTTCATCATGAGGCTTGTATTTAGTGTCCATGATGATTTTTTCATCGGTCTTGATGAAATCTACCATTGTTTTGTGACGTCCTCGAACCTGGAACTGAATCTGGTCGCCATACGCTTTGCGGAGCAGGCTCAACACATACATTTCATAGAGACGCGGCATATCAATATAGAACGGATGAACTTTATATTCACGTTCCTTCTTGTCTTCAAGGATTTCGTAGTCTACACCACGAAGAATCATTTTGGCAACTTTAATGGCCTCGTCATAATGCCTATACAATTTACTCGACTTGACAAAGCCTACCTGCGCAAGGGAAACATCTTCTGAAACACCTTCAAAAGCACATTCAACGGGAGCAAGCTTTGAATAAATCTTGTCTAGCGTTTCAGCCTTAAGGCTCGGAATGCTTTCCAAATTATTCTTGGCATAAACAAGGGCCTTTTTCAGCAATCTATTTTCGGGCGTATCAATAGTATATTCTTGATAGGCGCAGAAAATTCGATCTTCCCTTTTATTGAATACATTCTGTTTCAGGTGCTGGCTAAAAAGAATCTTTCCGCGAATTTTAGACTGAAGATTTTCTTCTCTACGGACATAGTTCTTGCGCAAGCCATTTCGAGAAAGTTGCTCCAGCAATGTGATATAATGGAGCAAGAGTAACGGAGTGATTAGATTCTGTTCCGATTCGATCTGTATTGTCGGAGAATCAAAATCTATATGGTAGTAATCAGAAAAATATTCAGCCTCCTTCGAAGAACGAACTTCTAATGCCATTACAAACATCCGAACGAAGTCAACATTCTCCATTTTCGGCTTTACTTGGATTGGAACACCATCCTTTTTTTCTGACGGAGGAACTAACCAAGCGCATCCAATGTAGTAACTCGCCTTAAAATCAGAATTAATTTCTAGAAACTTAAGATGTTCATCCTTGTCTTTTGATCTAATAGCATTACCCAAAAGAACACGAAACTTCTCCTTCTGTTCGTCGGAGAACTTCTCTAATTTATCTTTCTGGAATTGGTCGTGTTCCTGAGTATTTAAATCAATATAGGCCATTAAAAATTAAACTTTTGCCTCTTGGATTTCTACATTTAAATCTTTATCAATATCTATAGAATGTTTGAGAAGGCCATCTTTCTGATATTCCTTTAGAAGCGGGATGACCTCATATTCCCATTTCAATTTCAATTCATCGAGAGTTTCCGCCATAAAATAGCTATGGCCAACCATCAAATCATCAAATTCCATGTCATTAGAGCGGTTATCCTTGTTTCTCAGGAAAGCCTCAACTTTCCCAAAAAGTTCAATAGCTTTATTCTTTAGCGACGCATCCTTTCCTTTATAATAATTTTCAATTGCATTTTCATCCGCTTTCAAGGTCACAAAGGCAAATCTACGGCGTACTGCATAGTCAATAGAACCAACGCTACGGTCAGTCGTATTCATCGTACCGATAATGTAGAGATTAGACGGGACAGAGAATGATTCCTTGGAATACGGCAACGTAACAGAAAGCGGATGATCACCACCAATACGCTTGTCAGATTCCAGCAAAGAAATCAATTCACCAAAAATCTTGGAAACGTTACCACGGTTGATTTCGTCAATGATAAGGACGTAGTTCTTTAATTCAACCTTTTCTGTTTGCGCCGAAGTTACACTACCATTAGCCTCCTCAAACGCCTTCATTTTCTTGAACAATTCATAATAGTAGATGGCGTTCCCATGATACAAAGATTTACTTTCATATTTGGGCTTTATATCTTCATATGATCTAATTTCGCCATTTTTAAATTTTTGATAATCTCGTTGTACCATATCTAGTGAAAGTGACTGATACGGACTATCGGCAGTTCTTGATATGGAAATTGATTTTGCAGACCCATCACTTTTACGAAACACATCTCTAATCTTTAAAATGCTGTGAGGCATCAACTCTATGCTATCGCTCTTCAATAAATCTTCTTCTAACTTTGAACAGAATTTCTCAAAGAGGATTTTTGTGTCCGTTTCTGATTTCAATTCCTTGTCAGATTTTCGGCTATCCTCATAATTTGTCAAAGCCAAATCTTTAATCTTTTTAAAGATTCCATCCTCAATATCATAAATTACGCTATCGCCTTTTCTCTGAGGCTTAATACCTTCAACGAAATCTTCGTAATCCAACGACTGATGGAATGTCGTAAATGCAATTTGACCTTTCTTTTGAAGTTCTTCATAGCGAGCCATAACAAGGGCATGATCGTCAAATGCGCTGAAATTAGGATCTGCCAAAGATAAGGCCAAAGCGGCTGTTGCATACGTCTTTCCTGTACCCGGAGCTCCTTGAAGAATAATATTCTTTTTCTGCTCAAGTAAGCGCTTGTTGTTCTCTCGCATTTTATCAGTCTCCGTTTTATTCCTCTCAAAATGTTCGTCAAGTTCTTTTATTTTACCTTTTGCCCATTCAGATTTAACGCCGAAAATTGAATGTACCGAAAGTCCTCCCGCTGCATCTTGCACACCAGAATTGCTCACAGGATTTTTAGGGCAGAACGACATCCATCTTTCAACATCTATAAATTGGCTCCATTCCGAATAACACCCTTCGTAATTCTGTTCATAATACGCACTACAATCATCAAACGAAATAACACCATCTTTATTAGGATATATATGCGCATGTTTTTTTATAATTCCCTGCAGCGAGGCCTTCGCTATAACATTCTTAGGACTTTCCTTAACAACGCCATACGCATACAAACCGCCGCCATTGTCCAAAATAAGAATATCGCCCTTTTGAACCTGTTTTGCATTATTTAAGTTAGTTGTAACGGCATTTGCATAATCTTCATGATCATACCTTTGCTGCATTCGCCAATGATTATGAATAACTGATTCTGCAAATATCTTTGGTGCCTCTGTTATTTTTGCAATGAAATAACGAATAGCACCTTTCGAAATTTGGTCAGAAGATTTTGTTACATCTTCATCATTTTTAGGATTTTCACTCCAAACACATTCCTCTCCTTTGCCCCATTTTCTAATGTTATCGTACACAGGAAATAGTTTCATTAATCCATTTTTCAAGTCATCTTCGGAGGATGCCCCTAAGGAGTGTATAACAAAACCATCATCTATACCTTCGTACTCAAACAAATTTAAGTCATGTGGCCCATAGTAAAGTACATCTGAACCCAATTCTGTCTTTATATGATCGGCATATCTTTCCACAAAAGGTTTTAGTTTTTCAAATTCTACAGAATCACAACCAAAACGAAGAAATGCATAGGTGTCATATTTTTCATTTATATATATTCCAAAATAAACGCCCGCAGGAACTTTGTCATAACGATGGCCTATATACGCACCATAGTTCGTATTCCCCTTGCTATCCTTGCTATAATGTCTGAAATTTGGGAAATCTCGATATTTTAAAATTCCCTGATTGTCTTTTAAAAAATTTTCAAAAAACAAATCAGCTTCTTCAAGAGAATGGAATAATATTTCTTTCAATTCTTCATTCATATTTTACCCCTTCGGCATTGCTTGGTAAATTTTCCCATTTAACAACTTTCCGTTTGCCTTCTTGGAACGGCGAACACCATCAGCACCCCATGTTCCCCATTGTTTAAAAAAGAAGGCGACTTTCTGTTCCGAAGCCTGCTTCTGGATTTTTTCAACCCATGCTTTTTGCATCGGTCTTGCCTTAGGGCCGCTTTCTCCCCCGACAATGACCCAGTGAATTCCTTCAAGATTTATCTTGCCAAGATCATTCAGCAACGGCTCGCACGAAAGAAATCGAACTTTTGCATTAATCTTACGCAATACTGCTATGCGATTTTTACGAGCAGCATTTTCAACAGTTACTCCAATCCAAGCATTATCCGGAACGCTTCGAGTTTTAAAATACTCCTCCATTCGTTCCGCTCTTTTTGTAAGAATTTGGAAGCGGTGATTCGTGGCCTTTTTAATTGTCTTGAATACCTTGTCAATAAAGGTAAAAGGAACTTTTTCATTGAATAGATCGCTCATGGAACATACAAAGATGTTGCTGGGAGAACGCCAGTGAAGAGGCTCATCTAAGGATTCTTCGTGGACAGTAACATCAAAGCCGTTTTGATACTTCTCTAACCCCATATTCTGCAAGCGCAAAGACATGGTTGCCGCATAGCAATTTGCACACCCTTCAGATAAACGGTCACATCCTGTAACTGGATTCCAAGTTTGGTCAGTCCATTCAATCTTTGTAGTTTTCATTTAAACAGCCTTGATATAAATTCTCTCGTTTTTATCATCATCAAGATAGAACGCGTTCTTTCTAGGTTGTTTCGTTTCATCGCATAAACGAACCTGAATTTTTCCCTGCTCACTAAATTTTTTCAATGCAGCATTACCATGCTTAGGCAAGGAACCATGTTCATAACAAAAATTGCGAACTTCTATATTCGTCTTATGCCCTGTTTCCAAAAAAGTCATTAACTTTTCTTCTAGAGACTCATAAAAAAATGATTCAAGGAATGAAACCTGATCGCCTTGGTTCTTGTTATATCCTGAACCTTCTTCCTTATCTATGTTCCATTTCGTTTCAACGAATTTTTCCAACCCTTTACGATTGCTGGAAAAATAAATCAAACAGTTGTGTCCCTTACCAGAATTGTCTTGAATGATAAAACTATCAACAAACAGACCCAATTTTTCTCGAAGTGTATCAAGAATGCTGCGAACAAAAGCAACATCACTTCCTATCATAGATGGATCTGGTACAGATATAAAATCATCCAAGAACATTCTTATCGCTTTATAATCTTCGTCCTTACTCTTAAATCGATAAATAAAGGATACAGGCAAAAAGAGCAAGAGTTCCGTATTACCGTCATTCAAGATAGCTTTTATATCATTTAAATGAATGCCCTTATAACCAAAAGGATCTATAAAGAAAAATCTTTTGAAATAATTGTGGTTCTTATGTTTGGCAATAATTTTAGGAAGCAAATCCGAATAGTCTTGATTTTGAACATTAACTTCAACCCAATTTATCTTTTGAACTTTATGTTCTGTTACAAAAGCATTTAATTTCTTATAATTTTCAGGATCCATTTCGTTGAAGCAAATTTTCACCTGCAAATCATCTAAATATGTTTGAGAGAGATAGTCCAACAATATCATAGGACTTCCCGGGTTACCCATTTCATCTTGTCCAGGACCAGCAAACAAATCTGCTATATAAACGGAATTCTTCGTATTCCACGATTGCTTATACGCCTTACTTAATACCTTAAGGTATTTTGTTATATAGGCCTTGTAGATGCCAAGTTTAGCCTTTGTAGAATCGTTGAATTTGTCAAAGAATTCAGTCATATTTCTCTTTTTAATATATAAGAACAAATCGTGTTTTAGTTATTTTGTTTTTTCACCAATATAAATGAACCAGTTGCTTTTCGTTAGCATCAATAGTTTCAGCAAAATTAAATTTCTTTTTTATTTTGTTTTGCAAATCTACAGTATAGAGTGAATGATAAAAATTTCTTAGAATAAAATCAATAAACAAAGCAGGTTCAACAGGTGCTTTAACAGGGATTCTACAATTTTTATATTGTCCTAAGGTTAAATGAGATGCGGGATGTTCAACACTGCAAGCACAATCCCTATCGTAATCGAAACGAATGGGAATATGAACGATATTCTTCATAATAATATCAAGATAGAGTTCGTCATCAAGGTATTCCGTTGCAGCATCTTCAAACGCAAGCAATGCAGGGGATGGAAGATAAGCTAGCCGATGCTTTGACAGTCCCTTATCATCAAATTCATACATCATTTGAACAAAAGCGCCATCCAACAATTTCATATTAAAAGCATTATATTTATCCATTTCCGCATACATAGCATCATACGCAACATTATTTTTCAATGCTGCAGATATATTAAAATCATCCGAAAAGGAAACCCGATTATTTCGTTGAATAGCAAAATTTTGTGCATTTGATATAGAGTATTCCACTAATACTCTCGTAATACAATTGATTTCCTGACAAATATTTTTTGGATTAACGTTCATCTAACAAATTCTTCAATTTAGTTATCGTGTCTTCACCCAAATCTTCTCGACGAAGGTTACCGCTTTCCAAAGACGAAATTATCTCTGCTAAGGATTTTTTCTTATCTTTAATAGCTTTTCGTTCAGCATTCGTCATATCCCTATTTACGATATTCATAACCTTACGCTGATCTTCAGTAGGATAAACAAATTCCAATTTAAATTGATGTTCCTTAATACGATTAAACTCATATTCAAGTTTTTGCATATTAGGACCATAGCCGATTACGCGAACCCAAGCTTTACTTCGAGTAATTGCCGTAAATAATCTATTACGCACTACTGCAATATTTTCATTTCCAATATCTTCATAACAATCTTGTGCATTTATAATGTAAACTAAACCAGCTTCATTTCCTTTTGCTCTATAGATACCGCTAAACACAACGGAATTTTCATCCAAATAAAAAACATCTGGAGATGTGTCAACACCTGCTAAATGACTATTTATGTGTTTTTCAAATAAACCCGCCCTAATTGAGCCAACAACCTTTTTTGTTGTAAATGGGTCAGGATTGATGACAATAATGTCATTTGCATTTAATAAATCTTCTCTAATGTCTCGTTCTATCTGATTTACAAGCCAATTATCCTGTTCCATTTTAGTCTTAAATGAGTGAAATTGTATCAAATCATCAATAGTTGAATGATTCTCTAAAAACGCCGGGCTACTTTGGTTATCACGATAAAGAACTACTTTTTCTCCATCTTTAATTTCGGTATCGCACTTGTATCCTACGTCCCGCCACAAATTCTGACGATCAAACATCTGGACAATGCCAGTACTTTCCCCATTTTGCGGACTTCTATAAATCCCAAAACCTAATGCATGTGCTGTAACCAATACTGGTCTAGAATTTCGATAACAACAATTCAAGATAATATCTTGTTGAGGTTCCCCATCATTATTTTCCTTAAACTGAACAACAGGCCTTCCGTTCTCATCTTTCCCAAAAATTTCTTCAGGCGATGGCATTGTAGCCTTATTCAAACTTTGAAGTTCGTCATAGGCATACACAAGTCTCTTAGGATTTTTTAGCAGTTTATAACATATTCGCAAAAAAGCAGGAGACAAATCCTGTGCTTCATCCACCAAAATAACGTCGAAAATACCATCAAGTTCTTCTTGATTTTTTGATTCGTCCAACGCCTTTTCACAAGCCCCTTCAAAGGCCTTGTCCGCTCCAAACATCCTTTTTGCAGCATCAAAATCGAGATATTCAACGCCATATCGCTTGCAATAGACGTAATAAATACCATTTTGACTATGATACAGACTTTTCGCAGGAGCCCCCCATGCATGTATTATGTGTATAAAATTCCAGTTTGGCTCATTTTGACTTTGGGCTATAGAAAAATTTGTTATAAGACGATTGAACTGTCCCTTTAAGGATCTTGCATTAAATGTAACCGCAATTCTCCATTCAGGTTCTATTGAGTGCAAGTAAGCCGCTTTTGCCGCAAGTACTATTGTTTTGCCCGAACCGGCTAATCCCCTTATTCTTTGCACTCCATGAACAGTCTCAATTACACCCTTATTTTGTGAGTTGTCTAGAACGGCAATTGCGTTTTCAAGACTTTCTAGTTTTTTTCCTTTAGAATTTGGCAACAAGTCATTTGTTCTTTTTGTATTTTTTCGAATATTAGAAATCGCTTGAACACTGGAAACAATCATTTTATACAGAGATTCTTCAAGCACACATCCTTTATCATTCAAATACGCTTCCAATGAAGTTTCATTTAATATTGGATATTCTGGATCATATATATTTTCATTCCATAGCGGATTAAAAATAACAGATTGTATTTCAAATTTTAATTTCTTTCGTTCTATCAAATTCTTGTTACTTTTAAATTTCGCCTCTAACTTATTATAGTTATTGTCCATTCCATCTTGGTAATCAATTTGAGCCGAGTGATCATCTCGCAAATCAAATGATATTACACCCCATTTAGGTGAAATTAAAAGAGCGCCAACTTGCTCTAAACCATCATCTGCTCCAAATACAGGATAGCCAATATACAAATAGCCATCTTCTTCTGTTTTGGCGGAAAAAAATCGCACTAAACTTTTGGCAACCGTTTCTTTTTTTGTTAAACCAATTGCGACATTGATCATTTTTTCCTCTTTTTGATTAAGTTCGTATTAAATGTACTAAAAATTTGATTTACTTCACCACTACTTGCCCATTCATCAATAATGGCAAAAGTTTATCTCGTAGTTTTGTGAGGCGATTTGATTCCTCACCGAGTTTCATTTGTCTATCAAAAATGGGTTTTGCCATTTTTTCAAATTGTTCTATCACACTCTTATCAGGAATTACAACTGGTAAGGCATAGAGTTCATCTTTTGTGATTGAGCCAAATGTTGTTCCAACTGTATTCTTATTTTCAAAGGTCTTTTTGAAAACATCAATTAGAAAATAAAGATGTGAAAGCGATCCTAATTTGGAATTCAAAGCAGATAAGCCTCGACCAATGCAGCAATCCGTATTAGCAATATTGACAGCACCAACGGGAGCGCGGACGCTCATCAAAATGTCGCCTTTCTTTGCAAATCTTGTCGGTGCGGTTGTGTATTGACGAACTGTCGGGAAACGCATTCCAAAATCAGTACTTCCCTGATAGAAAATCATCCCTTCGCCATCTTCATTATAAGAAGATCCATCTGGTGATTGCCCCATAGTAATATTGGCAATATCACTCAAAACACCATCATCCCAGCCCACAGGGATTTCGCGTTTGAGGGTGGGGTTGTAGGTCATGGGGCCGCCGGTGGTTTTGTAGGGGTGGCCGTTTTTGTCGGGGAAGTCGTATTGGACGAACCAGTAGTCGTATAGGCGTTTTGCCATTGCTTCGAGTTTCTGGTTCATCTTTTTGTTCAGGGCGATTTTGTCATCTAATGCGGAAAGGACGGCAGCAATTTTCTTTTGCTTTTTCACATCCAATTCAAAAAAAATCTTTATCGGATAAACAAAATTTCGGTTTAATGATGGAATTACACTGCTATCGCACACTTTATTAAAATCAATAGTCTTGAGCAAGTAAAATAAATACTTGTCATCATTTCCTTTAAAATCAGAAATAAAGAGAGATGTATTATGCGGCCAAACGGGAACATCATACCTATGTAATTTTCCAACACTTCCACTACGTCCTATGGTAATGCACGGCGGTTGCAATTTGGCAACATCATGATAACCAATAATTCCATTTGATCCGGCGACAGGAACAACACCTTCATTCATTTCAGAATGGGGCAAATCATATCCTCTTTGCAATTCTAAGACATTACCAAGTTCTTTTATTTCCATACTCAAATTTTTCCTAGACTTTTCAACTCCGTTACACTTCGTTCAGGATGACACTTTACCTTCGATTTAATCTTCTGTTTAAATAATTTGCCCTTGCACGAATTAAACGATCAATTTCACTTGTATAAGGGAATGGTGAGTGTTCATTCATTGCATTTAGCTCATCTAATAATTCCTGCTGTTCTTGCTTCCTGCGTTTTTGTTCCGCCAAAATCTCTTTTTTACATTGCTTATTATACAATACAATTGAGACCACAATGGCTCCAACAGCCCCAATCGCCGCAACAATAGAACTTATACATGTAATAATATCCAGCATCTATTTTTTCAACTTTCTTGACAATTTCTTTTTCAATACAATCATGTCTATAATATGTTGCTTCTTATCCATATTCATTGGAATAACTCCAAGTTCATCCATCGCATTCGATTCATCCTGTAGCGTTTGTAATTCTTCTCTATTATGCTTTCTCTCTATTGCTATCGGGATAAAAATAGCAGCAAAAGCAGCAAGGAGTGCCGCAATGGTCCCAATCAAAGAAATTAACCCAGCATATTCGTTCAAAAAACTCATCTTTTTTTCCTAGATCCTATCGCTGCGCTCCAGGATGACTCCTCCCTAATTGAATTTCAAGTTGCTCAGTTGTTTCTGTATTTCCTTCTCGAGTTTGTGGCTTTCGGCGAACATGGCGGCGAGTTCTTCGGTGTCGGCTTTCATCTGGGCGTTGAATTCGTCGGCGGTAATATCGACGTAGTCTATCTTGATGTCGAAATACTGGCCGGCGCTCAGGCTGTAGCCTTTTTCCTTGACTTCGCTGTAGGTCACGACTACGCTGAAGTCTTCGACGGCTTTGGCCTTGCGGAAGGTGGTCACGATTTTCTCGATTTCATCGTCTTCGAGGCGGACTTTCTTGAGGCCGTT
>JAEEGF011274119.1_pt1 | contig 10325 bp, 8 predicted proteins | sample 9134171 | NCBI WGS metagenome assembly JAEEGF01 (sample SAMN16246542, study PRJNA631951) | gut metagenome | biome: gut microbiome; feature: rumen; material: AP-attached | host: Bos | place: Iran: Karaj | collected 2018-10 | reverse complement strand
AATCACTCACCGACACGGTCACCGTGCTGGCATTGACCTTCATCACCTTCTTGCTGGCACAGAACGCTTTCGGCCAGTTCTTTGACGCCTACCCCGAGATGAAACAGAACTTCATGAACATCGCCAGTGACGCCCGCGTGTGGATGGGAACCGTCCTTGTCATCGCTGTCGTGGGATGGCTGCTCATCATGAAGACCGAGAACAAATTCATCAAGAAGATACAGCTCATGGCCCGCAACCTGTGGGAAGGCTTTGCAGGCATCGCACACATGAAGGGCAAGTGGTGGTTCCTGCTGCTGACCGTCCTCATCTGGGGATGCTATTTCCTGCAGCTTTACCTTGCTTGCCAGGCCTTCACCTTTACTAGCAACCTGACTGTGCTCGCCGTGCTTGTGGTCTTCGTACTGAGCAGCATCGGCATGGGCGTTCCCACCAATGGAGGCCTCGGCGCATGGCATGTCGCCACCATCTTCGGCCTGTCGCTCTACGGCATCGGAGTGTTTGATCCCTCCAACTTTGACCCGCGCGCATCGGCCTTCGCTATGTTCGTGTGGGGTTTCCAGCAGGTGCTGATCATCGGACTGGGCATCTATGCTTTCGCCAGCATGGCCATCGACCGCCGCCGCATCGAGAAAGGCAGAACTGTCGTTGACACCACCAATGATGAAATCAAACTATAACAGTTATAAAACTGAATCCAACTTTAAACTCACTCTAAACTCTAAACTATATTATGGACGACAACTTCGAGGACTACTTCATGGACGACGAAGAGAAAGTCGAGGAAGTAAAGCAACCGCATCAGGAGACACCCCAAGAGCGGGAAGAACGCGAGATCAAGGAAGCGACCATCGAGCGCCGCGGCAGTTCTCTCAAGATACTGCTTGTACTCATTGCTGTTGCCATGGCTGCGTTCCTGGCATGGTGGGTATGGCAATACTATTTCCACCCTTACCGCATCAGCCAGGAGAAAGGATGGATTATGAAGGTCAGCAACGAGGGCACTGTCTTCAAGACAGTTGAGGGAGAAATGATCAGCGAAGACTACGTCCAGGATACCCTCTTGAGGATGAGCAGTGACTTCAAGTTCTCCATCACCAACGACAGCCTGGTACGCGATGCCATGAGCTTCGCTGGCGACGGCCGCCGTGTCGTCCTCACCTATAAAGAGTACAAGGGCACCGTCCTGTGGCGCGGCAACTCCCGCTTCATCGTCACCAAAATCGAACCCGACACCAACCTCATCAAACAGAATCCCCACAAGTAAGGCCAAACCAGCATAATATAATGTAAGTCAATATCTTACAACGATATTTCAATAAGCAAAATCCGCAGGTCGCTTGAAGAGCCCTGCGGATTTTCTGCCAAAATGTCACATTTTAACACTTAGAGCATGTCAGTTTCCGAAAAAAGGCACTATCTTTGCAGCCCGAATTTAGAGAATGACCATCATGGAAGAAAACAAGATAGAACAAAACAAGCCAGAACAGGAACAAGCACAGCAAACGACAGCTCAGCAGGAGCTGGCTACTACGCCCATCAAGCCCGATATTCTGGACTATGACGACATCCGCAAGATGGTGCCGTTCTTTGATGGCAAGCCCAAGCTGGTGAAGTGGCTGTTCCACTTGCTGGATATGGATGATGCCAACTGGATTCATGGCCACAACTGCCACACGCCGGGTGTGCCCTTCTGCACTGGTGTGCTGAAAGACCTGAATGCCACTATCACCTACGATAATGGCCAAGTTCTTGACAATCTCCCCGAAGGAGCCTTTATCACGGTGACCAACCACCCCTTTGGTGCCGTTGATGGTGTGATGATGATTCACATCATCGGCACCCATCGTCCCGACTACAAGTTCATGGTCAACATGCTGCTGAGCAAAATCGGCGGCATGATGCCCAACTTCATCACCGTCGACGCCCTGGCCAGTGACGATCCCGCCAAGCGTGCCGTGTCGATGCAGGGCATCAGCGACACAATGAAGCATGTCAAGGCTGGTCATCCCATGGGATTCTTCCCTGCTGGTGCCGTGAGCAAGCTCAACTGGAAATTGCGCGTCGAGGATCGCGAGTGGCAACCCGTCATCATGCGCCTGATCATGAAACTCAAGGTGCCCGTCATCCCCATCTACATCCACGGCCACAACAGTTGGATATCCCTCGTGTTGGGCGCCATCAGCTGGAAACTGAGGACGTTGAGGCTTCCCTCCGAGATGTTCCGTCGCAAGAGCTACGACTTCCGTGTCAGCGTGCATGACCCCATCATGCCTGAGGAGTACGCACAATACAAGACGCCCGAGGAATTGGGCGTGTTCCTGAAAAACGAAACTTATAAAATGAAAAAATGGCAACAATAAACGACAGCACCATCCGCGCCATCAAGCAGCGTTTCGGCATCGTCGGCGAGTCACCTGCGCTGATTGCCGCCATTCGCCGCGCCATGCTGGTGGCCCCCATCGACCTGAGCGTGCTCATCATCGGTGAGAGCGGTTCGGGTAAGGAATCGTTCCCCAAAATCATCCATGAGAGCAGCCCCCGCAAGCACAAGAAATACATCGCCGTGACCTGTGGTGCCATCCCCGAGGGTACCATCGACAGCGAACTCTTCGGCCACGTCAAGGGCTCCTTCACCGGCGCTATTGCCGACCACAAGGGCTACTTTGAGGAGGCCGACGGCGGCGTCATCTTCCTTGACGAAGTCGCCGAGATGCCCATGAGTACACAGGCCCGACTGCTGCGTGTGCTAGAGAATGGCGAATACCTGCGCGTGGGCGACAGCACCGTGCGTAAGACCAACATCCGCGTCGTCGCTGCTACCAACAAGGACATGCTGCAGGCTGTCAAGGACGGCAAGTTCCGCGAGGACCTGTATTATCGCCTCTCGACCGTTCAAATCAATGTGCCGCCCCTGCGCGACCGCGGTGACGACATCATCCTGCTGGCCAGACTGTTCCTGCGCAACTTCATCACCGAGAACCGCACCAGCGAGGTCACCCTCACCGATGATGCCCAGCGCCAGCTCAAGGCCTACCACTGGCCTGGCAATGTGCGCCAGCTGAAGAGTGTCATTGAGCAGGTTGCCCTGTTCGAGTCGGGCAACACGGTTGATGCAGAGACCCTGAGGCAATACATGCCCAGCAGCCGCGAGACCGCGCTGACGGTGCAGTCTCAGCCAAACTTTGACTATAACGCCGAACGCGAGCAGCTGTTCACGCTGATTCTGTCGATGAGAGCCGAAATCGAGGCCATCAAAAAGCGCATGGACGGTGTCGGTCCCACGTCACACGTCTCCTCGACCGTGAACGAACTCAAGCGCGACCCCAACCCCCTGCTCGACATGGGAAGCAGCAATTCCGACAGGGAAATGACTTCGCCCTACCACAACTTGCAGCACCAGCCGCAAGATCTGGGACGCGTTGACGAGGTCGCTGCCATGGACGTGGAGGGTGAGACAGTCAAGACACTTGACGAGACCGAGCGCGAGACCATCGAGAGCGCCCTGCGTCGCAATAACGGCCGACGCAAGGTCACTGCCCAAGAGCTCAACATTTCGGAACGTACCCTGTACCGCAAAATCAAACAATATAACCTCGAACGTCAGTGAAACGCCTTTTCGTCATCTTGGTCCTCGCTGTCGCCGCTACGGCATGGCAAGCATGCATCCCCCGATACACGCTCAACGGAGCCTCCATCGACTACAATGTCTATAAGACCATTTCGTTCGGCGAATTTCCTATTCGTGCCGCCCTGGTTTATCCGCCGTTGCAGTCGATGTTCGAGAACCGCATGACCGACATGATCGCCCAGCAGACACGCCTGCGCGTCATCGACGGCCGCAATGCCGACCTGCACATGGAGGGCGAAATCACCAATTATCAGTTGTCACCTCAAGCCGTGGGTGAGGATGCCTATGCCAGCCAGACCCGACTGACCATCACCGTCAAGGTGAAATATGTCAACAACAAGAATCAGGCATTGAGCAAGGACCTCTCCTTCAGCGCCTACCGCGATTTCTCAAGCAGCGAGCTGCTGGTTGATGTGCAAGACGAGCTGTGCAACCAGATCTGCAAGGACCTGAGCGACCTTATCTTCAACGCCACCCTCGGTGACTGGTAAGGAGAACGACCTCGTTGGCACGATATTTGAAAGGAATGTGACAGTGCAATGACAAGACCGACTCATGGCAGCAACAATGACATGGACCGATAAGATAAAACACCTCGCCGACGGCAACGCCGATGAGGTGTCAGGGCAGTGGCTGGCCGACAGCGAGCAAGCCGCGCCATACTGTGTCCTACCCGCACTGTTGTTCCTCAAGGAGAACGGCGTCAACGGCAATGAGCATGTGCTGGAAAAACTGGCCATTTCTTTCCCCGACAGGCAAGCCCTGGCGCTCCTGCTCAGCCAAGACGCAGATTTCCTCACGGCCTTCTACCCCTCAACTAACAAGTCACAGACACCAGACACCGTCACCACAATTGACCGTTTCCTGGAAAACTATGGCAAGTCTAGCCCCAGCGAGGTAGAGGCCATCAGCCGCGCCATCTTCAATCCGCAACCCGACTACGCCGATGTGCTTGCAGCACAGGAAAAAGAGGAAGGTGGCACTCATCCCGCGGGAGGCGACTCGCAGGATGAACTCATCAATCAGTTCATCGCCGAGCAGATGCAGCTGGGAGAACAAGCGGCACAGACGCCAATCACCAATCCCGTTGGCGAGCAGGAAAAGGCCGAAATTGCCGATGAAGCCATCAACGATCCTACTCAAATTGATGACTCCATGCTCAGCGAAAGTCTGGCTAAAATGTATATTGCCAGACACAAATATTCACAGGCTCTTGAAATAATTCAGCGATTAAGTTTGAATTATCCAGAAAAAAGTATTTACTTTGCAGACCAAATTCGGTTTTTGACCAAATTGGTCTTAAATGAGACACTAAAAGACAAAAAATAAGAAAAAATGTACATTATTTTAGCAATTCTGATCGCGATTGCATCGATTATGTTGGTCGGTGTTATCCTTATTCAAAAATCTAAAGGTGGCGGCCTCGCTGCCAATGTAAACAACTACAACCAGTTCATGGGTGTTCGCAAGACCACCGACTTCATCGAGAAGGCAACTTGGATTCTGGCTGGCTTTATTTGCGCTGCAAGCATCGCTTGTGCATTTGTGACCGCCCCCAGCATCGTTGAGGGTGCTCCCCAAATCAAGAAGTTACCCGCCAGCGAGACTCAGGCACCCAACTTCGGTACTCAGGCCGAGGAGGCTCCTGCTGCTGCAGCTGCTCCCGCTGCCGATGGCAAGGTTACTGTTCCCGCTAAGGAAAGCGCTCCCGCCAAGCCCGAAGGCAAGTAATCACATCGCATCTGTAACCAACTTTTAGAGGATGCGGCATGTCGTATCCGCATCACAGCGGAATAAGACATACCGCATCTTTTTATTGTCCTGCTATGAAGATGACATTATTATATATAGTACTGGCTGCCCTCATGACCGCTTGCGGTAACACTGGCGTTTCCTCCTCCGAGGGATCCAACGACACGACTGCGACAACATCGGCAACTGTCGGAAAGATTCAGTTTGACGGCAAGGCCGCGTTTGACCTGACACAGCAACAATGCGCCTTCGGCCCGCGAGTGCCTGGCACTCCAGCCCATGCCAAGTGTGCCGAATGGCTCACCACCACCCTGCAGGCCTCATGCGACACGGTAATCGTGCAGACGGGAACCGTCCAGACTGCCCAATCGGGTCCGATGGGCATGAAGAACATCATCGGCATCATCAACCCCGACGCCAGCCAGCGACTGCTGCTGCTTGCCCACTGGGACTCACGTCCCTGGGCCGACAGCGACCCTGATGCCGCTAACCACAGCAAGCCCGTCATGGGTGCCAACGACGGTGCCAGCGGTGTGGGCGTATTGCTCCAGCTGGCACACCAACTCAAGCAAGCCGGCACAACCCTGGGCATTGATATCCTGCTGGTTGATGTTGAGGACATGGGCGAGAACGAGAATGAGGAGTCATGGGGACTGGGCACTCAGTACTGGGCCTCACATTTCCACACGACAGGTTACAAGCCTCTGTTTGGTATCCTGCTCGACATGGTGGGTTCAAGCGATGCCACCTTCACCCGTGAATACTACTCAACACAGTATGCAGGCGGCTTTGTTGACCTCGTGTGGAACTGTGCAGCAGGCAATCACTTTATCAACGCCCAGGGCGGCGCTGTGACCGATGACCACATCTTCGTCAACCGTGCCGGCATCCCCTGTGTCGATATCATTGACATGCGCACCGATACTGGTACAGGCTTTTGCCCCGAGTGGCACACCATCCACGACACGATGGACGCCATCAACCCAGCCACGCTCGCCGAAGTCGGCCAGACCCTGATTAATGTCATCGCCGAACTCGAGAAATAACCCATCCCGCTGATATCACAAGCCTCCTGCCAAGTATTCTTAGCGGGAGGCTTGTTGTTTCAGAGGGCCTGATAATCAGTTAAGACCGAGGAGCAAGTTGATGACACCTGTCACATCCTCGATGTTGACTTTGCCGTCAAAATTGACATCGCTACAGGTGGGGCATACCAATCTGTCGGGATTCAGCAGATGGCTGATGATAGCCGTCACGTCCTCGATGCTTACTTTTCCATCATGGTTCACATCGCCATTAAGGGGATTATGGTAATGTTCCAGAATATACTTGATGCCAGCCAACGCGTCAATCTTGCCGTTACCGAAGTGGGTAGCATTGGCGCCTTCGGTGACCCATGAATCACGGATAGCGGTCTCGCGCATGATATCCTTCACCTCGCTCAGGGTAAAAGTCTTGCCACACTCGGCTGCTGCCTGCATCCACAAGGCCACGATACCGGCAACGGCCGGGGTGCACATTGAGGTGCCCGACATCCTGCCGTAAGGGTAAATCGGGTGGTTGATGACCATTTCATCGTAGTCATCACCGTGGTTCACGTTGTGATTGAATGCCGAGATAATGTCCTCGCCAGGAGCCGTAATCCAGGGATGCATCGTGCCCAAGGGACCCATGCCCTCAAGAGCATAGCACGAGAAATCGGAGATGTCACCCAGTTGGTTGCTATCTTCACGTGTGCGGCTGACGTATGACCCCACCGAGATGACTTGGGGATAGCAGGCGTTAGCAAACACGCTCATGTCATCAGTACCCAGCGTCCACGTGTGACCCTCGGTAGTAAGGTGGTTGTCAAAGTAGGTGAACGTACCACATGACCACATGTCGATAATGTCAGAGCTGCCCCCGATGGGATACACCTCGACAGCGAGTGTATAATCCGGACTCTTCAGTCCATTGGGGGTATAAACAAGCACCTGGCGACGGTTGTTGGCAGTCATGTAGTCAAAATAGATGCGCATCTGGGCCTTGCCGGCGCCACCATTGCCCGTGAAGTAATCATCGACTTGAAATGTCTTGTTCCCGCCAGCACTCGTGAAACTGTAGGTCTCCACGAGGTCACCTGTCGCCTTGTCCAATACCAGGATATTCACGCCGATGCCTGTCGCATCGGTGGCACGGGTAAAGGCGTCGGCAATGTATTCACCCTTGTAATACAGCCATCCAGCATCATAGACGATGGGGCTGGAGCAGACGATAGTTCCCAGTGGGTTATCGCTTGAAGCGCTGCCCGAGACATAGACACCACCCGGGGCGCCACAACTGTGACCGGCATTGTTTCCTGTGGCAAAGACGCAGATGCGGTTGGGGTGCTCATCGCCAAAGAGCTGTGCGACAATTTGGGCCTGGGTACCACCACCGTCGCGGTTATAAACGAAGTCACCGTAGCTGTTGCTCACCACCAGCGGCTTGCCCACGCTGTCGGCATAGTTGCACATGCGATGAAAAGCATTGGCAATATGGGTAGCGCCCATTCCCTTGATTCCGCACAGGAACAATTCGGCGCCAGGTGCCATGCCGCCATAGGTGGCGTGCTCGTGGTCATCGGTCACAGCGATATCCATGCCATTGACTATCACGCTGGAACCACCGGCGATGGCACTGGTGTGTGAACCGTGATCAGTATTGTTGACACCATCTTTGGGCAGTGGACCCGTACCATAATAGTCAATGGACCCGCTGTTATAGACGTAGGCGCGCTTGATGCGCGTTTTGCCGTTTTTGTCCTGAAAGGCGATGTGCTCAAAATCAATGCCACGGTCGATGACACCGAGGATGACGCCGCGGCCATCATATCCCTTGGGCAGGCCTGCAGCCATGGCTGAGGACGAGTAGCTGAGCACGTCACCAACGTTGGTCGCCTTGCGCACCTCGTCGGTTGCCAATTGCATGACAGGTGAAACTTCTATCCCGGTCACCGCCTCGATGGCAGCAACATCGTGAATCTTGTCCACAGGCAACAATGCCGTGAGCAAACCATTCTGGAAGCGGCTCTCGATGATGACACCCAAGGCTTCCATCATGCTGATGGCCTCATCATCTGTCACATAAACAAATGACGAGATATACACCTTGCCGTCAATCGTGTCGGGGATTACATACGGACGCTCGACAGTCTTGAGCAGCTGTAGTGGTTGGCCAGGTGCATTCAGTCGGGTAACGGGTGCTTGGTCAAAACTCAAGTTGCCCTGCAGTTCGTCAAGAAACATCTGGGTAGATATCGACAGTTTGTTGTTGACAGACGCCACTCCATCATTAGCTATGGTAACGTTTAGGCATGCAACTGCCAAGAGTAAGGTCATCAATATTAAATACTTAGTAATCTGTTTCATGAAGGTAAGGACATTTTGGTTATCATCTATTCTTGGGTGTACAAAGATACAACACCTTTTTCAATGCACAACTATCTTTTTAAACCTTTTATCATTAATTATGAGGTTTGTATCGTCCAAAAGCATTAACTTTGCATTTTCTCAAGAATAAAAGCTAATGGCCAAGCTAAGGCTAGGCCCAACTGCCGATAACTATCAACATAAAACCAATAAAAACCAATGAGAAAAGAAAGGATTTTACTCATGAGCGCATTGATTGCAGCGTCGGCTGTGACAACACAGGCTCGCATCAACTATCCCGACACCCGTCGCGTGGATAGTGTGGACACTTACTTCGGCACCCAGGTGCCCGACCCTTACCGCTGGCTCGAGGATGACCGCAGCGCCGAGACCGAGGCGTGGATCGCTGCTCAGAACAAGGTGACCCAGAACTACCTGAACAAAATTCCCTTCCGCAAGGACGTGAAGAAACGCATTACCGAGCTCGCCAACTACGAGAAGATGGGTGCTCCGTTCAAGGTAAAGGACAAATTCTACTTCTTCAAGAACAACGGTCTGCAGAACCAGAGTGTCCTCTACGAGTATGACAAGAACGGCAACCACAAGATGGTGTTCGACCCCAACACGCTGAGCGAGGACGGCACTGTGGCATTGCAGCAGCTGAATTTCTCCAACGACGGTCGCTACCTGGCCTATGTCATCACCCGCAGCGGCAGTGACTGGAACGAGATTTTCGTGAAGGACCTCAAGGAGGACAAGGTGCTTGACGACCACATCGTCTGGGCCAAGTTCACCGATGCCCAGTGGCTGGGTGACGGTTTCTTCTACAGCGGCTATGATGCCCCCGAGGATGCCAAGTCTTCCAAGAACGAATTCCAGAAGGTGTATTACCACAAGTTGGGAACACCTCAAAGCGAAGACTATATCGAGTATCAGGACAAGAGCGAACCGCTTCACTTCCATCAGGTGAGCGTAACCGAGGACGAGCGCTACGTCATCCTATGGAAGAGCGACGCCGAGGGCAACGACATCTACATCAAGGACCTGAAGGACCGCAACCCGCACTACGTGCAGCTTATCGGCGGCATGAAATATGAGCGTGGCATCATCGGTATCGACAACGGCAAGATCTATGTGATGACCAACGAGAATGCCCCCAAGGGCAAGATCGTCACCTACGATGCCGAGACCCTGTCACCCGCCAGCTGCGCCGAGTTCATTCCCGAGCAGGAATTTGTTCTCTCCGGAGCACAGATGGCCGACCACAAGTTCATCCTCACCTATGACAAGGATGCTTCAAACCATCCCTACCTCTATAGTGCCGACGGCAAACTCATCCGCGAGATTGAACTGCCCACCTACGGCTCGGTAGGCTTCAGTTCCAAGAAGACCGCCAAGGAAGTCTTCTACAGCTTTGCCAGCTACACTTTCCCCGGTGCCATCTACAAGTATGACCTCGAGACCGGCAAGAGTGAACTCTTCTTCCAGCCCAAGGTTAACCTCAAGAGCGAGGACTATGTGACTGAGCAGGTCTTCTTCAACAGCAAGGACGG
>JAEEGF010249759.1_pt1 | contig 10325 bp, 1 predicted proteins | sample 9134171 | NCBI WGS metagenome assembly JAEEGF01 (sample SAMN16246542, study PRJNA631951) | gut metagenome | biome: gut microbiome; feature: rumen; material: AP-attached | host: Bos | place: Iran: Karaj | collected 2018-10 | reverse complement strand
CGCATGGCCCCTGCTCAACGCAAAGGCCGCAGATCCCGATGGGTTCCCCTACGCAGCAGGTTACTATCACAGAGACTACACCGTGACCCTGAGCGTCGGCGACGCCCCCGCAGTCGAAGAGGTTGCTGAGCCTGTCGAAGCACCGGTCGTCGAAGAAATCACCCAGACCGAAGAGCCCCAGGTCGAAGAGGTTGCTGAGCCTGTCGAAGCACCGGCCATCGAAGAGCAGCCCGCACCGGTTGAAGAGATCGTCGAAGAAATCATCAACATCGTTCCGGTCATCGCAGAGATCGCCCAGATCGAAGAAGCTGTTGAGCCTATCGAAGCAGCGGTCGAAGAAGCTGCCCAGATCGAAGAAGAACCCGCAGAAGAGATCGTAGAAACTGAAGAGGTTGTCGAGCCTGTCGAAGCACCGGTTGAAGAAGAAACCATCGAAGAGATCCCTGAGATCGTCGAAGAGACGGTAGAAGAAATCGCACAGATCGAAGAAGAAACCACGACCGAAGAGGTTGCTGAGCCTGTCGAAGAGGTTGCTGAGCTTGTCGAAGCACCGGTCGAAGAAACCGTAGAAGAATCCGCCGCAGCCGAAGAAGCCATCTTCGCAGTCGAAGAGGTCAAGGCCCAGGCCAGAACCCGCAAGCACACCGCTGCAAACGTCAGCGAACCCGCTGTAAACGAAGCAACCACCAACCAGACCGAGACTATCGAGACCATCGAAGAAGAGACCGAAGTGTCCATCGAAGACAACACCATGCCGATGGCAGCCGTCGAGATCGCGGCAGTCGAAGCCGAAGAGATCCTCGAAGAAGAACTGCCCCTGGCAGCCGCTCCGGTCGAAGCAGTAAGCGCCGCGCAGGTCGAAGCCGTCGAAACCACGGAAGTTGCCGCAGTCGAGACCGAAGGCCCGAGCTTCATCGAAGTCGCCTCCATGCAGGTCGCAGACTTCGTCGAAATGGAAGAGGCAGCGATCCCCATGGCCGCAGCCGGCACCTGGAGCCTCGCCACCATGATCTTCAGCGCGATGTCCCTGCTCCTGGCGATCTTCACCATCGCCTCCAAGAGCATCAGCCGCGGCCTGAAGGCTGCAGCAGCCATCGCACTCGCAGCGACCGCAGCGATCCTCCTGATCACCTCCGACCTGAACGGCATGATGGTTACCGCCAACAAGGGCACCCTCGCCGTGGTCATCCTGAACATCTTCGAAGCGGTCTTCGCAAGCACCGCCTCCAACGAAGCGAGACTCGGCTAACGCAGGGAACGCGTTCGAGCCGATCCGGATAAAGTAAAAAACAACAGACAGAAGGACAGGCGCCCTGAGGGGCGCCTGTCCTGTTTTTTGCGTGGCTGCATACAGAGCGAACGTTAACCGAAAATATTTCGGTATACATCATATGTCTAATATACATAATATGTCATATAAACGTCGATATAACGTATATAAATCAGATGATTACTATGCAACATATGATGATTAAATATGCATTATTGCATAGAGCCGTGATCGCAAGATATTGCTTATAACCGCTTGAAATAAAGGGTTTAAGCCTAATCTGCCGTTCGTGCATAAAAACGGCACTTTGTGCATTTTTACTTGAATCTTAACATAATGTATCATACAATAAAAAAGATGGCAAAGGCTATCGCCGTTTTGTCGTAAAAAGAGCGGCAAAGCGAAAATATTCCATAATAATCGCAGTTAGGCAGGAACATTTTTAAATCGGTCCCGTCTAACGTTAAAACAGAGGGGCAACTGCGCCCTGTCTGAAGCAACCTTATCCCTTGTTTAAACAACAGTCACTATTTTAACCACCTCTGAAACGAGGACTGTAGAAAGGAATGCTGTATGAGTAAGTTGTATGGATCCACAAGTTGGAGACGCGTACTGGCTCTCGCACTGGTATTCGTGATGGTGTTCTCCATTATGGGAACATCCGGTTATTCCGTATTTGCGGAAGAACTGTCCGAAACCGGTGAGGTAGCCGACGTTTCCGAGTCTGCGGCCATCACCCCGGAAGTCACAACAGACGACCAGGGTCCGTCCCCCGGCGGGGAAGAGGCCGAGGAAGCCGCTGCGACTGTCGAAGCGACAGCGGAAAGCAGCGAGGAGGTCAAACCTGTCGAGGCGACAGTGGAAGACGCGGATGATCCCGCCGACGACACTGCGGACGAAACAGTCGAAGCCGCGGAAAGCGAAACGCCTGACGCGGTCAACGAGCCTGTCGCAGAGGACGATGAAAACGGCGGCGAACCTGCTGCGGACGCAGAGCCCGCCGCAGATCCCGTCGTAGAACCGGAAGAGGGCGGCGAGCCCCCCGTAGAGGAAACGGTCAAAACCGAAGAGCCCGTCGTGGTTTCTGAAGGCGAGGCCGTTGTCGGTACGGCGGCAGAGTCTATTATTTCGGATGATGGCTCCGAAGCAACCGGCGATGAACTGACCGCAGAAGAGTTCCTCGCGAATTCTGAAGAGGCCGAGGCGCCTGCCGAACCGGAGGAACCCGCAGCCGTTCCCGAAGAGGAAAACGCGGAATCTGAAGTTGCTCCGGAGGATTCTGTTATCCCTGACGTCCTGCAGCAGGTCATGGACGTGCTTGCACAGGAAGGCGAAGTCGCTTTAGAGGAACTGTCCGAAGAGGAACTTGCAGAAGAGGAACTCCTGGAAGAAGAACTCCTGGAAGAGGAAGAAGTAGAGATCCCCACGCATTACGAGGCTGAGCTCGACGGTGTCCTCGTTTCTGTTGACGTGCCGGAAGGCGCCTTTACAGAGCCTGTAACGCTCAAGGTCAAGCGGCTCTATAAGTGGACCGATGCCTACAGCGAGGCCGAGGAAACTCTGAAAGCAGAGGGACACGAGTTCGACGGTATGCTTGCGTTCGATATCGGCTTTGTCGATGATGAGGGCAATGCTGTGGAGCCTATCGAAGCGGTTTCTGTCGAACTGTCCCTGACGCAGGATATTCTGCCTGAGGACATGAATACCGAGACTATTGATCCGGACAGCGTTACCGTTACGCATATCACGGAGAACGCTGCGGTCGAGGTCGTTGCCGATACTGCCGACGAAGTCGACGGCCTGGTCGAGCTGGACATCAATGACGATGAGATCCGGCAGATCGACGCTGCCTTTGAGGTGGATGGGTTCTCGACGTTTACGATTACGTGGAGTTCCGCGAATAATACATCTACTAATATAAGATGGAGATATAACAATAATAATACTCGCGGACAGGTCACTGTCAGATATGTAAATACTGACGGGGATTCTATCATAAGACCAACCGGAATTAATAACAACTATGATATCGCAGTAGGTAACGGAAACTTCACTGACGAAATAGTGTTTTCTGCCGATAATGTTGCGAGAAATATCAATAATCGTACATATGAATCAGCTTATATCATTCTGAATGGTGAGAAAACACCGGTTACAAGAGTCGTCGTTGGAAGAAGTGGCACTACTGGTAATCATACATATTCAACGACTTATTATGATGGTGATAAACAAGTCCATTATGCTTCTGGAACTGGTTCTACAAACTATACAAGACCAGATGTGTATTTACAGTACAGTGAGTTAAATGGTGACACCAGCACAGTGACTGTTCATTATGTCGATGAAAATGGCGCTGAACTTACAGTTTCAAACTCTGTATTTCCTGAAATCATAGATTCTAGTTCAGCAACTCCTGCACATCTCATATATGATATTGATGGATATGAATATAGCTATACATATCTAAATGATTCAACGACAAGAATTAAACCAGAAGTCAGATTTAATGATTCGTGGAGATATCGAACCGCAAATGGTAATAACTGGAATTCATCATTGTCAAATGACGATGAAATATATGTTGTTTATACAAAGAAAGCATCTGTAACTCCTGGTGGTTCACCGACGTTGAAACCGGTTGGCCCAACGGATTACCCGGAAGAGCCGAGCATTCTGAAAGAATCTGTCCCGAACGGAGATGGTACATCCGACATGTCCTTAAGTATTACAGGACATACAAAAGACCGCGAAGTCGAAAAACTGGCAGACGTCATTGTTGTGTTCGATGTTTCGGGATCTATGAATACTGCCATGTCTGGATCGACTCGATTGCAGGTTGCTAAGGATGCTGTCAACAACCTAGTTGATAGTCTTGCTCAAAAAAAGAATACAGCTGGAGACCCGCTTGTTAGAATGTCGCTGATCTCATTCTCAAATACGGCAAATCCTAGACTTGGATTAACAGATCTTACCATACAAGGAGTTAATGATTATAAAACTGCAGTTGAGGGGCTATCTCAAGGTGGTGCTACTAACTGGGATTATGCACTTCAATTAGCAAATGAACAGGCTGTAGATAGTGGGCGCGCAACATTCGTTATCTTTGTCACTGATGGCGATCCGACAGTACGCAACACAAGGACAAATGTCAGTGACGCTGAACTTAATGATAGTAATAATCGTGATATAAGTGAAGAAAACTACTATTTAAATAACGATTATCATGTATTTGGAAACACGACTTCAGATCCATTAAACATTAATTATAATGCTGCTGTTACCCAAGGTACAGCTATAGTTGCAGCTAATAAGAACCTGTACACCATTGGTATTTCGACTAGTGTTACAAAAGTCAGTCATTTCAATACCGACGTAGGCGGCAATGGCGCATATATCGCTGCTGACGCGCCTGCTCTTAACCAAGCATTCGCAGATATCGAGGCAGCAATTGTTGCCAAGTTGGGTTTCAGTGATATTCAGATGACAGACGGTATCACGGAAATGACCCAGACTGTCGAAAAGAGTGGATTGACCACAACAGATGGCGGCTTTACATATTGGAAGAAAGCCAAAGACGCTGAAACTTTTGTTGAATGGACACCTTCATCCGAATTCTGCCAGGAAGCGGAATACGATACTGCTTCTGGCGCTGTCAAGTGGAATATGGGTACCAGTTTCATGCCGGAGGATGGCGCGACCTATAAAGTGACATGGAAGGTCTGGCCGTCGCAGGAAGCCTACGATATTCTGGCAAAGTGCATGAATGATCCTTCATATTATGATACTTTGACAACTGCTCAACAGGCTCAAATCGACAGGACCGGCACTGCCCCCAATTATTCTTATACTCTTAAGACTAATGAACCCGGCGCAGGCACAACCTATAAATCTGCTACAAAGTCTGCCACAGGAATTACAACAGAAGGAAATGTAAAGACACTTTCGTTTAATACTGTTGATCCTCTTGGTCTGGCTTCTAGTGATATCTATATTGAAAAGGTCTGGGATAACCAGATTGACGACAGAACCATAACAGGTTCATATACATTCCCGGTAAAGGCGGACGGTACGGCATTTGGTGATGGCGTCGAACTTTCATCTCCAAATTGGAAGAACAGCTACTATATTTCTACCGGTTTGATGACGACGAACCCCTATATGGTTTATGAGAAAGGTCACGATTACACCGTTGAGGAACCCTCGAATCTTTCTTATCAGTGGGATTACAAATCGGAAGTATATCATCCGATGGTGATCAACAATCAGCCGGTAAATCTGATCAAGGTGGATACCGCTGCAGAAGCAGACTATACGATCGACGGAAAGTATTACAAGGCATTACCTGGTACTGGTGATACTGTTCTTACAATAACAAACGAACGTCGAAGCAATCTGAACATTTCGAAGACTGTTGTCGATGAAGAAGGAAATCACGTCGAGAGTGGTCAGGCCTTTACGTTCACAGTGACTGTAACCGAAGCCCATGATGATGAAGTATGGCTGAGTGCTTATGATACGAATGTCAACGCGGCTGTTAAGGATTCTTCTATCGTAACAGGTAATGGAGTACAGTATCAGGAAAGCGATGGCTTCTTCCATGCGCCGAGCGGTACAACGCTTACTCTGACAATTAAAGATGGCTGGAACTATCGATTTACCAACCTCAGTATTGGATCTACGTATTCAATCGAGGAAAACAGCCCTGTTCCGAGTGGCTTTGCGTTTAAAACAGCGGAAGCTACGGCAACAAATAGTGCAACAGCAGGTACAGTTACCGGTCAGGTGACAACGGGCACCATTGATAAATCGAATTCTATTTATACAGTCAATTATACGAATGAGATCCGGGTGACTGAGGCTGAAGCGACGAAGGCATGGACGAACATAGACGGCAGCACGACTGCACCTGCTGGAGCAAGCGTAGTCTTCAAGCTGTATGCAGACGGCGAAGCCACGGAATACACGGTAACGCTCGACGGAACTGTTGATACAACTGTCCCGACCGTGACGGGCGGATACGAGAGCGAAGCCTGGAAGGCAAAGTTTGTAAATCTGCCTGAAAATAAGGTCGTAGATGGCGAATCCGTGGCAATCGTTTACACCATCGCGGAGACGACCACATATCCGGGCTATAGCGCATCGACGGAAAGACCTGTAGCATCCGGCAGCACGATCACGAATACGCAGGTATCCACAAGCGTCAATGCAACGAAGGCATGGGCGAACATAGACGGCAGCACAACTGCACCTGAGGGCGCAAGTGTAGTCTTCACGCTGTATGCTGACGGCAACCCCACTACCCACACGGTAACGCTCGACGGGACTGCAGATACGGCTCCGACAGGGACCGGCGGATATGAAAGCGAAGCCTGGAAGGCGACGTTTGTAAATCTGCAGAAGTATAAGGCCGGAACATCGACCGAGATCAATTATACGATTGCAGAGACGACGGAATATCCGGGCTATACAGCATCTACTACAGATCCTGTAACGGCTGGCGGCACGATCACGAACAGCCAGGCATCTGTAAATGTCAATGCAGGGAAGGCATGGAAGAACATAGACGGCAGCACGACTGCACCTGAAGGCGCAACAGTAGAATTCACGCTGTATGCAGACGGCGCAGCCACCTCGTACAAGGTAACGCTCGACGGAACTGCAGATACAGCTCCGGCAGGGACCGGCGGATACGAGAGCGCAGGCTGGACTGCATCGTTTGTAAACCTGCAGAAGGCCAAGATCGTAAACGGCGCAGCCGTAGACATCGTTTATACGGTTGCAGAAACCAAGACATATCCTGGCTATACCGCATCCGCTACAGATCCTGTAGCGGCGGGCGGCCAGATCACGAACACGCAGGCGTCTACGGAAGTCTATGCGACGAAGGCATGGAAGAACGCGGACGGAACTGCGACGGCGCCTACTGGAGCAAGCGTAGTCTTTACGCTGTATGCCGACGGTACTGCCACAGATTACACGGTAACGCTCGACGGAACTGTTGATACGGCTTTGACCACGACCGGCGGATACGAGAGCGAAGCCTGGAAGGCGACGTTTGTAAAACTGCCGCAGTATCAGGCAGGAACGACGACCGAGATCGTTTACACGATCGCGGAGACGACGGGATATGCGGGCTACAGCGCATCGACGGAAGAACCCGTAGCATCCGGCAGCACGATCACGAATACGCAGACATCCACAGGCGTCAATGCCGTGAAGGCATGGGCGAACGCGGACGGAACTGCGACGGCGCCTACTGGAGCAAGCGTAGTCTTTACGCTGTATGCCGACGGTACTGCCACAAATTATACGGTAACGCTCGACGGAACTGTTGATACGGCTCCGGCAGGGACCGGCGGATACGAGAGCGAAGCCTGGAAGGCGACGTTTGTAAATCTGCCGCAGTATCAGGCAGGAACGACGACTGAGATCGTTTATACGATCGCGGAGACGACGGGATATGCGGGCTACAGCGCATCGACGAAAGAACCCGTAGCATCTGCTGAAACGATTACAAATAGTCAGGATGAAACAGAAGTAGAACTGATCAAGGTCTGGGATGACGCTTTCTATACTAAGTCAAGACCCAGTAAAGAAACATTTGCAGGATACGTTCATCTGCATGCGGATGGTACGGAAGTTACCAATGAGTCGGCTGGATATTCTGCTATGGAGCAGTCCGTAACAGAAAGTACAGTTGACGGAAAGACAATCTATACAGTAATTTGGAACAATCTTCCTAAGTATAAGGCTGTTAAAGGCGAAGCTGTTGCGATCGAATATACAGTTACTGAGGATGAAATCAATCTCTATACTGCGAGTGACGTGACCGGTACAAACAATGAATATACCATTACTAACACTCGCCAGACCGGTGCCCTTACAGTCAGCAAGACCGTAGAGTCCGACCTTGAGGTAGATGCTAACAAAGAATTCGACTTCACCGTAACGCTGAGCGACAAGACGATCAGCGGGACCTATGGCGGAATGACCTTCACCGATGGCGTCGCAACCTTCAAACTGAAGGATGACCAGAACGTTACCGCAGAAGGCCTTCCCACGGGGCTCACCTATACAGTAGAAGAGGCTACAGTAAGCGGTTTCACGCCAACGAAGACCGGAGACACTGGAACGATCAGCACACAGGCAAGCACAGCTGCATTCACGAATACCTATAGTGTTAAGCCGGTGACGGCAAGCTTCCCGGTGAAGAAGGTCCTGAGCGTAGCAGAAGGACTTGCCGGACCGGACGAGTGGGCGTACACCATCACGGTAGCAGCCCAGAACGGAGCGCCTGCGCCTGCGACGACCACAGGCACGGTGGATCAGGATCATGACACAGTGACCTTCGGAGAGATCACCTATACCGCACCTGGAACGTATACCTATGTGGTAAGCGAGACAGGTGATGTCGACGGTGTCACGAACGATACAGACGCAGCCGGCAAGACCGTCACCGTAAAGGTAACGGACAACGGAGACGGAACGCTGACGGCGACGCCAAGCGTAACAGCTAATAGCCCGCTGACGTTCACGAACACCTACAGCGCGGCGCCTGTCAGAGTCGATCCTCCGGTGCAGAAAATCATCGAAGGAACGGATAAACTCTATAACAACGGCGACTTCACCTTTACGATCGAGAATACGGGTGCGCCGGAAGGCGTGACCGCTCCGATGCCGGAGAACACCACAATTACGAATTCTGCTGATTATGAACTGGAGAACAAACCAGGCTATTACGAATTCGGCTGGATTACCTTTACTATCCCCGGTACCTATAAGTACACTGTGACTGAGGGCGGAAGTGCTCCCAGCGTCACGAACGACGATGAGGCCACGACCGGCAAGACCATCACCTTCAAAGTGACGGATAACGGCAAAGGCGAACTGAAAGTTACTCAGGAGACAGATGAAGCCGTGTTCACCTTTACAAACAAGTATGAGGGTGTGTCGGTCACCGTCACCAAGGTCTGGAGCGACTATAATAACCAGTACAACACTCGGCCGGAGAGCATTACGGTTCAGCTGTACGCGAATGAAAAAGTATACGGCGACCCGGTAACGATCACCGCTGCGGAAGACGGCACTTGGACCTATACCTGGACCGAACTGGACAAGTATGAAGAAGGCGAAGAGATCAAATATACGGTAGATGAAGTGACGGTACCGACCAGTTACACGAAGACCGTAAGTGATCCCGCGACACCGGAAGACGGGGTCATTAGCTTCACGATCACGAACAGCTACGTCCGGAACAATCCTAAGCCGAAGCCCGATCCTGATCCGGATCCCGATCCGGATCCCGATCCCGATGAACCCATCGAAGATCCGGAAACTCCGCTCTCTCCCTATGAGGAAGACCCCGAGATCGATGATCCGGAAACTCCGCTGGCACCGTACGAGGAAGATCCCGACGAGGAGATCTCTGAAGAGCCGACTCCGTTCAGCCCGTACACCGGCGACGACCGTCACACCGCGGTTTGGGGCTTCGTAAGCCTCATGTCCCTGGCTGGCATCGTCGTAGTGGCGAGAAAGCGCAGAGAAGAGTAAACGTAACGTATAACTGAAGACAGGCCGCTGACCGCGGTCAACAGCCCCCGGCACAGACGTGCCGGGGGTTTTTATGCACTTTTTAGCCGTTTATGCGAAAAAACGGCCGTTCATGCATTTTTGCTTGAAATATATGAAATCATGCCTCATAATGAACATTGGCCTATTATACATACTGTGTTGTATAATTTTGTCTAAAACGCACAAAATATGATTATTAGATGAACGTGGAACTTTTCGAAAGAATTGCCGTCTAAATAGTGAATAAGTTAATTATTTCTTTGATCTTACGAAGAGAAAGGAATGCTGTATGAGAAAGTTGTATGGATCCACAAGCTGGAAACGCGTACTGGCTCTCGCACTGGTATTCGTGATGATGTTCTCCATCATGGGAACGTCCGGTTATTCCGTTTTTGCGGAAGGCCTTGACGAGACCGGCGAAGAAGTCGTCGTTTCCGAGCCCGAGGTCGTGGAACCGGAGGTCACGGAAGACGTCCAGGGCCCG
>JAEEGF010029536.1_pt1 | contig 10325 bp, 7 predicted proteins | sample 9134171 | NCBI WGS metagenome assembly JAEEGF01 (sample SAMN16246542, study PRJNA631951) | gut metagenome | biome: gut microbiome; feature: rumen; material: AP-attached | host: Bos | place: Iran: Karaj | collected 2018-10 | reverse complement strand
TGTACTTAACGCCTGTCGGCAGGCGCTTTTCCGCGTTGGAGAAGGTATCTCCGCCGATCGCCTTGCCGGGAGCGTATTTCTGAACGGAACCGCCGCTCCAGCCGAGGTCGCGCGCCTGATTCTTTGTTATAAAGTTCTTCGGCAGCTTCCCGTAGGTGTGAATGTAGAGCGCGACGTTGTCCTTGTCGAAGTACGAACCGTTCTCGTCGATTTTGGTCGACGTTTCTCCGCCCTGGTCGGGCGTCTCCTTGGCCGCGTCCGTCTTTCCCGAATCGTTCCCTGCGTCGGTAACGATCGCCACGTCGGTCTGTTCCGCCGGCTGTCCTGCCAGCGCGCTGATGAATCCGCCGATTCCGCCCGGGTAGAACCTCCCGACGAAGAACAAAACCACCGCCACCGCTATCACCGCGAGAACGATCCACAGTATCTGCTTTGTATTTTTCTCGTTTTTCTTATTGTTTGCCATTTTTCCGGCTCCTTCCGCAAAAAATGAATGTCAGTGCAAAATGTGAATGTATTTCAGGAATAAACTCGCGGCTCCGGGCCGGCGTTCCTTATTCATCGTTGCATGTTTATATAACTATTCCTCCGTTCGGGCTGATAACCTGCCCCGTTATAAACGAGGAAGCCGCCGAACACAGAAAATATACGGTTTCCGCCACGTCTTCCGGCGTTCCTATCCTGCCGAGAGGCGTTTCGTCGGCCAGCGCGCTCATGTCCTCGGGCGACAGGTGCGAATTCATATCCGTGTCGATGACGCCGGGGGCGACGCAGTTCACGTTGATTCCCGCGGGGCCGACCTCCTTGGCCAGCGCCTTCGTGAACCCGATCACCGCCGCCTTCGAAGCCGAGTAGCACGTCTCGCAGGAAGCGCCGGAAATTCCCCAAATCGAGGAGATATTCACGATTCTACCGTAGCCTCGCCTGATCATATAAGGCAGCGCCAGCTTCGTGCACATGAAGACCGCGTCGACGTTGACCGCGAAAGTCCTCCGCCAGTCCGCGTAGCTCAAATCCTGCAGAAGCTCCTGGCTCCCGATGCCGGCGTTGTTGACAAGAACGTCCACCGGCCCGAGTTCCTCGCGAATCTCCGCGAACATCTCGACGATCTCGCCCGGTTCATCAAAATCCGCTCTGAAAATGCGCACGATTCCGGTTCCGGTCGACTCCATCAGCTCGTCGGCCAGTTCCTCGGCCTTTTCGCGGTTGCGGGCGTAGTGGATCGCGACGTTGTAGCCGGCGTCGAAAAACCGCCTGACGATTGCGGCGCCGATTCCGCCTGTTCCGCCTGTCACGAGCACGTTTGGTTTGTTGTTTCGGGCGTTCATGTTTCCTCCGTGAATCTTTTTTGCGGCGTGATTTCCGTCCGCTCTCAAGGTCTCTGCGCGCCCCGATTTTTAGGTAAATCCGCCGGCCCGCATTTGCCCAGTTTATTTTACCACATTCGTGAAGCGATTTCGATAAGAAAAATGAATTTGCGCGCGATATTTGTCCGGGTTTGCGGGCTTAATTTGCGGCTTTTTCCGGAAAATTTCCGGGAAATAACTGCGGTTGACCGCTTCGCTCCGAAATGCTACAATTTCCGTCGTAAACAAGGCGCATTTTTGATTCACGGAGGCGCAGGAATGGAACAGCTGAAAATGATCATCTTCGAGCGCGGGCTGGAAAGCCGTCCTCTCCCGGAAGGATTCAGGTTCGAGAATTATACGGAAAACAAGGCAAATATCGACAGGTGGACCGCGATAATCGCGTCCGATACTCCGGTAAGCGAGCCGGCGGAGGCTTTTTTTGACGCGGTGATCAGGAAGCGGCCGGGACTCGTTCCCGAACGCGATCTGTTCTTCATCACGGATTTAAGCGGGCGTGCGCTCGCCACCTCAGCGGCGGTCACGAACCCGGACGGAACAGGCTACGTTCACATGTTCTGGTCGGTTCCCGAAGCGCGCGGTCATGGACTCGGGAAGCCTCTGCTCACTGAAACGCTGGACAGGCTGGCCGCGAGAGGGTCCTTTCCCGCCACGCTGACCACCGACGACTTCAGGCTACCGGCCATCAAGACCTACCTCAGGTTCGGCTTCGTGCCGGTCATCTCGCCCGAACCGGAAAACGACTACGTGAACCGGTGGCGCGCCATTTTCGAAAAGCTCGGTGTCGACCCGGAAAGCGTCAAAGCTGTTTACGAATAAATAGCGGCCGCCCCCCTTTATCGACATCGTTTTGTTGATGCCTGCTTTTAAAGGGGGCGGCCTTATTTTGTGGATTTGTCTAAAATATATTATTCTCCGGCGTCCTTTTTAATGATTTCCGCCGCTTTTCTCAGCGCCTGTCCGCGGTGGCTCATTCCGTTGCGGGTCTCAGGGTCGAGTTCCGCGAAGGTCTTCCCGAGGGCGTCAATATAGAAGAACGGGTCGTAGCCGAAGCCGTCGCTGCCCTTGGGTTCGTCAATCACTCTGCCGTCGACTCTTCCCGCCGCGCTGACCGAAAACCCGTCCGGTTTGATGACGGTTATTACGCAGGTGTAGTGGGCCGACCTGTCGCAGTCGCCGAGTTTTTTCAGCTCAGCAATAAGCTTCCGGTTGTTCTCGGAATCAGGCGCGTGGGTGCCCGCGTACCGGGCGGAATGAACCCCCGGCGCCCCTCCAAGCGCGTCGACGCTTATTCCCGAGTCGTCGGCAATCACGTAATAATTCCCGCCCTCGCCTTTTTCCTCCAGAAATTCCCGGACCGCGCGGGCCTTTATAAGGCTGTTCCCGTAGAACGTGTCCGCGTCCTCGGGCGGGTAGCCGGCAAAGCCGAGCTCCTTCGCGGTATAGATCAGGACGTCGGTGCCCAGGGCGCAGAAAATCTCGCCGAATTGTCTCAGTTTATTTTTGTTTTCCGATGCGATGCAGATTCGAATCATAGTTGCCACCTTTGGTTGCTTTTGAAACGCTTTTTAAAATTTTGAGGGGGCCGCTTCCCTGAAATTGACCGGAAGCGGCCCCGCCCTTATTTATATTAATGGTTCCCGAGCACCTTTCCGAGGATGCAGTTGTACGGTCTGATTCCGAAATAGCGGCCGTCCGTACTGTGGTTCCTGTTGTCGCCCATCACGAACATGTGCTTTTCGGGCACGATCCAGCACCTGCCCTCCCAGCTGTCGTACTTTGGAACCTCGTTCGGGTTCACGTATGGTTCGTCGAGGGCCTCCCAGACCGTCCCGTCAAGCGGAAGGTTCGCAATCGCCTGCCAGAGTTCCATGTACCGCTGTCCGCCCTCGCTCGACGGATCCGCCGAGTATTCATCGTAGAGCGTTACAACCTCCGTGTACTCGTTGCCCAGGTCGGATACTTTCGCCCGCCAGACCTTGCCGTCGTGAATCCGAATCGCGTCGCCCGCCACGCCGATCACGCGCTTTATATAGAAGTCATGCTCGTCCTCGTTCGTGACCGTGGTCTTCTTGAAAAGCTTGACAATCGCGTTCGACTTGATTGCGTCGTTCCAGTCCTTCGCGAACGTTCTCTCGTCCCCGTGGCTGTCGAAAATGACCACGTCACCGTGCTGCGGCGACCCGAAAATGTACGGAAGCCGGCTCAGGAATACGGTCTGCCCGTCGTGGAACGTCTGCTTCATCGAGCTTCCGACAACGTTGCTGATGCGGAAAATGTAAATGTTGATGAATATGGCGGCAACGAACGCAATCGCGAAGATCAGAATGTAGGAAATGATTTCGTGAAGAACGTACAATTTGTCGCCCTTTTTTGCGTGAACAAGCTGGCCAAGCCAGGTCTTCGGCTGCTCTTCCTCGTTTTCTTCCGAATCATCCTCTTCCGGTTCTTCGTCTTCTTCCGGTTCGTCCACGGTTTTACCTTTTCTTTTCCTGCTCGCAATCAGATTCATGATTTCCGAAAAGTCCTCGTCGTCGGATTTGTCTGCGTCGAGTCTCTCTTCGCCGTCGTCAAGCTCATCCCTGACCGTTCTTTCGGCGGCCGCGAGCCCTTTTTCGAGGTTGGAAATGACTTCGTCGCCAGCTTCTGCCGCCGCTGCCTCCGCCTCGTTTTGAGCGTCGAAAAAGCTGTCCTCCACCGCGGATTCGATATCCTCCTCGGTGAAGATCACTTCCACCGGTTCTTCGGAATTGTTCCCGTTCATAACATTTTCGTCCATTTTTATTCCCTTCCGCGGCCCTCTGTCAGCGACCGCCGCTTCAATTCCATTAATTTAGAACCCGAGCTTTTTCGCCTCGTTCTTGCCGAAAAGCGCCTCGAAATCCCTGTGCTTCATGTGGCGCCACTTTCCCGGCCTGAGATCGCCGAGTTCGAGCCCGCCGAGCGCCGTCCGCTTCAAATCGAGCACCGGGAACCCGACCGCCTCGAGCATCCTTCTGACCTGCCGGTTGCGCCCTTCGCGAATCTTGACCCGCACGACCGCGTTGTTGCCCTTGAACCTCACGACGTCCGCCTCCGCGGGAAGCGTCTTTCCGTCTTCGAGCTCCACGCCCTCGCGCAGCATTCCGAGAATTTCCTCGTCAGGCTCACCCTTCACGACCGCCTCGTACGTCTTCCACATCTCGAACTTCGGGTGCGTGATGCGCTGCATGAAATCGCCGTCGTCGGTGAGAAGAATGATTCCCTTCGTGTCGTAGTCGAGCCGCCCCACCGGGTAGAGCCGCGCGCCGTCCGCTTCCACGAGGTCGACCACACACACTCTGCCTCTGTCGTCGCTGGCGGTGGAGAGCACCTGAGCGGGTTTGTTGAGAATTATGTATGTCTTGGTGCGCGTCGGTTTTACGGTCTTTCCGTCGACAGTCACGCGGTCCTTTAAAGTCACCTTCGTGGCCGGGTCCGTCACGCGTCTGCCGTTCACGAACACCCTTCCGTCCGCGATTATCTCCTCCGCCGCACGCCTGGAAGCGATTCCCGAATGCGCCAGATATTTCTGAAGTCTCCATTCTTCCATAAACCTCACCGCCCTTTCCGGTTCGAAGTTCTTTCCGTGCTATGGTACCACACACGGCCGCCGATTTCAACTTTTCCCTTAAAAAAGGAAAAAGAGTCAAGCTTGTTTCAATGTTTCTCCGCGAGAAATGCCTCCGCAGCGTCTCCCGCCATGTCTCCCAGCACCACGTCGCGAATCTGATTCTTGAGGTCCCCGTCCGAAGCGCATTTTACGTAAATGTAATTTCCGGTGTGCCCGTAGTAAAGTCCGTTCTTTTTCGTCTCGAACAGCACGCTGTGAACGGTCCCGCGCTGGCTCTCAAGAAAACGCCTCCCGAGTCCCTCCGCAACGCCGGCAAGCACCGCCGCCCGCTCGCGCTTCACCTCTTCCGGCACCTGGTCCGGCATCCTGTCGGCAACGGTCCCCTTCCTTCTGGAATACGGGAACACGTGGATCCGGTAAAAGCCCGCCTTTTTCGCGAACTCGACGCTCTCCTGAAAGTTCCGGTCCGTCTCGCCCGGGAATCCGACGATAATATCGGTGGTGATCGACGCGTTTTCGAAGTAGGAACGTATTTTTTCGATCATCTCAAGGTAGCCCTGCGTGTCGTAGCGCCGGTTCATCTTCTTGAGGATCTCGTCGGAGCCCGACTGGAGCGAGGCGTGAAAATGGCGGCAAAGGCCTTCAACGGAGGCCAGCCTTTCGATCACCGAAGCGTCCACCGCGTCGATTTCCAAAGAACTCAGCCTGATCCGCTCCGCGCCCGCGCTTCTGACTGCCGCCGCCGCGTCCGCAAGGTCGAAGCCGATATCCGTTCCGTACATTCCTATGTTTATGCCGGTGAGAACGATCTCGCGGTGACCGGAATTCACGAGCTCCGCTGCCGCCCGCTTTATGTCCTCGGGGTGCATCGACCGCACCCGCCCGCGCGCGTAAGGAATGATGCAATAAGTGCAGAAGCAGTCGCAGCCGTCCTCGATCTTCAAATTCGCGCGCGTGAGGTTTTTGTACGCCCTTGGGGCCAGAAGCTCGAATTTCTCGCCTTTTTTGTGCTCACCGACGGAAAAAACGGTCTTTTTTCCGCCTTTTCCGCCCTCGAACGCCTTGTCAAGAAGCGCCGGCACCGACGATCTGCCAGTGTTTCCGCAAACGATATCCGCGCCGAGCGCCTCGCCCTTTTCCGGGTTCGTCTGGGTCATGCAGCCGCAGAGCATTAAAATGGCTTCCGGATTTTCGCGCCTTATGCGCCTCATCAGTTTCGCGGCCTTCTTCTCGCTCTCCTCTGTTACCGCGCAGGAATTCACGATGACCGCGTCCGCGTCCTTCCACGAAAACACCTGCTCATACCTTCCGGTGGCCTCAAGAAGCTCGGCAACGGCTTCGGACTCGTAAGTATTCACTTTGCATCCGAACGTGTAAATGTAAAATTTCACAGCGCCGCCTCACCTCCTGAATTTATCCTGTTACGCCTTTGCCGAAAATCAACGCGTGCCGTAAACGCTAAGTTTCGAGCTATTTTTTTGTGTACGGATCCGAAGGTGTATGAATATACTCCGAGAGGTCCGTACGCAAAAAGCAATTCGTCAGGCAATCGCCGAAGGCACCTTATTTATCTAAACCTATAGCGGATTGCGTAAAGAGCCGAAAATCAGCGTTTACCAAATCAATACCCTCCGAGAAGCTCGATCAGTTCTTCCCTCGTGACCGTTCCGTCCGCGAAGCTCTCGCCCGAGAGCAGATCCGACGCCAGCACCTTCTTTTTGTCCTGGAGCTTCATGATGCTCTCTTCAATGGTGTCGCTGGCGATCAGCTTGTAGACCGTCACGATGTTCTTCTGGCCGATGCGGTGCGCGCGGTCGGTGGCCTGATTCTGGACCGCCACGTTCCACCACGGGTCGAAGTGGATGACGATGTCGGCGCTCGTAAGGTTGAGACCCGTGCCGCCGGCTTTCAGCGAGATGCAGAACACCGGCACGTCGTCGTTGTTGAACTCCTCGACCATTTTCGTGCGTTTTTCCTTCGGCGTCTGGCCCACCAGGCTGAAATACTTGATTTTTTCGCCGTCGAGGTGCTTCTCGATGATCGACAGCATGCTCGTGAACTGCGAGAAAATCAAAATCTTGTGGCCGCCGTCGATGGCGCGCTTGACGATTTCGATGCAGAGATCGATCTTCGCGGAGCCGCCATTGTAGTTCTCGTAAATGAGCGACGGATCGCAGCAGATCTGGCGCAGCCGCATAAGCTCCGCGAGAATCTGGACGGCGCCGCTCTTCAGCTCGTCACCGTTCTTCCCGAGCAGGTTCTGCTTTATATTAATAAGGGTCGCACGGTAGAGCTTGCTCTGTTCGTCGGTGAGCCTCGCGGTGACGGTCTCCTCGAGCTTGTCGGGAAGGTCGCGCAGAACGTCGGATTTGAGCCGCCTGAGCACGAACGGGTGAATGATCTTCCTCAACGCAATCAGCGCGTCGTTGTCCTTGAAGCTTACGATCGGCGTCTCGTATTCCTCTTTGAACTGCCTGTAGTCGTGCAGGAATCCCGGCATCAGGTAGTCGAAAATGCTCCACAGCTCGCAGAGCTTGTTCTCGATCGGCGTGCCGGTGAGCGCGAGCCTGAAGCCGGAGTTGATCTGCTTGACCGCCTTTGACGAGAGCGTCGAACTGTTCTTGATGTACTGGGCCTCGTCGATGATCTGGTAGCCGAATTTCATTCCCGAATACGCGTCGATGTCGCGCCTCAGCAGGTCGTAAGAGGTTATCACCACGTCTTCCTGCCGGACCTTCGACAGAATCTCGAGGCGGTCCTCCTGCTTTCCGGAGACGATAACCAGCGGCAGATTCGGCGCGAACCGCTCAAGTTCACTCTTCCAGTTGTACACGAGAGACGCCGGGCAGACTATCAGCGCGCCGCTCCTCTCGCCCTCTTCATATTCGGAACTCAGGAACGCGATCGCCTGAACCGTCTTCCCGAGGCCCATTTCGTCCGCCAGAATTCCGCCGAAACCGTTGTTTTTGAGCGTTTTCAGCCATCTGAAGCCGTGTTTCTGGTAGTTTCTGAGCGTGTCGTGCAGGAACGAGGGCACCTCGAAGTCGTTGTCCTCGAAGGTCTTCATGTTTCTGATGAGCGCCCTGAAATTCTTGCTGCGGCTGATCAGAACGTTCTCGTTGTCGGACAACTCGTTGTCGAGGAAGAGCGCCCTGAACTTGGGCACGACCACCGTTCCCGAAGAGAGGGAAAGGCCGCTCATTTCGAGCATTTTCCCGACGTCGGCCAGATTTCCGAAGCCCTCGCCTTCCACGCTGATGAACGTCCCGTCGGTGAGGCGGAAGAACTTCTTTTTGCGGTCGTACTTTTTGAGAATTTCCGCCAGCTGCTCGGGCGTGAAGTCGTCGCTGTGAATCGAGAACGTCAGCAAATCGCCCTGCAGCGACACGCCGGCGGTGATTCGCGAAGCCTTTTTGACCTTGACCGACTTCAGCTTGTCTGAAACGAACACCTCGCCCAGATTCTCGAGCTCGTAGATCTGCTCGGTTATAAACTCGTAAAACGCCCGGTCGTCCTTGACCATGACCGCGGCGCCGTTCACCGGGTCGTATTTGTTGAAGTACTTTTTGAGGTACTCTCCCGCCGCCATTTCTGCCGCCTCGTTCCTGACCGAGTCGCTGTAGTCGCGGTCGGAAAGGATGTTGAAGCGCTTTTCGCTGTCGCCCTCGCCGTAGCAGGCGTAGAGCTCGCAGGAAATCACGTCAGGGCGCGGCATGTCGATGTACGCTTTGATCGCGGCCGGCTGCGGGGTGTAGTGCGCCTCGTTGAGGTCGATGACAGTCACGTCGCAGCACTTCTTGAGCGTCTGAAGCATCTCGGGCACGAACAGCCTGAGGTCCTGCTCGGCGATGAAGATATCCCTGCAGGCGGAGCGCGAGACGTACGCGAAGAACGGCTCCATTCCGGGAAGCGCGCTCTTGTCGGCGACGTAGATAGTTCTGTCCTTCACGAAAACGAAGCAGTCCGCGCCGATGAAAACGGGCATGAACGACCCGGTGAGCAGCGCCCCGTTGCCGTCGAGACCCGTCAGCGTGAACCTCAGTTCCGGCGTTCCCGCGACGACGTCATACTTTTCAAACACCGGCCTCACGGAGGTCTTCAGGGTGTTTTCGGAGGTTTTCGCCTCCTCTTCCTGAACGTCGTTTTTCTCCCTGTTTTCGGCAAAATTACCGTTTGCCGAAGCGCCTTCGTTATCAGCCTGTCCGTCGTCTTCCGGCTCCGCCTCGAGCGCCTCCTCCGGCTCCGAGAACTCCATCTGCGACGCAAGACCCGCCTTCGACGTGGCGTTGTGAACGTCGATCGTCGTTCCTTCGACCGCCTTGAAGAACCTGTCGATAAGTTCCCTCTTAAGAGTCACGTACCGTCCGTCGTCCTCGTTCTTGGCGGAGTAGGATTTCACGTAGGTCAGTCTGTTCTGCTCGTACCTGTCGAGGAAGTCGATCAGTCGCCTGGAGTTTTCGTCAAAAAGCTGCAGCGAGTGAACCAGGCTTCTGTTCTTGCCGTAGCTCACCGCCCGGTTCTGCTTGACGGCGTTCACGTACGCTACCACGTCCTTGACTATATACAGTCGCGAATCCCCCGCCTTGAACTCGACGGTCATCGAGATGTCGCTCATGGAAAGGTACGGAACCAGCGTCAGGCTGCCCTCGCGGCTCTTCTGCCTGATCTCGACCCGCCTTCTGTTGTCCTCACTCTCGAGAATGTCCAGAAACGCCTTGTCCGTCTCCACTGGAACGTCCCTGACGGCCTGTCTGTACGAGCCGTCGTCCTTTTCGTCCAGGACCCCCGAGTCCCTCATTTCCAAATATTTAAGAATAAGCGCAATGCAGTGCTTGCAGATTCTGTTCTTTTCGGTACTTCCCGGGCAGCTGCAGGTGTCCAGAATGATCCTTCCGGAACCGGGAACGCTCTCGCCTTCGTCTATAACGGCGCGCGCAGAGTAGTCGTCGAAGGTTCCCCGCACAGTGGCGGAAATTTCGACAACGTTTGCGGCGTCTGAGTCTTCAATTTTCTTGCAGGTAAAGTTATCAATACGGTTGTTGTTGAAATAGTCAAGACCGTGCTGAAAATCCACACGCGAAGCGCACGCGGACTGCAATTGAAGCTTTGTAAACATTTTCCGGCGTACTCCTCCCTGTTTTTTGTATCACATAACATTATAGCACAGATCAATAAACTTTTGAACAGTCTTGATGCGTTTTTTCAAGCTTTTTTAAAGAATCGTTTCCGGGCGGGAACGACCCATGCGCCGCACCATGTATAAACGAAAAAGAAGCTCCTGCGCGGCGCGTGAAGCTTCTTTTTATTTAAAAAATACTTTGGGTTGTGAAAGCCCGGCCTTTTTGCGTCTTAGAGCTCCTTGATTA
>JAEEGF012081759.1_pt1 | contig 10326 bp, 9 predicted proteins | sample 9134171 | NCBI WGS metagenome assembly JAEEGF01 (sample SAMN16246542, study PRJNA631951) | gut metagenome | biome: gut microbiome; feature: rumen; material: AP-attached | host: Bos | place: Iran: Karaj | collected 2018-10 | reverse complement strand
GAGTATAGCAGAATGAAAAAGAGAGCAACTCAGATTTCAGCGGATACAGCGAACAAAAGCAATTCCAAAGAATCTTCGTTGTAATTGAAATAGGAAGGTCGGGTGCCAGTCATCATTCATGACCGCTCACGTGGTACAACTAAGCAATAAATAATTGGAACCAGGTAAGGAAATCTGTTACTGTTCACTCGCTGCATAGCTCGTAAACAGTAACAATTCGGGGCGATAATTAAAGTTTGCTTACGCAAAAATCGCCCCTCACTCCTGAATCATTTTCTCACGAACCGCGCAGCAAGTGCGCAGTTCTGTCTGAATAGCAACGAAAACCTCTAAGAATATCGTGGGATATGCAGTAATCAATGGCATTGGCAACAGCTCTGTTGTTGCGTTATTTATTGTCTTTTAAAATATTCCAACTCAGTCTGAAGTTTGGAGATAAGAGCATCCTTGTCTGCAAGAGCGGCGTCTTTATCGGCGAGAGCAGCGTCTTTGTCTGCAAGAGCAGCATCTTTGTCTGCAAGAGCAGCATCTTTCTCAGCAATGGTAGCATTCTTTTCAGCGAGAGAAGCATCCTTCTTATCTAATTCATCTTTGAATTCACGATAGGCATCAGCTCTGAATAATTCTCTTATTTCAGCTTCATTATATTCGGTATCTAGCATTCCGATCACCTCCTCTAAGTTGGCAATGAGAAATTGTTTAAGTAGGTACTCATCCGGCATGGATCTGACAGCATTTCTTGCTGCTGTAGCAATATCAGTGCCTGCCTGATTTTTTCTGATACAATCGATTAGCCAGGCAAATTCCTGAAGCGGTTTGCAAGAAAACATAACGTTTTCGCTACGACCATAGTTTACATTGAGCATTCTCACTTTGACTTCAATATCTGATTGTGCGCGTGTCTCTTCGCTAAAGGAATCAGATAACCGTAGCAACGTTTCATCCGGCTCCTTAGAAGTACCATTATAGAAAACTACAAGCTTTGGCGTTGGCAGTGGTATGAGATTAGAGCCATACTTGTTGAACTTATTAACTGTGATGTATCCGGAATAAATTTTTCCTACATAGTCCATCATCCTTAGGGGCATGTTTGGGCAGAATGTACTTTGGTGTTCATAAACACTTAACATATCAGAAATGATAAATGAAGTATCATTCTTCATGTTCAGGAAAAGTACATCCTTTAATGTGTTAAATTTAATCAGGTCAGGGTCAGTATAATTTGATTTATTAACTGCATTATACAGACTCAAGGTCCAGTCTTTGTGCTCTTCACTACCAAAAATAAAGTTGAAAAGCCTGTCTTTGTGCTTTCCATTAATAGATTTTTCTGACATTTTAATATCTCCTTCAATTATAAAATTTGTTTTTTGTCACCGCAAGTGTAGCTATTTGCAAATGGTTGGTGGATTTTTGACCGGAAAAGTTATAGTCCTATAAATACAATAGATTTATATTTGCCGGAGCGAATTCCGGCGACAGAGAGAAATATATCACAATGTTAATCGAACAGTCAATCGAACAAAACCTTAAGATTTAGGCCGGTTTTCTTAAGAAATTAAGGTATTTGTGTATGAAAAATCACAAAAATATATTAATATATTTAAAGGCTTTTATATGCTTGGAAAGGACAGAAACATCAAATGAAAACTCTTTTTATTGGTAATAGCCACACATATTATAACGACATGCCTAAGATATTTGCTGATATATGCAAGGAAAACAGTGTTGATATGCACGTAACAATGCTTACAAAAGGCGGGATGGGACTCGATTATCATGCGGACAATGAGCAGACCAGATTTAATATCCTTTTTGGAGATTATGACTATATCGTCCTTCAGCATGTTGCTCATCCTATGGGTGAGTTCTCTGTTATGGAAGAAGCATCAGACAAGCTAATGGAATGGATAAAGCAGACTCGTTCGAAAGCATGCTTTTATATGACCTGGACTGAAGAAAATAACGAGGCGTTTCAAGAAGAGATGTCTGCAAAATACAGAAAACTTGCGGATAAATACGGATGCAAAGTAGCTCCGGTGGGTGAAAAATGGTGGGCACATATCCATGAACATCCGGAAATTGATCTGTATTATGAGGACAGGAGACATGCCTCTTTTGCAGGATCAAGATTAGCTGCGCAGACAATTTATGATACACTTTTTAGTGATTAGTAACGGCTCTTTTTTTTTCGCATGTTTTATAGTATTCTATATATTGTAGAAGTATATATTTATTTGATTTTTTTACATACAATATGTTGGGAAAAATATGACTTGTAAAGATGCGGACAGGGTCATTGCGTTATTTTTGAATGATGATCTTGATAACAGAGAACTGGCGGATTTTTTAAATCATATAGATAATTGCCCGGAATGCAGGGAAGAGCTTACCATACAGTTCCTTGTCAAAGAGGGTATGCAACGACTGGAAAGCGGAAATACCTTTAATCTTAAGCTGGAGCTTGAGCTTTTACTAAAGGATGCAAAAAGGCGCCTTAAGATGAGAAAATCTCTCGTTTATGCCAGCTTACTTCTGGAACTTGCGGTTTTGGCCATGGCTATTTTGACTGTGGCGCTTGCCATAGCAATTGGGTGATTATATGTCTGAGAATATATTGGTATTTAATATAAATGAAAATGTAAAGAATGCTTTTGATTCTATGCCTGCTTTTACCGATGAAAACGGTAAGTATTTAAGCGGTGTCTACGGCGCATTTTTTAAATTAAACAGCGTCATTAAATCAGGAGAGTTTTCTGCTGTAAAGTTTCTTTCTGACGAAAATGAAGAGGGAATTTCTCCATCGGTTTTGGGTCAGATTTCTGATTTTAAAGAGAGAATCAGTGCAATATCCGATTCCTCCACAGCTCCTGTTAATGATAGCTTCCTAGCAGCAGTAAATAATGAACTGTTAAAGCTTTCTCCCTCCGGAGAAGTAAAGAGTGCAGCGACCTTTGACTTTAAGGAAAAGATAACCTCGGATCTCACTGAGGTTGAGGATATATTTAAAAAAGCTCTTGCCTACGGAAGCGGCGGTGCTGAAAATTATGTTTCCTATTATCTTTTAACAGATAATGTTTCTAATAAGGATTCCAAGAAAAAAGAATTTCTTGGCATCTCTGTTTGCTATGATAAAGAGAATTCCTATTTTATTCCCTTCGAAAACTTTATAACAGCAGATTATATCGGGAAAAAGCTCTATGAACTCAGTAAAGCCGTATCTCTTGTAACCTTTGATATAAAGGATAGTTTCAGGCTGTTTGAGCCCAATGAGATAGCGGATAGGACCTTTGGATATTCTGCAAAGTCTCTATCTGAAGAAAATGAGACCATTTATTCGGAGGATGATAGCTATAAGTCAAATCCTCGCTGCTTTGATGTACTTATTGGGGCATATCTTTTAAATCCCATAAAGAACGATTATCTTCCGGAGGATATAGCTAAGGAATTCTGCAAGTTGACACTACCAAAAAGAGCAGATGCTTTGGGCAAAGAATCCATTGCCTTGGCCGATACAAAAATCCTTTCAGGTTATTGCTGTAAAGTATCTTATACATGCCTTTTGGCTGCACCGCTTATAAGAAAACAGCTTGTTAAAAGCGGTATGGAAAATCTTTTTTATACTGTTGAAATGCCTCTTTCCTATATCCTTTATTCCATGGAAAAAGAGGGCATAATAGCCAGGAGAGATGAGTTAAAGGCTTATGGTGACAAGCTGCAGGTAAGAATAGAGGAACTTGAAAAGCTAATATATGAAGCTGCCGGCTGTGAATTTAACATCAATTCTCCCAAACAGCTTGGGGAGATTTTATTTGAGCGCCTGGGGCTTCCGGCAGAGAAAAAGACTAAATCCGGTTATTCTACAGCTGCCGAAGTTCTGGAAAAGCTTGCACCGGAGCACAAAATAGTTGCTGATATTCTTGAGTACAGAGGTCTATCCAAGCTTAAGTCAACTTATGCCGATGGCCTTGCGAATTTTATAGAGGATGACGGCAGGATTCATACAAGCTTTAATCAGACCATAACCGCCACCGGAAGAATCAGTTCCACAGAGCCTAACCTCCAGAATATTCCCATGAGAACTGATCTGGGAAGACTTATAAGGAAGGTATTTGTTCCAAAGGAAGGCTTTTGCTTTGCGGATGCGGACTATTCGCAAATTGAGCTTCGTATTCTGGCTCATTTGTCTGGAGATAAGGGACTTATAAGTGCTTACCGTGAGGGTAAAGACATCCACAGGATTACTGCTTCGAAGGTATTTCATGTGCCCTTTGAGGAGGTCACTTCCCTTCAGAGAAGAAATGCCAAGGCGGTTAATTTTGGAATTGTTTACGGTATTAGCGCCTTTGGTCTTTCCCAGGACCTTTCTATTCCTGTAGGCGAAGCCAAAGATTATATGGAAAAATATTTTGAGACCTATCCGGGAGTTCGTATTTATCAGGACAAATCGATAAAAGAAGCAAAGGAAAAAGGGTACAGCCTCACAATGTATGGCAGAAGACGACCTATTCCCGAACTTAAGTCCGGCATCTACAATCTCAGGCAATTCGGAGAAAGAGTTGCCATGAATGCTCCTATTCAGGGATCTGCCGCGGATATAATGAAGATTGCCATGATAAATGTCTTTTTTGCCCTGAAAAAAGAGGGACTTAAGTCAAAGCTTATACTTCAGATCCACGATGAGCTTGTAATAGAAACTGCAGATGATGAAGTTGATACGGTAAAGGCTCTTTTGACCAGGGAGATGGAAAGGGCAGTTTCCATGAGTGTTCCCATGGAGGCAGAATGCAATATAGGCAGTGACTGGTACGAAGCTAAGTGATGGTGCATATATGAATGAGATAAAAAAAGGCAGAACAAACATTGTGGGAATAACCGGAGGAGTCGGAGCCGGGAAGAGTACAGTTCTTGGATACATCAGCGCAAACTATAACTGCCTTGTCATTTTTTCGGATGATGTGGCCAATGACATTAAAAAGAAAGGTTTTCCCGCGTATAACAGTCTGGTTGAGCTCTTGGGGAGAGAAATTTTGGGGCCCGATGGTGAAATAGACCGTCAAAAAATGGCAAGTGCTATTTTTAATAACAAAAATATACTAAAAAAAGTTAACAATATTTTGCATCCCGCAGTAAATGAATATATTATTAATATTATAGAGAATGAAAAAAAGCTTAACAGATATGATTTTGTATTTGTGGAAGCAGCTCTTTTGATCGAAAACGGATATGACAAAATTGCAGATGAGCTTTGGTATGTCTATGCATCGGAAAATGCAAGAAGGCAGAGGTTAAAGGATTCCAGAGGCTATTCCGATGAAAAGATCGATGATATTTTTTCAAAGCAGCTGGATGATAGCCAATTTAGAAGCTACTGTCAATTCGTTATAGACAACAGTGGAAGTCTTGAGGAGGCTGCCAAGCAGATTGATGAACGGTTAAGGGTGTTCAGAAGGAGAGAATAAAATGCCAAGCCTGGAACAATCACAACAGAAAGTAGTTTTTGGACTTGATATCGGCACAAGAAGTGTTGTTGGAACTGTGGGTTACATGAATGACGGACAGTTTAATGTAATTGCCCAGAGCGTTGAAAAGCACCAGACAAGAGCCATGCTGGACGGACAGATTCACGATATCGGCAAAGTTGGAATGACGATCCGTCAGGTAAAGGATAATCTTGAACAGCAGACAGATATTCATTTGACTGACGTATGTATAGCTGCTGCCGGACGTGTGCTCAGGACCGTCAGGATCAGCTATGACTACGAGTATCCCGATGGTCATACCATTACTGATGAGGATATTTATAATCTCGACTCATCTGCGGTAGAGAAGGCATATTCCCAGTTCCTGGAGGAAAATACCTCGGAACTCAAGTTTTATCTTGTTGGCTATTCTGTTATGCACTATTACCTTGACGGCTATCAGATAGCCAATCTTGAGGGGCATAAGGCCGGAAAGGTAAGCGTTGAGCTGATCGCAACCTTCCTTCCCGACGACTGCGTTGACGGATTATACAAGGCCTGCGAGAGGGCGGGACTTAATGTTGCCAACCTTACTTTGGAGCCTATCGCGGCCATGATGGTTGCAATTCCCGAGAAGTTCAGAATGCTGAATCTGGCACTTGTAGATGTGGGAGCAGGTACATCCGATATCTGCGTCACAGATGACGGCTCCATTACAGCCTACGGAATGCTTCCCATAGCCGGAGATGACATTACGGAAATAATTGCTCAGCACTGTCTTGTGGATTTCAATTCTGCCGATGAGATCAAAATCAAAGCCAGCCATGATGACACTGTTGAATATATTGATATCATGGGACTTCGTAAGACTATTACGTCCAAAGAAATCGCCAAGATAATAAGACCTAAAGTCGAAGAGATGGCTAAAAAGGCCACAGATGAGATAAAGCGCCTTAACGGTGATAAGGCTGTCAGCGCTGTATTTGTTGTTGGCGGCGGCGGATGTGTTCCCGGTTATACCCAGACAATAGCTAAAGATATGGGAATTCCTGAGGAGCGTGTAGCTCTTCGAGGCGAGGAAGTAATGAAAAACATTACGTTCCTTAATAATGATGGAATTGAGAGAGATTCCCTTTTGGTAACTCCTCTCGGAATCTGCATCAGTTATTACGAAGAGGCCAATAACTTTATCTTTGTTTCATTTAACGGAACCCAGACCAAGCTTTATGACAATGGAAAGCTTCAGATTGTGGATGCTGCCATGCAGGTAGCTTTCCCAAATGAAGATCTTTTTCCTAAGCGCGGTGAAGAACTTAAATTTACCGTTAACGGAAAAGAGAGAACCTCCCGAGGAGAACCCGGTGAAGCAGCTGTTATTTCTCTTAACGGTCAGCCTGCGGATATTCATTCCAAGATTCATGCCAATGACATTATCCAGGTTACACCTTCAACGGCAGGCGCTCCAGGAAAAGCTACTATTGAGAGCATTCCAGAATTTAAGACCAAATTTAATGTCAATGTTAACGGTGTAAATGTAGAGGCTTCCCGCTATGCAACGGTTAACGGACAGGCTCAGACAGGATTTTACAGTATTAAGACCGGTGATGATGTTAAGGTCCTTGATTACAACACTGCTGCTCAGATAGCCGAACTTATGGATATTACCATTACTGAGGACACTGTAATAATCGTTAACAATGAAAGGGGCGATCTTAATACCCCTGTATATGAGAATTTCAAGATTGAGTTTAAGGATCAGGAAGATATGATCATGGATTATTACAAGGATTTTCCTGATGCAGACGAGGTAGCCATCAGTCAGGCCAATGAAGAGGCCTATGAGAGTGATGATGAGGACGTGAAAATCGTAGAGGGTAAGGACGGACAGCTAAGTCTTGACAATATCCCCGAAGAAGACGATACTGCTTATGATGTACCTGTAGCACCCATAAGGAACATCCTTGCACACGATCTTCATGTGATTGTAAACAGCGAGGCAGTTACCTTGCATGGAAAAGCGGATTATATTTTTGTAGATATCTTTGATGCCATCGATTTTGATCTGTCCAAGCCAAACGGCAGATCCATCGTGACAACCTTAAACGGTACGACCCCTGATTATATGCAATCCATAAAAGAAGGGGACAAAATAGAGGTATATTGGAAGTAAAATTATAATTGCAGTGGTGCTTCCTCTAAGCGTAGTTATTGAAGGAAGCGCCATTGCAATTATTATGTAGTCAGGAGTTTTTGGAAATGAGATTTACAAGTATTGCCAGCGGAAGTAGCGGAAATTGTACCTATATCGGGTCTGATAATACGCATATTTTAATTGACGCCGGAACAAGTAAGAAGAAAATAGAGGAAGGTCTCAGGGAACTGGACCTTGGACTTGGAGATATAAATGCTATTTTTGTAACCCATGAGCATGTTGATCATATAGCAGCTCTTCATACCATTTTAAAAAAATACAACATACCGATCTATGGAACTAACGGTACTATAAAGGGAATCCGTAACAGCGATAAGAAAAATGAGATGATCCTGTCCGAGTTTATTCCCGTACAGGTGGACAGAGAATACTCCGTGGGAGATATGATAATAAATCCCATGACAATATCCCATGATGCTCTGGAGCCCTGTGGATACCGCGTTTTCTGTAACGGCAAAAAAGTGGGAGTTGCCACAGACCTTGGCTGCTATACAGATTATACCGTGGATTGTTTAAAGGATTGTGATGCTCTTTTACTTGAAGCAAATCACGATGTGAGAATGCTTCAGACCGGGCCCTATCCTTACGTGCTTAAGAGAAGAATTCTGGGAGATATGGGACATCTTTCCAATGAAAAGAGCGGAGAGCTGTTGTGTAAGCTTCTTCATGATGACCTCAAGGGAATATTCCTTGGGCATCTTTCCAAGGAAAATAATATGCCCGAACTTGCTTACGAGACTGTGAGAGTGGAAATAGAGATGAATGACTGCCCTTACTCCGGAAATGATTTTCCCCTTATGGTTGCTAAGCGCACTGAGTTGTCACCGGTGCTGGAATTTTAAAATCATTCATTGACAATACATTTTTTTATTGTTACCTTTTAATGAAAGAAAAATAGCAAATTGTGGCGAGGATTCTTGCCAATAAAATGGAGGAGCTATGAATAAGACTATCATTACAGTTGTTGGAAAAGACACAGTAGGTATTATTGCAAAAGTCTGTACTTATCTTGCAGATTCCGGTATCAATATTCTTGATATTTCCCAGACTATTGTCAGTGGCTATTTTAATATGATGATGATTGTAGATATGGCCGGGACAAGTAAGGACTTCAATTCTGTTGCAGATGACCTGGATAAGCTGGGTGAAGAAATCGGAGTTGTTATCAAATGCCAGAGAGAAGAAATCTTTGATTCTATGCACAGAATCTGATGGGAGAATATGCCAATGATTAACGTTAATGAGGTCGTTGAGACCAATGATATGATAGAAAAGGAAAACCTTGATGTAAGAACCATTACTCTTGGAATCAGCCTTTTGGATTGTATTACTTCAGATCTTGAAAAGCTTAACAGAAATATTTACAACAAAATCTATGACGCTGCCAAGGATCTTGTTAAGACAGGCGATCAGATTTCCAGGGAATTCGGAATTCCCATTGTAAATAAGAGAATTTCCGTTACACCCATAGCTCTTATCGGTGGTGCAGCCTGTAAGACCAAGGAGGATTTTGCCCAAATTGCCGTTACCCTTGATAAGGTTGCCAAAGAAGTTGGTGTCAACTTCATCGGTGGCTACTCAGCTCTTGTAAGCAAGGGAATGACTGAGGCGGACAGACTTCTTATTGAGTCAATTCCACTGGCTCTTTCCACAACCGATGTTGTATGCTCATCTATAAATGTGGGTTCCACTAAGACCGGTATCAATATGGATGCTGTTCGTTTAATGGGAACAATTGTAAAAGAAACCGCGAAAGCCACCAAAGAAAACGATTCTCTTGGCTGTGCCAAGCTTGTTATTTTCTGTAACGCTCCGGATGACAACCCATTTATGGCGGGTGCTTTCCATGGAGTGACGGAAGCAGATAAGATTATCAATGTTGGTGTATCGGGACCCGGGGTTGTAAAAACAGCTCTTGAAAAAGTTAGAGGAGAGAACTTTGAGGTCCTTTGCGAGACAATTAAAAAGACCGCATTTAAGGTTACAAGAGTAGGACAGCTTGTAGCAAGGGAAGCATCTGAAAGACTTGGAGTTCCCTTTGGAATAATAGACCTTTCACTGGCGCCTACACCTGCGATCGGTGACAGTGTAGCTGATATTCTCCACGAAATAGGAGTGGAGCATGCCGGAGCGCCGGGAACTACAGCTGCTCTTGCGCTGTTAAATGACCAGGTTAAAAAGGGCGGAGTAATGGCTTCTTCCTATGTTGGCGGACTTTCGGGAGCCTTTATTCCCGTAAGCGAAGATCAGGGAATGATCAATGCAGTAGAGGCCGGAGCGCTTACGCTTGAAAAGCTAGAAGCAATGACCTGTGTTTGCTCTGTTGGTCTTGATATGATAGCAGTTCCCGGAGATACAAAGGATACAACAATAGCGGGAATAATTGCTGACGAGATGGCAATCGGAATGATAAACCAGAAGACTACAGCAGTAAGACTTATTCCTGTAATCGGAAAGGGAGTTGGAGAGACTGTTGAATTTGGCGGACTTTTGGGATATGCGCCAATAATGCCTGTAAATCAGTTTTCCTGCGATGACTTCGTAAACCGCGGCGGAAGAATACCGGCACCGGTGCACAGCTTTAAGAATTAATACTAAAAAAGGTAATTACCCATAATTGAGTAATTACCTTTTTTCATGTTATTTTTTAAC
>JAEEGF011648278.1_pt1 | contig 10326 bp, 7 predicted proteins | sample 9134171 | NCBI WGS metagenome assembly JAEEGF01 (sample SAMN16246542, study PRJNA631951) | gut metagenome | biome: gut microbiome; feature: rumen; material: AP-attached | host: Bos | place: Iran: Karaj | collected 2018-10 | reverse complement strand
CAAGCTAGCGAATGAGTGCAGTGTGTTTCCTGGTGGCTATGAAGTAAGCGATATCTGCAAGTTGCAAGCAATCGTTAGCGCCTGGGATAATGGTTTGATCGTCTCTCTTGATGGTAACAATATGGTATGGGGCATCGGGTGGGCATAGCTCGCGCAAGGGGACGTCAAGTATGTGAGCCGTTTCCCTTAGCTTTATACCCATCATGATGAGCGCTCCGCCGTGTATCTCCCAATATTGCCTAACCCATGAGTGCTTGAGGCCTTCCAGTATCTCTCGCGAGGCAAGGACTTCGGGGTAGATAAGCGAGTCAATGCCCATGCGATGGAATATCTCTTGGTATTGAGGCTGCATGTATTCGGCATTATCGATACGGGCAACGGTCTTTTGTGCCCCCAGTGTGTGGGCAAGCATGCAGCAGGTGATGTTGCGTGACTCGTCAGGAGTTACGGCAATGAAGAGGTTTGCATGCTGGACACCCGCCTCCTTCATAGCCGTGATACTTGTAGGAGGCATGTTGATGGTCATCAGGTCATAAGCTCCCGAGTCGGTAAGCGAGTCGGTCTTTACCTGACTTTCGTCGATGACTACGATGTCTTGATCGTCTTTCGATAGGAGTCGGGCCAGATGACTACCTACGGCTCCTGCACCTGCGATGATTATCTTCATAGTAGTGCTGTTTTTATTCCGTTCTTATCGATGCCCACAATATGATAAAGCTCGGCTGGAGTACCATGCTCTACGAACTGATCGGGGAGGCCAAGGCGTTTGACTTCAGGCTTGTAACCGTGGTCAGACATCCATTCCAGTACAGCTGTTCCTAAGCCTCCTTCTATGGCTCCGTCCTCAATGGTAACGATGCGCTTGTAGCGTTTGCCTACCTCTTCGAGTATGTCTTCGTCGAGGGGCTTAAGGAAGCGCATGTCATAGTGGGCAATGTCGAGACCACTTTCTTCTATGGCTTCGGCTGCAACATTACCGATGGGGCCAATGGTGAGCACGGCCGTTTCACCCTTTCCGTCCCTAAGCTTGCGTCCCTTTCCAACGGGGATTACCTCCAAGTGACAATGCCAGTCGGTGAGTACGCCTTTGCCTCGTGGATAGCGGATGACGAAGGGACCCTTGTCGGGCAACTGGGCTGTGTACATCAACCTACGCAGTTCTGCTTCGTCCATAGGAGAGGCGATGGTAAGGCCAGGAATGGGACGCAGGAAGGCGAGGTCAAAGGCACCATGATGCGTAGGACCGTCTTCTCCTACCAGACCGGCACGGTCGAGGCACAGCACCACAGGCAGACGACTGATGGCCACATCATGAATGATGTTGTCGTATGCTCGTTGACTAAACGAGGAATAGATGTTGCAGAAGGGTAGCAATCCCTCGCGTGCCATTCCAGCCGAGAAGGTGACGGCGTGACCTTCGGCAATACCAACATCGAACACTCGTTCAGGCATCTCCTTCTGCATGATGCAGAGGCTGCAACCGGTAGGCATGGCTGGTGTTACACCTACGATACACTGGTTCTCTCTTGCCAGTTCGAGCAAGGTCTCACCAAATACGTCCTGAAAGCGAAGCGGGGTTTGCTTGCCTTGTTCTAACTTGATGCGCTTTCCCGTCTCAGGGTCGAACTTGCCTGGTGCGTGCCATACTGTGGCATCCCGTTCGGCTGGTTCAAAGCCTTTGCCTTTGATGGTATGGATGTGCAGCATCTTGGGCCCTTTCATGTCCTTGATGCGCTGCATGGTCTTGACGAGGCCAATGACATCGTGCCCGTCCTCAGGACCGAAATATCGGATGTTCAAGCCCTCGAACATGTTCCGTTGGTTGGTTAGCAACGACTTTATGGCATTATTGAAGCGCAGCACCCTTCCCTTGCGGTCGTCGTTTAGAACGCCCCATTTGTAAAGGGTCTTCGAGGCACTATATCTCAGCTTATTATAAGCCGAACTCGTGTGCAGCTTGTGCAAGTATTCGCCCATACCTCCCACATTGCGGTCGATGGACATGTCATTGTCGTTAAGGATGATAAGCATGTCGTTGGGCGTACTGGCTGCATTGTTCAGTCCTTCGAAGGCAAGCCCTCCAGTCATACTTCCGTCGCCAATGACAGCCACGACCTTGCGCTCTGAACCTTGCTTCTGGGCGGCAACGGCCATACCTAAGGCTATGGATATCGAGTTGGAGGCGTGTCCGCAGGTGCATGTGTCGTATTCACTTTCTTCGGGTGAGGGGAAAGGCTTCAAACCTCCTAGCTTCCTATTTGTAGAGAAACGTTCACGACGCCCCGTCAATATCTTATGCCCATAAGCCTGATGCCCGACGTCCCAAACGATTCGGTCCTCAGGTGTATTGAATACATAATGCAGTGCAACGGTCAGTTCTACTGTACCCAGACTCGAGGCAAAGTGCCCAGGGTTGTCGGCCAGTGAACGTATGATATATTGGCGTAATTCATCACACACTTGTGGCAGTTGCTCAATGCTCAACTGCCTCAAATCAGCAGGTATTTGTATTGTTTCAAGTAGATTCATTTTGCAAAGATACGATTAAGTATGCGATTTCCCAAATTTATTTGGAGAAATCCGAACGAGAGTATCTTCAGGTATTGCTATAAAAAAGTACTTAAAGATACGATTATTTTATTGAAATTGACTAAATTTGTATTCGAAATCAATTAAACAACTATAACTATGCAAGCATTAAATAGTAAGACAGCGCTTAAACGCGTGAGGACGGAACGAGTGATACAGTTTGGCGAAGGCAATTTCCTTCGTGCGTTTGTGGATTGGATTATACACAGGATGGACGAGACAACGGACTTCGATGCCTCGGTTGTAGTCGTTCAACCCATTGCACAAGGTATGGTGGAGAAACTGAATGAGCAGGATTGTCTCTATCATGTCAATTTGCAAGGTCTTATTGATGGCAAGCCCGTTAATTCGCTTACTCTCATTGACACCATCAGTCGTGCGCTCAATCCCTATCAGGACTTTGATGCTTTCCTTCGTCTGGCCGAGCAACCAGAGATGCGCTTCGTCATCTCGAACACCACTGAAGCGGGTATTGCTTTTGACCCTGCTTGCCGTTTGTCAGACAAACCCGCCAGCAGTTATCCAGGCAAGCTCGTACAACTGCTTTGGCACAGGTTTAAGACGTTCAAAGGCAACCCCGCAAAGGGATTCATCATTATGCCTTGCGAGTTGATCTTCCTCAATGGTCATCACTTGCGCGAGTGCATCGACCAGTATGTGGAACTCTGGCGTGAGGACTTTGGTGATGCGTATGAAAGCTTTAAGAAGTGGACAACGGAATCCTGCTATGTTTGTGCCACGCTGGTCGACCGCATCGTGCCTGGCTTCCCAAGGAAGGAGATAGGCAGCATACAGGAGAAACTGGGTTACGCCGATAATATGGTGGTTCAGGGCGAGGCCTTCCACCTGTGGGTTATAGAGACCGCACCCAATTTGCCTTTGGAACAGTTGGCAAAGGAATTCCCTGCTGAAAAAGCCGGACTTAATATTGTGCTCACCCACAACGAGGCACCCTATCACGAACGTAAGGTGACGTTGCTCAACGGTCCGCATACCGTGCTTTCGCCAGTCGCTTATCTGTCGGGTATCGATATTGTTCGCGACGCATGTCAGCATCCCGTAGTGGGCAAGTTCATCCATAAGGTTCAGTTCGACGAACTCATGCAGACACTAAACCTGCCTATGGATGAGTTGCAGCAATTCGCAGGCGATGTCCTCGAGCGTTTCCTCAATCCCTATGTCGATCATCAGGTAACAAGCATCATGCTGAACTCCTTCCCCAAGTATCAGACACGTGACTTGCCAGGCCTGAAGACTTACCTTGAGCGTAAGGGCGAACTTCCTAAGGGTCTTGTACTTGGGCTTGCTGCCATCATTACCTATTACAAAGGAGGTGTGCGTGCAGACGGTGCTCCCATCCAACCTAATGATGATGCTCGCATCATGGCTCTCCTTGACGAGCTTTGGCAAACGGGTGACACTCGGAAGGTTGCCGAAGGCGTGCTTGCAGCCCAAGACCTTATCTGGCACGAACATGGCGATTTGAACCAGATTCCTGGGCTTACGGACATGCTCACGCAGATGCTCGACTCCATACAGCAGAAGGGAATGCTGAAGACGGTTGAGGGAGTGATGGAGTAGAAGACTTACCCCCACCCAGCCCTCCGCCGCAGGTTCCCCAACGCTAACGCCTATCTTGCGTTACCCTGTTAGGGAGGGGAGTATATACCCACATAAAGTTTACTATCAAAATGGAAATAAAACAGCAAGTAGCAAGCGATACTACTCCCCTCCATAACAGGGAGGGGCAGGGGGGAGAGTCTGTTGTGAAAACCATTACGATTCATCCCAACGACAATGTGGCGGTGGCCTTGCAAGACCTGCCGGGGATTCCTGCAGGTCATAAGATAGCCTTGAAGGACTTTGAGGCAGGCGAACAAGTGATAAAGTACGGGTTTCCTATAGGTCATACGATTCATCCCGTTAAGAAAGGCTCGCTTATTGACCATCACGACATCCAGACAAACCTGAGCGGAACACTTGATTATAAGGACATTACATGTCAAGAGGCTGAAGGCGAGAGCCTAAAGTCAAAAGTCCAGATTTCCAATGACCTTAGTCCTTTGCCCTTTGCCCATCTTAGTCAATTTCAGGGCTATTTACGTCCCGACGGGCAAGTGGGCATTCGCAATGAAATATGGGTAATACCCACTGTCGGATGTGTGGATGGTATCGTCCGCAGGGTCGTGGATCGTATGAAGCGCGAAGTCTTCAAGGAAGGCGAAGGCGTGGACGCGATAGTCGGTTTTCCTCATAACTACGGATGCTCGCAATTGGGCGACGACCATGAGCAAACCCGCAAGATACTGCGCGATATGGTGCATCATTCCAATGCCGGAGGCATACTCGTGATAGGACTTGGCTGTGAGAACAATCAGCCTCGCGACTTCCAAGCCTTTTGTGGGGATTATGACAAGGAACGCGTTCGCTTCATGATAAGTCAGGAAGTGGAGGGCGATGAAGAAGAGTTCGCTATGCAACAGCTAACCGAACTCTATCATCAAGCCACAGGTTTCCGACGTACGCCACAACCGGCTTCGGCATTGCGAATCGGCCTAAAGTGTGGCGGAAGTGATGGCTTCTCTGGCATCACGGCTAATCCTCTCTTGGGTAGGTTTAGCGACTGGCTATGTATGGAACAAGGGGGTACGACCGTCCTGACGGAGGTTCCCGAGATGTTTGGCGCAGAAACGATATTGATGCGTCGCTGTGCTACCAAGGAATTACTGAATGAGACCATTGACTTGATCAATAATTTCAAGGAATATTTCCTCTCGCATGGTCAACCCGTTGGTGAGAATCCTTCGCCAGGAAATAAGGCGGGAGGCATCAGTACCCTCGAAGAGAAAGCACTCGGATGCACGCAGAAGTCGGGCAGTTCGCCAGTTTGCGGTGTGCTTCCCTATGGCGAACGCATAGGCAAGGGTCGAGGTTTGCACTTGCTTTCTGCCCCAGGCAACGACTTGGTAGCCTCCACTGCCTTGGCCGCATCCGGGTGTCAGTTGGTGCTCTTTACTACGGGCAGAGGCACTCCATTCGCCACCTTCGTTCCTACCTTAAAGGTTTCCACGAATAGCCGCTTGGCGCATGACAAATCGCACTGGATTGACTTCAATGCCGGAACCCTTCTCGAAGGCGAAAGCATGGAGGATTTGTTGCAACGGTTCATAACTCTTATCCTGCAAATTGCATCAGGCAAAACCACGAAGAGCGAGGCTCGAGGCTATGCGGAAATAGCTATATTTAAGAATGGGGTAACGCTTTAAGTGTTTAATGCCAAATCTCTGGACCCCAGATATTTATTTTTACGGCATTTGTATATAGATTATAACTTAATAAGGCCTATGTCTTCTCGGTGTAAGACATAGGCCTTATCTTTTAACCCCTAGGGCTTATCTTTTAACCCCTAGGGCTTATTGGCGAAACCCTTAGGCCTTATCGCGTAATCCCTTAGGCCTTATTGCCATCGAACCTAGGCTTGATTAACAACGAACCTAGGCTCGAGGCGTCTTGAACATATGTTCGATTGACAACGAACCTAGGTTTGATTTTTGCCCTCCTTAAACCTCAATCTTTTTGTACTTCGGTACAAGCGTCTTCATGACTAACCAAGCAATGAGGTAGCTGACGGCACAGATGCAGAAGACAATCATGTAACCGGCCTCTTTCCCTTCGAAACTGAGGAACGAGAAGAGGCTTCCTTGTGCCTGACAGTAATCGAAGAAGTGACCCGATCCCCAGTTGATGAGGAACGAAGCTATGCCTCCCGCCATTGTGCCAATGCCTGTGATGGTGGCAACCGTAGAGCGAGGGAACATATCGCCAATGGTGCTGTAAAGGTTGGCTGACCACGATTGGTGCCCTGCACCTGCTAAACCGATGATGATGGCGGGGAACCAGGCACTCAGGGTTCCGAGTGGTTGTGCCAGCAAAGCCGTGAGGGGGAACAAGGCAAAGAGGAACATGGCACGCATGCGGCCAGCGTAGGGTTCCATACCCCGTTTCTCGACGAAGTACTTGGGCAGGTATCCGCCTCCGATGCTAAGTACGGTGACGATGAGATAAAGGACAAAGATGAGAATAACGGCCTGATGTGAGTCGCTGCGATAGCCATACTGGTCGCTGAAATAAGCAGGTGCCCAGAAGAGGAAGAACCACCAAACACCATCAGTAAAGAATTTACCGGCAATGAACGACCAGGTCTGGCGATAGCGGAAGCAATGCCAGTAAGGGATAGAGGCCCCCTCGCCGTTCTCTCCCTGAGGGGAGGGCGTGGTTTCCTTTTCCGTTATACTTTCCTCCCTTGGGAGGGGATTGGGGGTGGGGTCGTTCTCGTCCTGACGAATATATGCTAATTCAGCCGCATTGACATGTTTGCTCTTTTCGGGACTATCGTACATCGTTGCCCAGAAACCCATCCAAATGAAGCCGAGAGCACCTATGATGATGAAGGCCATCTCCCAACCGAAAGCACGAGCGAGCATGGGTATGGTGGCAGGAGCAGCAAGGGCTCCGATGGAAGCACCTGCGTTGAAGATGCTGGTAGCTAGGGCGCGGTCTTTCTTTGGAAAGTATTCGGCAGTCACCTTGATTGCGGCAGGGAAGTTGCCCGCCTCACCCAAGGCAAGTACGAAACGGCAGGCAAGGAAGAACCAAACGGAGACGGTGCCAACGGAGAGCACAAGGGCAGAAGCCGTGTGAACGGCGCCCCATCCGCATGCAGCATGGAGGCAAGCACCAAGACTCCAAACGAAGATGGCAATGAGATAACCGCGTCGAGTGCCCATCCAGTCGATGAACTTGCCGGCAAACAAGCTGATGAAGGCATAGGATAAGGAGAAGAAACCCGTGATGAGGCCATAGTCGCCATCCTTCCACCCGAATTCGGGAGCAATAAAGTCTTTCCACGTCAGGGAGAGAACCTGACGATCCATGTAATTGACCATAGTGGCGACGAACAGGAGGCTACATATCCACCAGCGCCAGTTTGTTTTAATATTCGACAATTTACTATTTGCCATTTGTCTTATGCATTAATTCTTATTCGTAATAAACAATTATATTCTCCTCCCTATGGGGGGGAGTTGGAGAGGGGCTTCTTTTAGAATTTGAAATATTGCTTTGCGTTGTAGTACGAGATATCCTTTATCATCTGCTTGACGCGCACTTGTTCATAGCCTTCGTAAGGAAGTTCTCCGCGTTCGATGTCTCGACCTACGAGGTTGCAAAGAATGCGTCGGAAGTACTCGTGACGAGGGTAGGAGAGGAACGAACGGGAGTCGGTGAGCATTCCCACGAAACGACTCAGCAATCCCAATGCAGATAGGGCGTTGAGTTGACGCTCGATACCGTCCTTCTGATCGAGGAACCACCAGCCCGAACCCCATTGAATCTTGCCCGGCACACTGCCATCCTGGAAGTTGCCAAGCATTGTTGCCACCATCTCGTTGTCGGCAGGATTGAGGTTGTAGATAATGGTCTTCGTGAGTTGACTATTTTCGTTCAGACGGTTGAAGAAGTGCGACATTGCCAACGCCGTCTGGCTTTGTCCGATGCTGTCGTAACCCGTGTCGGGACCAAGCGCTTGCATCATGCGACTATTGTTATTACGCATGGCACCATAGTGGAACTGCTGTGTCCATCCTGCTTCGTAGTCCTGAACGGCGAAGAAGTAGAGCATGTGGCACTTGAACTTACGCACGTCTGCCTCGGTTGGTTGTTTGCCGGCCAGTGCATCATTGAATATGGTGCGGATTTCGGCTTCGTTGTATTGCTCGTCGTAGAATTCATTGATGCCATGATCCGAGAGTCTGCTACCCATCGCATGGAAGTATTCGTGCCGGCGTTCAAGTGCATCCGTGAAGTCTTGGAAGCTTCTGATCTCCATATCGGCGGCTTTTGCCAGTTTGGCAACATAATCCCGGAAGGCATAGGGATTTTCCACAGCCATAGCCTTGTCGGGACGCCAAGCCGGAAGCATGCGGATTTCGAAGCCTTCGTCCTTGACTTGCTTGTGCCAGCGAAGGTCGTCGACAGGGTCATCGGTAGTGCACACGAGTTCCACCCCATAATGGCGCATCAGTCCGCGGGCAGTCATGTTAGGATCGTTCTGCAGGCGTTCGTTCGTCTCGTCAAAGATTTCGCGAGCCGTCTGCGGGTTGAGGAGTTTGGTAATACCAAAGGCCGTTTTCAACTCCAAGTGCGTCCAATGATAAAGAGGATTACGCATGCAGTAGGGCACAGTCTTGGCCCATGCCTCGAACTTGTCCCAATCCGAAGCGTCGCCCGTAATCAGTCGTTCTGGTACGCCGTTGGTGCGCTCTGCCCGCCATTTATAGTGGTCGCCTCCCAACCAAAGCTCTGTGATGGAGCGGAAGCGATGATCCTCCGCAACCATGCGTGGGTCGAGGTGGCAATGATAGTCAATGATGGGCAAAGCCTTTGCTTGCTCGTGATAGAGCTCTTGTGCTGTCGTGTTCTCTAAGAGAAAGTTTTCGTCAAGAAATGATTTCATGGTTCAATGTTAGTTTAATGCTCACAAAAGTAATAATTTTCTGTGAAATGTCGAAAGAAAATCGTACTTTTGCATGATGAATTGCACGAATGACCGCTTTCGCACGCCCGTCGCCGTTGGTTCGCCCCTTCGGCTCATCGGATTAGAGGACAAGAATCTGTTTATCGGTTCTTGTTTTGCTGAACATGTGGGGAAGTGTTTCTCCGAAGCCCGATTACGGACGATGGTGAACCCGCTTGGGGTGATGTACAATCCTGTGAGCATAGCTCGCCTGCTTACTACGCAAGAGGCTGACCCTGAGCGTGATTTCGTGCTTTACAAAGGGATGTGGCACACCTGGCTGGGCGATTCTTCGCTTTCGCGCCTCGATGCTGACGAATGCCGACAAGCGACTGATGAGGCTCTCTCCAGTTTGCATGCTGAACTCAAACGTGCCGACAACCTGTTCCTCACCTTGGGGACAAGTCGGTACTATATTTATAAGGAGGCGTATGAGGTTGTGGCCAACTGCCACCGCTTGCCTTCGATAGAGTTTGAGGAATATGACTTGAGCGTGGAGGAAATTGTGGAGGCGCTCGATGCGGCTTTGACGTCCTTGCACGAGGACAATCCCCGGATGCAAGTGATATTTACCGTCAGTCCTTATCGCTATTCCAAGTATGGGATGCACGAAAGTCAGTTGGCTAAGGCCAGACTCTTGCTTGCCGTCGATAAACTGCAGACGCTTCACTCCGATTGGATAAGCTATTTCCCTGCCTACGAATTGCTTCTCGACGATTTGCGCGATTATCGATTCTATGAAGAGGATATGCTCCATCCGTCGGACCAAGCTGTGGATTACATTTGGCAACGATTGTCGGATGAATGGATGAGCGACGAAGTGCGTAGCTACTTGGCTCGATGGGAACCAATCCGGCGTTCGCTTGCCCACAGACCTTTGCATCCTGAGTCGCCTGAATATGTTTCGTTTCGCGAGCACACCCAAGCGCAACTCGACAAACTCAGGGACGATTATCCCCACCTCTCTTTTCCTTCCGAATAAAAACAAATGTTATCATGACTTATACCATAAAGAAAATAGCCGAAGCCATCGGCGTACCACTTAAAGGCAAAACCGATACACCCGTTCGTTGGTTGCTTACTGACAGTCGTTCGCTTTCTTCACCTGAGGACAGCCTGTTCTTTGCGATTGTCACGCGAAGGGGTGACGGACACAACTTCAT
>JAEEGF011259207.1_pt1 | contig 10326 bp, 9 predicted proteins | sample 9134171 | NCBI WGS metagenome assembly JAEEGF01 (sample SAMN16246542, study PRJNA631951) | gut metagenome | biome: gut microbiome; feature: rumen; material: AP-attached | host: Bos | place: Iran: Karaj | collected 2018-10 | reverse complement strand
GAAGGAACAAAGGTAAGGACCTGGTCTGATTCTAAGTATATGTACACTGAGACCAAATACTATGACATCTCAAGATCAGGAAGCGAACAGTTCGAGAAAGTACCTGTTGATGGCTCCAAGGAAATGCCGGATGACCTTATGGAATCTCTTGAACCATTTGATCACACGACCATGGTTCCTTTTAACATGGGCTATCTTGCAGGATTTCTTGCCAATAAATACAATGTAACATCTGACGAATGCAAAGATAGAGCATTGCAGAGGATGTCTGCTTCTGCTGCCGCAGATTTCAGGGCAACCATAAGCGGTTACAGTTCACTGCGCACTAAGCACGAGGACTGCAGCGCCAGCAGCTCATCAAGCAAATATGCTTTCTATCCGGTCTACATTCTAAACACAACCTGGAATGACAAAAACTTCCTGTTTGCCATGAACGGCCAGACCGGTAAATTTATAGGTAATCTCCCTATAAGCTTTACGCAGGCGCTCAAATATTACATTCCTATTGGATTTATCGCATCAATTATTTTTTACCTAATTTTGTATTCTACATTTTAAATTCAGAAAGATTGTTTAAGTATGAAAAAAATTAAGGGGTTTTTACTATTATCAATAACTCTTCTGATAATACCTTTATTTAGTATTACAGCATACGCTGATGGTGAACAGCTCTGGGACAGCTATGAAATTCCTTCCTCCAGGCAAAAAGAGCTTCTGCTTGATAAGGCAGATCTTTTAACTGATGATGAAGAAACTGATCTGCTTGAGCTACTTGAATCTGTCAGCCAAAAGAGGCAGTGCAACATTGTTGTTCTTACAGTAGACGATCACACAGGCCCTATTCAGGACTACGCTGATGACTATTTTGACTACAACGGTTTTGGAGCTGATTACAACGACAGCGGAATTTTGTTCATGTTAAGCATGTATGACAGAGAGTGGGCTATCAGCACTTCAGGAGAAGCCATTTATGCATTTACTGATTATGGCCAGGAAGAGCTTGTAGACAGTATGCTTCCATATCTTTCAGATGGAGACTATTACAAGGCTTTCACCACATATGCAGAGATGTGCGATGATTATCTTGAAAGTTATGAAAATGGTTCCGCCATCGATATAGATAACGCATATCGCAGCAGAGGCAGTGGCATCAAACTGCTACTTATCAGCCTTCTATGCGGATTTGGATCAGCTCTTATCCCTATCTTTTTCATGGGTTCACAGCTCAAGACTGTCCACAGTAAGGCTAACGCCTCAGGTTATCAGTCACATCAGGGGCTTAACATGAGATCCCATGAGGACAGATATGTAACTACAAGAGTAACTCATACTCCTATTCCAAAAGATAATGATTCATCAAGAAGTCACGGCTCAGGTGGCTCATCAATACATACATCAAGTTCAGGCCATTCGCATGGTGGAAGCCACGGTCATTTCTAAGAAATAAATTTTTTATCTTTTCTTTATTATCTGTATACTGTTCAAGAATTATCTCTTGGAAGTATACTATAAGTGTGATAATAGGAGAAGTATACGTGAGCGTATTAACCAGAGTAAGAACTGCTTTCCTATCGCTACTGGGCATATCCTTAATTGTGCTCACAGTAGCGATTTTAGGAACATCAAAGTTTAATACTCCAAGCGAATTTGAACTTATCCAGCTGGATTCCGGCTGGACTATTTCTCGTGGCAGCGAATACCATTACATTGAGTCTTTAGTAAATTCTTACACGGGTCTTGCCAACAGAGGCGACAATATCGTAATCCGCACCAATCTCCCTGATTTAACTTCATATAATGACGTGCCAGTTGGCATCTGTTTCAGAAGTATTCTTTCTACTGTGGATGTTTATGTAGACAGTGCACTTGTATACTCATTTGGACATGACTATGTTGAGAAAGGCAAAATGGTTCCAAAGGTCTACAATTTTGTTCCTCTTCCCAAAAATAGCAGTGGAAAAACTCTTCTAATACGTTTTACAGCACAGGAAAACAATGCTTTTTCCGGTTTTTCTCCGGTGTACCTTGGCACTTATAATGACATTTCAAACCAGCTTCTAGAGCCAAAACGCCTCTCTGTTGTAGTTGGTATCTTCCTTATGATGTTCGGATTTATCCTACTGATCATTTCTCCATTCATGCTTTTATCTTCAAGCAAAGATACAAGCATCCTTTTCAGTGCCACAACTTCCCTTGCCATGGGAATATATATCTTTTGTTTCAATGACTTGTTCTGGATTGTTTCTGATAATCCGTCTCTTTATACCTTCCTGGAATATTTTTCTCTTTTCATGATTACGCCCAGTATTATCGGTTTTGTTCTCTTTAATGGAAAAGACCGAAATAAGAAAATTGTGACTTACGGATTTTTAGGAAGCCTTCTGTTCGTTCTCACGGTTACAATGATGCATGTGTTCAACATCGCTCATATCTGTAATTTTGTTATGTTATTCCATGTTACTGTCATTATTCAGGGTGTTTATATGGTAATAACCCTTAGTATGTCTTTGCGTAAGCGTCTCAAAGAAAAATCAGAGTTTCGTGGAGTTACCCTCTCCACTGTCTTCCTTGTAACAGGTCTTTTACTGTTTATGATCTGCGCACAGGTAGATATTGTATTCTTTAATCTGCTCAAGTACTCTGCCGAAGGCGAGCAATCAGCAACTATAAATTTTACAACAGTGGGTTCTCTGCTATTTATGATATGTCTTTTTCTGAATTACTTTTATCATCGAATTGAGTACCTGAGCGAATCAAATGTAAAAGAAAAATTGGAAGGAATAGCTTATACTGACGCTCTTACAGGCATTGCCAACAGGGCAAGGTGTGAGCTCACTTTAGCAAAGCTCGACGGTGACTATACAATCATAAGCCTTGATCTTGATTATCTAAAATACACAAACGACAATTTCGGACACACTGAAGGTGACCACCTTCTCAAAGGCTTTGCCGGTATTTTGAAAGAGAGTTTCACAGAAGCCCTCCTTATCGGAAGAATGGGCGGAGATGAATTTATAGTTGTTTTACCATACATTGATGAAGAGCGCTGCGAGCGTGCCATCAAGTGTATGGTGGATTTAATGTGCTACAGAACAAGCAAAGAAGAACACATCAGATACTCCGCTTCCTGGGGCTATGCAACTAATAAAGAACTGGCATTTAAAGCAGGTGCTACCGCTCAGGATGTTTATCTTTTAGCGGACACAAAAATGTACTCAATGAAAAACCAACACCACAATCAGTCCCTTGGAAGGCTCTATGATGATCTTCTAAAGACTTTCTCGCAGAAGGGAGGTAGCTCAAATGAAGCATAAACAGCATTTGATTCCTCTTATATGCGCGTTTTCAGTCCTTATTGCAATCGAGATCGTATGCCATATTTTCTTTTCATTTTCTCCTAAATCTAAAATGGCACTTCTCGCAGATGGATGGGAAATTAGTATCAACGACACAAAATATGAAGATCAGAAGATTAATGAATTTTACAAACTGTTATCTGCTCCTTTGGAGCGAGGGGATAAGCTAACTTTCAAGACTACTCTTCCGGATTTAGGTTACCTTCCATTCCCGGGTATTATGTGGCGCAGCAAATACACAACAGTTGAATGTTATGTGGACGACCTTTTGGTCTATGAATATGCGGTTGATCTGTATAACTCAGTTTCTTTTATCGGTAAGCACTACAATTTCATCACACTTCCAAGAGAGTATCAGGGAAAAGAGCTGACTCTGAAGCTGACCGTATGTGAGCACAAAGCTGCGACAAATTATGAGGTTCCGCTATTTGGAAGTAATGAAGATTTAAAGGCAAAACTGATCCATGACAATATTGTTGTTATTGCAACAGGCGTATTCATGGCGGTTTTCGGCATAACATACCTGTTTATGTCACTTATTTTCTCTGCCGCTATTCCAAACAGCAGGGCCCAGATTCTGGAATCATTTCTATGTATGAATCTCGGCGCCTGGCTTTTGAGCTATTACAATCTGTTTTCACTTTTTTACAACACTCCATTGGAAACGCAGATTGAATTTTTCACGCTATATCTGATAGTTCCGTATTTTTACATGATACAGCTTTCTATACAGAAAATAACGCGAAAGGCAATGTTCTATGCCATAGTTATCATAAGCTGCATTATTCCTGCCTTTCAGTATTTGCTGCACTACGCTTTCAACATTCATCTGCGCACAACAAGGCCGTTTTATTATGCCGATGCAATATTCGGTCTGGCTGTAACTTTGTGGTTTCTCAATAAAAACCTCAAAAAGCGTGATATTTCCAAATCAGGAATGATACAGATGAATGGTATTACAGGTTTTGCGATTACTCTTTTCATCCATTTCCTGTCGTACCTGGGCGAGCTCTACAACATCAGAAGCTTGCATGTGCTTAATCGCACCATCATATGCTTTGGTTACCTTATCCTGGTAGTTTCTATGCTGGCAAATTACCTGGTATTTATCACCTGGAACTATGCCCAGCGTCAGGAACATGACTCTTTGTCACACCTTGCCTATGCCGATGGTCTGACCAATCTTCCTAACAGAGCCAAGGCGGATAAAGAGCTTGAAGAATTGAAAAATGAGACCAACGACTACTGCATCATCAGTATTGATCTTAATGGTCTAAAACTTGTAAACGATAAATTCGGTCATCCAACCGGTGACAAATACATCAAAGATTTTGCAAAGGTCATTTCTACTACTTTTGGCGAAAATGACTTCTGTGCCAGAATTGGCGGCGATGAATTTATTGCTATTATTAAGAACTCTTCTACTAAGGATATTCCTTCTATGATTGACAGAATGATCAGTGCTCTGAACGTTATGAATGCGCTCTATTCTGAATACAAGAGAAGTGTAGCGACAGGATTTGCATTTCTTCATGAGTTTGAGGAAAACAACCCTCACGAAGTATATCTTTTGGCTGATCAAAGAATGTATGAGAATAAGAAGATCATGCACGAGCAGCTTGGTATTCATGCAAGGCTGTAAATCAGGAGCAATAAAAACTGCGGAGGGTCATACCCCTTCGCAGTTAAAATTTGGTATAAAGCTTTCGCTTGCAGTCTCTCCAACCTGGATAAAGCCATTGTTAAGCCCCATGTTTTCTGCATACTTTATGAGGCTATGGTATTCACTTCCACTGACTTTCCTGTCTATCTCAGGATAATCCTGCAATTCCCCATTTGGCGTAAACTGATTCATAAGACTAATGTATATACTATCTCCATATTTTTCATAGAGATATTTGATTATCATCTTGGCCTGTATAACTTTGCCGGGCATCAAAAGATGCCTTACGATAACGCCCTTCTTCATCAGGTGCTGGCCTTGTTCATCGTCGCAAAACTGGCACTTTGGCTGCTGCCTTACCATCTCATGGATTGCTGCCTTGGCTGCCTCTACATAGCCTGGAGCCCTGCTGTACCTTATTGCATCTTCATTTTTGATGTACTTAAAATCCGGAAGGTAAATATCTATGAGACCTTCTAAGCTCTTTAAAGTCTCAACATTTATGTATGATGCTGTATTTAGCAAAAATGGGATTTTAAGTCTTTGGTCTTTGGCACATTCGATAGCTCTTTTCACTGTGGGGATGAACATATCAGCAGTTACAAGATTGATGTTGTTTGCACCTTTTTCCTGTAATTCAAAGAAGATATCCACAAGCCTTTGTGGAGAAATGTATTTTCCTACTTCTCCGCGACTGATCTTTTTGTTCTGGCAAAATACACAGCCCATATTGCAGCCTGAAAAGAAAACTGTCCCCGAACCGCTTGTGCCTGATATGCATGGTTCTTCCCACATATGAAGGGCGGCGCGGCTCACGTGAAGCGTAGCTTTTTCCCTGCAAAAGCCTTGAGTACTTGTTCTGTCTACCCGGCAGTTTCTGGGACAAAGTGTGCAGGAGGTATATTCTTTCATTTTTGATTCACCTATTATCCATTACAAAGAAACAACAGAGCAGTAGTCTTTCCAGATTTCATTGATATATGCCTTATCAAGATGCTCTCCGATTATAATAATGGCATTTCTGCTGCTGGTAACCGGCTCTATCTTTATCTCTTTTTGTGTTGCATTTATTTCAACCTGCGCAGAATCTGAGGTTTTAACAAAACCCTTTATTCGGATGACTTTTCCTGCTTTCACATCTGCAAGGAGTTTTTTTGCTGTCTCTTTTAAAAGTGTCTCGTCCATCTCAACATCAAAATAAAACAGTGGCTGGTATTGAGAATCATCTATTTGCATCTTTGCGTATGAGGAGCGGCGATATCCGGCATTTTCAATGGAGTCAAATTCATCCGGTGATAAACTATCAAAGGATTTTGAATAAATGTCTTTTAACTGAAATCTTGCACTACAGCCATACTCTTCCATTGTTTCATTTATAAAAGCATGTATCTGACCGACATCTGTGTTTTCATCCACCTTGCTGATAAGGAGCTTTCCGGCCCATGCTATTTCTGACATAAACAGGTACTTTGATGTATCTTCAAGAAGCAGTACTGATTCGGCGTCAACGATTGATATGACACTTCCAATCTCATACCATCTATCCAGAGGCTCATCATAGAGCACATCAAAAAACTCATCAGCATCATAAATCCCCGATGGCTCAATGATCACTCTGTCGTATCCGCTCATTCCCATGGAAATGAGTTTGGTCCTAAAACGCCTTCTGTGAGCTTCTTTTCCGTCGCCTCCAACAATCATCTCAAGGTTACAATTATCCCCTAAAAGATCCTGAAGAAGAACCATGTCAATGTTTACTGCACCATAATCATTCTCAATTATGCAGATTTTTTCGCCCTTTGACATAAGGTATTTTGCGTATTCTCTTATGAATGTTGTTTTACCCGATCCAAGAAATCCGGTTATCAGATCTATTTTTACCATAGCTTTATCCCGCTTATTCCGTACATACATCAGCAAAGGTGTATCTTACAACCTTCTCAATATCTTTTACCGCAACTTCCACCTGGTAGCCCACTTTTCCGGCTGAAAAGAATATTTCCTCATAGTTTGATGCGCTCTCGTGGATGACTGTAGGGAAAGACTTTTTCATACCTATAGGTGAGCATCCACCATGAACGTATCCTGTAAGTGGGAGCAGTTCTTTTTGAGGTATCATGGAAACTGACTTCTCTGATACTGCTTTCGCAGCTTTTTTAAGGTCAAGCTCCTCTTTTACCGGAATAACAAAAACATAGTACTGACCTGTTTTTCCCTGGGTTACAAGGGTTTTAAAAACCTTATCAGCGTCTTCTCCAAGGATTCCTGCTATTTCTTCTCCGCTAAGCCTTGCATCAGGCTCATACATGTGACTCTTGTAGGATATCTTTTTCCCGTCAAGAACTCTCATTACGTTTGTTTTATCATCTTTGGCCATTAAATATCATCTCCAATTTCTCTTTCGATAAGGGATATGGTTATTTCAATTGGTGCAGGTTCTATGCAGATTGCCACCAGCATCGATCATGAGCTCCAAATCTGCTTTCTTACTGTGTTCGAGACAGATCCTTACATTTGCCATATCACTGAAATCCACGAACTTTTCAGCTTTCTCTCTTGTATTGCCGCTGGCTGTTTTTCTGTCGATCAGCCTTTTGCGAAGCATCTGGGGTTCTGCTGTCATTGAAATAGTATAGTCCGCATACTCAGAAATGTCACGCCAGCCATCCTGATCCAAAAGCAGGTAATTGCCTTCAAGCAAGACAATATCAGCGTCTACGGCAATTGCATCCTCGACAGGATTGTGAAGCATTCTGTTGTACTCAGGCCACTTGCATACATCGTTTTCTTTTAATTCTATGATTTTGTTTTTTAGCGCTTCAAGATCAAAGGTTATTGGTGCTCCCTTTATGTCAACCATAGGAATTTCTTTTCCATCAACTATAGTTGTATGGGAAGTTAAATACTCCTGCCTTCTGTGAAATCCATCCATTCCCACTGCCTGTACCTTTTGGGTTGGGATGATTTCTTTTGCCATGTGTTCCAAAAAGCTCACAAGTGTGCTCTTCCCTGCCCCTGGAGGCGCAGCAAGCATCACAAGAATGCGTCTTTTTTCTGAATCATGTTTCTTAGCCATTTTCTCTAGAAGAGGCCTTACTATTTCTTCTATTGCCTCTTCGCTATAGGTCGCCTCAACATCTATTCCGTTGATATTTACGTTATATTCTCTCATGTTTTTCCTACTTTTTTACAGCCATTTGAACGCTGCTGTTTCTGTCATGATTCCTTGTGGCAGATGTACAGAAGATGGTTGGTGTTTCCAAGAAGTTCTCTCTTTTCACAAAAAGCCAGATACCAATCCGCCATTCTCTTGAAGTCCTCTTCAGAAACAGCGAAATCATCTCTATGTTCAATAGGCTCTATCAGACCATCAACTCCCGTAGTTGTGATCCATTCCACCGGCTTTTCATCAAAGAGCTTTTCGAATTCGACTATATCATAGCCTGTAAAAAGTTGCTCTTTAAAATGCCTTATCTTGTAGTCGCTCGTGAAGTTTTCATCCTGTCCCAGGCTCCAGTTGCCATAGAAATAGTTGGAGTAGATTATTGCATAGACTGAAATAAAGGCAAACATCACTACTCCTCCGGGCTTTGTTACTCTTATCGCCTCATCAATCGCCTTGTTTATCTCATCCGTTTCATACAGATGATACAGAGGTCCCAACACGAGGGTTACATCAAACGTATCATCCTCGAGCCTTTCCAAATTCGTCGCATCCCCCTGGAATGAGTGGATACTCTCTATTCCCTTACTATTTGTTTTAAGGACCTGGAGATTCTCTTCCACAAGTTCAATCGCCGTCACATCCATGCCTTCCTTAGCAAGTGCTATGGAATAGCGACCAGTCCCGGCTCCCACTTCCAGAACCTTTGATCCGGCATTTGCGTATCTGTGAATATAGTTCATGGTGGTAGCAAATTCCAGCCTACCATGTACAGACCTTTCCAGTCGGTCGTCCTCCCCATACTTAGTATAAAATCCCCTCACAATCTCTTCTCTTGTCTCCATACTCCCTCCAAAATTTAGTTTATTCCCCCTCCCCAAAGGTCATAGCGGCAGGCTCAGCTGCTCGTATTCCTGACGACTCTTAAGTAGCGGCATCTCCATTCGGAGCATGTCCTTTGCTGCAGCCTGATCACCCAGCCAGGTCCTGACCTGCGACTTATCTATCATAAGTGGCATCCGGTCATGGACTCGTATCATGGATTCATTTGCAGCCGTAGTCAGTATCACAAACGAATCTCTGTTATTGGAAATCTGATAAAATCCCGCCAGATAAATTGGCCTGGCATCTTCTCTGAAAAATGTCACCTTGTTTCTGTCTTTATCCCATTCGTAGAAACCCGCAGCAGGTAATATACAACGTCTGTGTTCTATACTACCCGAAAACATCGGCTTATCCAATGCCGATTCAGCTCTGGCATTTATAATAAGCTTATTATCTTTTCCCGAGAGTCCCCACAACATGTCTGACACACGGATTTCATCTTTACCACCGTCTCTTGAAGCTGACAACACCACAGGATTCATGCCCGGAGTAACATCGCCAGCTTTCATGGACAGCGCTCCTCTCTCCAGCCCTAATTCCTCTTCAACTCTGTCTTCTGTATCATCAGCACAGAAATATCTTCCACACATATACAACTCCCCCAGACTCAGTCCCCAATCTTTTTAATTGGCTTTAGTAAAGATTTAAACGTCCCGGGTTTGGTTACAATTAAAAAGATGCCCATTGCGATCAGAACAAAATTAAAAACAAGACCGACACCGGCTCCGGCGCTTACCCAGAATTTATCCGTTTCTATCAGTTCCTCTCTTGTGTGTACATTTTCATAGCAAGAAAGGCAATCAACTTCATCAGCTTTTTCAAGTCTGTTGCCAACCTGTTTTCCTACAAAGCACAGCGAAGTAATATCACCATTTGCAGATAATCCCTGATAGTGAACCCTTCTCGCACCGGCCTCTTCCTTATATTCTTTGTATTTACTGTCAGACGCCATTGTATGTTCATCATCGTCGCTTCTGTCAAAATCATTGAAGAAACGGCTCGTAGTGTCTGTTATATAGTACAAGCCATTGTATTCAACAGCATCCAATCCGTTGTAGTAGGCAAGAAAATCATTTAACTCATCCATGTTAAAATCTTTTTTCTTTATGTCCGTCATAGAGCCAATACTGATAAACATGCCGTCTCCGAATTCAAATTCGCAGGCACCTGAATCACCGGCGTATATGGCAGGGCCTATACTTCCCTCATCTTTATAAACAGGCTTCCACACTATCCTGTCTGTTGTCTCGTAAGTGAGT
>JAEEGF011708542.1_pt1 | contig 10327 bp, 5 predicted proteins | sample 9134171 | NCBI WGS metagenome assembly JAEEGF01 (sample SAMN16246542, study PRJNA631951) | gut metagenome | biome: gut microbiome; feature: rumen; material: AP-attached | host: Bos | place: Iran: Karaj | collected 2018-10 | reverse complement strand
AAACCACAGCCGCCATGGTTTGACGCGACGCCGCTGGAATGGTCGCAGCGGCCGACGCCGCGTCACGCCACGCAGGCCTGCCAGCATGGCGCGGCCTACGAATATGTCGTGGAACTTGCGAACACGGCGAAAAAAGACGCGTGGATCACCGTGCCGATCCATGCGTCAAAAGACTACCAGCGCCGGATGGCGACGTTCTTCAAGGAGCATCTGGATCCGGAACGCGTTCTCTATGTGGAACTTGGAAACGAAGTTTGGAATTGGTCGTTCGCCGCGGCGCAGTACAATTTGAGCCTCGCGAAAGCGAATCCGTTGTTCGACGGCAAATATTTTCTCTGCCATGCCTGGCGGACATACGAGTGCGCGCAGAATTTCATCGACGTTTTCGGAAAGGAAGCCGTCAACAAAAACCTGCGGTTCATTCTCGCATGGCAGTTCGGCTGGAATCCACCCGATGCGCAACCACGTGAAATGCTGGAATTTGTGCAAAAACAATCCGGCAAGCCTGTCTCCGAATGGCTCCATGCGCTGTCGATCGCGCCATATTTCAGCGAACCGAAGCCGGAAGACTGCAAGGATGTCGAAACCATCCATGAACAGTTCAAACTTTCCAGCGACAAATCCGTCGAAGGCAAGACGAAACTGCTCAAACTGACGAAAGAATTCAACCTGCCCGGCGGCCTGTGCTGCTACGAAGGCGGCCCGCATCATCGTGGACAGGTCGAAACGAATCTCGCCATCCGCATGGCAGCTCATCGCGCGCCGCAGATGAAGGACTGCGTCATGCATGATTTGGGCGACAATTGGCGGAAGCTTGGCGGCGGGATTTTCTGCTATTTCACGCTTTCCGGCCGATACTCCAAATGGGGCTGCTGGGGCGCCGTCGAGAGCCTGTATCGTCTTGACACGCCCAAATACCAGGCCTTGAAGGAGTTGAGCACTATGCCATAGCCTGGATGCTTGTGGATTGTCGCAGTCTTCTTGGCTTTGACAATGTCCAAAATGCCACAAAATTCATTAATCATCATTATAATTCAATAATCATAAAGATTCCTATAAAATCATACTCGTTTTATGACTTTATAGGAATCTTTATGACTTCATAATATTTCTAAATAAAGTTGCAATTTGCAAAAGCAGGTGTATTTTATGAGAAAATCATTTTCATCTATTATTAAAAGAAGAAAAGACATACCAATATGATATTGGATCTGACAAATGATGTCAAAGCGATCAAGACTGCCATTTTGAGAAGTCGATATGTTGCGGCACGTCTTGCCAATGGCGAGATGTTGAAGCTCTACTTTGCCATAGGTGGCTATGTCTCAAGCAATTCCCGCAATGGACGGTGGGGCACTGGAGTGATTGATGAAATCTCCCGTCTGCTGCAGAAGGAGCTGCCAGGATTACGCGGTTTCTCTGCGCAGAACATGCGTAACATGCGTCTGTTCTATGAAGAATGGAATGAACTGGCAATTTGCCAGACAGTGTCTAGCAAATTGGAACAGGCGTTTTCCGACCGAATTCCAGCTATTCCGGTAAGCGATTTAGATTTGCCACCTTCTTGCAAGTCGGAAATACCTGCTGACAAAACCGATATTGAAATTTGCCAGTCACTGACTAGCAAATTGGGACCAGATGATTCCAACGCCATGCATTTGCCATCTTCTGGCAAGTTGGATTTCCCCGCTGACAAGGCTGATATCAAAATTTGCCAGCCAGTGGCTAGCAAATTGGGACCAGATGATTCCAACGCATTCATGAGTATAGGTTTTTCACATCACATGGCCATCATACGTGCCTGTAAATCATTGGATGAACGATTATTCTATATTCGAAATGCAGCTTCTTGCTTTTGGTCATACCGTTCACTGCAACAACATCTCAAGGCAAATGATTTTGCCACGCAAGGCAGGATGGTCAACAACTTCGCTTTGACAATGCCAGATGACAAGCAGGTCTCACGGGCTGTGCAGGCATTCAAAAGCGAGTATTTGCTTGATTTTGTCAATATTATCGATGCAGCCGACGACGAGGAGACTTTGGATGAACCAGAATGGATGATGGAGATGGTCTTGAAAATCCGCCATTTCATCCAAACGCTAGGTCCGGATTTTTGTTTCATGGATGTGAAGAAACGTTTTATTGTGGATGACAAGGAGTATTTCGCGGATCTTGTCTTTTTCCATCGTGTTCTGAAATGCATGGTCGCCGTTGAATTGAAGCGCGGGATTTTCAAACCGGCCTATCTTGGCCAGTTGGAATTCTATCTTGCCTGCCTTGACAAATATGTAAAATATGAAGACGAGAATCCATCCATTGGTTTGTTGATATGCCATGAGATGAGCCGTTCAGTCGTTGAATTGACCATAGGACGACACAATTCACCACTTGGAGTTGCAACCTATCGAACAGCGGAGGATGTCCCAGATGCATATAAAACTCTTCGCCCGCTATTGGACGGAGCACAAAAGCTTTTTGATGACAAATCTTCTGGCAGATGATTGTTAGCCTACAGCTGCGGATTACCGCCCGGCGTCCAGCCTTCGGCTGGAAGAATTGCCCAACGGCGGGACGCCGTCGTTACATCGTTACGCCTTCAATGAATTTTCACCCGTTTCCTCCATACGCCGCCGCCGTACGGCGTGATGATCTTCGCAGGCTTGCCAGCGGCAAGCTGCTCGGATGACGGCATTTCCGTCGTGCCTTCTTTAAGAGGCAATGTGAGCCATGACGCATCAGTGGCGATTGTTTTCCCATCCATTTGCAGTTCGGCGAGAATGCCGCAAGGCAGGCCGCCTTTGTCCATGCCATGGATCGCGACATGGTTTGTTCCTTTGACCAGATACGGCTTGATATCGATCTTGTTCATGATCGCCCAGCCGTTGTTTTTTACAACGAATTTTCCATTGACAAACAATTCAAACGCATCGTCCGCAGCCACGAAAGCGAAGGCGTCCTGATTGACATCGTTGACTTCAACCTCCTTATAGACAACACATTCCGCACCAACGGACACGCTGGCGGCATCCCATATCCACGCCGCATCGCCTTTGTAGCCCGGCCTCAGGCTCTCTTCATACGCCAGACGGATTTTTTCAGGGAACGGCGAGCCTTTCGCCGCCAGTTCGGGAATCGCCGGCGGAATCGGATTGACGGACGACGGCAGTTCCGGACCGCACGTCAGAACGCCCCACGGCCCCAATTGCAGATTTTTGAAATCGACGGCGACGCCGCTGGCGTAATCGCGCAAGCCGTCGGGAGCCGTTTCACCGTCGGCGACAGCGCCTTTGAGCGGCTTGTCCGTCAGATTCAGAATGAAATAATAGCGTTTCCCCTGATGCTCGATGGCGGCGACTTTCAGATCGGAAGTCGTTGTCTTCAAGTCAGGAAGGCGTTTTCCTTCGACGAACAGACGCGACATTCCGTTCAGCTCGCGTGTGACTTGGAAGATCTCCTCGATGAATTCATTGTGAAGGGCGTAGCGCAATCCGTAAACGCCATAGCCCGTGCCGCCGTTGAGCAGCGTGTCGAACGCCATGAAACGGGACTGCATGAGCGTCGGATACGGCTTCGGATTCGCGGGCTTCCATCGGTCGTCGCCGAATTCATGCCATGAGAATCCCTGCAGCCAGTTGATGATCGGCTTGCGTCCGTTGACGATCTCCGCCATTCTCTGCGCATACTTGCCGCAGGCGGTCAGCGTCTTGTCGTCAAGCCCCGAATGGTTGTTCGGCCACGGCACGGGATAGATGTCCACGCCGTAGATGTCGCAGGCGGCGCCGTATGGTTTCAGCTCGCTGATTTCATTGCGCGGCGCGGCGTTGATCCACGTCGGATGATATGGATCGAACGTCTGGTGGATTGCCTGCAATTCCTTGAAAACGGCATGCGGAATGCCGCCCCAAAGCGGTTCATCCGCAATGAAATAGCCAAAGAACGCAGGATGTTCGCGGACTTCGCGCGGATAGGCCTTCTCCAGGCGTTTTTTGTAGAAGGAAATTTCAGACAGCTTGTGCGGGAAGCCGATGTAGAAACAAAGCTTAACGCCGCAACGCTGCGCCTTGTCCAACGCGTTCAGGCCTTCCTTCACAATTCCGTTGTAATTATGGCGGATGAGCGTGATGCCGTTCTGCGCATACGTGTACATTTCCTGAAGAATGTCATCGCAGCATAAATCAAACGGGACGATCGGGAAGAGCCATTCGCCGTTGCAGGTGAAATAGCCGTTCGGATGGGCCTTGATCTCACGTGGCTGCGAAGGAACTCTCTGCAGCGTCTCCGTGAAGGTTCTCATTGATTTATCGTTACTTCCATAAACAACAACTTCCAATTTGGCCTGCCCGTACGTTTCCGTCCACGGCGGCAATGTGATGCGGGCCTGTCCATTCTCAAATTCCGCATTCGCCGTTTTGACAATGTCTTGCGGCAACGAGAAACGCGCGACGGCACGCCGCGCAGAATCGTCGGCATGGACGGCCAGGCGGATGTCCGACGGCGGATCTGACGCGAAAATCGTCTTGCGGTAAAACGGCGATTCGACGACAAGCTCCCATTTCTCCGTCGGATCAATAGGAATTTCCTCCAGTTGGAAATCGCTGAAACGGACCGTGCCCAAAGACGCGACGGACAGCGAAAAATTGATATGGTTTCCTTTGAAATTCTCCGGAACGGTGAACGTCTGGAATTTGCGCTGCGGCGAATTCCGTGCGTCGTTGAAACCGAATTTGCCGTCGACGGACGGGCTGATCGACGTGTTGATTTCATGGAATCCCGTGAGGCTCCGCGCATCATCCAGACCGACCACCGTATAGCTGATGCGATAGCGTTTTCCTGCGCTTACCGGAATGCGACGCAATGTCACAACACCTTTCTGTCCAAAAACATCGATACTTCCATCATTCAATACATGCGGCTCTGGAACATCCCAAAAACCACCTAATGCGCCATTGCCTTCATAAGGTGCCGCCTTGAGATTCCGTATGGACAGGGGGGCGCCTTTCTGCGTCGCGAAAACAAGAATGCACCGCGTGTAAGGGCCATCCGGAAGAAGAATCGTCCGCATTGGCTTCCAAGCATTTGTGGCTGTTTTCCACTGGACGTCCGTCTTGCAGTATTTCTGGCCTTCATACCATTCGACGTATGAGCGCCAGACGCCTTCCGAACGGATTTCAAACGTGACTTCCGTCGGAATGTCGAGACGCGGCCGTAAATGGTTGAAAATCAGGACATCCTTGCCGTCGGCATCGAAGATGGTCGCATCCGCGCCGTCATCCTCATAGCGGACGGACGCGCCACGAATCTTCCAGCCAACCGGCATCCCGCTACCGTCACGCGACTTGAAATCCGCATTCTCCAGCATCGGCCTTTCGAAGGTTTCCAACGTCAGTCCGCGGCATTCCACCGTCCCGTCGCCCTTGGCGGCCATGACGGCGAAATGTGCATGGTCGTATTTGAAAGCGACTTTGAAAATCCGCTCGAACGGCTGCGGTTCGCCCGTGCCTTCGATCCAGTCGGCGCCGCTGTTCATCCACCGTTCACCCGTGCCATCCGGCTTCTTTTCCGTCCAGTATTCCGCATACAGACGGTATTTGAGCCCTTTTGTCGCGGTGATGGACGTCTGGATGCGCAATTCACCGTCAAGCGGCAAGGTGGTCCGCTGCACGGCGATGGCCCCCGCCCCAAGCGAAAAACCGCCTTCGACGGCGCGCCACGTCCCGTTTCGCACATTCCATGACACAGGCAATCCATTGGCCGCCTTGTCGGACATCAAGGGATTTCTGAGTATGTTCTCTGCATAAATTGACAACTGGATGGCGCAAATCAGCAACAGAATAAATGCTCGGCGTGTTTTCATATTGGATAATGTTTGTTTGGCTTCTTTAGAATAGTTTTTCATCAATATAATCCACATTGCGCCTCCATCAATTGAAAATCGCCATACCATATATTATTGTTTATGGATGAAAAAGGATTATCCATGAGCCAACCAGACGACACACATTCCAGACGACGCAACAACATCATCAGCGGAATCATCTTGGCGATGATTCTGCTTTTCATCGGTGGCTTCTTCCTCTCGCCGCGCTTCCCGTCGGAAGAACAGCAACTGTCGAACACACCATGGATGGCGACAACTGCGGAAACAGACCAAGCGGAGGCGGCGGAAATCCATGACATCGTGCTCAATTTCCGCCCTGTCGTCATCGGCGATCCAATCACGGGCGCCGAATACCGTTATTTTCCGAAATCGGCATGCTGGATATGCTGTGGATTGACCGCACTGCTCGGCGCCGCCGTTTCATGGATTTTCGTGAAAAAGCGTCGCCGCAAAGCCACACGGAAACGCAAAATCATCACGGTTCTTTCATGCACGTTGTGCCCCGCCATCATGGCCTACGCCGTGGGATATGCCGCATCCTATTATTTTGGCGGCCCTTACAATTATGGAAACTACGCCGTTCCGACGGAACCGTGCGACGTTCTCATCTGGTTCTCCGGCTCCGACGACGGCGCGTATTTCATGGACAACTATGCCCGCTCCATCCGTGAATTCGGCTACGACCGCGCCGCCCTTTTCAATTTCCGCGACATTCCGCAGGCCATCCAATTCGCGGAAAAACTGCCTGAAGGCTGCCGCGTCATGGTCCGCGGCCACAGCATGGGAGCCTCCGCCGCGTTTCATTTCGCGGAAAAATGCCGCCGCGACATCCTGTTGCTGGACACACGGGATCCAACCAGCTGGTTCAACCATCCTAAATCAAAGCCGTCCAATGTGATCCATTGGCGAAACGTCCTGCCGGGCGAACCATTTCTACGCACGCCGGAATCGCGCCACATGGACACATTCTACTTTTGCGGCTTCAACATGGCGAATGTCTTCAGACGGCTGGGCGGACCATGGGGCATGCGCGACGGCGCGGTCAATCTCATGCCGTCCGCCTGCGACCACCACGACGTCGGCGAAGCCATCGACTAATGCCAAATGGTTATTTCATTTTGGACGCTTCATCATCCACAGGCTTGTCTCCCAGTGACTGCTGTTGACGGAAGAGTTCCTTCTGCGATTCGATTTCTCTTCGCTCTACGCGCAATAATTCACGGAAATGGGATCAATTGAGATTTGGAACGCATGCGTTCCAAATCTTTTCATGTGTAAAAAACAGATTCTGATATACGCCCAGAAAATTACCGCAAGGCGAAACCAAGAATCCCCACGAGCAACATCACCAGTTCGCCGAAGGCCAGATATAAAGACTTGGCCAGCAGCTGCCTGTCATATTCGCCGAACGGCGAAAAACGCATGACGGTCGGCGGCAGCAAAAACGCCGCGGCGATCGCCACGCATGAAACCAACGTGAAACGCACGCCGCACAAAGCCCCCATCAGGCAGCACACGACGACGGCGACAATCCAATGCGCGACGGCCTTCCACGAATGCGTCTGCCGCCGTTTCAGCACCGCGCCGCTCATGTCCAGCATGATGCATGTCGAAAGCACCGCGACCGGAATCAGCCACCCAGTCCGCCGCATTCCGAACAGCGCCACCAGCAGCACGGGCTTCAGCACCATGGCGAGAAGCCGTGCCACCACCATCCATGCCTGGTCCGTTTCATCCACGCCGTTCAGCCGCATCAGGAGGCGGATCAGAAGCGTGATTCCGTTGGACAGCTTCCCCTTGCGCACATAGTTCTGCCAGATGCAGATGACGGCCGCGCTGATGATCACACCGATGGAACGAACACCGAAGAGGCTGCACAAAATGGCCGCCGCAATCCAGCAGACGATACCGTCAACCAATGCGACGCCCGCGATCCACGCGCGCCAGCCCGCCGGCCGATCCGCATTCGTGATGTCGGGCCGGCCAAAACGAGTGACTTCAGACAGCGCCCAGTACAGGTGTCTCATGCTGGTTCATCCCATCGGTTCGTGGTTTCAGAAATCAAGATTTTTCGTATCGATCTTTCCGCTGTTGTCCTTTCCCGTGAGGAGGCCGACGCGGCTCAACGTCGCGCGGAGCTTGTCGCGGTTGGTGGCGGTCATTTCGCACAGCGGCAGGCGGTACTCTTCCGCAATCATGCCCAGATCGGCCATGGCGGCCTTGATCGGAATCGGATTCGATTCGATGAACAGGTCGCGATACAGCGGATAATACTTGCGATGGATTGCCAGCGCCGTCGCGAAATCGCCGTCCAACGCGGCCTGCGCCATCTTCGAGACTTCGGCGGGAATGATGTTCGACGCCACGCTGATGATGCCGGACGCGCCGACGGCCATCATCGGCAGCGTCAGGCTGTCGTCGCCGCTGAGAACCGTGATGTCGCATGCGTCTTTGATCGCGTTCACGCGTTCGACGCTGCCGCCCGCCTCCTTGATGGCGGCCACCAGCTTGTGCTTCGACAGCCGCGCGACGATGTCGACGGGAATCTCACGCCCCGTGCGGCCGGGCACGTTGTACAGGACGATCGGCAGGCCGGATTCCTCCGCCACCATGGAGAAATGGCGGTAAAGGCCTTCCGGCGTCGGCTTGTTATAATAAGGTGTTACCTGCAACGTCGCGTCCGCGCCGAATTCCGCCGCGTTCTTCGACAGATGAATCGCCTCGAACGTCGAATTTCCGCCCGTTCCCGCGATGATCTGGCAGCGTTTGTTGGCCTTTTCCGTCACGAACTTTATCACATCGTCGTGTTCACGGTACGTGAGCGTAGGCGACTCACCGGTCGTGCCGACCGGAACGAGGCCGGCCACGCCGCCCGCGATCTGCTGTTCGACGATGACGCCCAACGCGTCGAAATCCACCTGTCCGTTCCGGAACGGCGTGATCAATGCGGTATAACAACCTGCAAGCTTCATTGGAAATGCTCCTTTGTTGATGTCTGCACAAAAATCCTTTTTTCTTACTATATCATAATATGAAAAACGGATTTGGCAACAAAAACCATTTAAAAATACCGCTTCACGGAGCTGAAAGCCGAAAGCGAATCCATAAGCCCAAGCCTGAAACCTTTTGTCGCTTATGTCCCTTTCGTCCCCTTCCACATCATAATCCATAGGCCTTCGGCCATCAGCGTCTTCCGTGAGGAAGACAAAAAAAGGCCCCGGCTGGTAGTTGGGGGAGGAGAGAGGGAGGTGGGAAGGAGAATACCAGCCGGGGCCAAAACTAAGATTTTCGAGCATGTCTAATTTCTAAGACGAAACATACTGTACACCCTCAAATAAAGATTACAAGTTATTAACAGGTCTTTTTAGGTCTTTTTAGGACTTTTTTAGAGTTTTATGGTACTATTTGGATGCATTTTTAGCTCAAAACATATTTTTACTGATCATTTTTAGGCGCAACAGCAATATCATTTTCCTTCATATAAGGAAATGAAAAAAAGGTGGGAAAACCTAGTGCAGGAGAGTTGTGAACAATCGCAACCGGACATGCGGAAGCGCCCCCCCTATTTTTTCTTGAACTTTTCATCCGCCATTTGGCAGAATGTCTTGATGATTTTGATTTCCTTCGGGTCGTACGGACGAAGGTTCGGCCTCATCAGATCGTGCTGCCATTTAGTGAAATCCCAGTCGGCTGGAGCAGTTCCCGCATCGACACGCTGCCACATGCCTTCCCATGGCTCGTAGGTCTGGTAGAGCCCCGCCACGAAGCCCCAGTTGTAGGAGCCGATCTTCTCCAGATAGAACAACGGGAAGATCTCCTGCACATTGTTATGGTAGATGCGGTGCAGCCATTCCGTATTGACGAGCGGGCGGCCGTACAGCTCTTTCAGGAAGTCGATGACCTTGATCATGTCCGTATAGGGCGAATAGCAGTGGAAGGAGACGATGTCGGACAGATCGGCCGCCAGGCGTTCGCTCGGATTGCCGCCCTTCAGAATCTGCGACCACATGCACGACGTCAACGGCTGGTCCGGATTGATGTCCCATCCGATTTCGAAGAACTTCCGCACGATCGGCACGGAAACTTCGCCGCGGCCCGCCGCGCCAGGCTCGTTGATCAAATCCCACATGATAATGCGCGGATCCTTCGCGTATTTCGTCATCAGCTCCGCCGTCATTTCATAGAACTGGACGGACAGCTCCGGATCGTCCAAGACCGTGTAGCCATGGCCCCCCGCATGCGACATGTGCGGCGACTTCTTCACGCCGCCGTGATAGCCCCAATCGACCTTCTGCGGGCCGAGCGTTTTCGGCTCGTAGATTTCTTTTGGAACGGAGCAGTCGTTGCCGATCGTGACCATCACGTTGATACCGTGCTTCGCGCACGTCTGGATGTAGCGTTCGAAGCGCTCCATGAAGCCGTCGTGCTCCTGCTGCCACACTTCGA
>JAEEGF010519161.1_pt1 | contig 10328 bp, 4 predicted proteins | sample 9134171 | NCBI WGS metagenome assembly JAEEGF01 (sample SAMN16246542, study PRJNA631951) | gut metagenome | biome: gut microbiome; feature: rumen; material: AP-attached | host: Bos | place: Iran: Karaj | collected 2018-10 | reverse complement strand
GCCAGTGCACGTATATCCGAAGCGAAAGACCTTGTCGCCCTTCTCGACCGTTCCGATTTCGCGGTAGAAGCCGAGATTCGTTTCGGGCTGCGCTGGCTTGCTCCCCTTCGGCGCGGAAGTCCAGACGAGTTTTTTCATCGCAAGCTCGGGCGTGATCCACGGCCCGCCTGAAACGGTGTAGCCAGGGCAGTTGTGCATGCCAATCTTAAGACCGCGCTTCTTCGCCTCGCTCGCGGCGAACGAGACATAGTCCCACCATTTGTCGCTCGCAAAGTCGAAGTCTTTCATCGTGTCGTCGTCATACCCGAACGCGGGAACTTCCGAACAAGGGCCGCGCGCAACCTGGAAAATCGTGGCGCCGCCTATGCCGGCATCGCGCATTGCGTCGAGGTCGCGGACAATTCCTTCCTTTTTCACGGCAGTACCGCACCAGTGCCACCACACGAATGGCTTCGCGCCGTTCGTGCGTTCCCAGCAGGCCGGTGGACGCGCAATCAGTTCGTCGATCACATCGCGCAGCTTCGCCTTTGGCGTCTTCTCAACGAGGACGCAATGCGGGCCGTTCTCGGCCTTCATCCATGTATTAGATCCTGTTGACGGGTCTACTGACATTGTTCCGCGCTCGAGCGCAAAGTCGCGCTCCCATCCGCGCACAGCCGCAAGGACTGTAAGTTCGTCCCACGATGGACGTCCGCGGCGCTCCTCGTTCCAGACCTTCATGCAGCGCACGAACGCCTCCGACACAGGGCCTGCGGCGATTCCAAGCCGCGCGACGGGAATACCCGTCAGGACATCGGCGCCAAGATTGAAGTCGACGAAATAGATTGGCACCGGGCTTTCTCGGATCGCCCTGTCGGACGACTCCGCATCTATGCGCAGGTTGCATTCAAGCCCGTTCGGCAGCATCCCGCCCATCTGGTACCACGCCTTCACCTTTTTCGCGACGAGCTCGCGTCCGGACAGCGGAGATATCTCGTCGCCCTTCGTCTCCAGAAGCCGACGGATGTTTGTCGGAAAGCCAACGACGCAGAGCGTGACGGATCCGTCGGGAGAATCGGCAAGAGCGCGTCGGTATATCTCGTTCGCGTCCGGCGCGGAGTCCGTCGAAGGGTGGCGCAGCGAGTCACTGCGCGCGGCGACCATGTCCGCGAATATTTCGCCGACGCCATTCAGCTCCGTGCCGAAGCGGAAGCCAATGTCGCGGCACGCGCCCATCGGGACGTTCGCGTGTCCGTACTCCGCGTTGACCATCTCGCACATTCCGAGCGCGGGCGAACTGCGCGACGACGAGACGACGGCAAGTATCTCGCACTCGCCCGCGTCGGCTAGCGCGTTCAGCACGGCAAGCGCCCCGATGTCGTCGTAGTCGCCGCACATGTCGGTGTCGAAGACGATGCGCGCGGGCGTAGCGGACGCGCAGAGCGCGAGCGCGACGAGCGGTGCGCAGAGCGAAGCCGTCAGGCGCATATCGGCTTGCCCTTGTGTCCCCATGCGTCGCAGGGGCGCACGGTGAAGGTCAGGTCCTTGTAGCCCTCGGCGTCGAGCTTCTCCTTGTCGAAGACGACTCGCACCGGCTCGCGGTCGCGGTGCTCGGCGAGCCCGATTCCCTTCGAATACACTCGGCGGCACTCGATCTGCCGGCGGAAGTCCTCGATGCGTCCCTCTGCGATCACCTCGTAGTCGAGAGCCCGCGCGCCGGCGTTCTCGCGGCGAACAGTCGGGAACTCGAGGATCAGCCTGCCGTCCTTCTCGGTGCGCTTGAGGACGGTCCCCTCGGGGAACTCGGGGACGACGGACCTCTTCGCCTGCGCGTCGTACGCATACGGCCTGCCGCGCGAGATCGGCCAGGGGAACTCCCAGTCGTCGCCGAGGTTCTCGTCGAAGGTAAACTCGCGCTTTTGGATGACGATGCGGTCGTCGTAGACGGAGAGGAGCTGTCCGACCTTCGGAGTCTCACAGTCGAAGAGCGTCTCCTCTGGGAACTTGCGCGCGCGGTGCGCGTTGGAGCGTCCGCCGATCACACCGGCGAACGGCAGCCCCGGACACGCCGACGCGTCGATGGAGGTGAACTCGCCCTGCCATATCGCCCTCTCGTCGCTCATCGTGACGTGGGTGTGTCCGGAAATCGCGATGCAGTTCGGATAGTTCTTCAGGTATTTTGTCGAGCGGCCGAAGTCGTGTCCTCCCCAGCCCTGCGGCGACGCGTAGAGAAAAGGCGAGAAAACAGTGTCCGCCGGATGGTGGTGCTGCACGTAGAAAAACGGCTTGTCGCCCTTGAGCTCCGCGCCGCGCGTCGCGAAGAATTCGTCGAGCTTTCTGTGCTCGTACCTGAGCGCGTTGTAGAACGGAGTGTCCGGCGGCTCGGCGGTCCAGCGCTCGGAGCAGATGTCGCTTGCGAGGTGGGCGAACCAGTGGAAGAGCACGAACTTGTAGCCCTTGACCTCCTTGACCTTCACCGTCTCGTACTTCTCGTGGAAGAGCTCCTCCCACACGCGCTCGCGGTTGCAGACAAAAGACTCCTTCGCGGACTCCTCGTCCACCGGAAACTTCACCTTCGGGAATTCCGGACGGTGGTAGAAGTATCCGTCGACATCGTGGTTGCCCGTGACGAAGAGCTTTTCGACGTGTCCGCCGTCGGAACGCCGGTCGTCCGGGAACACCTCGTACCAGATGTCCGCGACACACTTCAGTTCCTTGATGAGCCCGTGGAAGCCGAGGTCGCCAGAAATCGCGACGCCGTCCACCTTCTGCGCGTCAAACCACTTGAGCGCCTTGCGGAAATGCTCGCCCTCCTCCATCGTGGGGACGTGTATGTCGCTAAGTATGCCGAGCCTGAGGCGGCACGGACTTTCCGCGGCGACACCCCTTAGCGGCTTCATCGCCGCGGCGAATGCGCCGGCAAATGCCATTCCTCCGAAAGAACGTCGCGTAATCATATCCCGTCCCTCCTTCCGTCAGAACTTCCTGACACCGATGATCTTGAAGAACGATGCTCCTTCCGGCTTCGGGAAGGTGAACGCACCGCCCTCGGACTTCGCGTCGAGCGTCGGAGCAAAGCTTCCGGGCGCGCTTCCAGGGACGACGAAGTATTCCGCCGTCGGACTCATCCTGTCGACCTCGATCGTCACTGTGGCGGACTCCACGCGGATCGACGTTATCCTGGGCTGCTCGATTTCCGTATAGACGCCGACGCTCCCCAGCCTCACTGGCGCCGATGCCTTGATTTGGCCGCCGGCTGCCGGAGCGGCTCCCTCGTCCGTCGCCGCGCCGAGCGAGTTCACGAGCTGTGGCGCGCCGTCGCGGAAAGGCGCGAGCGCGACGCGTCCGTCGTCGTTGCGCACGCGCGTGTCGAGCAGGTAGAGCGAGAACGTCCCGCCTTCGTACTCACGCGCCGCGGCGGCGTCGAGTTCCAGGACGGTCGTCGGACATCTCCCCGCCTTCGCGAGCGGCGCGACGAGCACAAGACGGTCGGTCTCGGCGATGGTCTTCGCGTCCGCCGTGAGCCCGCCGAACGACGCGCCGTCCTTCGTCCATACTAGCGCGTAGCACTCTCCGTTGAGAACGCGCGATCCGTCTGCATAGAGGTCGACGCCCGGCGTGGAGAACGTCAGCAGCGTGTCGTCCTGAGCGGCATGCGCAAGCGCAGCGGCGAGGACTGAAAGAACCGCAATGGCTGTATTCTTCATGGATGCACTCCTTTCGCTTTATGTCACTGGCAAATGTTCACGAAACGGCGGCGGCGCAGCGCGAGCAGTCCGGCGCCGAAGAGGAGAAGCGTGCCGCACGTCGGCTCAGGAACGGCGCCGAACGCGCTGTAGGCGTACGGGACGATTCCGGTCTGCCCCATGTTCTCATACGTGTGGAACTGTCCCTTGAGGATCGCGTACGAGACCGGATCGCTCACGCCGACGAGCATGGACTCCCCGTTCGCGTTCTCGCGGTACAGCTCCACGGCGAAGCTGTATCCGTCCGCGGCATATGCGCCGAGGATGGAATACGCCTCGTCCGTTGAGTAGCCGGAGATCGTGTCGGGATAGTCCGAGTGGTAGACCTCGGTCCTTCCGTCAGTGCCGTCTAGGGCAAGGTATGTTCCGCTCTCGACTCCCTCGCCGCTCACGGCGAGCTTGGCGTACGTGAAGTCGATCGGATCGGACTGCGACTTCTGGTCGACGAGCCACAGAACGTACTCGGCGCGCGCCGCGGTCGCCAAAAGAACTGCCGCAAGAATCACAAGCATCCTGTTCATTATTCGCCCTCCTGGTTGTTTGCGGTGTTCTGGGAATTCCAGTTCAGCGTGCCAGATCCCGTGGATATGTACCAGAACGCCGCGCCCGCCGGCACCGTGACGTCCGTGACCAGCACCGACTTCGCGAACTGGCGTCCGCCCGCGGTGATCACGCGGTTCTCGTGGTATCCCCATGTCCCGTTAGAGTACGTGATGTTCCACGGCGCGCCCGCTGTCGGGACGACGATCCTGTCGCCGTCAGCAAGCGGAGCGAGGCCGGAGAGCACAAGCGGCGCTCCGGACGGATTGCCGACGAGGTTCCATCCGGACGTCACCGGCGTCGCCACGGCAGCCCCGTCGTACTGTCCGACGAGATAGACGTACCCTTCTACGTCGGCGCGCTCAAGCCATACGCCGAGTCCGCGCGCGACGGCGGATGCCTCAGATGCGTCTCCGGCGTTCGACATGTCGAGGATTCCGTCATGCAGCTGGAACGTCGCGAGCGGATCCCACAGTCCGTTGTCGCGCAGCTCCCACGCCTTGTAGCCGTCGGACGATCCGCCGCGGTCGTAGACGTACAGCTTGTCGCCGGGCGTCAGGTTCATCGTCTTGACGAGGTTCGCGGCTGCGACGGGAGACGATCCGGACGGCGCGAGCGCGGACCACGGCACGGCGATCGCCGCGCGCTCGGCGCGCGTGTCGACGCGAAGGACGCCAGCGGTGTTGACGGACGTGACGAACTCCTCGGACGTCTTCTCGTGGTCCGGCACGAAGATGAGGTCGATGACGTAGAGTCCGCTCGGATCGGTCGCGACGTTGACGTCGAAAACGCCTGTGTCGTTGACCGCTCCGCGCGAAAACTCCGCTGCGTCGCCGAGTTTCCCGTCGAGGCGATAGAGAACGGTGAAGCCCGAGCCCGTCACTGGGGCGAGGTCGTTCATCTTGAAGCGGATAAGGTTTCCGCCGACAGTCCTGTACTGCGGGGAGTCGATCCATAGAGCGGCGTTCCTGTCGCCAGGCTCGATGCCGAGCACGTAGTCCTGCCACATCTTGAGTCCGGTATCAGTGTCGACCACCTCGAGGAGTCCGGTGATGAGCGCCTCCTGCGCTTCCTTCGTCTTGCCGGAGAGCCTTTCCGCGATGTCGGGATACTGCGCGAGCATCCAGTTCGTCGTCACCTTGATCGGGAAGAGCGGGGAGTCCGTCTCGCCGATCGCCTGGCGCACGTGCACCTTCGGCTCGGGCTCGAAGAGCTCTGACATTCCGGAGAAGCGCGGCTCGAGGATGAGGTCCTTCCACACGTTGAACGTCCATACCGTCGCCGTCGCCTCGTTTGTGACGGGCTCGGTCGCGCCCGGCTCGAACCATCCGAGGAACGTGCGCGCGAAAGCGGGCGTCGCGGTAAGTGTTACCGGTGTGCCCTCCTCGTACGTGTCGCCGTAGAGCGTGATGCCGGTGACGGTTCCGTTGACCACCTCGCCAGCAAGCTTGACGGTGTAGTACACCTTCTCGTCCTCGAGCCATCCAGAGGCACCCGTGACGCCGAAGGAGCGTCCCGACGCGCTTTCGTAGTAGTTCGTCACCATGTGGTCCGCGTCGGCCGCCTGGAGGTCTCCGACGGCGACGAGCTCGCCCGCCGAGTCGAGGTCCCCGTAGTGGGCGGACGCGTTGGACACAGTCGCGTAGGACATCTTCACCACGCCGCTCTTCCAGTCCGACGCGTCGAAGTAAGTGTATACTCCGTCCGTCCCCATAAGCGCCTTGCCGGGCGTGTCGGAGTTCGGCAGCGTGCGAAGAATCGGCGCATAGCGCGCGAGCTCGGCATTGAGCGATCCGTCGTCCTTCGAGACAAGGCGCGCGCCGTTCACCGGCATCGTCGTGGACTCGCTGTTCTGGTATATGCGCGTCGTCGCGAAGTAGGAGCTGAAGACGTTGGAATCGGCGTCGACGTCGGAGAGCGCCACGTCGTTCGCGAGCGTGAGATGATCGGCGCCGGTCTCGAGCTGGAATATGCTGGAGTACACGCTGTAGCGGATGTCGTTGACCATGCGATCGCCCGGGTCGGCGCCCTGGAAGTCGAGCGAGCAGACGTCGGAGCGGTGGATCTCCCCGGACTGCTGGAGGTTGATCTGGTAGTTGTCGCAGAAGAGGCTGTTGACGGAGTAGAACAGGCCATTGTGGTTGTGCGCAAGGCGCAGTCCGATGCCGCCGCCCCAGTCGGCGATGTTCGGACGCGACGCGCTGAAGTTTCCGGCGACGGTCGTGTTCATCATGTAGAGCTTTACGTGCTCGTCGGAGCTGAAGTTGTTTATGGCGCCGCCGATCTCGGTGGACGAGTTGTTGCAGATCACGCAGTTGTTTACGAAGAGCGTCCCGCCGTTCTCGCACGCGCCGCCGCCGCCCTCGGCGTAGAGGGAGCGGTTTTCGGAAAGGCTGGAGCGGTCCATCACCGCGAAGCCCTTGTTGAAGAGTCCGCCCGCGCAGTAGCGGCAGTTGCGTACGATGCGGCAGTCGTCGAGGTAGAGCCGCGCGTTCTGCATGTTGAGTATCGCGCCGTTCGAGCGCGTGATGGTCACGTTCTCGAGTTTGAGCGTACCCTTGTTGAGTATTCCGTGGCTGCCGTTGTTGTTCACCGCGGGCTCGGCGATTCCGCCGCTCCTGATGTGCATGTTGCGTATCGTCACGTCGTGCCCCTGCGCGACCTCGATCACCTGCGGGAACTCGAGCGTGTAGCCGCTGGAGACGTAGCCGGACTCGTCGACGAACGGATCGCGCACGCTCACCATGTGTCCGTTGCCGTCAAGCACGACGTCGCTCGCGATCGTGACGGACTTCCCGATCATCGGCTCGTCCGCGACCATGAGTATCGTGTCGCCCGACTGCGCCGCGGCCGCAGCGTCGGCGAGCGTCGTGTAGATGTCGTCGCCGATCTTCGCGACCGCCGCTGCCTCGGCGGCGGCCTGGTTCGCATAGCAGTAGCTCCATCCGCTTCTGGTGTATGGAGCCTCCGCAGCGGGGACGACGTGGTACGGCGTTTCGTTGTCCGTCGTGTCGTGCAGTATCACATATCCCGGGGCGAGCCAGCTCGCCTTGGGCGCAAGCGAGAAGGACCCGCCGGAGATGCGGATGTTCCCCTGGCGCAGGTCGCTGCCTCCGTTCGGATTGTGCTTGCGCCATCCGCGGATGAAGAACCTTCCGCCAGTGATGTCGAGCTCGCTGGCGCCCGTGCCGGACGCGAAGAGCGTCCCCGTGTGGTAGCTGCCACCGGAGATCGTGATCTTCTCGTCGCTGCCCGTCACCATCGCAAGCTCGAACGGCTCGTATCCGCTCGTGTCCCCGACAGTGACGTCGAAAAGCGTGAGAGAGTTGGCGGCGTTTTCCCCTTCCGCGACCTTGAAGAGCGGAAGATTCGCGGCGGAGCTTCCCGGGAACACACCGAGCGAGTGCGCGACCGCGACTGTTCCGTTGGAGACGACGAGTCCGGGAGTCTCGGACTGGATGTACGACGAAAGGTCGTTGCGCGTCAGCGTGAATCCGTTGAGGTCGAGCGTTATCGCCTTGTCTATAACATAGGAATGAAGGACCGCCACATTCTTGAGAAGCGTCACCGTATCGCCCGCAACAGCCGCCGCAAGCGCCAGGTCAAGCGTGTCATAGTGGTTCTCGCCGATCCGCGCGACGCCGGCTACAGCAGGCTCGTCTCCTCCGCCCGACTCGCCGCCGCCACCCGAACTCTCACCGAGGTTGCGCACCTGGATGGCGTTAAGAGGTCTCATACCAGAAGATTGCGCGGAATAGGTCACAACAACATCCTTAGTCTCACCTGTAGCCTCGAAGACGCCGACGATTGTGCCACCACAGGTGTAGTCGATTCCGTTGTGTGTCCCATGGATGTGCACAGGCGGCGAATCATTGGCTGAAACAAGCGTACTGTTGGATGCTCTGTGCACGACGAGCTGGACAAGGTAGGTATTACCAGCCTTAAGCCCCTTAAGTGTAAGCGTAGCCGAAAGCTCATGAGACGAATCGCCGTTGTAGCCCCAGTACCAGCCACCCTCCATCATATGACCTAAGTCACCGGACTGACCCGCCGTCTGAAAGTCGGAACCGACAGAGCCTGTAGGAGCAGGCGAAGCTGAAACCATGGAAGCATCCGCAAAAACTAGTGCACGCGTAAACGACACGCCGCCCACTGTCCCCCCAAAATATGAATACGCGTATACGAGTGTACCATCAGTACAGATACTACTTTGATCGGAACTCATTGGGCCTGAGGTCCAGCCGAGTTCCGGGGTCGCACCGGCAGTGCTGGCGAACAGCGCGGCGAATGCCGCAAGGAGATGGAATATGCGTGATTTCATTGCTTGGCACCTTTCCAACTTTGCTTCAAATATTCGTGTTCAAAAGCCGTCAACCTCCTTTGACGGGCTTTCTACCACATATTATAAGTTGAAATGCCGATTTGGACAATCCCTACAAACGTAGGGGTGCCAAACCGGCATGGTGCCGCGCTAGGCGGGAGCATGTCTGCCGACGGGGTGTCAGTCCTCCATCTCGAACTCGAGCGTCCCGCCGGACATTATCTGGTCGTGCGTGATCTTGAAACCGTCGAGTTTCTTTCCGTTGAGGCTCACTGACTTAACGTACTTGTTCTTCTCCGAAAGGTTCTTCGCCACGATGACGAGCTTTCTCCCGCCGGGGAGGCGGAGCGTCACCTCCGGAAGCTGCGGCGCGCCGAGGACGTACTCGCCGCCGCAAGGGTTGAACGGATAGAAGCCCATCGCGCCGAAGACGTACCATGCGCTCATCTGTCCGCAGTCGTCGTTTCCGCACAGTCCGTCCGGCTTGTTGAGGTAGAACCTGTCGAACACCTCGCGCACGACCTCGGCGGTGCGGCGCGGCTTGCCGACATACTGGTAGAAGTATGCCACGTGGTGCGACGGCTCGTTGCCGTGGGCGTACTGGCCAATGAGCCCCGAGACGTCCGACACGTCGCCCTGTCCCTCGATCCTCTCCGGGAACGTGAATAGCATGTCGAGTCGCTCGGCGAACTTTTCCTTCCCGCCGAAGAGTTCGATAAGCCCCTCGGGGTCGTGCATCACGTGCCACGTGTACTGCCAGGAGTTTCCTTCGGTGAAGTCGTTGCCCTCGCCGTATCCCAGCTTGAAGGGATTGAACGGATCCCTCCACCCGCCATGCGAGTCGCGGGCGCGCATGAGAAGGTTCTCCTTGTCGAAGATGTTCCGGTAGTTCTGGGCTCGCTTTGAGAAGAACTCGTAGTCCTCGCCCTTCCCGAGCGCCTTCGCCATCTGCGCCGCGCACCAGTCGTCATAGGCGCACTCGAGCGTGCGGGACGCGGACTCCGCCTTTATGACGTCGCACGGATAGTACCCGTACTTGTCGAGCAGGTCCCAGTTCTCCTTGCGGCGGTTGTCGTGGCTCTCGCGGAGGGACGCCCTGATCGCCTTGTACGCCTCCTCGGCGTCAAAGCCCCTGAAGCCCTTGAGGTACGCGTCGACTATCACAGGCACGGAGTGGGTGCCGATCATGCACTGGTTGTCCTCGCCCCACAATGTCCAGATCGAAGCGAACCCGTTCTTCTTCTGGTCCTCGATCATCGAGTTCACGAACGGCGAGACGTTCTCGGGCGTGAGTATCGTGTAGAGCGGATGCGCCGCGCGGAACGTATCCCAGCACGAGAAAGTCGAGTAGCGCACAGGCTTGCCCGCGTCCGCAATGTTGTTCGGCTGCACGAAGAGGTGGTACAGGGACGTGTAGAAGTTGGCGAGCTGCTCGTCCGTTCCCTTTGCCTCGACGCGTCCGAGGACCCTGTTCCACGCCTCCTTCGCATCGAGGAGGATCTTTCCGAAATTATCGTTGTAAGTCTTGCCAAGGTTATTAAGTGCGCCGTCGACGCTTTCGGAAGACATCGCCACCCTCACCTCGACGACGTCTTCCGGCTTCATGTCCTCGAAGGTCAGCACATACCTCGGAGCCTTCTCCCCCTCTGCGGCGGGAAGTTCCACGGAATTGAACCGATGATTGCAGTCAAGGACGAAGTACCAGTTGCGCTCGACCCACACGCGCGTATGCACGCGCCCCG